>Ga0209382_10010633_pt1 | contig 11449 bp, 9 predicted proteins | sample SoiMetdeltSBSDD5_FD_187599 | JGI IMG/M metagenome (GOLD analysis project Ga0209382, IMG submission 187599) | Bulk soil microbial communities from a Populus tree surrounding site in Tennessee, USA - Soil MetaG P. deltoides SBSDD5 (SPAdes) (version 2) | ecosystem: Environmental > Terrestrial >...
GAAGAAAGTGGGGACGCTCTCCGGCGGTGAGCGCAATCGAGTCCATCTCGCAAAGATGTTGAAGGAAGGCGCCAACGTTCTGCTGCTGGACGAGCCGACCAACGATCTCGACGTCAATACGCTGCGAGCGCTGGAAGAAGCGCTGGACAATTTCGCAGGCTGCGCGGTCGTGATCACACACGATCGCTGGTTTCTCGATCGTGTGGCCACGCACATCCTCGCGTTCGAAGGTGAAAGCCGCGTCGTGTGGTTCGAGGGAAACTACTCCGACTATGAAGCCGACCGCAAAGCACGCCTCGGCGCCGCCGCGGATCAGCCGCATCGCATCAAGTATCGCCAACTCACGCGTTCGTGAGCTCCGGTCCTGGTAACGATGTTCGAACGCGTTGGGTTGAGCGAGACGGATACCCCTCCTTCGCGAAGGAGGGGTGGACGCGACCTAAAGAAAATGCTGCGAAGCATCCTTTGCGGAGCGGACGGGGTGGTTGTTTCAAGCTCCCGCTAATTTTCCCGGTGGATCGTGATAAGCGGTGGCTTGAAACAACCACCCCGTCCGCGCTGAATAAGGAAGGGGGCCATTTTCTTTAGGCGCAGCCACCCCTCCTTCGCAAAGCAGGGGTATAGCGCTGCCCACGTGTCCGTCCGCGTCGCGCACAATGTCTTTCTACGGTGTCCGCCAGAGCAGCTTTCCCGCCGCGTCGAACATCACGATCGATGACGGTGTGTTCTTTTCCAGGATTCCCTCGTTCGAAACGTGGGACGCGACCATGGTGGTGCTGCCCATGACGAGACGGGTCTTCGCGTTCGGATCATAGAAGTTAATACTCGGTCCGTAATTGGTGACCTGCATGTCCGCGCGAGGCCGTCCGTCCTTATCGAACATGACGAGAAAGACGGAGCCGCTGCCGTCCGTGACAAGGGATGCTCTTTCCTTTCCTTTATCGTCAACGAGGACAAAAGCCTGTGCCCGAAGTCGGCCTTCGTCTGACGCAGGAGGCGTTTGCGCGCCCTCGACCCCCCGCGCTGGTGTGTTCGGAGGTAAGCGGATCGGCTGTTGGGGAATCTGCGCCATCATTAGCGTTGCGGCAGCAACGATCAGAATCACTGCCGCCGCTTTTTTCATTCGTCGGTTCTGTGTTTCAAGCAGGTCGATGCGCCGGGTTAGTTCTCGGATCTCGTCCACAGGTCACCTCGATGCGGGGAATTAAATCTCGCTGCTAGGAATTTCTACCCGATTGCATGGTGTCACGTCCAATAGCAAGTTCTGTTGGATCACCCGGCGACACGTTGTCGAAGCATGGAATAGGAATTGCTAAGAGACGAGAATTACGACAAGGAGAAAGGTCAAATGCGAAAGACTGCGCGCCCGGATTATGTATATAGTAAGCCCACCATGTGCCTGCACTGCCACCTCATAGTCGAGATGGTTCACGAGCGCGAAGCCGACCCGGTAAAAGGAGCATGGAACTGCCCGAGATGCGGGCACGTTTATCCTTTCCTTCACTGGAAGATTCGAAAACAAACGCAACGCGGCAAAACCCCGATCGCCGCTTGAGCCGCCGGACGCGGCCCTGAAGTTCAAGACGAAATCCCATTGGAGATGGCGATGGCTAAGCTTTTCTTCGTCAACATTCCGTACAACTGTTCGGATCGCGAGCTACAGGAGTGGGTGGAATCCCGCGGAGTCGAAACACGATCCATACGAATCGTGCGTGATCTCGTCGCCGGCGTGTCGCCGGCATTCGGTTACGTTGAGCTGAAAGACGAGAGCAAAATGCAGGAAGCGATTTCTATTCTCAACGGCAAGAAACTGAGAAGCCAGACGATACTCGTAAAGGAAGCACAGACGCCCGCGACGGGCGCCGCTTACAGCGAACGCAAGTCAGCTTGACGGATCGCCTCATTGCACGTACGGCAAGCCACGCAGCACCGAGTACACCACGGCTAAACCAGTCGCTCCAAGGCAGATAAATGCCGCGATTAGATGGTCGAGCCGTTCCGGCTTCAGCGGATCCAACAACACCGCGGAGGCATAGCCTCCAATGAAGCCGCCGAAGTGTGCCCAGTTATCCACTCTTGTCGCTAAGAATCCAAACAAAAACAGTATCACGGCATACATCGTCGCCTGCCTGCCGATCGTCGAACTACCCGTTCGCCTTCCGTAATAGACCAACGCTGCCAGAAGTCCGAATATCGGTGCAGATGCGCCGACCGTGATGTTCGGTCCGGTTACAATCGCGCCGAAGGTGCTCAGGGTGAATCCCACCACGCCTGCGATCGTATAGATGATGATCATACGACTGGCGCCATAAGCCTCGGCCGTTTCCGGCGCCAACTGGCGCAGCCACATCATGTTAAAGAGGAAGTGCAGGAAGCCGCCGTGGAGCCAGCTTGCCGTGAGAACGGTCCACCATCGGCCGAATGCGAAGACAGGAACTGAGCCGCTTGCACCAAACAGGAAAAGGCTGCGATCGCTCGGTTGCAGGAAATCCACGCCCGCGCTGGCTCGTATGCCGTGCGCGTCCGCTATCAGGCTGAACGCATAGAGAATCATACAAGCCGTGAGAACCAGCGGCGTGAAACCGAAATCTCGGCCAAGCCGATTCAGCGCCGGAGCAAATCCCCACAGCCCCGGATTCCAGCGTCCACAGTTGAAACAGCGCTCATCGTTCACACCAACGAGATTTCTGCACGAAGGACAAACAACCGATCCCCACTTTTGTCGCAACATGTTCTGATTGTCTCTGATATGGTGAGCCAATGGAAGTTGGGATGATCGGTCTCGGCCGCATGGGCGCTAATATGATCGAGCGCCTGACAAAGGGAGGCCACCGCGTCGTGGTTTACGACCGGGATTCCGCGGCCGTTCGACGCTGCTCAACGACAGGTGATTCTCGGGTCGTCGCCGCATCCTCTTTGTCCGAACTCGTTGAAAACCTGACACCCGGACGCAGTGTCTGGTTGATGATTCCCGCCGGCGCGGTCGATGAGACCATCTCGTCCTTAACAGGTCTTCTCAAAGCAGGCGATACCATCATCGATGGTGGAAACTCGAACTACAAAGAAAGCATTCGTCGAGGTCAGTCTCTGGCCGCTCGAGGACTTCACTTCGTCGACGTCGGTACGAGTGGAGGCATCTGGGGTCTCAAAGAAGGCTACTGCTTGATGATTGGTGGCGATAAGGCCGCCGTTGACCGGTTAATCCCGATATTTGAAACGTTGGCGCCCGCGCGCGATCGCGGCTGGGCGCGAGTCGGACCATCGGGCGCAGGACATTTCGTCAAGATGGTTCACAACGGTATCGAATACGGAATGATGCAGGCCTACGCCGAAGGCTTCGCTTTGATGCACAAGAAATCCGAGATGCAATTGGACCTCGCACAGATTTCGGAATTGTGGCGTCACGGCAGCGTAGTCCGCTCCTGGCTGCTCGATCTCACGGCTCAGGCACTGTCGGAAAATCGCGACTTGCATGGAATCGTGCCGCAGGTTGGCGATTCGGGTGAAGGACGGTGGATGGTTGGTGAAGCCATCGATATGAACGTCGCCATTCCCGCGATCACGACAGCCCTGCTGCAGCGTATTCAGTCTCGCGATCATGAAGGATTTGCGAATAAGGTTCTCGCGGTGATGCGCAACAAGTTCGGTGGACATGAAATGAAGACCGAATGAAGGTCCTCTGCTTTGACATCGCTTCCGGCGGCTTATCCGCCGCGATAATTGACGAACATCTCACCGCTCTCCACGCCGTTGAAGTCCCCTGGACCATCTCCCTTGGCTCCGACGGATCCGCCGTTCTCGACCTTCAGACATTCGATGCCGCATTTTTAGAAGGATTCCGCCTGCTTCAAGAGTCCGCTAGCACGAACCGGATCGCTGTCGACGGGATCTGCATTTCGGCGTTCATGCACAATTGCATTTTTCTGGACGAACGAAACAAGCCGTTGAGCCCGATCTTCACGTGGCTCGACCGTCGCGGCGAGGATGGCGTCGAAGTCGTCAGACGCAAACTGGGGGATCGGTTCCATAGCTTGACCGGCTGTCGTTACCATCCGATGTTTCCCGTATTCAAAATCGCATCGCCGTCCTTGAGGCCGCTATTTGCGCGCTTCGCGACCGTCAAGACGATTGCTTTGGAAAGGTTGACGGGCAACTCCGTCGAAGACTACGGCGCGGCATCGGCGGCCGGTCTGCTCGATGTGCGGCACAGCGGTTGGGCACCGGAGATCCTTTCGTTGGTCCAGTTGCAAACATCGATGTTGCCGGCGCTGGGCAGGCGAGAGCAGATCGTCGGAACTGTTTCTGCGAACGCCGCCGCACGTTATGGAATTCAGTCGGGCGTTCCCGTTGTGGCCGGATCCGGCGACGGGTTTTTTGCGACATTAGGATCTGGTTGTGAGAGATCGGATCGGATAGCGATCACGTTAGGTACTTCCGCAAGCGTCCGCCGGGTTGTGGATCATCCTGTGTTAGACGAAGCCGCCGGAACGTTTTGCTATCGCGCCGACGAAAAAACATTTCTGCTTGGCTGCGCCGGCAACAATGGAGGCAACGTTCTCGATTGGGCGCGCGCGGTGTTCGGCCGGTTGCCGGCTGCGGCAGCGGAACACGGCGACTTGCCGGTATTCATCCCACTGCTCAATGGTGAACGCTCTCCGGAGTGGGATCCAGGTGTGCGCGCAAGCTGGCACGGTGTCTCGTCGACGCACACGGCCGATCATCTGGTCCAATCGGTCGTCGATGGTGTTGTCTTCAACCTTGCACACTATGTTGCAATGGTCGAACGAGCGTCCGGAGTACCGACGCGTCAGGCGATTCTCTCCGGTAATGGCTTTCTCAATCCGGCAACAGTTCAAACATTGGCCGCGTTGCTCGATGCCGAAGTGCGTCTACCCTCAAACCAGGGCATGGCGACCTTGCGGGGTGCAGCGCTCTGTGGGCTGCGCGGTCTAGGTGTCGATGCGTCTGCGGCAGTCGAGGAAATCGTTTCAAGCGCCGCGGTTATTTCCCCTAATAATGCGGACGTCATTCGAAAACGGTTTGACCGGTACATGGAAATCCGTCTGAGCCGACGATAATCCGGAGGCGGTCGCAGGCAAGCAAAAGTTCCCCTCCTGAAACAGGAGGGGTGGTCGCTCACAGACAATCGACCGGAACGCATTTGGGGACGACGTTTGTGTGAGCGACCACCCCGGCGCTTCGCGCCACCCCTCCTGTTCCAGGAGGGGAGCTTTTTGGCTTCAGGTGATATCATCCGCGGCCATGACTCTCATGAACAAACCTGTTTCCGACTATTTCACTTTTCAAAAACCGATTCTGATCCTCATTCTGGTCGTTGGGTTCCTCCGCCTGGGCCTGTCGCTGGCCGGCGTTCCGAACTCCAGCGTCAAGTGGATCAGTGTGACCGCAGTTGCGCTCATCGGGATTGTTTATTGCGCGGTCCAAGTTCCTCGGACGGGATTTGGCACGTACCGACATTTGTTTCCGCTTTATTGGGTGCAGGCCGTTATCGGCAATTTCATCATCTGCGGCGCCATCGTTCTTGCCATCCTGACGGGTACCGACAATATCTACAGCGTTCCTGAGTACAGCCCAACCGGTGACGGCCGTACCTGGTTTCACGTTATGGCGCATGCAATGGATGGCTTGTTTATCGGTCCCGCTTTCGGATGGCTGATCGGATCCGCAATCATGTTCGTCGTCAGGAAACTCTTGCGATCGCAATCACCAATTCACGCGTAAAGAAGGTGGACCAACAAAAATGAAAACGAAAAAGAGAATGAGTATTGATGAAAGCCGTCGCCGCTTCATGGCGTATTTCTCGAGCGTCGGGCTAGGCGCGACGCTTGTTCCGGGAATCCTTTGGGGAAAAATGCAGGAGACCGGATCGCAACAGATCACCCTGGATATGCTGACCACCTCATTGAAACTCGGCGGCGTGGAATTCAATGCGGAAGAACGTCAGGCTATGGTCAACACGGCAAATCAGAACCTCACTCGCGCCGTGGCGATGCGATCGTTCCACATTCCAAACGACGTAACGCCGCCGTTCCACATCAACGCCATCGTTCCGGGTGTCATCGTGAACAAGACACCGCAGCCATTCGCGCTCGGCAAAGTTCCTGCGCTCAAGGTTCCCGGCACTCTTGAAGACGTCGCGTTCTGGCCTGTCCGGCACCTTTCCGAATTGCTGCGGACCAAGCAAGTTTCGTCGGTCGACTTAACCAAGATGTATCTCGAACGATTGCACCGCTACAACGGTCAGCTGTTGAATACCGTGACATTTCTCGACGAGCTTGCGATGACGCAGGCGAAAGCCGCCGACGCCGAGATCGCGCAAGGTAAGATGCGCAGTCCCGTTCACGGCATTCCATGGGGCTGCAAGGACATCATTAGCGTTAAGGGTTACAAAACGACGTGGGGCTCCGGCGCCTACAAAGACCAGGTTTTCGACTACGACGCGAGTATCGTCGAACAACTGCGCGAAGGTGGCGCTGTGTTGATCGCGAAACTGACGACGGGCGAGCTCGCACAGGGCGCCAATTGGTTCGGTGGAATGACGAGAAATCCATGGAACTATGGAAGCTCGAGCGGTTCCTCGGCTGGACCAGGCTCGGCGACGGCGGCGGGATGCGTCGGCTTTGCCATCGGAACCGAAACGCAGGGCTCGATTCTCAGCCCATCCGCAACGAACGGGCTCGCCGGCCTGCGGCCGACATTCGGCCGCGTCAGCCGATACGGTGCGATGACTCTCGGTTGGACCTATGATCGTCTCGGTCCGATGTGCCGGTACGCCGAGGATTGTGCGATGGTCATGAACGTCATCGCAAAGCCGGACGGGCGCGATATGAGTCTTTCCGATATACCGTTCAACTGGAATCCGGCCCGTTACGACATCAAAAAGCTGAAGATCGGCGTGACCGGACTCAATAGTCCGAACATCAATCCGAATGCTCAGAAACTGATGGATGTCCTGAAGCAACTGGGCGCGACACTGACACCGCTCACGATTCCTCCGGACAACCTTCCCCAGTTCAATGAGGGATTCACCTACGAGCAGGGCGCCTTCTTCGACGAGCTCGTGAGAAGCGGCGGAGTGGCAAAGATGACCAACCCGGGCCGCGGCAACGGATTCAAATCGGCGCGGCTGATGAATGTCGTTGATTTCCTGCAGCAGTCACGTTTACGAATGATGATGATGACGAACCTTGCCAAAGCAACCGCCGGTTTTGACGCATACTTCTCCGCGGCTGGCGGAGGCGGTGGCCAACGCGGTGCAGGTGCCCGCGGAGCCGGCGCCCGCGGCGCAACTGCTGAACCGCCGCCGACGGTACCGGATACGCCACCGCGCGGTGGTCGTGGTGGTGGCGGTGGGGCCGCCGGCGGCGGCACCGGAAACACGAACTCGGCCGGCTATCCCGGCGTCCACGTCGTGACTTCCTTCTCCGAGCCTTCGACAGAAGCTCCAGTCGGAAGCCCGCAGGGGATCACGATTTATGGCCCCCCGTTCAAGGAATCGGAGATCCTGTTCATCGCGAAATCCTTCCAGGACGTCGCGCAACTTCACACGAAAAAGCCCGTCTTGAAGACGTAAAGGGAATGGGATCTGACCAATTCCTAATACTTAATTCCTAATCCCTATCCGAGGGAAATCGTGGACTCGGCTTTGTTCCCTCGGATAGGAATTAGGAATTAAGTATTAGGAATTGGTCAGATCTTATTGGCCTTTCTTTATCTTCAACATAGAATACGGAATCAAATTATGAAAAACGTATTTCTATCCCTAGGCCTCGTCATTCTTGTACTACTTTCCGGCCAACGTGACGCCGGGCTCATGGGGCAGGGAACGGCCGATTTATCGTCGGTTGAATCCCAACGCGCTCTTATTACTCAGTACTGTGCTGGATGCCATAGCGATTCCGTGAAATCCAGCGGTTTTACCTGGAGCGCGATCGACCTTGCACACCCCGAGCAGAACCTGGTGCTCGCCGAAAAGATCATTCGAAAGGTCCGCTCCGGTATGATGCCGCCCTCCGGCTCACGACGACCGGATCTGCCGACGATGAAGGCATTTGCTGCCGGCTTAGAATCGCGCGTCGATCAGGTGTCGGCGGCGCGCCCGCATACGAGATCGCCGGAACTGCATCGAATGAATCGGACCGAATATCAGAATTCCATAAGGGATCTTCTCAACCTGCAGGTCGACGTCGGAGAGTTGCTTCCGCCCGACGCCCGTACGTCTTCCGGCGTGGCCGGCGGCGGCTTCGACAACATGTCCGAAGCCCTCACGATTACGCCGACGTTGCTCAGCGCTTATGTTCGTGCCGCCGACAAGGTCAGTCGTGACGCCGTCGGCGATCCGAATGCCGGCACTGCAATGAAGACGTACAGGGTCTCGAGACTGCAGAATCAGATGCGCCATATTGACGGCGCCCCCGAAGGAACCCGCGGCGGTACTTCGGTGCTGCACACGTTTCCTGCGGACGGAGAGTACGTTTTCAAGGCGACGTTCTATTACTACTACACCGAGCAGCTCCTCGGATCGTCGTTGCCTAACGAACTCCAGAACCAGCAACTGGAAATCTCAATCGACGGCGAGCGCGTTGCCCTGATCACGATCGACCCGACCGTTCAGGAGAGCGACGCGAACTACGGCACATTTCGGACACGCGTAAAAGCGGGCCAGCGCCGCTTGTCTGCTGCATTCGTCGCAAAGTTCGACGGTCCGGTCCAGGACCACAACCGGCTTATCGAAAACACGATCCTCGATACCACAATTTCCATCACGCCTGAAATGACAGGTCTGCCGCACCTTCAGGCTCTCGCCGTCACCGGACCGTTTGATCCGACCGGTGTTTCCGAGAGCGCCAGCCGCGCGAAGATTTTCACGTGCCGGCCAGCGGCGCCCGCTCAGAATGAGCGCTGCGCCGGCGAAATCATCAGCCGATTGGCGACCCAGGCTTTCCGTCGGCCGGTCAATGCCGAGGATCTGGAAAGTCTGATGAGCTTCTACCGCGCCGGTGAAAAGGATGGCGGATTTGAAGAAGGCATTCGATCGGCCCTTCAGGCGATCCTTGCCAAGCCCGAATTTATTTTCAGATTTGAAAAGAAACCGGCGACGGCTAACGCCGAACAGACATACAAGATCAGCGACCTCGAATTGGCGTCCCGCGTCGCTTACTTTTTGTGGAGCAGCCTGCCCGACGAACAACTCGTCAGTGTTGCGTCTCAAGGAAAACTCAGCGATCCCGTTGTTCTCGAGCAACAGATCAAACGAATGCTGGCCGATCGACGATCCGAAGCGCTTTCGACCAACTTTGCCAGTCAGTGGCTGCGTCTGACGGGATTGAAAGACACTGCTCCCGAATCGTTGTTCTTCCCGGACTTCACACGTCAGTTGGCAAACTCCATGCGACGTGAAGTCGAGCTGTTGTTCGACAACATTGTCAGAGAGAATCGCAATGTGACGGATCTGATGACCGCGGACTATACGTTCGTCGATGAGACGCTGGCGCGTCATTATCGTATTCCCAATGTTGTCGGACCGACTTTCAGACGCGTGCAACTGACGGACGCGTCGCGTTACGGATTGCTCGGTAAAGCCGGCGTCCTGACGCTTACGTCACTCGCAAATCGCACGTCTCCAGTAGCGCGAGGCAAGTACGTTCTGGAAGTGATGATGGGCATTTCGCCGCCGCTTCCGCCGCCCGTCGTTCCTCCGCTTAAGGAACAAGCGGACAACCAGAAAGCGCTGACCGTTCGTGAGCGCATGGAACAGCACCGTGCGAACCCGGCGTGCGCGTCATGTCACAAGATCATGGATCCGATCGGATTGTCGCTCGAAAATTTCGATGCGGTCGGATCCTGGCGCGTTCGCGATGCCGGCAACACTGTGGATCCCATCGGCGAGATGTACGACGGCTCGAAGTTGGATGGACCAGTCAGCCTGCGGAAAGCCGTCATGAACCATTCCGACGCATTCATCGGCAGCTTTACTGAAAATCTGCTGACGTTCGCGGTCGGCCGAGTTCTGGACGAACGCGATATGCCGACCGTCCGTGCAATTGCGCGCGGCGCGGCCAAAGACAATAATCGGTTTGCAGCATTTGTTATGGGCGTTGTGAAGAGTCCTCCGTTTCTGATGCGAAGCGTCAGTTCGACGGTCGAGGAACGCAAGAATTAAGGAGAACCAAAAAAACATGTTCATTACCAAGAAGCAGATTTCGCGGCGCACGGTTCTTCGTGGCCTGGGATCGACGATCGCATTGCCTTTCCTCGAAGCCATGGTGCCCGCTCAAACTCCGCTGCGCAACACAGCGGCGGCGCCGAAGAGTCGATTCGCGGCCATCGAAGTCGTTCATGGCTGCGCCGGCAGCACGCCGCATGGTAACAACATCGGACTCTGGAGGCCTCTCAAGGAAGGCAGCGACTTCGAATTCGGCGTCATCGTCAAACCGCTCGAAGCGTATCGCGAATTTGTCACCATCGTTTCCAACATGGACTGCGAAGCGGCTGAATCGAGAGTCCCTGAAGAAGTCGGCGCCGATCATTTCCGCAACGCCGCGGTGTATCTTACTGCGTCTCATCCGAAACAGACCGTAGGTGCCGACGTGTTCTGCGGTACATCTATCGATCAGATGTATGCCCAGAAACACGGCCAGGACACACCGCTGCCGTCGATTCAACTGTGTACCGATGTCATGGATGCTTCCGGATCGTGCGCTTACAAATACAGCTGTGTCTATATGGACACCATCAGCTGGTCATCTCCGACAACTCCGTTGCCGATGGTCTACAACCCGCGCGCGGCGTTTGAGGGCATTTTCGGACTCGGTGGAACTCAGGAAGAACGGCTGAAACGTCAGAGGATGAACCGCAGTGTCCTCGACAGCATCACGCACGACATCGCCCGGCTAAAACAAGACCTGGACCCTCGTGACAGCAACCGGCTCAACGAATACCTGGACAGCGTCCGCGAGATCGAGCGACGGATCCAGGCGATCGAGAAACAAAACTCCAGCAACACCGAAAGAGCCGAGCCGACCGCACCAATCGGCGTTCCGGATTCGTGGGACGAATGGGTGAAGATCATGATGGATCTTCAGGTCGCCGCCTTCGCTTCGGAAGCGACGCGCGTTTCGGCGCTGAAACTGGGTCGCGATGTGTCGCTGCGAGTGTTTCCGGAAAGCGGCAACACCACACCGTTCCATTCGGCGTCGCATCATGGCGAAACGGCCAGCGGCATTGAGGCTTACGCAAAGATCAATGCCTACCACATCGGGCTGCTGGCGTACTTTGCCGACAAGCTGAAGAAGACGCCCGACGGCGATGGCAGCCTGCTCGATCACTCGCTGGTCTTGTACGGCAGCGCGATGGGCGACTCGCATGTTCACGCACACAAAATGGTTCCGATGGTCATGGTCGGAAAGGCGAACGGCAAGCTCAAAGG
>Ga0209382_10010634_pt1 | contig 11448 bp, 11 predicted proteins | sample SoiMetdeltSBSDD5_FD_187599 | JGI IMG/M metagenome (GOLD analysis project Ga0209382, IMG submission 187599) | Bulk soil microbial communities from a Populus tree surrounding site in Tennessee, USA - Soil MetaG P. deltoides SBSDD5 (SPAdes) (version 2) | ecosystem: Environmental > Terrestrial >...
AAGCGACTCTTCTCGGTACTTCCGCTGATAGGCCCAGCCAGGTCGCCAGTGTTCTCCCTGCGGTTCCTGTGAGACTTGCTTCTCCAGTGGGGATGTTTGCGCACGCGTGCGCTCGATCTGGCGGTAGACGGTCCGAAGCGGTTGTCTGCGAGTCTCCACCATGGCCTCCCGTCAGCCCGTGACTCGGGAGTACGACAGAGCAATCGGCGCTGGATGTCGTCCGCTTCGAGTGAGCTGCGGACCTACGGGGTTTGCTACGGGGAGGACTCGCGTACGGCGATGAAGAGCCCCGCGGCGTCTTCAAATTCGTTGGGTGCGACGAGGAATCTCTCTCGCTTGAGCGCGGTCATGCACGACATCAGTGTAGGGCCATTTCGAGTGACCCGTGTTCCCTGAAGTGGCTCGCCCCGTCCCCAGCGGACGATGGCCAGGTCGCCCATCATCGCTTCAACGCGATACCCGTCCCGATCGACGGTGGCCTCGGGCACACCTTGCCGGTCCAGCGCTTCTTTGACGCGCTGGGCTAGCGACATTGCGGCTCTCGGCTGATACCGAGTGATCGGGTCATACGTTCCGCAGCCCCGCTCCTCCAATCCGACTGCCGCGGTGCCCACCGGTCGTAGCGGGGGGACACACGCCTCGTGCATGGCCGACGACACGGGTGGGGCCGCGCCAGCGCTGGCGTGAGGATCAGAGAGCGCAGAGGCGCGGAGTTGCTGACGATCGTCCCGCCCTGCCTCCGCTATCCTGCCCGCTCCGACGAGGAGTCGTGGCCACCAGACGATGTCCCAGAAGACGGTGACCGTACGCTGCCACCGAGTGTCGCCCTGCGGTGCCACGACGGCCACCGCGTGGAGTGCCGTCACCACCAAGCCGATGACGACATACATCTTGACCGCCCGAACGAAGGCCTCGAGGGGCTCCATACCGCTGGACTCCGTCCCGAGCGTCACTGCTATCGACGGCGCCTGCCCGCTGCTAGCATAGCAGAATCTATGAAGGTGGGTCGACCAATCTTAACATGATAGTAACGCGCCTCACTTCGGACAGCACTGGGACACCGCCGGTTCGCGTAACCTGAACCGCCCCGGACGTTCCTATACATTGTCAAACCGAAGGATTGAGGGCCGGCTAACCCTCGTGGCGGGCAGGGGCAGGGGCAGCCGCGCTACGCGCGGGGCGCCCTCGCCGCGCTCGGTGCGCTCGGGTTGGCCTGCCGCGGTGGCGTCGTTTGGGACGGGTGATCACGCCACCGTGACGCTGGCCAGGTCGGCGCACAGCGTTCGGTAGACCTCTTGGGCGATGTACCGCTTCAGGCACCGAATGATCTCGCGTTTGGAGCGGCCTTCCGTTGTCCGCCGTGCCGCATACGCCCGCGTCCGCTCGCAGTAGCGCAGCCGGACGACGGCGATCCGGTGGAGGGCCGAGTTGGCCTGGCGATCGCCCCCCGGATTCAGGCGATGGCGGGTGGTCTTGCCCGACGAGGCCGGGATGGGATCGACGCCGCAGAGGTGGGCGAAGGCGGCCTCGCTGTGGAGCCGGGTGATGTTCTGGCCGGCGGTAACAAGGAGCTGGCCGGCATGCTGAGGGCCAATGCCGAGCAGAGCGATGGTGCGGGGGGCGATTGCCCGCACGAGTTGCTCCAAGTGCTCGTCTAACTGGGCGATCTCGGCGTCGAGGGCCGCGATGCGTCGGGCCAGGGTGCGCAACGCTAGCTTGGCGGCTTGCACCGGATCCGTGAGCGCGCGCCGATTCGGGCGCATCCGCGCGCAAATGCCGGCCTGCCCACGCAGCGTCTTGCGGGAGAGCCGCGCTCGGATCACGGCTGGCGCGGTCACGATGAGGTCTCCGAGCTGGCACAGGGCAACGGTACGTGCGCTGACGGCACTCCGGCGTGTGAGGCGAACCTGGCGGATCGCTTCGACCGCCCCGTTCATCTCCTTGGGGATCGCCGTCGCCTCACCGGCGAGGACCTTGCGGGCGGCCGCCTCGGCGTCCACGGCGTCGGTCTTGCCACGCCGACGACGGAGATGGGCGTGCGGCTGGTTGACCTCCACGACCCGCATCCCCGCCTGCAGCAGGAAGCGAGTCAAGGTGGCCCCGTAGCTCCCGGTGGACTCCACGCCCACCACGGTAACCGTGCCGAACCCGCGCAGCCACCCGAGCAGGCCCGCGTAGCCGGGACCGCTCGCCGGGAAGGCCCGGTCGCCGAGCCGCCGACCGGAACCGTCGAGGGCAACCGCGTGGTGGAACCGCGAATGGCAATCCACCCCGCCGACCACCGTCGCTCCGTCGCTCGTCGTCATCACGTCCTCCTTGAGCAGCGGACCGACCGAGAAGCGCACGGACACAGCATCCATGGGGCACCGATGGGCGCATGTTCCTATGTGGGTGTGTAATGGAGGTGTCTCCCGGAGTGCCTGGAGACACCCCTGGGCGGGGCCTGGCTCGGCTCCTATGTGACGGCACGCGTCTTCGACTTGAACTGCCGGCCCCACCCGTTCCCACCCGGACGGTATGGCTTGAGAGGAGCGTCGGCCTGCACCTCGACCCAGATATGCCTGCCGCGCCGTGGTCACCACCACCCAAGAGGGAGCAGAAGCATGCAGGCAGTCATCGGCATCGATCCGCACAAGCACGTCCTGAGCGCGATCGCCCTCGAGCGTGAGATCATCCAGTTGCTCAAGGAGCTCGGCACCTCCTTGCCGTCGCTCTTCGGCCTGGGCCCGCTCGGCTCCGCGGAACTGCTGGTGGAAGACGGCGACCCGCGTCGCTTCCGGTCTGCGGACGCCTTCGCCAGCTACACCGGGACGGCGCCGATCCCGGCCTCGTCCGGCGAGGCCGGCGGCCGGCCGGTCCACCATCGGCTGAGCCGCTACGGCAATCGCCGGCTCAACTCGGTCCTGCACATCATGGCCGTGACCCGCCTCCGGGCCGATCCCGAGACCCAGGCGTTCATCGCCCGGACCACGACGCGGGGCAAGACCAGTCGCGACGCCCTCCGGATCGTCAAACGCCGCCTAGCGCGCCTCGTGTGGTCTGCCCTGGGTTCGAAGGAGCCAGCTCTACGAAACATACAAGATGTGGGAGGTGCGCTCGCCGGACCTGACCTCCTACGAAACCGACTCGATGGTGATGTCCTGCCCCAGACGTGTCGATCCGGTCGGCGCACCGTTGATTTGGTGGGCTGGCTTGAAGCGACGTGACTTTATACGAACATGCGCCGATGCGTGCCCCATGCCTGTTGCGTCCGCTCGCTTCTCGACCAGCCTGCCAGTGACGGAGGACGGTATGACGACCTGTGACGAACGAACGGTGGTCGGCGGGGTGGATTGTCATTCTCAGGTGCATCACGCGGCCGCCCTCGATGGCACGGGACGACGCCTCGGCGAGCGAGCGTTCCCCGCGACCCAACCCGGCTACGAGCAGCTCCTCGTCTGGCTCCGTGGCTACGGCCCGGTCACCACGGTTGGCGTGGAGTCCACGGGCAGTTACGGCGCCGGCCTGACCCGATACCTCCTGCAGTCCGGCGTGCGGGTGGTGGAGATCAACCAGCCGCACGCCCATCTCCGCCAGCGACGCGGCAAGACGGACGCCATCGACGCCGAGGCCGCCGCTCGCAAGGTCCTGTCCGGGGAGGCGACGAGCGTCCCCAAGGAGACGACCGGTGCGGTCGAGGCGATTCGGCAGCTTCGGCTCACGCGCCGAAGTGCCGTCAAGGCCCGCGCCGGCGCCCTGCGCCAGCTCGGCGACCTCATCGTGACCGCCCCGGCCAAGCTCCGCGAGCGGCTCTCCCGCAAGACGCTGCCGGGGCAGGCGGCCATCTGCGCCCGCTTCCGCCCGGATCGTCAGAGGCTGGCAGACCCGGTGCAGGCCGCAAAGCTGGCGCTGCGCACCCTGGCTCGACGCATCGCGGCCCTCGACGCGGAGATCGCCCAACTGGACGCGCACCTGGAGCAGCTCGTCCGTGCCACGGCCCCGCGAACGATCGCCCTGCTTGGCATCGGCCCCCAGCATGCCGGCCAGCTCCTAGTGACGGCCGGCCAGAACATCACCCGCCTCCACGGCGAGGCCGCCTTCGCCCACCTCTGCGGCGCCGATCCGATCCCGGCCTCGTCCGGCAAGACCACCCGCCATCGCCTGAACCCCGGGGGCGATCGGGCTGCCAACTCAGCGCTCCACATGATCGCCGTCGTGCGGTTGCGCTACTGCGAGCGGACGCAGAAGTATGCGAAACGGCGGATCGCCGAGGGACGCTCCAAACGCGAGATTCTCCGCTGCTTGAAGCGGTACATCGCCCGCGAGGTCTATCGAGCGTTGTGCGTCGACCTGGCCCACCTCGACGTGGCCACGGCCGCCTGAGCACCGCGCCGAGCGCAGCGATGGCGCCCCCGCGCGGAGCGCGGCTGCACCTGTCCATGCCCGCTACACAGGTCGGCCAACGCCTGACGCTCCGGCTTGACAATCTATAGGAACGTCTCGGGGCGGTTCAGGTCCGCAGTTGTCTCAGTTGCCGGGCGGTAGCTCACATGTAACCGTCGGGAAGCCGTGGTGTTACCCAGCGTCGGTACGCTGACTCAGACGCCCTGCAGCTCCACCTGGGTGCACACCGTCCCAGTTGAAGCTGCGACCTGGGACGCCAGCACAGCCCTGACCTTTCCTAATCGATGGGCACAGCCCGTACGGGACACGGCGACTGGCTCGCGGCGCGGGGACCAGGACGACCAACACACCGCAGCCTGAGTTCACAGGGATCTACGCGCGTGTGACGCGTGGTGGAACAATTCCGGGATGGCTTGATGCGCGACCACATCTCAGGGGATGAACGGCTGCGCCGAATCGGCGAGCTTCTTCTCAGAGGCGTCCACCTGTGGTCCGAAGCCACCGATCCCGCTCATCCGTCCGTGACGGCAAGGACCCCCGCTTTCGTAAATGGTGCCGAGACGACCGTCCACGCGAGGGCCAACGTTTCGACCACGAAGTCTCCACCTGCACGTCGCAATGCTGACGTTGCAGCCCGCAGACGTGTTCGCGAGCCGAGACTCATCGAATCGGAGTCGTGCACGTCCCGGGCCGAGACCTCGCGCTACCCCGAATGAGTGCTGTTGCCACCATCGGAGCCGCAGTCGGCGGCCGTGCATCAACGGTCGAACGGAGGCCCGCTCGCAACACCGGCCGACGCCGCGCGCCCGGCCACTGGCGCGACCATCACCTCGCCAATGCCCGGGGCGGTTCCCGCCACTGAAGCGCAGCTCGTGGGATGGCGGCTTCGACTAGTCAGCGCGGTACGATGATGGCACGTCTGCCTTCCGGGATCTGTCGACCATCAGCCTTCACAGTGGACTGACGAGGCCTCCAGAACCGGGACGGGCCGACCAGCAGCCAGCACTCGACCGAATCGCCTAAGGGAGCGGGCAACGATGCGGTGCGCGATCTACACGCGGGTGTCGACGGACGAACAGGCCATCAGCCAGTACAGCTCGCTGAAGCGCCAGGAGGAAGTCTGCCGTAATTATGTCGACATCCACGCCGAGAAGGGCTGGAAGGTCGTAGGCGTCTATGAGGATCCAGGCTACTCGGGCAAGGACTTCGGGAGACCCGGCATCCAGGAGATCCTCGAGGACGTGCGGGCTGGCAGGCTCGACGTCATCGTCACCTACAAGATTGATCGCGTCTCACGATCGCTCAAGGACTTTTACGATCTGTGGGAGATCCTAAAGGCGCACAACGTCACCTTCGTCTCGGCCACCCAGCACTTCGACACGTCCGACTCGATGGGCATGTTGATTCTGAATATCCTCCTCAGCTTCGCCCAGTTTGAGCGGGAGCTGACCCGAGAGCGGACGATGTCGAAAATGGCCGGACGAGCTGAGAAGGGCCTGTGGAACGGTGGCAACGTACCGCTCGGCCTCGACTACGAGAAGGAGACGCAGACACTCCGGCCCGCTGAGCAAGAAGTCCCCGTCATCGGCTTCATCTTCCGCCGCGTCATCGAGACCGGTTCGCCGTGCACCGTCGCGAACGAGGCCAACGCTCGGGGCTACCGCACGAAGCTGAGGACGGTCACGCGGCGTGATCGGGCCAGGCAGGAGATCGGCGGCAAGCGGTTTGACGAGGACATGGTCACCGCCATTGTGCGCAATCCCGTCTACAAGGGGTTCCTTCGCTACAACGGAAGGCTCTACCCGGCACGACATGAGGCCATCGTTGACGAGGCGACCTGGGATCACGCCAACAAGGCCATCGGCATGGAGCGAACCGACGACCGCGGCCTGCGGCACAAGGACGACCACGTCCACCTGCTCAAGGGCATCCTAAAGTGCGGCGTCTGCGGCCTGGCGATGACGCCGTACCCCTCAGGCAAGAAGACGAAGGACGGGACGCCGTACCTCTACTATGCCTGCGTCAATTTCACCAAGGACGGGAGCGAGACGACGTGCCCCGTCCGAATGCTACCCGCCCGGGACTTTGAGAGCCTGGTGAAGGACGTTCTCTCCGACCTTGGCAGGAGCCCCGCCGTTCTCCAGGCATGCGTCGATGCCGCCAACCGCGAAGCCGTCACGTCGGTGACCGACATGGAGCAGCGCTTGCTTCGTCACCGTGATGCCATCGGGCGCCTCACGGCGTCGATCCGCCGCATCATCGAGATCATGAAGCAAGACGATCTCCTGGCCGAGGACATCAAGACCGAGTACAGGCGCCTCATCCGCGAAAAGGAAGCCCTTCAGGCGCTCGCCGACAGCCTCGAGCTCGATGTCGAGCGACGGCGGAAGCGCGTGCTGGATGTGGGCCTGATCCGGCACAGCCTCCAGGACTTCGCGCGGCTCGTGGGCCTCCTGACGCTTGAAGATCAGAAGGAGCTCTTCCAGCTCCTGCTCCGCGACGTGGATGTCCAGCCGTTCGACCCGGAGAGCGATGGCCTCCCAGCCGAGGACGGGGTCGTCACAACAAAAATCCGCGCCCGGTGGTACCGAGTGCGGATAACGCTCTATCAGATCCCGGGCGTGGCACTTGTTAACCGCGCCGCCGAGAGTTCGGATAACGGGGTAAGTGGCTCCCCGACCAGGATTCGAACCTGGAACCTACCGGTTAACAGCCGGGCGCTCTACCGTTGAGCTATCGGGGATCGTGAGACAAAGAATACCAGAGGGCACAACGTCCACGCACGTGCCTGGGGGGACGCTTTGAAGCGCAATCCCGACAAACCGACCTGGCCTGCCCGAAATGTCGGCAAATCGCTTGTCGTGGCGGCCATAACGCCGATACACTCCGTCAGCCCGAGCGACGCCGGCATCCTGACGTAGATCTGACAGGACGGTGCCATCCCCGAGCGGCCTCGTGGCCCCGTTCTCTCTACATCTACGGAGGTGCGGCATGCCGCCTGAGCTCGTCGCCTGGCTCGTCCTCGGCTTTCTTGCTCTCGTTGCGCTTCACGAGCTGACCCACGTGCTGATCGCCCGCTTCCACGGTCACCCGACCGTCTGCGTCGCGATCAACCCGATCGGCGTCGCCGTCGTCTTCGAGGACTCGCCGCGAGCTCGGTACTGGCTGCTTCAGGTCATCCTGCCGGCGATCGTCAGCTGGGTCGTCTGCTACGTCTGGCTGTACGGCCTGTTCACCTACCCGGCCTCGTACACCTCCCGCATCAACGTCGGCGAAATCGTCAGCCAGCTTCCCTGGGTCGTCACCCTGCTGACGATCCTGACCAGCGGCGGCGACATCCTGAGCGGCTACGTCGAGGTCGCGAAGCCGGTCCACGGCCACGCCCGAATCCATCGCGACTTCGCGGTCCTGAAGAAGATGCCGGCCCTGGTGCTGTTCACCGCCCACGGCCGCAAGCACTGGCGCGAAACCTGGATTGCCACCAAGGCCGGCGCGGCGCTTCCCAGCGCGACAACCGCCTGACCTGCCAGCTCGCTCGCACCCGATGCCTGAAGCTCCCGATACCGCCGCTGCCGCCAGCCGTGCCCGAGTCCGACGCGTGGCTGGGGCTTTGCGCCGCCTGTTCGAAGCTCGACCGGCCGGACTCCTCACCGACGTCGACGGCACGATCAGCCGGATCACCAGCCGGACGAACGACGCCACGGTCGCGCCAGTCACCGGTCGAGCGCTCACCAGCCTCGCTACGCAGCTCGACCTGGTAGCGGTGGTCACCGGACGGGCTGTCGCGCGGGCGCAGTGCATGGTCGGCGTGGCCGAGCTCCACTACGTCGGCAACCATGGTCTGGAGTGGCTCGAGGACGGCGTCGTGCAGACCGATCCCGCCGCCGAGGCCGCCCGTCCTCACCTGGACGCAGCGCTCGCGGCCGTCCGAGCCGCCATCCCCGAGCGCGATTTCCACGTCGAGGACAAACGGGTCAGCGTCGCCATCCACTACCGAATGGCCGAGCGGCCGGAGCAGGTCGAGCACACCATGCTCAGATTGCTGCGTCCGTTTGTCGACGACCAGCAACTGCACCTGATCGAGGGCCGCCTCGTCGTCAACCTGCTACCGGCGGTGGCGATCGACAAGGGCGCGGCTACCAGGCGGCTCGTCGAACGACACGGCCTGCGCTCGGTCGCGTTCTTCGGCGACGACGTGACGGACATTCATGCGTTTCGGGTGCTGCATGCCATCCGTGGCGAAGGGATCGCCGAGACGCTCGCCATCGGCGTCGACAGTCCGGAGGGGCCGCCGGAGGTCCGAGCCGAGGCCGACCTGCTCCTCAATGGCGTCGGCGAGGTCGAGCGGGTGCTGGCGGCGCTGGCGGCGCGACCCCCGCGTCGGGCTGGACGCACGGGCTGACGACGGTGGCGACGCCGCGCGGCACCCTGGCCTCACAGCCGGGCTGTGCCGCGCATCGAACCAGACCAGGGCTACGGCGCCGCCTCGCAGCGGTCACGCTCGTGTCGTTGCTGGCGATCGCCTGTGGCGGCGTCCTCAACCCGCCGATCCCCACCCCCACGCCGCTCCCGACCGTTGCCCCCACACCGACCCAGGTCCCACCGACCGAGACGCCGGTGCCGGAGCAGTGGGTGAAAAACCACCGAATCACCACGATGTGGAGCGGTCCGGCCAGCGACCGGACGGCCACCAGTTTCGGCGAGACGTCGAGCACGTTCTGCTCGTTCAGGGTCGAAATGACGCGGGACGACGCCCGCATCTTCGTCTACAACCCGTACGCGGATGGGCGATTCTGGATCGACGTCGAGGCCGTCGGGCCGGTCCAGGCTCCGGAGCGCCGTCGCGGACCGAAGCCGCCGGATCAGAACTGCGCCGAAGCAATCTACGATCTCCTGGCTGGAACGCCGGTAACGGCCACCCCGGCCCAGACGTCAATCACCTCAACGGTTTCCGGCACTACGCCAACGGTCTCCACGCTATCGGCCACAGCGACGCCGATTCGCTGACTCCTGACTCCTGACTCCTGACTCCTGACTCCTCGGAATTGTTGGCGCCGGCCGGCCACGGTTCTATACTGCGCCTCGGGGCAGTTGCGGACTCATGACCAGAAGTCCGCTTCACCGGAGGCGCAGCTGGCGAGCGGTCAGCGCGGGAGGATCGGTATGGAGCTGCGAGGCACGCGCATCGCCATCCTGGCCGAGCACAACTACGAAGATCCGGAGCTCTGGTATCCGTACTACCGGCTGCTCGAGGCGGGTGCCGACGTCTTCGTCGTCGGGAGCGGCACCTCCACCGTATACACCAGCAAGCACGGCTACCCGGTCAAGGTCGACGCCGAAGCTGCGACGGTGGACGCCAGCCAGTTCGACCTGATCGTGATCCCCGGCGGCTGGGCACCAGACCTGATGCGCCGCGTCACTGCGATGGTCGGCCTGGTCCGCGATGCGAGCGCCCAGGGTCGGCTGATCGCGGCGATCGGCCACGCCGGCTGGATGCTCTGCTCGGCCAACGTCGTTCGGGGCCGCCGCGTCACCGGCGCGAAGTCGATCAAGGACGACATGGTGAACGCCGGCGGCATCTGGACCGATGGGGAGGTCGTGCGGGATGGCGACCTGATCACCTCGCGCCGCGCAGCGGATCTCCCGGCGTTCATGCGGACGATCGTGGACGCGCTCCATGAGGCGCGGGTCCCAGCCACGAACGGGTCACGGTAGAGAAGGGAAGCGGTCCTGGCAGCATCCACAGGTCGAGCTCTCGTCGTCGGGCAGTCGGGCGGACCAACGGCCGTCATCAATCGGTCGCTCCTGGGAGTCATTCGCGCAGCGCTGGCAGCCGAGGATCGCATCGGCCAGATCGTCGGCCTGCGCCACGGCATCGAGGGTCTGCTGGCGGAGGAGTACGTCGACCTCCGAAAGCAGTCGCCGGAGTTCCTGGACACCCTTGGGGACACGCCGTCCAGCATCCTCGGGTCATGCCGATACCGTCTCGCAGACACGGACCTGGACCGCGCGCTGGCCGCCCTCCGCAAGCTCGACGCCGGTTCGTTCCTGTACATCGGCGGCAACGACTCGGCGGACACCAGCCATCGGCTCGCCGTGGCCGCCCGCGCGTCCGGATACGACCTCACGTGCGTCGGCGTCCCGAAGACGGTCGACAACGACCTGGTCGAGATGGACCACACGCCCGGTTACGGCAGCGCCGCGCGCTTCCTGGCGCTCGCGGCGATGGAGGCCTCGCGCGACACCGAGGCGATGCGGAAAACCGACCCGGTCAAGATCCTCGAGGTCGCAGGGCGCCACGCCGGCTGGCTGGCGGCAGCCGCGCCGCTCGGCCGACGATCACCAGACGAAGGGCCGCACCTCGTCTACGTCCCGGAGCGCCCGGTCAGCGCCGCGTCCATCATCTCGGACGTGGACGCCACGTTCACCGCGTACGGCCACGTTGTCATGGTGCTGTCGGAGAATCAGCCGGACCCCGAGGGACGCGTCATCGGTTCAGGCGGCCAGCCCCGTTACACCGACGCGTTCGGCCACCACTACTACGACAGCCCGGCCGAGAGCCTGGCGCGTCTGATTCGGCAGGAGCTCCGGCTGCGGGCGCGCTGGGAGAAGTACGGCACGCTCCAGCGGATGTCGATCGCCTGTCGTTCGGAGACGGACGCGGCCGAGGCGCTGGTTGTCGGTGAGGAGGCCGTTCGGCTCGCGCTCGCAGGCGAGACCGATCGGATGGTCACCCTCCGGCGCGAGTCGGAGCAGTCGTACGTCTGTTCGCTCTCGACGGCGCCGCTGGCGTCGATCGCCAATCAGCAGCGCGTCATGCCGGCCGACATGATCCCCGAGCCCCGTTCCGGCTCGACCGCCGCTTTCCGCCGCTACGCCGAGCCGCTGCTCGGCGCACCGCTGCCACAGCACGCCCGGTTGAAGTAGCCAGAGGTCAGGGACTTGAAGTCCCTGCCTTGTATCTTAGAGCGCCTAACAGAAGTGGTCGCGGCCATGCAGGGACTGCTGCATGGCCAAACTATTGATCAGCGACGAGTTGTGGGCGGTGGTGGAGCCGCTGCTGCC
>Ga0209382_10010636_pt1 | contig 11448 bp, 6 predicted proteins | sample SoiMetdeltSBSDD5_FD_187599 | JGI IMG/M metagenome (GOLD analysis project Ga0209382, IMG submission 187599) | Bulk soil microbial communities from a Populus tree surrounding site in Tennessee, USA - Soil MetaG P. deltoides SBSDD5 (SPAdes) (version 2) | ecosystem: Environmental > Terrestrial >...
AATCTGCGCCGGCGTTCTTCTTCAACGGGAACTAGGCCTGAACGCGCGCGACGCATGGTTGATTGGATCGATCGCCGTTCTGGCGTCCGCCGTCCATCTGGGATTGCTGTTTTTCAAAAATGGCAGAGTCGCCACGCTCTATCTGCCGATCGGGTTGGCTGTGATCGTCGTCGCCGCCTCGCATCTGGTCTTCCCCGTCCTTGCCAATCGTGAGTCGTTGAAGAAACTCTCGCTCATGGCTCTCGAAGCGGCGCGCCCTTATGAGCGGTCGGTCTTCCTCATCAATAATGAACAGAGCATAAATTTTTACGCCACGGGGTTGCCGCTGCGAGATGACCGCTCGGAACTCATGACCGTGAAGTCAACAGAAGAGATCGCGACGCTCATCGAGGTCAGTCGCAGCCAGAGCCTCCTGATTATGTCGCCCAAGCGATGGAGCGACAGTCTGATGAAATCCGCAAATTTGCGGGTGGAGAAGATCGGTGAGCAGGGGTTCAACGCCAGTTGCTCGCCCGAATGCGATTGGGTGTTGCTGCGCGCACAGTCGGTACGATACCGGGAGTGACGGCGCAATAGTATCAGGTTAGCGAAACAAGGAGCATATGTCGTATGCCATATTTCATATGAAATATGGCATACGACATATGGCATATGAAATTGGACTATCGAGAAGATCATCTGATTCAAGCCACCGCCGCTGACGCAGCGATTCGCCTGATCGCGGCGGTGACGACCGACCTCGTCGCCGAGGCTTGCGACCGGCACAAGACCGCGCCCACGGCCTCGGCCGCGCTCGGGAGGACTCTGACCGGGGCGTTGCTGTTGGGCTGCGCGTACAAAGACCTCGAATACATCACCCTTCGTTTCGATTGCGACGGCCCCGTCGGCGGCATCATCGCCGAAGCCGGCGCGGGCGGCTCGGCGCGCGGCTACGTCAAGAATCCGGCGGCGCACCTGCCCCCGAACGCCCTGGGGAAACTTGACGTGAAGGGGATTGTCGGCGGCGGCATGTTACACGTCATTCGCGAAGCCGGGTTCGAGATCGGTTTGATGAAGGAGCCGTATTACGGCTCGACCCCTATCGTCTCCGGAGAGATCGCCGAAGACATCGGGCATTACCTGGCGGTCTCCGAGCAGATCAATTCGGTGGTCTCGCTCGGAGTCTTCGTCGAATCCGAGCGGGAGCGCGTGACCGCGGCGGGCGGCTATATGATCCAGGCATTGCCTGGCGTCGAGGAGAGCGCCATCGCCGCAATCGAGAGAGCCGTGTCTGACTCCCCGTCCGTCACCGAGGCGATTCGCGGTGGCGCGGACGCCGCCGAAATGTTGCGGCTCGCCCTCGGAAACCTCCCCTTCGAAGCTCTAGAAACCCGCCGCGTCGAGTTCCGGTGCAAATGCTCTTACGAGCGCGTCGTGAGGATCGTCACCGCGCTCGGACGCGAAGAGGTCGAGGACATGCTCGAAAAGGACAAGGGCGCGGAATTGACCTGCCATTTCTGCAACTCGGTCTACTACCTGGACGAAGACGCGCTGCGAGGGATACTCGAACCGCCTCCGCCGGTCGTGATGTGACCCCATCGGATTTGTCAACGTAGTCGTTGACAAATCTCTCAGACAAAAATAAAGTGCGCTCGCTTCCGCGTTTCTGTCGGGCGAATCTATTGAGTGACCGATATTGAAATAAAAATCGCTCCTATATTGTCTCCTATTTCAAACTGATTTCCTTACCGCTTTGCTGGAATTGACCTGCGTCCGCCGTCAGCCTTCGAGGGAAAGCTGGAATGCGGTCTTGTTCTTTATTCGGGTTCGTTTGGGAATTTGGCGCCGGTTTCCAGCTCCTAGTAGCGGCGCGATCTCCACAGCCTATTCGAGCCTGCATCGCTGATTTACATAGAGCCTTTATAGTTTAGCGCTCGCCGGCAGAGATGCGTCGAGGGGTAAGCACGCCTCTCACACCCTCCAGGGATCTCTGTCGTTGTGCGCTCGGTCAACCTGTTCACGATAAAGGAGTAAAAAATGAAGAAGAAGTTGTTTGCCTTGAGTGGCGTTTTTCTGATCGTCCTCGTCCTTGCGGGACTCTGGGCGACCAGGGCCATTAACATCACGGACTTGCAGAATACTGTAGATCCGGGGGCCACGTCGCTGCCCGGGGCGCTGTCAATTCGGGAGATGGCGGAAAGCGCGCCGTTTATCGTCATGGGCACATGCCTTGAGACCAAAAGCCAGTGGGTCGGGCGAAGCCTGGTTACGCTGGCGACGGTCTCGGTCTCGGAGTCGCTCAAGGGCGACACGGCCGAAAAGCTGACGGTCGTGCTGCCCGGCGGCTATGACATCAAAGGGAAGTTTCCCATCGCCATGACTTACGCCGGCGCGCCGCAGATGTCTCCCGGCGAAGAAGTCTTTCTCTTCCTCACCACCCAGGACGAGGTCGCCGGCGGCTATGCGGTGATGGGCTTCGCACAGGGCAAGTATTCGGTCAGCCAAGACACCAAAGGCGAGAAAGTCGTCATGCGCGATATGACCAAGGCTCCAGTGCAGGGAGGCGCTGGCGCGATTCGGGGCAATCCTCAGGTCGTCCCGCTGTCGGAGTTCAAGGCGTTGGTGAAGAGCTATCTCAAGTAGCTATTGACCGCAAACACGCCTGCAAAGCGATCTATGGCGAAATAATGAAGGAGAAAATATGAAGAACATAGAGAAAAAGATCTTCAACTTGGGCCTCTGTCTCTGTCTGGCGCTGTCGAACGTGATCACGGTCCTGGCCGGAGGCGCGCTTGAAACTGTTGACATCACCAACGCTCAGCCCTCCCCGATCGCGGGGCAAATAATAGCTAAATTGATCGGCATCAAATGGGACGCCCGCAGCATTCCCGTGAAATACAGCATGAACAACACGCTGGACCCAATACCCAACCCGCTCGGCGCGCCGGTCCTGACGCTGGCCCAGGCCCAGGCGGCTTTGCAGACTTCGTTCGACGCCTGGACTCAGATCCCGACTTCGTTCATCGAAATGAAGATCACCGGGACTACCGCCAATCCGGGACTGGTCGGGTTCGATTTCGTCAACGAGTTGACTTTCCGCACCGCCGCCGGCTTCGGGGCGATCGCATCGTCGCCCTCAGTCAGTTTGATGGCGGATTCGACTTTTGAGGACGGAGACGACATTGACGGGGACGGGGATTCCGACGTATCCAGCGCGATCACAGTATGTACCGACGTTGATGGCGACGGCGATATCGAATTTCCGGCGGGCTTTTACAAAGCCGGAACCATCCTGGACAACGACGTCCAGTTCAACACCAAAACCACCAACGGCCTTCGCTTCACGGTGGGCGACGCGGCGTTGGATACGGTCACCCGCTCGGTGGACCTGATCGCTACAGCCACGCACGAGTTCGGCCATTCACACGGCCTGTCACACGTGATGGACAACCAGATCAGCAAGACTGACGGGAGTGGCGTCACCATGTTCCCCTTCATTGATACGGGTGATCCCGCATCCGAGTCGGCCCAGCGCTCGCTCAGCGACGACGATAAAGCCTGGAGTTCGTTCTTCTATCCCGAAGGCTCGGCGAGGTCCGGCCCGGCGGCGCTACAGCGCGGAGATAAGGCTTTCAATAAGGAGTACGCGCTGATCAAGGGCGAATTGAGGCACGGCGTTCTCAATCAACCTATTGCCGGCGGCAGTCTCTTCGCCGTTGATTTCCTCACCGATAAGTTTGTCGCCAGCGGTTTCAGCGGGACGACCCAGCTCTCCTTCGACCCCGCCACCGGAGGGCTGTTCCTGGTCAACGATCCCGCCTTCCACATTCTCAATGGCAATTACGTCATCCCTGTTCCGAAAGGCGTCTACGCAGTCGGAGTCGAGGCGGTTGACGGGTTTCCCGTTCCCGCTGGGAGTATCAGCCTCACTTGCCAGATCGGCTCCATCTTCGGCCAGCAGAATTTCAACGAGGAGTTCTACAACAGGAGCAGAGAGGATGCGCGCGAAGCTCGGCTGGGAGAGAAGTTCCCCGTGCCGGTAGTGCCCGGCCTCAACTTCCTCTCATCCAACATCAACATCGTGACTTCAGATTCGATCAACATCAATAACTTCGGCAACCGCAACTTTGTTGGATTCACGGGCATTGCGCCTGGGACTCTGTACGCCGTGCAGGTCCCGGCCTCGCAGATCACCGCGGTCAATGCCGGAGGCAACGTCCTCATTCAGGGAGTGGCCTTCGATACTTTTGTAACGGACGCTTCAGTCGTTCCGGTCTTCGCCAAAGCCGTCCTGACCACGGGAACAGTAAACGGGACGACGGCGACAATCGATCTGGACCATCCGTTGGCGCAGAAGAACGGGTTTGTCGGACAGGATAATGATTTCGCCCCGTTCTATTTCAACTTCCCGCGCGCGCTCGGGGCCATAGTTCAAAAGGGAATTGGGAGGGGCACGATCCAGAATCTCTTCATCGTGCTGCAGGTCCCCACGACTGCTCCATTCTCTGGCGTCAGCGGGCAGGCGCCGTTCATCGGTTTGGATGGATCGGGGGCTCCCGGTGGTCAGCCTAACGATTCGCCTATCTTTGGCTATTCATTCATCTCCATTGATGGGGGCGCAACTTGGTCGCAGGTCACTAACTTCAACTTCAGGTTCTCGCTCATCACGTCCCTGCCGTTGGAGCACCCGTAAAGCTATTCGTGAATATTTTAGATCGGTTTGCTATTGCAAGCCGTGGTGATCGAAATCGGAGCGGAAGGAACCGCGGATTTTCATGGATGCGGGGGATCGACACAGATTATCTGTGACAGTCCGTAGCATCTGTTTAAACCCGCAGTTCCTTTTGCTGTCTCACTCACCCAAAACGATGATTAACGCCTGTCAGCTCCAACGGAGCATCGCCGTGTTCAATCAAATTATGCCAGGCACAAGCCCCCAGGGGCGGGGTTGGCCAACTACCCCCCGCACCGTTCGAATTATCAACCTTCTCCTCTGGGCCGGATTGTCAGCTTCTCCATGCCTAGGGGCAGGGGCGGCGCCTGTGCAAGCAATCGCTAGTGAACGCAGCGCAGCGCAAAGCCCTCAGGATAGTGATTCGCTGGAACCTGGTAAGCCCATTGAACGGGAGATCTCTGGTGGCCAATCGCATTCCTACAAGATCGCGATGATCTCCGGTCAGTACTTGCATGTAGTGGTCGCCCAACGAGGGATAGATGTGGCAATGGCGCTGTTCACGCCTGATGGTAAGAAGATCGGCGAGGCCGATAGCGAACATATGATCGAGGGATCAGAGACTATGTCAGCGATCGCAGAGTCGCCTGGCGCATATCTGATCGAGGTGCGTTCTCCCGAGAAAACAGCCAAGACAGGACGTTATGAGATCAAGATAGAAAAACTGAGAGCGGCGACTGCTGAGGATAAGTATCGAGTCGCCGGAGAGTCGGTCTTTCGGGAGGCAGAGCAGCTACAAGATGGAACGCTGGAAGCCAAAAGAAAAAGCATTGAAAAGTATCATGAAGCGCTGGATTTGTATCGAAGAGGGGGTGACCGCAAGGGGGAGGCTCAAACACTCAACAATATCGGCCTTATCTACTCGTCATTGGGAGAGAAGCGGAAGGCGCTGGAGAAGTACAATGAAGCTCTGCCCATCAGTCGGGAGGTCGACGACCGCAGTGAAGTGGCCATCATACTCAGCAACCTCGGCGCGGCCTATTGGTCGCTGGGAGAGATGCAGAAGGCGCTGGAGAAGTTCAATGAGTCACTACCGCTCTTCCAAGCATTAGGCGACCGCAGGGGTGAGGCTGTAATACTCAGCAATCTCGGCGCGGTTTATCAGTCATTGGGAGAGACGCAGAAGGCGCTGGAGAAGTTCAATCAGTCTCTGCCGATCTGTCGGGCATTAGGCGACCGCAGGGGGGAGGCTGTCACACTCAACAACATCGGCAGAGTTTATCAATCGCTGGGAGAGACGCAGAAGGCGCTGGAGAAGTTCAATGAGTCACTGCCGATCAGGCAGGCGGTAGGCGACCGAAGTGGGGAGGCTAACACGCTCAACAACATCGGCTGGGTCTATCGGTCGCTGGGAGAGAATCAGAAGGCGCTGGAGAAATTCAATGAGTCACTACCGCTCTTCCAAGCATTAGGCGACCGCAGAGGGTAAGCCTCCGCGCTCGACGGCATCGGCGTAGTCTATCAGTCACTGGGAGAGACGCAGAAGGCGCTGGAGAAGTTCAATGAGTCACTGCCGATCAGGCAGGCGGTAGGCGACCGAAGTGGGGAGGCTAGCACGCTCAATAACATCGGCTGGGTCTATCGGTCACTGGGAGAGACGCAGAAGGCGCTGGAGAAGTTCAATGAGGCTCTATCGATCAGGCGGGCGGTAGGCGACCGAAGTGGAGAGGCTGAAACACTTACCGACATCGGCGCGCTCCATCGATCACTGGGAGAGATGCAGAAAGCGCTGGAGAAGCACAATAAAGCTTTGCTATTCTTCCAATTGGTAGGTGACCGCAACGGAGAAGCTGCTGCCCTACTGGGGATTGCGCAAGTGGAGCAAAAATGCGGGAATCTCACCCAGGCTCGCCAACTTATTGAACAGGCAATCGGTCCGGTCGAATCCCTGCGCACGAATATCGTCAGCCAGGAGCTTCGAGCATCCTTCTTTGCCTCCCGGCAAGTGTTCTTTGAATTTTACATTGACGTGCTGATGCAGATGCGCAAGCAGAACCCGGCCGCGGCATTTGACGCTGTCGCGTTAGCGGTAAGCGAGCGCGCCCGGGCGCGCTCACTGCTGGAATTGCTGAAAGAGGCCCACGCCGACATTCGTCAGGGCGTTGATCCAGCCCTGCTTGAGCGCGAACGCTCCCTGCAACAGCGACTCAATGCGAGGGCCGAGGCGCAGGCGCGCTTATTAAACCGTAAGCACACTCCCGAACAGGCCGCCGACGCCGCCAGGGAGATCGCCGCCATCACCTCCGAATATGAAGAGGTCCAGGCCCAGATTCGGGATCGTAGCCCACGGTACGCGGCTCTGACCCAGCCTCAGCCACTGGGCCTGACGGATATTCAACAACAGGCGCTTGATGAAGACACACTGCTGCTAGAGTACGCGCTCGGCGAAAAGCGCAGTTACCTCTGGCTCGTTTCGCAGCGCTCCATCGATAGCTACGAGCTTCCTCCGCGCGCCGAGATCGAAGCCGCCACTCGCCGAGTTTACGAACTGCTCACCGCGCGCCCGAAACGCGGGACTCCGCCCGATCCGCAATTCATCGCTCAGGCCAAGGCGCTCAGCAGGATGTTGCTCAGTCCGGCAGCGGCGCAACTCGGCGCCAAACGGCTGGTTGTTGTGGCGCCGGGCGCGCTGTCTTACCTGCCTTTCGCCGCTCTGCCGGCGCCGGAAGATGAGAAGCGACCGTCCGGAGATTATGAGCCTTTGATCGCCAAGCATGAGGTAGTGAGCGTTCCTTCCGCTTCGGTCTTATCGACCATTCGCCGTGAAATGGCGGGCCGGCGGCGGGCGGCAAAATCGGTCGCCGTCCTGGCCGACCCCGTCTTTGAAGCGAGCGACCCGCGCCTGGCGTCGGCTAAAAACGGAAGCTCCTCCAGAGAGACGCTGGCCGCGCCGGTGCCCGATGCGGAACTTTCAGAGTTGACGCGCGCGATCAGGACTATGAATTTTCCCGACGCCCGCGCCGGTTTCATGCGACTCGCCTTCTCACGCCAGGAAGCCGAGAGCATTATTGCGCTGACTCCGGGGGGAACAGGGCTCAAAGCGACTGACTTCAGCGCCAGCCGCGCTCTGGCCCTGAGCCGGCAGTTGAGTCAGTACCGCATCCTGCATTTTGCGACCCACGGTTTGCTCAACAGCGAACGGCCAGAACTTTCCGGGCTGGTCTTCTCGCTCGTTGACCAGGAGGGGAAGCCGCAGGATGGATTTCTACGGCTGCACGAAATTTACAACCTCCAGCTCAATGCCGATCTGATCGTGCTCAGCGCGTGCGAGACGGGACTGGGCAAAGAAATCAAGGGCGAGGGACTGATCGGGCTGACGCGCGGATTTATGTACTCCGGCGCGCCGCGCGTGGTGGCGAGTCTGTGGAGTGTCGACGATTTGGCGACGGCGGAACTGATGAAGCTTTTTTATCAGCGCATGCTCAAAGACGGCCTGCCTGCGGGCGCCGCTCTGCGAGCGGCTCAGCTTGAATTATCTAGACAGAAACGCTGGGCATCTCCCTATTTCTGGGCCGGTTTTGTGTTGCATGGAGAGTGGAAATAACATTGGGACACGCAGCGGTACATGACATACGGCTCCTTTCAGTCTGCTGCCATTTGCGTTGGGCGATCCAGGTGTGAGGAGAGCGCGTTGCGCCAGGCTTCCTCCAGCGACGCGACGGCGCCTTCGATCAATAGTTCGCCGTCACAGGCGACACTCAATTCACATCCGCCGACCTCGCCGATCACCGCGCAAGCCAAGCCTGCCCGCCGCGCGATGTCTTTGACCTCAGAGACATGTTCGGGTTTCAAGCTGATGATGATGCGCGAGGGCGATTCCCCGAAGAGCAAGGCCGGCGACAGCCCGAGGCCGCTCGATTTCGCGTGTTCGCTCAGATCAATGCGCGCGCCGATCGCGTCTCGGCCGTAGCTAGAAAAACAACTCTCGGCCAGCGCAATCGCCAATCCGCCGTCGCTGCAATCGTGAGCCGAACGGACTAGGCACGCCTGAATCGCTTCCAGGCAGACTTTCTGTACGGCCTTCTCGGCTTCGAGGTCGAGTCGTGGAACCGCGCCGCTCGCCTCGCCCGCCACGACCAACAACAACTCGCTCGCGCCCAAATCGTTTCGCGTCACTCCCAACAGCAAGATCGCGTCGCCCGCTTCTTTGAACCATTGCGTGGTCGTGTGACGCGCGTCCTCGATCAGGCCGAGCATGCCGATGACGGGAGTCGGATATACTCCCTCCCCTTCGGTCTCGTTGTAAAAACTAACGTTGCCGCCGGTCACCGGAGTCCCAAGCGCGCGACAAGCTTCGGCCATTCCGTCTATCGTCTCGCTGAAAGCCCACATCACTTCGGGGCGCTCGGGGCTGGCGAAGTTCAGGCAGTTGGTGATTGCCAGAGGCCGAGCGCCGCTACATACGACGTTGCGCGCGGCTTCGGCGACGGCCAGCTTGGCGCCTTCGCGCGGGTTCAGGTGGCAATAACGCCCGTTGCAATCGAGCGACATCGCCAGGGATCGCCGCGTCTCTTTCACCCGCAGCGCCGCCGCGTCGGAACCCGGCGGCACGACTGTGTTCGTTCGCACCATGTGGTCGTATTGGCGGTAGACCCAACGCTTTGACGCCAGATTTGGAGACGCCACAAGGCGGCGAAGGATTTCTGTGAAGACTTGCGATTCGTCTCCCGACACGGATTTGAGATTTGAGATCCGAGATTTGAGATTCGAAATGGCCGCCCCGATCTTCGGCGTCACGTCTTCGGTCGAGACCGCGAAAGGCCGCTGCGGGCGATTGTAGCGCGGCGCTTCGTCAGTCAACGCCTTGGTGGGGATGTCGGCGACGACTTCGCCTTTGTGTAGCGCGCGTAGTCGCTGCTCGGCGATCACCTGGCCGATGACGACCGCGTCCAGGTCCCAGCGGTGGAAAATCTCCATCAACTGCCTATCGTGGCCGCGCTTGGCCACGATCAACATCCGCTCCTGTGATTCCGAGAGCATCATTTCGTAGGCCGTCATCCCGGCCTCGCGCTGCGGGACAAGGTCCAGATTGATTTCCAAGCCGGTGCCGGCGCGCGCGCCCATCTCACATGAAGACGAAGTTAAACCGGCGGCGCCCATGTCCTGAATGCCGACGATTGCGCCGGCCCGCATCGCTTCCAAACAGGCTTCGAGCAAGAGCTTCTCAGAGAACGGGTCGCCGACCTGCACAGTCGGGCGCTTCTCCATCGCCGCTTCGTCGAATTCGGCAGAGGCCATCGTCGCGCCGTGAATCCCGTCGCGCCCGGTCTTCGCGCCGACGTAGATCACCGCGTTGCCTATGCCCTCGGCCTTGCCATAAAAGATGTGCTCGCGGCGCACCAGGCCGAGCGCGAAGGCGTTGACCAGCGGGTTGAGCGAATAACATTCTGCGAAAGCGACCTCGCCGCCGACTGTCGGAACTCCGAATGCGTTACCGTAATCGCCGAGTCCTTTCACCACGCCGGCCATTATCCGCCGGTTGCGCGCGACGGATCGAGACGAAGTCTGCTCACGCGAATCGTCGATCTCTTCGGGCCTGATGGGGCCGAAGCGCAGGCTGTTCATCGCCGCCACGGGCCGCGCGCCCATCGTGAAGATGTCGCGCAGGATGCCGCCGACGCCCGTCGCCGCGCCCTGATAAGGCTCGATGAACGACGGGTGGTTGTGCGATTCGATCTTGAATGCCGCGCACCAGCCGTCGCCGATGTCGACAATGCCCGCGTTCTCGCCCGGCCCCTGCACCAGACACTCGCCCTCGGTGGGCAGCCGCCGCAGGTGAATTTTCGACGATTTGTACGAGCAATGCTCCGACCACATCACCGAAAAGATTCCCAGTTCGGTGAGGTTCGGTTCGCGCCCGATCAGTTGTTTGATCCGCTCATACTCCTCGGGCGTGACGTTGTGCTGATCCAGGATTTCAGGCGTAATCATATATGAGCGGGAGTGGGGAGTGGGGAATGGGGAGTGGGAGTACAAGTCCTCCACTCCCCACTCCCCACTCCCCACTCCCAATTCCCCCTATGCTCTAAGCTTGATCATCTCGCGCAAAGATTCGGCCAATGAAAGAAAGAGAGCGCGCCCGTCTTTGCAGCCCAACGCGCTTTCGGAGGCGCGCTCCGGGTGAGGCATCATGCCGAGCACGTTCCCTTCGCGGTTCGTTATTCCGGCGATGTTGTTAAGCGACCCGTTCGGATTCGATTCGTCCGTGGCCGCGCCGCTCGAATCGCAGTAGCGAAAGATGATCCGGTTCTTATTCTCAAGCTCGGCCATCGTCGCTTCGTCGCAGAAATAATTGCCTTCTCCGTGCGCCACGGGGACGCTCAAGACTTGCCCATTCTGGTAGCCGATGGTGAACGGCGTGTCGGCGCGCTCGACACGGATGTTGACATGCTCACAGACGAACTTCAGATCGCGATTACGCAACAGCGCGCCCGGCAGCAATCCTGCCTCGCACAGGATCTGGAAGCCGTTGCAAATGCCAAGAACAATACCGCCATCGCCGGCGAAACCTTTGACGGACTTCATTACCGGCGAGAATCGCGCGATCGCCCCCGTACGCAGGTAATCTCCGTATGAGAACCCGCCGGGCAGAATGATCGCGTCGTAACCATTTATTTCTTCTTCTTTATGCCATATGAAATCAACAGGCTGGCCAATGACTTTGCTGACCACGTGATACGCGTCGTGATCGCAATTGGAGCCGGGGAAAATCACTACGCCGAATTTCATCGTGTATA
>Ga0209382_10010637_pt1 | contig 11447 bp, 8 predicted proteins | sample SoiMetdeltSBSDD5_FD_187599 | JGI IMG/M metagenome (GOLD analysis project Ga0209382, IMG submission 187599) | Bulk soil microbial communities from a Populus tree surrounding site in Tennessee, USA - Soil MetaG P. deltoides SBSDD5 (SPAdes) (version 2) | ecosystem: Environmental > Terrestrial >...
AGGAACGCTGGCAGACGGCGGAAGAGTTGCGGCGGGCCCTGCTGCCGTTCGCGCTGGTGCCGTAGCTACGTCGGCCGGCGCCGAACGCCACGCAGCTGGTCGAACCAGTTCAGCACGACGACCAGCTCGCGGGTCGTCGCGCCTCGCCGGATCATCAGAAATCGCCGGCCGTCTGGATGGACGTCGTAGCCTGGGCTCCCGCGAGCCCCCCCCACCACGTAGGGTTCGGTGGCGAACAAGGCCCGGCGTGAGCCGACCCGGAGGACCGGAGCGAGACTCACGCTAACCGCCACGAGGCTGTCTTCGCTCCGGTAGAAGAGCTCACGGCCGTCCCGTCCCCATTGCGCCCCCCGCCCGCCGCCCGAGGAGATCTGCACAGCGGCCCCTGGCGCCGGGTAGGCCCGCACGTACACCTCCTGCTGCCCCGATTCGTTCGACGCATAGGCGACCCAGCGTCCGTCGGGCGAGACGGCCGGCCCGACTTCGTCGAATGGAGTGCGCAGGTAGGGGCGCGGCGTCCGGTCGCCCTCGACCGGCAGCACCCAAATGTCGAATTCCGTCGCAGGAGCAGGGGCATGTACGTCCTCGTAAAGCAACGCGCGTCCGTCGGGGGTAAACGCCGCGGGGACCTGCGCCCGGTCGCCGCCGACAAGGCGTTCCACAGAGTCGCTGCGGTCCGCCGGGATCCACCACGCGTCGACTTCACCGCGTGCTCGGAGCTGCGCGAATGCAATGCGCCGACCGTCGGGCGTCCAAACGGGCCGCAGGCTGACGCTGTCGAACGTGAGGCGTCCGAGCGTGCTCCGTACGAGATCGTATACCCAGATGTCTCCGGCCGGACCGGGACTACTCTGTCCGATATCGAGTGCGATCGACTTGGCGTCAGGCGAGAGCCGCGCAGCATAGAACTTCTGAGGGGGCAGCGGGACCACCGTAGCCCGTCCGCTGCGATCGACGAATACAGGCACATTCTCCACCTCTCGGGCCGCCTGATAGACCAGGCCTCCCGCAGCGGAGACGCCCAGCCGGGCCGCGCCCCCCGTCCCGACGGTGACGCCTTCGGCTACTGGAAGGACGGGACCAGTAAACCGTAGAGCTTGTGCATCGAATGCCGCGACGAGCAACGAGCCGTCGGGACGGGCAAACAGCAGGTACCCTGGCGCCACAAAGTGGGCGTTCGTTCCCGCTTGTCCGAGCGCCACCACGGCGCCCGTCTCGAGTCGGACCGCCGCCAGGTGGAACCCGCCGCTGTCGCGGACCGTGACCACGACTGCCCGTCCGCCTGGTAGGGCCTCGGGCCAGCGGAATGATTCCCCTCGCGCCGTGTCTGCTCGGGCGACACGCGTCGGTTCGCCGCCATCGGCGGACACCTGCCACAATCCGCTACCGGCAACGAACACGATGGTGTTGCCCGTGGTCCACGTCGCCGCGCTGGCTCCCCCGGAGACCGTGCACACGGTCACGGGGCTACCTCCCTCCAGTGGCACTCTGAGGATCTTGTCCTCCACCAAGAAGCCAAGCCACTTGCCGTCCGGGGAGAAGAAGGGCGCAAAGGCACCGCGCGTGTCCGCGATAGGAAGCGGTGTCAGGCGATCGAGGGGGCGAAGGAAGAGCTGCGCCGCTCCAGGGCTCCCGCCCATGTAGACTAAGCGGCCGCCGTCCGGCGAAAGGGCCATCCTCACGCCTCCTCCATCGAGGAACCCGGCCTCTGCGGGGAACGTCAGGGTGAACCGGGCGAGGGGCCGAGGCGGAGGAGACGCGGTAGAGCGCATCCAGCCCCATCCGGCGACCACCACTGCGACCGCGGCGACGGCCCAGGGAACGACGCGAGCCGAGGTCGCGACGCCGAGGGCCTCGTCCGCCGCCAGGAGCGGGACAGATCCCGGCCGCGCCAGTGCCTCGGCAAACTGCGCCACGGTCGGAAAGCGATCCGCGGGAATCTTGGCGAGCGCTTTGTGCACGGCCGCCTCGACGTGCGGCGGTACCGACGTGCGCAGCGTCGAGAGGCGGCGCGGCCGATCGGTGACCACCTTCGCAATCACCGATTGCACCGTCGGCCCCGTGTGGGGCGGCTCACCCGCCAGCATCTCGTACAGGACGCAGGCGAGCGAATAGATGTCCGAGCGATTGTCGATCAGGCGGTCGCCTGTCGCCTGCTCGGGACTCATGTATTGCGGCGTGCCGAGCGAGAGACCGGTCTCGGTGAGCCGGTTGCCCGCCGCGGCGCTCAGTGCCAGCGCGATACCGAAATCGGCGACCACCGCCTGTCCATCCGGGAGCAGGATGTTCTCCGGCTTGATGTCGCGATGCACGACGTCGTGGCGGTGGGCGTAGTCGAGGGCGCTCGCGACGACGCGCGTGACTTCGAGGGCGTCCTCAAGCGCGAGCTGCTTCTCGCGGTTGAGCCGGTCCCGCAACGACTCGCCCTCGACGAAGGGCATGACGTAGTAGACGAGGCCGCCCGCTTGGCCGGAGTCGTGCAACGGGAGGACGTGAGGATGCTGCAGGTGTGCCATCACTCGGATCTCGCTCAAGAACCGCTCAGTCCCGAGAACGGCGGCAAGCTCGGGCCGGAGCACCTTGAGGGCGACCTGGCGGTCGTGCTTCGTGTCGCGCGCCAGGTACACGGTCGCCATGCCCCCCATGCCGAGCTGGCGCTCGATCGCGTAGCGATCAACCAGCGCCGCTCTGAGGCGTTGCATGGCGTCGCTCATGGCCAGAACATTAGCACGCAGTAGCTTTCGCTGCACCACCCCGCGGAGCCCAGCACCGTGCGTCTTTTCGCCACCGCCGTGTTGCTTTCGACACTTGCCGCGGAAACCGTCGGTCAGACGGCGCGACCGCCCACCCGTCCCCGCGCCCGCGATCTCGGCGTCCCGTTCGACGGCACCCCCGGCCCGCTCAACGCCATCACCGACGTCGCCGGCGTCACTGTGGGCCAGGTGACGATCATCGCGGGACAAGGCAAGCTCGTCCGGGGGCAGGGACCCGTCCGCACCGGCGTCACCGGCATCTTCCCGCGTGGCAAGACGAACGGCGATCCGGTCTTCAGCGGGTGGTTCACGCTGAACGGCAACGGCGAAATGACGGGCACGACCTGGGTGGAGGAATCCGGGTTCCTCGCGGGTCCGGTCCTGATCACCAACACGCACAGCGTCGGCATCGCGCGCGACGCGGTGATCGAGTGGCTCGTCGCCAAGGGATTCGACTTCGACTGGTCACTGCCGGTCGTGGCCGAGACGTGGGATGGTGCTTTGAACGACATCAACGGCTTCCACGTCACGAAGCAACACGTCTTCCAGGCGCTCGACGGCGCGAGCGGCGGGCCGGTCGCCGAGGGCAGCGTCGGCGGCGGCACGGGCATGATCTGCAATCAGTTCAAGGGTGGGATCGGCACGGCTTCGCGGCGGCTCCCCGCGGCGCGTGGGCGGTACACCGTCGGCGTTTTGGTCCAATGCAACTATGGACTGCGCGCGCGGCTCTCCATCGCGGGCGTGCCGATCGGGCAGGAGATTCCCGACCTGTTGCCGACGCGGGATACCGTCCCGACCGAACGAGGCTCGATTATCATCGTCATCGCGACCGATGCACCCCTGCTCCCGCACCAACTGAAGCGCATTGCCAAGCGCGCCAGTCTCGGCGTGGGGCGGCTGGGCGGAACCGGCGGCAATACCTCGGGTGATATCTTCATCGCGTTTTCGACGGCCAATCCGGGTGCGGCGAAGCCGGACAGCACGCGTCCCCTGACGATGCTCCCCAACGAGCGCATCTCCCCACTCTTTGAGGCCACGATTCAGGCGACCGAGGAAGCGATCGTCAATGCAATGGTCGCCGCCGAGACGATGACGGGCGCCGACGGCCTGCGGGTCTATGCGTTGCCGCACGACCGCCTCCGGGCGGCGCTGCGCAAGTACAATCGCCTGGTGGAGGCAGCGAGATGAGGCGCGCCCGCCTCTTCGCCGCGCTGCTCGGTGCCGTCGCCGCGTGTCAGCCGCAATCACGGCGCCTGCTGCTCCTCGATCTCGCGCTCTCAGACCCGATGGTCCTGGACGCCACCGCGAGCCCCTGGCACGCCGCCGGCTATTCGGTCGAGTACCGCCGCTTCTATCCCCACCTCACGCGTCAGGACCTGGAGCGCTACCGCACCCTCGTGCTGTTGGGGGGGCGGGAGCCCGAAGCGCCCTCCGACGCGCTGACGCTCGGGGATGTCGCGATCCTGACGGAGTGGACGCGCCAGGGCGGGGTGGTGGTATTCGGCTACGCGGCCGACGGGGAGGGCTTTCTCGACCGTTGGATCGTGAACCGCTGGCTCGCCGCGATGGGCACCGGTCTGGTCATCGGCGACTTCCCGCTCGAGGACTCGACGGCGGCGGCTGAGACACAACCGCGCGTGTTCCCCCTGCCACACTCCGCCCTCGACGACGCCGGCTTCGAGCCGTTCTCCGCGGGCCGGAATCACGTCGTGCTGGTGCGGCGCGAGAGCCAGGCCCTGGCGCGAAGCAGCGCCACGGCGTATGTCCGGCCGCCGCGCGAAGCGCCCGGCGCGCGCCCGCGTGCCGTCGTCGCCGCGGCAGCGCGGGTGGGTGAAGGGCTCGTACTCGTCATCAGTCGCCATGCCCTGGCGGCGACCGGCCCCGATGTCAGACCGAGCACGCTGCCGCCGGTCATGGCGCCGGGCGACGCGAATCGCCGTATGACGTTCCTCGACGCCCTCGCCCGGTGGACGCTACGTCCCGCCGAGTGGGCATCTGTGGCTCCCGCGGCCGGCCGCGTCCCCCTCACCTTCGCCGGTGCACCGCGCCCCGTCGCCGTGCACCCACCTCCGCTGGCGCCGCCATCCGGCGCCGATGTGGTGAGCCTGCCCCAGCCCGCGCCGGCGCGGGAGCCACGAGGGAGCGGCACGCCCACGTGGATCAACCGGCAGGGCATGCGCGTCCTGTGGACTTCAGCGCCGCCGTTTCAGCGCCCGTTCGACTCGCTCCTCGCGTTCGTCGATGTCGGCGCCTTCAGCGTGCTCGCGACAGAAGTGTCGTCGCCGGCCCGCTCCGATTCTCTCGGTCTCCGAAACATTTGGCGGCCGACGGCGACGCGACTCCAGGCGACCAGCTTGCGGTGGTTTCCCACCCTCACGCTCGCTGAGCTGCGGCCGCAGGGAGAAGCGGCCGCGCGGGAGATCGCGCCGCGCGGCGATACGTTGGGTGTTTGGTGCGGGCTCGACTCGCTCCTCTGGCGCGGCGCCCTGCGCCCGGCGTATCGGGCCCTGGCGCGATTGGGCGGCGACCGCGCGGCCGACCTCGTCGCCGGCGTGGCGCTCGACCTCGGCGTGCCGCAGGGCGGCTACGCCGCTGTCGGTTTTTGCGACGCCACTTATCGGGAAGGACTACGCGGACTCGGCGGCGATAGTGCGGAGACGGAGCGCCTCTCCGCCTTGCCCGCCGAGGGTGGCGCGCGGTACGACGCGCTGCTCGAGCGCGGGCTGCTGGCCCGGTACGAGGCGGTGCTGGAGGGCCTCGTCGCGGAACGCGCCGCCGCGCTCCGCGCGGAAGTGCGCCGTCTCAATCCCAACGTTCGGTTCGCGTTCCGGTCGCCGCAGGTGCCCAGCGATTGGTTCTCCCTCGGATTGCTCCGAGGGTTCTCGGACGCGGACGCGCCTGTGTTGCTGTGGACCCGAGAACCACGGGTGCGCGATCTCCTGGCGCACTATCGCGCCCGCGGCATCTTCGCGCTGTCCGCGGTGGGCCTCCAGCCCGAGCGAGTCGCCACCAACGAGTGGTCCAGCCTGCGGCGCGTGGCGTTCGTGGAGCATGACGGCTTTTGGCTGTCCTGGGGCGAAGCGCCGTCCCCGGATAGCCTGGGGCGGTTGATTCGACGGCTGGCACGGTGATAGCTTTCGCGCCTGGGAAGAAAGTGGTGGGGTGCGGTGGTCGCGGATGGCCGGCTTCAGGGGCCACTCGAGGAAAGTCCGAGCTCCACAGGGTAGACCGCCAGGTAACGCCTGGGCGCCGCAAGGCGACGGATAGGGCCACAGAAAACAGACCGCCCTTTGTATCCAAGGGTAAGGGTGAAACGGTGGGGTAAGAGCCCACCGCGCGCCTGGTAACAGGCGCGGCACGGTAACCCCCGGTCGGAGCAAGGCCAAGTAAGCAGCGAGACCCGTCCCGGGTCGCTTGAGCTGCGGGTAGGCCGCACGAGGTGGCTGGCGACAGCCATCCCAGAGAGATGACCATCTGCTCGCACCAGCGAGTAAACAGAACTCGGCTTATGGCCCCACCGCTTCCCTCCCAGTGACGAGTAAGCCTTACCCAGCCCACTGGGAGGCCGTGGCAGACCTGCGGGTCTTCCGGACCACCGCCGAGGAGTGGCAGAAACTCCTCGGATGGCGGGCCGACATGCGCAAACGCGGCTGGAAGTTGCTGAAGGTCTCCAGTGACGGGCCCGAAATGGTCGCGATCTTCGGACGCACCAAGACCGACCGTGCCGACAGTCCCATGAACACCCCCTGACGAGGACTCCCGGACCGATGCGTCTTCGCCTCTTTGTATCCGCTTTGACGATTGTCACCCTGATCGCCTGCGCGCCCCGGACGCCCGCGGTGCCACAGCCCGGCGTCGTGACCCCTATTCCACCCGCCCCCGCCCCGACCGCGCCCGTGACGCGAGGGGGAGGCGATGTTGTGCGCCTGGGGCCAAGCGCGTTGCGGTACGTCGTGCGCCAGCTGATCCACATCGAGCAGCAGTTCCAGGGACAGACCCAGACGATCGATCGGGGCATCCGGCTCTTTGTCTCGACGACGATCGCGGGCCCCGCCGACAGCGCCGGCTACCCGGTCACCTTCACGCTGGACTCGATCGTCCCGGACTCGGGCTCCGCGGTTCCGGCATCGGTGAACCTCGCCGCGGCGCGCGGCCTGCGGTACAGCGGCCGCCTCACGCCGACGGGCCAATTCCGACAAACGGCGACATCGGATTCGACGCTCGCCCAAACCTTCGCGCAGGCCGTCGGTTCGTTCCAGAACTTCTATCCGCGGATCCCGCCCGCGGGGCTGACGCTCGGCGCCGAGTGGACCGACACGACCTCGATCAATGATCGTGCCGGCGTCAACGTCACCGTCAAGTCGGTCGCCCGTTCCCGCGCCACGACGTGGGAGGACCGGAGTGGCGCGCGCTGCCTGCGCATCGAGGTCAGCTCCGCTTACTCGGTGGCTGGGTCGGGTGAGCAGGGCGGCCAGCCCCTGGAGGTCACGGGAACCGGGACCCGAAACGGCGTACAGTTTGTCGCCGTGGATGGGCGCTACTTGGGCGGGGAGGCCCATGACACCTCCTCGATCGTGGTCGGACTGCCCCTGCAGGGCATGACCGTCCCGGTGCGCCAGATTTCGCACTCGACCGTCACGGTCCTGCCGTAGTGCGGCGCGCCGCGGCCCTCGCCGCGTTGCTCGCCCTGCCGCTGTGCGCCTCGGCTCAAGAGGTGGCCCAGAACCGCTCCACCGTATACCTCCATCCGACTGACGTGCGTGACTCCCGGGCCGTGTGGGTGAACCCCGCAGGGCTCGGCGTGCTGCGCGAAGCGTCGGTATACGCGGACTTCGCCGTCCAGGATCCGGGCACGGGACGCGGGCGGTTGCGACAACTCAGCGCGGGGTTCAACTCGCGTGGGTTGGCGTTCGCGTACCAGCGAGATGTGTTCGACGGCGGCCGACGCGGCCACACCTACCGGCTGGGCTTGGCGGGTGGATCGAAGAATCTCAGCGCCGGCGCCGCCATGGCCCTGTACCGCGGCGACACCAAGGGGACGGGATGGGACCTCGGCGCGCTGTACACGTTCGAGGGCGCCGCGGCGCTGACGGTAGGGGGTGTGATCGCGAACATTGGGCAGCCGGTGGTGCGCAGTCTGCAGCAGCGGCTCACGTACATCCCCGGCGCGACTTGGCGGCCGCTCGGCCCGGCGGTAGCGTTGTCGCTGCACGCGCGGATCAGCCCTGATTCGATTCTGGGCTACGCGTTTGGTTTGAGCTGGCAGGGGACGGGAGGCCGGTTCCCCATCGGTGTCCTCGCGCGGCTCGACACCGACGGCGGGTTGCGGCGCGGCGCATTCAACATCGGGATCAGCATTGGCGGACCCGACCGCGTCGGCTTGGTGGTCTCGACGCCTGGGGATGTCTCTGGAGTGGACGCCGCCAGTCTGTGGGCACTCTCCTCGCGGGTGCCGAACCCGAGGCGGCGCCGCTAGGGCGGACCGACGCGAACGCCGGTGCGCCCCCGCCGCACGCGGATGCCGCCCCGCGAATCCTCCGGTAAGAGCTTGTCGAGCCGCGGGCCAAGCTCGAGGAAGTCCCGAAACGACAGAGTGCGGAAGACGGTGTCTGCCGGCAGAGCGCCGCGCCGCATCACCAGCCGGAAGAAGAATCCCCCACGGAAGTCGAGGTCCAGTCCCACTCGCACGCTGTCACGTGCGTACGACCGTACTTGATGTGGGGTCACGATCACCGCGCGGCGCCGCGTGACGAGAAGCAGGGTCGTATCCTCCTGACCCCCAGGCTGGAACACATACTCGGCGACATCGCCGCTGACCAAGGCCCGCCGCTCCCGCAGTACCCGGGCGACGCTGTCGGGAATCGGCTCCGTGGCGACAATCTTGGGAGGCTTACTGAACACGGTGTACGCGACCACGCCGGCGCCTGCCACGAACGCCACGAAGGCCAGGCAGCCAGCCACACCCAGTCCGATGAGCGACTTGACGGCCATGGAGGCGAGGCGACGGCGCAATGGCACCCGCACGCGGTCGCGGGCCGCGGTCGGGAGGGCATCGACCAAGGCCCGGCTCAGCTCCTGGGCAGTCTGCAGGCGGCGCGCGGGGTTCTTCTCCAGCATGCGCTCGAGCAGAAACCCCAGGTCTTCGGGCACATCGGACCGGCTGCGCCTGATCGGCGAGGGAACCTGAGTGAGCTGCTTGGCGAGGATCGAGGCGGAGGAGTCGCCGTCGAAGGGCGGCTCCCCCGACAGCATCTGGTACAACACGATCCCGAGCGAGTAGATGTCGGAGCGACCGTCGACCTTGTCCCCGGCCGCTTGCTCGGGGCTCATGTATTGGGGCGTGCCGATGATCATGCCCTCGGTGGTGAGCTGCGCGCTCGATCCTCCTTGCGCCGCCTGGGCCGCCTTCGCGATGCCGAAGTCGGTGACCAACACGTGGCCGCTGCGGTCGAGGAGAATGTTGTCGGGCTTGATGTCGCGGTGAACGATCTCGTGGCTATGGGCGTAGGCCAACGCGTCCGCCACTTGGCGCGCGATGCGCGCCGCGTCGCCGACCGAGAGCTTCTTGTGCGTGCTGAGCAGCTGCCGCAACGACGGCCCGTCGATGCAGCGCATGATGATGTAGAGGACTTCTTCGTGCCGGCCCACCTTGTAGATCGGCACGATGTGCGGATGCTCGAGGCGCGCGATTGTCTGCGCCTCGCGCAGAAACCGCTCGGCGAGCGTCGGCGACGGGGCGAGATCGAGGTCGAGGACCTTCACCGCGACGTCGCGATTGAGCGTCGTATCGCGCACGCGGAACACGGCCGCGAAGCCGCCCTGACCGAGGAGCGGCCCGACGGTAAATTCCTGACCCAGAGCCTGTTGCAGGCGCTCCTGGAGAGCTGCGAGATCCATGGCGGTCGCGAAAGCTAGGATTGCCCGTCGCGTTGTGCTAGGGACGGCGGCGTTTGTCGCCGTCTGGCTGTTCGGCGTGTGGCCACCACCCATCTGGTGGCGCGAGCACGCGCCGCGCTGCACGGCGATGATGCGTCGCCGCGCGTCGCCGTGTCCGCAACTCCGGTGGACCTCGCTCGACGCCGTTGCCCCGGTGTTGCCGCGCATGGTGATCGTCGGCGAGGACTGGCGATTCCGTACGCATCACGGCATCGACTTCACGGAAATTGGCGACGCGCTGGGCGTCGGATCGGGTCGCGGCGCTTGGGCGACGCTCCGCGCCGCGTGGCGTCAGCGCGATCGGCTGCGTGGGGCCAGTACGGTCACGCAACAGCTCGCGAAGAATTTCTACCTGTCACCGTCTCGCAATCCGCTGCGGAAGCTCAAGGAGGCGGTCACTGCTGTCCGGCTCGACCTGGCGCTGCCCAAGGACCGGATCCTCGAGCTGTACCTGAACGTCGTCGAGTGGGGGCCGGAAGTGTGGGGAGTGGCAGCGGCGAGTGAAGCGTACTTCGGGGCCCGGCCGTCGCAGTTGACGGAGCACGAGGCCGCGGCGCTCGCCGCGACCCTGCCGTTCCCCCTCACCTCCAACCCCGTGCTCAGGCCGGCGCGGATGCTCGCGCGGCGGGACCTGATACTGGCCCGTTACCACGGGGCTGACGTCTACATTCCGCCTGTCGAGGAGACCGAGATTCCGGTGCCGGTAATTCCGCCCATCGATGTGCCGCTAATCCCCCCGGTGATCGACTCGCTGATGGACTCGATCAGGGTCCGGCCCGACACCATTCGGGACTCTACACGGGATACGTCGTCAGTCCACCAGCCGTAGCGGCATGACGAGCGCCATATACGACGCGGGGTCGTTCCACCCCACCGGCTCGACGGTCGACGCGCGTTCGGGAGCCTTGAACGTCAGGCGCACTTCGTCGGTCGGCATGTACTTGAGAATCTCGAGCAGGTACATCGCGTTGAAGCCGATTTCGAGCGGCTCGCCTTCGTACGTGACCGACAACTCGTCCTGGGCTTCACCGAGGTCGGGCGTCTGCACGGAGAACTTCACCGCGCCGCCCGAGAAGGCCAGTCGAATGCGGTGGGTCTGATCGCTCGCCACGACGCTCATGCGTCGCAGCGCCGCGGCCAAGGCCGCTTTGTCGACGGTCGCCGCCTTGTCGTTCTCTTTCGGGATCACTTGCTCGTAGTTCGGGTACGGGCCTTCGATCAGGCGCGAGAAGACGTGGGTGCCGCCCGCGCGGAACCCGATGTGATTGTCGCTCTTGGCGATCTCGATCTCGGCATCCGCCGCGTAGAGCCGGCGGATCTGCTCCAGCGCCTTGGGGGGCACGATCAGGTCGGCCGCCTGACCGCCCGTCGCCGGCACGTCCATCTTGGCCAGGCGGTGGCCGTTCGTGGCCACCATGCGCATCCGGTCGGGCCGCAGCTCCCACAGCACCCCGTTGAGGATCGGCCGGCTCTCCTCGGTGGACGCGGCGAACGCCACGTGACCCACCAGCTTGTGCACGACCCCCGCCGCCGCTTTCCACGCCTTATCGAACTTGACGGTCGGGAACGAGGGAAACTCCTCCCGCGGCAATCCCAGCAGCTTGAACTTGGAGCGGCCCGACTCGATCGAGACGCGCGCTTCACCCGCGGCCGTCACGCGCACGGGGCCCGCGGGGAGCTCGCGCGCGATGTCGACGAGCTTCTTGGCAGGGAGGGTGACCGCGCCCTCGGTGTCCACATCGGCCGGGACGGTCGTGC
>Ga0209382_10010638_pt1 | contig 11445 bp, 10 predicted proteins | sample SoiMetdeltSBSDD5_FD_187599 | JGI IMG/M metagenome (GOLD analysis project Ga0209382, IMG submission 187599) | Bulk soil microbial communities from a Populus tree surrounding site in Tennessee, USA - Soil MetaG P. deltoides SBSDD5 (SPAdes) (version 2) | ecosystem: Environmental > Terrestrial >...
CTACGCCGAATTCGTCTGCGCGCTCGCGATCATCGCCTCGTCGCTCGAAAAGATGGCGCTGCAAGTCCGCCACTGGCAGCGCACCGAAGTCCGCGAGGCTCACGAATATTTCAAGCCCGGTCAGAAAGGCTCCTCCGCGATGCCCCACAAACGCAACCCGATCCTCTCCGAGCGGATTTGCGGGATGGCGCGCGTAATTCGCGGTTACGCCGTCGTGGCGCTTGAAAATAACGCGCTCTGGCACGAACGCGACATCTCGCACTCGTCAGCCGAGCGGGTCATCCTTCCCGACGCCTGCATCGCTGTCGATTACATGTTGGCCAAGACCGACTCGCTGCTCTCGACGCTAGTGGTCAGGCCGGAGCGGATGCTGGAAAATTTGAACGCCACGCGCGGGCTGGTCTTTTCGGGGCAACTGCTGCTGGAACTGGCGGCGGCTGGCGTTCAGCGAGAAGAGGCGTATTACTGGGTGCAGCGCAACGCGCTGAAGTCCTGGGACGAAGGTCTGGATTTCCGCGAACTGGTCAAACAGGACCCGGACATCGCGTCGAAGCTGTCGCCTGGGCAAATAGAAAAGGTCTTCGACGTGCGCGCGCGGTTAAAGAACGTCGATCGAGTTTTTAACCGCGTCTTCGGCGTTATGAACAAATACAGCGGCGCGGCGCCGGCGCGGAAATCGGAATAGTTGCGTTGCTTAAACAAATATTTTCGACCTATTTGAATATTGGCGAGAGTAGCGTAAAGCTGTCCAGTTTGCGCCGCTTCCCATTCATACCCATTAGAAGAACAAGGTCGGGTAATAGTTCGCATGCCGAGCGGCTTTGCGGTTTCGGAAGGAAGAGAAAAGATGCTGGCTAAAGTTTATGTGACGTTGAAAAACGGGGTGCTCGACCCGCAGGGCAAAGCGATCCATCACGCCGCCGAGACCATCGGCTATCGGGCCATCGCCGACGTGCGGCAGGGGAAATACTTCGAGATCAAACTGGATGAATCGGTTGATGAGGCGAGCGCCCGCGCGGAGATCGAAAAGTTCGCGCACGACGTCTTGTCGAATCCGGTTATTGAAGACTATAGGGTGGAGATCGTGAGTGGTCAGTAAATGGCGTCGTATGAATTGAGGCTCCAACCGCTGCCGGACTGTTTGATCCAAAGCCGAACTTCTTCTTCGCCGAAGTATTTGGAATAGCCTCCTCCGCGCGTTACCCAAAACATCAATTCAGTTTCCCCCGGCCTATCCTGGCGTTCGCCTATTCGCCAGGATCGGATTGGGTATTTCTTTTCATTGTCCAGAATATGGCGGACATGCTCCTGATCATCTTCATCATAATGAAGGAAAGGGCGAATTGACTCGACATCGCCCTTGCGCAGAGCTTCCAAATGCTTCTCCGCGATTATCTCAGGAGATTTATCTCGAAATGGATTCAATAAGCAGTAATTCCTCGGCCTGACCATTGCTGGATCTGGAGAGAAACTGAAGATAACGGGGCGGGAGCGATCTGAGTATAGCCAGGCGACCGAAAACGCTATAAGAATGGCTATTGATAATGATATACAGATCAGCGCCTTTTTCATGGCTCGCCACTATTGGCTGGCTGATCGATCTTAATCACATTTTATGTGGCGGGTGCCAGCCCTTATATCGCAACTGGATGGTGGCGTCGGAAGACGAGATCAGCAGCAGCCGTTTGTTGATCGTGTTGATGCCTTCGGGGTAATAAGTGAGTTGATAGCGGTTGTTGCGCATTTCGTCGCAAATCTCTTTGACAGAGGTTTTAACGTCGTCGTCCATCGAATAGATTTTGCCGCCTGTGCCTTCGGCCAATTGTCTCAGGGCCTCGGCGGGTTTGGGCGCGTCTTTCCTGAGCGCGCCGCGCGTGCGGTCGCGCACCTGGATGGCGTAGACCGTGACGTTCTCTTCCTGCAGCTTCGACAGCAGTTCGTCGAATTTGATCTTGCTGTCGCGGTCCAGCCCGTCGCCCACGATGACGATCACGCGCTTTGAAAATCCGACTTCCGGCCTCAGCACGTCTTCCATCACGACGTTGAGCGCGTCGAACAGCCGGGGCGTGTCGGTTTTGCGGAGCAGCGACAGGGTGCTCTGCAACTGCTTCGGGTCGTCGGTGAACTCGGTGATGATTTCGGGTTTGGTGTCGTAACCGATGACCATCACCTTGTCGCCTTCATAAATTTCGGGCGCGAAGGCGGCGGGCACTCCTGCCAGCTTCTTCGTGTCCGATTGCAAGGTCAGCGAATTGTCCATCAGCACGACGATGCGTGCTGGCGTCGGGTCGGGCGAGAACGCTTGGATTTGCTGCCGCACGCCTCCGTCGTAAAACTCGATCACCTGCTTAGGAATGATCTTTTCTTCTTCCTCTTTTTTGAGGGCGTCGCCGCTGAGAAGCGACCTCGGTTTGTTCGGGTCTTCGATGCGATGCGCGAAGACGTTGACGACGGTGACGCGTTTACCCGACACGGGGGCGCGGCCCGATTGCGCCGCGCCCGTGGCGTGGAAATAGAAAAGCCACAGAGCCACAATGCCACAGAGCAGCAATGAAGCTGTTGTTATTCTCTTCCTTGTTCCTCTGTGTCTCCGTGTCTCTGTGGCTTCGATCATCACTTTAATCCTCCATCGCCGCGACTTCAATTGTCGCACATCCCGGCGCCGCATCCGCCGCCGGTCGCCGCGCAGGTCCCTGCCGCGGCATCTTTCTTTTCGCCGGCATCTTTCTTTTCGCCGGCATCTTTCTTTTCGCCGGCATCTTTCTTTTCGCCGGCATCTTTCTTTTCGCCCTTATCGGGTTTCTCCGATTTTTCAGCCTTACCACGTTTGGCGTAATCGCTCACGTACCAGCCGGAGCCTTTCAGTTGAAAGCTGGTCTGCGAAAAGATTTTTTCCAGTTTGCCCTTGCATTCAGGGCAACGAGTCAGGGGCTTGTCGCTCATCTTCTGCATCACTTCCAGATGGCCACCGCATTTCTGACAAGTGTATTCGTAAATCGGCATATCTATTTTCCCTACCTCCTGTTTCACTGAATCAGTACAGCGAGCGGCGCTCCTGATGATTAGCGCCGCTCGCTACCATTCGCTGTACTAATTCGTGTGAAAATTTATCACAACTTCGCGGGCGCAAACAACGCGTCGCAAATTAACCTCGGTTGAGCTTGTCGCCGCGCGCCGATCTGTTGGAAAATCGCCGCGTGACCTTCGGCACAGTACCGCGCGCGAGCGGCTGCGCGGCTGGCCGATTTGTCCGCCGCTTGCTTGCGCGCGGTACTGTACCTAAAACTCGCTTAAAAACCAGGAGAATCCCAAATGACGCCTCAAAGTCTTCGCCCTTCAGTGTCTCTGGCGCTGATGGCTTCGCTCGTAATTTTAGCCGTGGCTCAAAACCGTTCGGACACCTTCCGCCCCACCGTGCGTGGCGTGCGCGGCGTAGTAGCGGGCGGCCATCCGCTCGTGGCCGAAGCCGGCCTGCGGATGCTGCATCGCGGCGGCAACGCGGTTGACGCCGGCGTGGCGTCGGTTTTGGCCGCTTCGGTTATCGAGTTTTCGCATTTCGCTTTCGGCGGTGAAGTCCCCGTAATCATCAAACCGGCGAACAAACCCGTCATCACAATTAATGGGCAAGGGCAGGCGCCCGAGCTTGCGACGCGCGAGTTCTTCGAGAAGCGGACGCCCCAGAGCGGCGACGACGCGGGGCGCGGCGGAACGAAGCCTCCGCCGATTCCCTCGACCGGGCCTCTGGCCGCGACCGTCCCCGGCGTGCTCGACGCTATGATCGTCGCGCTGGACAATTACGGCACGATGAAGCTGGCCGACGTGATGCAGCCGGCCATCGAATTGGCCGACGCCTTTCCGATTGACGAGATGCGCGTGAACTACATTCGCAACACTCGGCGGGTATACGAGCAATGGCCTGCCTCGCGCGCCGTCTTTTTGCCGAACGGGCAGGAGCCTAAGATCGGCGACATCTTCGTTCAAAAAGACCTGGCGCGGACGCTGCGCGAGCTGGTCGGCGTGGAAAAGAAGAACGCGCGCCGTGGCCGTCATGCGGCCCTCGAAGCCGTGCGCGATTATTTCTATCGCGGCCCGTTGGCCAAACGCTACTGCGACTCGATCGAACAGGCCGGCGGCTTGATGCGCGCGAGCGATATGGCCAAATTCCGCGCCGAAATCGACCAGCCGGCAAAAGTCGTTTATCGTGGCTATGAAGTCTACAAAGTCGGCTTCTGGGCGCAGGGGCCGGCGATGCTCGAAACGCTCAACCTGTTGGAGGGTTATGACCTGAAGGCGATGGGCCACAATTCGCCGGATTACATCCACACCGTGACTGAGGCGGTCAAACTGGCCTTCGCCGACCGTGACCGCTGGTACGGCGACCCGCGGTTTGTGAAAGTCCCTGGCGCCGAGTTGCTGGCGAAAGATTACGCCGAGTTGCGGCGCGCGTTGATTGACCCGAAATCGGCCTCGACAGAGCAGCGCCCGGGCGACCCGGTCAATAAAAAATCCCTGGCGCAAATGATCAGCGTCAATTCGCACGACGTCCCCGAAGCCGAGCGCGCGAGCGACACCACATGCGTCAACGTAATTGACGCCGCCGGCAACGTCTTTTCGGCCACGCCGAGCGGCGCGTGGCTGCCGAGCTTCATCGCCGGTGACACCGGCATCCCGATCTCGTCGCGCATGCAGAGCTTCCTGATCACGCCAGGCCATCCTAACGAATTGAAGCCGGGAAAACGCCCGCGCATCACCCTCTCACCGACGCTGGTCTTGAAAGACGGCCAACCCTTCGCCGCGCTCTCGACCCCCGGCGGCGACAATCAGGATCAGGCCCTCACTCAGGTCTTGCTCAACGTCATCGAGTTCGGAATGAATCCGCAGGAAGCGGTCGAGGCCGCGCGCTTCGAGACCGCGCACTTCGTCAGCTCGTTCGCCGATCATAAATTCAACCCCGCCAGTTTGAGCCTCGAAAAACGCTTCGGCGAACAAACGATCGAGGAGATGAAAAAGCGCGGCCACAAGGTCGATGTGAACGAAAACTTCGCCCCCACCTCCGCGCCCACGATCATTATTTACGACCCGAAGAGCAGACTCATCCAGGCGGGCGCGGACGTGCGGCGCGGGCGTTATGCGGTGGGATGGTGAATAAACGCGCGGTTTGACAGGCCTTCCGCACGCCAATAAAATCGGCGCTACGAACGGCGCCGGGCGGCCCTCCAACGGTCAACTCGCTTGGAGGGCCGCCCGAGGCGCCGGCTCATTTTCCACGAGGCGTTTTGCGATGAGCGTTAGTCCTGATCTTCTGGAAATACTGCGGTGTCCGGCCTGCAAATCGAAAGTCGAATTGAAGCCCGACGGCGTCGGGTTGAGATGCGTGAGCTGCCGTCGCGTCTATCCGATCCGCGACGAGATCCCGGTCATGCTGGTTGATGAGGCGGTGATCGAGGAAGAAGATGTCGATTCCTCTCTTTCAACAGCTCCCTGAAAATTCGCGCGCTCTCTTTATTCGCATTCGCAACCTAGGCGAGGCGGTCTTGGATACGGCGAACCTGCGCGCGTTGAAACATTTCAGGCCCGATCTGCGGATCGCCACTCTGGTCGAAGCTACTTACGCGGACCTTTACGCCGCCGACCCTCAGATCGAAGTAATCCCCCTGCCCAGAAGCGAAAAAGACCGTCGCAGTTCATTGGCCGCGCGTTTGAGCGTGATCGGGGAGATCCGCCGTCGCAATTTCGCCGCCGTGATCAATCTGCATGGCGGTCCGACCAGCGCGCAATTGACCTTCCTGAGCAGGGCGAGACATCGTGTGGGGGCGGGCCATTTCCGCAACGGCTACGCGTACAACCTGCGAATTCCCCCCGCCGAAGAAATTCTAGGAAGGAAGGATCTGCACACAGTCGAGTATCAGTTCGGGCAGTTCAAATGGCTCGGATTGCCCGGCGGCGAGCCCGAACCGACGCGCTTATACGTCGCGCCGCAGTTTCGCCGATCGGCGTTCGCCGCGATGCGCGAGGCCGGCGTCGATCCCGAAAGGCCTTATGTCGCGCTCGCGCCGACCAACGAGTTTTACACCAAACGCTGGCCGCCTGATCGCTATGCGGCGGTCGCCGACACTCTCGTCGCGCGAGGTTTTCAAATCGTGATGACCGGGGCGCCGACCGCAGAGCAGCGGGCGCAATTGGCCGACACGCAGGCCGCCTCGAAACATCAATTGGCCTGCTTGAGTTCGCTCGGCGTCGGCGAGCTGGTCGCGGTGATTGCCGGAGCGAAACTCTTCGTCGGCAATGACAGCGGCCCGGCGCACATCGCGGCGGCGGTCAAGACGCCGCTGGCGGCGATCTTCGGCCCGGCGAGCGCGGTTCGTTGGAAACCGTGGGGCGCGCCGTCCGCCCTGGTTCAAAACTATTTCCCGTGCAATCCTTGCGCGATGTACACCTGCGAAGCATTCGACGAACCCGAATGCATCCGGTCGATCACAGTGGATCAGGTGATGAAGGCAATTGATCAGTTACACACAGAAAGAGGATCGAGGAGTGAGGACCGAGGATCGAAGATCGAGGATCGAAAATAGCGCTATCGCGCATAAGGTGATCCTCGATCTTCGATCCTCGATCCTCGCGTTCTTAGCTTCTTGGTTTGAATCAATCTCCGCTGTCCCGATATAAAAAATGGAATATCAACGCGCTCAACAAATCATCGGTAAATTCCCCGACCTGCGGATCGTCACAGTTGGCGATCTGATGCTCGACGAATTCATTTGGGGAGAGGCGCGCCGCATCTCTCCCGAAGCCCCGGCGCCGGTGGTCGAGGTCAAACGCGAGACCTGGCATCTGGGCGGGGCGGGCAACGTCGTTTCGAACCTGTTGGAACTCGGCGCGCGCGCGGTCCCGATCGGCGTCGTCGGCGCTGACGAAGCGGCGAAGATGGTGCGCGACCGCTTCGCTGAACGGAACGCCAGGGTTGACGGCGTCATCACCGACGCCTTCCGCCCGACGACGCGCAAGACGCGCGTCGTCGCGCACAGCGGACGCCAGTACCAACAGATAGTTCGGGCCGACCGCGAAGATCGTTCGTCGGTCTCAAGCGGCGTCGAAGACCGGATAATTGCCGCCTTCAACCAGGCCATATCGAGCGCCGACGCCGTGATAGTCTCCGATTACGACAAGGGCCTGCTGACGCCGCGGGTGCTGAGCGCGGTGATCGGATCGGCGCGATCGCGGGCCAAAATGGTCTGCCTCGACCCGAAGATCAGAAACTTCGCTCACTATCGCGAGGTCGATGTGATCACGCCGAATCAGGAAGAGGCCGAACGCGCTAGCGGCGTCGAGATCACTGACGAGCCGTCCTTGGGCGCGGCCGCCCGGCGGATTCGCGATCTGATCGGCTGCAAAAATGTGCTGATAACTCGCGGCGAACTTGGAATGAGCCTGCTCGGCTGGGAAGAAGAGATGGCGCACATCCCGACCACGGCGCGCGAAGTTTATGACGTGACCGGCGCCGGCGACACCGTGATCGCTACGCTCGCGCTCGCCCTCGCGTCGGGCGCAAAGCTGAACGAAGCCGCGATCATCGCAAATTACGCCGCCGGAGTCGTCGTGGGTAAAGTGGGCGTCGCCGCCGTATCGCGCGATGAATTGCTGGCCGCGCTGAGGCGATGATCAAATATTTTCTCTGAATCGAAACATCAGACATTTTCCAGTCGTTACTGCAGCCTCTAACTTACTTACGCACGCAATATCGTAACAACTGAAGCGATAATTAGAGATTTTCTCCACCCTTTGGTGTTCTAATTTTTCCCCAAAAATGTCCCAAAAACGCGAAAAATAGCGTAAAAGACGATACAAAGAAGATAGCTGTTTTTGTATCTTTTTCGTTCAATTTGTGGCCTTAATATTCAATTGTCAATAGCCTCACAATATTTTTTTCCCTCCTAAATCTGGTTTGAGAAGCGTGTTAAGTCGCTACTCGAAATGGGGCGCCGGTGTTCAACAATTCAGTTATATAATCCGTCCCCGTTGCGCCACAGCAGGTCAATGATTAATGAGTAGATTGCAAATCAACTAATAAAGTTCTCGCTTGATCAATGATGGAATTCCATCATTGAAAGGATTTTGTTCAAGCTTGAAGGTGTCTGATCAACACTGGGAGAACGTTGATTTGAAGTTGTTCTTCAACCACTAACAAGGAGAAGAATTGATCCTATGAGCTCCTCTTTTAACAGAACCTTGGGAATAGCGTGTATAACTACTTTCTTTCAATTGGGCGTCCAAGCTCAGAATCCGGCGATTCCACAGGCTCAATCACTGCAACCGTCCGCAACTTCCGTAATCACTTCTTCCCCATCTGAATCACTCGATATTGGCAAGCCCGGTAAACCTAAATTGAATGGCAAAGCGCCTCTGGTCTCTGAGAGTACTTCAGATAAGACATACGCCGCGCTTGCTTTCCCGGTATTGAAGCCGAAGTCATCTTTGGTATCCGGGAAGACTCCGGAGAGGGCTCAGGACTTAATTGCAAGCAGGGCCGCTAGCGATATAAGCGCTGAAGTCAGGGGGCGTTCCTGGGCTATTCCGCCACTTGCGACTCGGAACAGGATCGCGGGCGAAGCCGGCGCCGAGACCATGATTCGCGCCGCAATCGCAGAGCCTAGAATCTCGCTCAACAACCCTTCAATCCGGTTCAGAATCATTCCGAGCGAATCAAAATTGAGCGGCCGCCTGTTTACCAGTCCGAGCATGGAGCTTCTTGGACCTCCGGCCAGCTTCCAGGCGACGGCTTATGCGCTGCGCGGAATCACCGCCAGTGGAATCTATGTCCGCCACGGAGTGATCGCAGCCGATCCGCGAGTGATCCCGATCGGCTCCGTCGTGCAGATCCTCACGCCTGGATATTCCGGCGTTTACACGGTTCAAGACACCGGCCGATTAATCAAAGGCAAGATCGTTGATGTGTGGCTTCCCTCGACGCGCGAGGCGCGATTTTTCGGACGCCGCAACATAAAACTGCATGTTATACGCTGGGGCAAGAAACGTCGCAGCCAGCAGTAGAAACGAAGATCGAAGATCGAAGATAGAGGGTCGAAGGTCGAGGATTGAAAATGTGATTTTCAATCCTCGACTTTCGACCCCCTTCGTTTTTGTGGCAGATTTTCTTTTGCGCGAGGCTCGATTATCATCGTGCTTATGATGAAATCGGGCAATCAGACTTCGACCCTCGACCCCCGACCCTCGACCCTTGACCCTCCGCCGCCTCTGGTCGAAGTCACGCGCGGCTCGTTGGTTGAGTCGCGCCATCGCGGATTCATCGCCGTGGTTGATGCGAGGGGAGCTCTTGTTGCAAGCCTTGGCGACATCAAAACTCCGGCCTGGTTTCGTTCAGCCGCAAAGCCCTTTCAGACAATCCCGATCATCACTAGCGGCGCGGCGGCGCGTTACGGACTAACCCAGCGCGAACTGGCCGTGATCACCGGCTCGCACAGCGGCGAAAGCGCCCATCTCGAAACCGTCCTTACAATCCTGAACAAAATCGCGCTGGACGAATCGGCGTTGAAGTGTGGCGCTCACATGCCGTTTGACGACGCTTCCGCGAAGCGGCTTCGCGACGAGCGGCGTGAGCCTCGCGCGCTGCACAACAACTGTTCTGGCAAACACGCCGGGATGCTCGCGGTTGCGAAACACGTCGGCGCCCCAGTGGATAATTACCTCGACCCCGATCATCCGATTCAACGGCGAATTCGAGCGACGCTAGCGCGTTTCGCTGACGCCACCGTTGACGAAATCGAGGTGGCGGTCGATGGATGCGGCGCGCCGGTCTTCGGCCTGAGCGTCGAGGCGATGGCGCGAAGTTACGCGCGGCTCGCCGGCGCCAGACACGCAGGGATCGAGCCGGAAATGGCCGAAGCCGCCGGCGCCGTGGTCAGCGCGATGATCGAATATCCCGAAATGGTGGGCGGGACGCGCGACCGCCTCGACACCGACCTGATGCTCGTCGCAAAGGGCGAGATTATTTCAAAGGTCGGCGCCGAAGGCGCGCAGTTGCTGGGGGTTAAACCGAATGAGCGTTACCCCGAGGGGTTGGGCATCGCCGTCAAGATCGAAGACGGAGACATCCGCCGCGCGCGCGACCCCGTAGTGATCGAAACATTGCGGCAGCTCGGATTGCTCGATGACGCCCAACTCGCGGCGCTTGCGCGTTATGCGCGGGCGACCATCTTCAACCATAGCAAGATCGAAGTCGGCGAGGTAAGAACCTGTTTCAAACTTTAACAAACTTTAGGACAGAAGAAATGCCACAGAGCCACCGCAGGAATAGAGGAAAAGAGAAAAGGAGATATTTGAGGAAGTCTCTTTTCTCTTTCTACTCTGTGGCTGCGGTGGCTCTGTGGCATTTCAGATATGATGAACTCTGAGATTCGCAAACTCTTTCCCGTCACTCAAAACTACGTCTACTTCAATCACGCGGCGGTCTGCCCGATTTCGACCCCTGTCTACGAACGGATGCAGCGACACGCGCGCGACGTGATGGAGAACGGGGCGGTCCATTACCGCGAATGGCTCGCAACGATCAAACGAACGCGCGAGCTGGCGGCCCGATTGATCAACGCCAGGCCGGACGAAATAGCCTTCGCGCCCGGCACGTCGGCGGGTTTGGCGATGATCGCGAACGGCGTCGATTGGCGCGAGGGCGACAACGTCGTCACCGCCGATTGCGAGTTCCCGGCCAACGTCGTCCCCTGGATGCGGATCAAGCGCGAGTTCGGCGTCGAGGTGAAAATGGCGCGTGAGCGTGATTGCCGTCTTGAGACCGAAGAGATTCTGAATCTGATCGACGACCGCACCCGCGTCGTAGCCTTGAGCTTCGTCGAATTCGCCAGCGGTTTTCGCAACGACCTGGCCGCGATCGGCCGTCACTGCCGCGAGCGCGACGTTCTTTTCGTCGTCGACGCGATCCAGGGCCTGGGCGCTCTCGGGCTCGACGTCGAGGCCTGCGCGATAGACTCGCTCTCTGCGGACGCCCACAAGTTTCTGCTAGGCCCCGAAGGCGTCGCGCTGTTTTATGTTTCCCGCCGCGCAATGGAGCGAGTGAAGCCGACTCTGGTCGGGTGGCTCTCCGTGAACAACCCCGAAGATTATTTGAACTACGATCAGCCATACGCGCCCGGCGCGAGACGGTTCGAAGCCGGCGCCTTGAACACCGCGGGAGTGGCAGGCTTAGGGGCGGCGATTGAATTATTCCTGCAAATCGGCCTCGAAAAGATCGAAAGCCATCTGCTCGATCTCGGCGATTATCTTTGCGACCGCCTCCGGGAAGGCCGGGAAGGCCAGGAGGGCCAGAAGGGATTGATGGATCGCGGCTATCGCGTTGCCAGTTCGCGCAGGGACGGAGAGAAATCGGCGATCATCTGTCTCCAACACGAAAAATATTCAGCCCAGGATCTCTGTAAT
>Ga0209382_10010640_pt1 | contig 11444 bp, 12 predicted proteins | sample SoiMetdeltSBSDD5_FD_187599 | JGI IMG/M metagenome (GOLD analysis project Ga0209382, IMG submission 187599) | Bulk soil microbial communities from a Populus tree surrounding site in Tennessee, USA - Soil MetaG P. deltoides SBSDD5 (SPAdes) (version 2) | ecosystem: Environmental > Terrestrial >...
GGCGCGCCGCCGACACGGTCACACCCGGCGACGAGTAACTGCTCGCGCGGGCTAGTGCGCGACGCGCCGGTGATACTGCTCGCGCATCTCCCGTGCCTGCTCGGCGAGCGGCGTCAGTCCGACGCGTTCACGACGGGCGTCGACGTGCTCGACGTCCTCGATGGGCCATGGCACCACCGAGTTGCCGTCATCGCTGCGGACGAACTGCGAGCCGTAGAGCTGATCCTTCCCGTCGGCCATGCGCACACGGTCGAGGAGCAGGGCGTAGTGCGCGGGTTGCGCGTCGCCGCACGCGACCGCGATCTCCAGCATCTCGAGGCAGCGATGTTGCAGCCCGGGATCGAACAGAGCGCGTTGGGCGAGGATCCACGCCGCCGACTCCCCGTCTTCGTCGACGAGACGGCGTCCCGGCCAGCACTCGTAGTCGTCGAGGATCTCCCAGAGACGGGCGCAGTGGCGTTCGCCGGTCGGTCCGCCGGCCTGGGTATCACTGTCGGCCATCGCTTTGAGCTCGGCCCGCAGCGCCGGGTCTCCCCCCACGACTGGAAGGATACGGGCAATGGGTTTCCTCACGGGCCGGCTGATGCGCACGTTGCGGCCCGGTGTCGCCGCCACGCTCGGCCTGGGGAGCGAGTACCGGCGCTACTGGGAGGAATCCAACGAGCGCGCCCGGCAGGCCGACGGACCGTTGTGGGTAGCGGTGGGCGATTCCACTGCGCAGGGCATCGGCGCATCGGCACCCGACCGCGGCTACGTCGGTCAGCTCCTCGTGCGGCTGCGGGACGAGCAGCGACGCCCGTGGCGGGTCGTGAACCTCTCGGTGACGGGGGCGCGGGTCGCCGATGTCGTCCGGGAGCAGGTGCCGCGCATCAACGAGGTGGGTGAGCCCGAGCTGGTCACGTGCGCGGCGGGCGCGAACGACGTGATCCGCTTCGGTTTTCGCCATGTCGTCGAGGCGCTTCGGGACCTGATCCGGGTGTTACCGCCGCGCGCCGTGCTGGCGACCATTCCGCAGGGACTCCTGCCGAGCCGTACGCGCGAGCTGAACCGGATCATCCGAGCCGACGCACCGGCCGCCCGACTCCGCATCGCCGACGCGTGGGCACACACGGGCCCACCGTGGCAAGGAAAGTACGCGGGCGACGACTTCCATCCCAACGACACCGGCTACGGCGAATGGTGCTCGGCGTTCGCCGAGGCGATCGGTCTCGACGGCTCCTAGCATCCCGACGCATGGACGCGACCGAGTACGAGGCGAGGGGTCTCTACGACCCGACGGCGCCGAACGCCGCCGATCGACTCGCGCTGCTCGAGTGGCTCTCCGACCGGGGTCTCAGCATCGGGCAGATGGTCGAAGCCGCCGCAGCGAGTCGCCTCACGGCGGTCGCCGGCGACCTCGCTCTTCGGCCGGGAGAACGGCTCACGATGCGCGAGGTGGCCGAGAGCACCGGGCTGACGGTCGAGCAGGTCCGACAACTGAGCCTGACCATCGGGCTCCCTGTCGAGGACGTCGACGAGCGCATCTACACGCCGGGCGACGTCAGCGTCTTCAAGCTGTTCAGCGAGACGACGACGCTCTTTCCGGAGCGGTCGCTCATGCAGTTCGTCCGTGTGCTCGGGTCGTCCCTTGCGCGCATCGCCGATGCCGCGGTCTCGTTGTTCCTCTCGGACGTGGAGACTCCGATCACGGACGCGCAGGCCGGCGAGCTTGCCTTGGCACGCGCGCAGCTCGACGCGATCGGCGCGCTCAACCTGCTGACGGATCATCTGGAGACCCTGTTCCGGGCGCACATGGAGCTCGCCGTCCGACGAAACACGGCCGCACGTGCCGAGGCGAGCTCGAAGATCACGGTGTACGTCGCCGTCGGATTCATCGACCTCGTCGGATTCACTCCTCTGTCTCAGCAGTTGCCCGTTCGGGAGCTCCATTCGATCGTCGACGAGTTCGAGGGGTCGGCGTACGACATCGTGACATCGCATCGTGGGCGTGTCGTGAAGCTGATCGGCGACGAGGTGATGTTCGTCGCGTTGGATCCCCAGGACGCGTGCGAGATCGCGCTCGCGCTCGTCGATCGGTTTGCGGAATCTGGATCGAATGTGACCCCGCGGGGCGGACTCGCGGTCGGTGAGATTCTGAGTCGAGGCGGCGACTACTACGGGCCCGTCGTGAACCTCGCATCGAGGATCGCCGACATGGCCGTCCCCAACGAGATCCTGGTGACCCCCAACCTGCGCGAGCGTGCCGAGACGGCCCAGACGCCCTTGACGTTCGACCCCGCAGGGCGGCGCCTGCTGAAAGGCTTCGACGAACCGATCGAGCTGTTCGCGCTACGGCGCGCTTGACTACGACGCGCGGCGCTGGTCGGTTGCGTCCGCCGTTGATGCCGAGCGGCGTCGATCGATGCGGCGGCGCGAGCGCGCCTCCTCGAGACGCACGTTCTCGGCCTGTTGCACTCTGAACCGCCGGAAGGTCGTCAACGCGAAGCCGACGACGGCACCGACGAACACCACGGCGGCGAGGGTCAAGAGCGGCGAAGAAAGCGAGGGGCCCGCAACCGCTGCGAGCAGTACGAGGACGAACGGTCCGACCAGCGCGACGGCGGCGAAGATCACCGGACCTTGGCGGAGGTCCTCGGGGACCTCGTTCAGTCGGTCTTCGATTTGTTCGAGCATGTTCACTACAGCATCCCTTCAGGCACAGACGTTTTCCCTACCCAGGACTCGCGGGTCCCCAACATCGGCCTGACAGGAGCGTCAGATACATTGCTGCTCGGCGGCGCCGGCGGCTTTGCTGACCGTCGCCGCAGAGCCGGAGCCTGCGACGGCGGCCTGGAGGATCCATGGAGCGGCCTGACTGGGGCCACACTACCGACCTGGACGACGTTTCCGGCCGCGCGGCCATCGCCGGTGTCGGAGAGAGCGCGTACACGAAGGCGTCCGGGCGCACCGCCCGCGAGATCGGCGCCGAGGCAGCCGAGCGGGCCATCGCCGACGCCGGGCTCGAGCCGTCGGACATCGACGGCCTGACCTGGAACCGGGCCTTCGCCGATTTCGACGCCGCCGCGTTCCATGAGCACTTCGGCACCAGTCACGACCTGTGGACGTCGCAATGGGGCGGCGGCATGACGTGGGCGGGCACCGCTCCGCACCTGGCGGCGAAGGCCATCGAGGCCGGCAAGGCGACGCACGTGCTCAACGTGTTCGCGGTGGCGTGGGCCACGCAGCGCGGGTCGATGACGGGTGGGCCGGGGGAGACGCACGCGGCGCAGCCGCTGAAGCAGAACCTCGAGGTGCCGTTCGGCTTCTTCCCCCAGCCCGTCTACTTCGCCACGATCATGCGGCGTCACATGCTGGAGTTCGGCACGACCGAGGAGCAGTTCGGCGCGATCGCGGTCGCGAGCCGGCGGCACGCCAACCTGCACCCCGACGCGGTCATGCACGAGAAGAGGATGACCCTGGACGACTACCTGGCGTCGCCCGTCCTCGCCGACCCGCTGCGCATGTTCGACTCGTGCCTGATCTCGGACGGCGGGGCGGCGTTCGTGACCACGTCGATCGACCGGGCCCGCGACCTCCGCCAGCCCCCGGCGGTGGTGGCCGGCGTGGGCGAGGGCACCGCGACGTCGGGCGGCCACTGGAGCCAGCAGCCCGCCTTCACGTCGACCCCGCAGGTGTTCGCGGCGCCGCCGGCGTTCAAGATGGCCGGGCTCGACCCGGCCGACGTCGACGTGCTGACCGTGTACGACCCGTTCACGGTCGTGTCGATGATGCAGATCGAGGACATGGGGTTCTGCCCGAAGGGCGAAGCCGGACTGCTCGCCGAGGAGGGCGGCCTGTCCCACGACTCGGGCCGGCTGGCGTTCAACACGCACGGTGGGTTGCTCAGCCACGCCTACGTGCTCGGCATCGCCCACGTCGTCGAGGTCGTCAAGCAGCTGCGGGGCACGGCGCCGGCGCAGGTGCCGGGATGCGAGGTCGGCGTCTACGGCGGGTACACGGGCGGCAACGCGTCGACGCTGATCCTGCGAACGGACCGGTGAGCGCGCGATGGCGCTGAAGCGAGCCGACTTCCCGCTCCCCGACCTGGCCGACGAGCGCACGGCCGAGTACTTCGCCGGCGCCGCTCGCGGCGAGCTGGTGCTCCCGCGCTGCGACTCGTGCAACCGGTTCGTGTGGTACCCGGAGGACGAGTGCCCGCATTGCGGTGCCCGTTCGTTCACGTGGACACGCGTGAGCGGCCGGGGTCGGGTGTTCACGTGGACGGTCGTGCGGCGGGCGTTCCTGCCCGCGTTCGAGGAGATGGTGCCGTTCGTGACCGCGCTCGTCTCGCTCGAGGAGGATCCGGCCGTCCGCATCGTCAGCTACATCGTCGACTGTGAGCCGGACGCGCTCGCGGCCGACCTCCCCGTCGAGGCTGTGTTCCGGCCGCTGCAGTTCCCGACCGTGCCCGACCGGAGCGTGCCCGTCCCGATGTTCGTGCCCGCCGCCGCCGAGCCGGGGGCACGGTGATCTACGACGGCCTGCGGGTCGTCGACGCCTCCCGCGGGATCGCGGGCGGTTACTGCTCGAAGCTCCTGACCGATCTCGGCGCCGACGTCGTCAAGCTCGAGCCGCCGGACGGCGATCCGCTCCGCCGGTACTCGGCGACGGGCTCGGTGGGGGAGGACGGCGACCCGGACGGGGTGCTCTTCCGCTATCTGCACACGTCGCAGCGCAGCGTGATCGTCGAGGACGAGTCCCGCCTGCGACCGTGGGTCGACGCCGCCGACGTCGTGATCGAGAGCTTCGTTCCCGGTCAGGCCGAAGAGCTCGGCATCGTCGGGATCGCGCCGGTGACCGTCTCGATCTCCACGTTCGGGCGCGGCGGTCCCGACTCGGAGCTCTCCCTGCCCGAGGAGGTGCTCCAGGCTCGTTCCGGATCACTCTCGAACCACGGCCACATGCACCGTCCGCCGCTCACCGTCGGCGGCCAGCTCGGCCAGTACGTGACCGGCGCTTTCGCCGCCCTGGGTGCGCTCACCGCGTGGTGGCGCGCCGGCCGCACCGGCGAGCGCGAGCACGTCGACGTGTCCATGCTCGAGGCGATGCAGTACACCCTCGTGACGGTGCCGACGCTCATGGCCCGCTTCCCGGGCGGCCGCACCGGCAGCTTCCGGTGGGTGATGCTCCCGGGCAACGAGCCGACGGGCGACGGCAAGTACGTCGGGATCACGACCGTCACCACGCAGCAATGGCGCTCGCTTCTTCGCGTGATCGGTCGCGACGACCTCGATGACGACGAAGACCTCAGGTCGTTCCTCGGCCGGTTCCGCCGCGCCCAGGAGGTCAACGAGGCCATCCGGGGCTGGACCATGCAGTACACGGCGGACGAGGTCGTGGAGTTGTGTGCGGAGGGTCGGGTGCCTGCGGCCGTCGTCGGCAATGGCCAGCTGCTCCCGACGTTCGACCAGCTCGTCGAGCGCGATTCGTTCGTGCAGCAGCCGGGCGCGAGCTTCGTGCGGCCCCGCGCGCCGTTCCGGTTCTCTGCGGTGCCCGACCGTGCGATGACGCCCGCGCCGCGTCTCGGCGAGCACAGCGGCGATTCGGTGCCGACGCCGCGTCCGAACGGCGGCGGCACGCCGGGCGCGGTCGGCGAGCGCCCTTTCACCGGCGTGACGGTGCTCGACTTCACCGCGTTCTGGTCCGGACCATTCGCCACGGCGTGGTGGTCGGCGATGGGTGCCGACGTCATCAAGGTCGAGTCGGCGCAGCGCCCGGACGGGATCCGCTTCAGTGCCGCAGTCAGCCCCAAGGTCGAGCCGCGCTTCTACGAGATGTCAGCGTTGTTCCACGCCACCAACCTCGGCAAGCGAGGCATCACGCTCGACCTCGGCCAACCCGATGGGGTTGCGATCGCGAAGCAGCTCATCGAGCGATCGGACATCGTGTGCGAGAACTTCACACCCCGGGTGATGGACTCGTTCGGCCTCGACTACGACGCGATGCGCGCCATACGTCCCGACGTGATCGTGCTGCGCCTGCCCGCGTTCGGGCTGTCCGGCCCGTGGCGAGACCGTCCCGGCTTCGCGCAGACGATGGAGCAGATCACGGGCATGGCCGCGCGCACCGGGTACGAAGGCGGCCCCCCGATCATCCCGGGCGGGTTCGTCGATCCTGCCGTCGGCGTGCACGCCGCGACAGCGCTCGTCGCCGCGTTCGAGCACCGCGACCGCACGGGCGAGGGACAGCTCGTCGAGATGCCCATGATCGAGGTGGCGGCGGCGATGACCGCCGAGCAGGTCGCCGAGTACTCGGCGTACGGCCGGCTCCTGGGCAGCCGGGGCGAGCACGGCGTCTACCGCTGCGAGGGCGAGGGCGAGCAGTGGGTCGCCTTGGATCTCGCATCGGATCCCCTGTCGGCCGACGAGCGGACGGCGTGGTGCGCCGAGCGGACGCCCGACCAGGCCGCCAAGGAGTTGCTCGACGCGGGCATCCCGGCGGCGGCGATGGTGCCCGCGTTCATGACGCTCGACGACCCGCAGCTGCGGGCGCGGGGCTACTTCGAGCGGGTCGAGCACCCGCTGGTCGGGGAGCAGGAGTATCCGGGCTGGCCCATGCGCTTCTCGGCCGGTCCCGACCGGTACTGGCACGACCCGGCGCCCACACTCGGCCAGCACAACGCCGTCGTGCTGGGCGACGAGCTGGGCCTGGACGAGCACGAGCTCGCACGGCTGCGCGAGCAGGGCGTCATCGGCGACGCACCGCTCATGGGCAGGTAAACCCCGCTGCCTGCTCGGGCAGGAACGATCACGGAGTGACCAGGTGCAGGTCGCCGAACTCGTGCCACCGGTAGCCGAGCTCGAGGGCGGCGTCGTAGCTCCTGTCGAGCAGCTCCCGTCCCGCCACCGCTTCGAGCAGCTGCAGGTGGGAGGCCTCCGGCTCGTGCCAGCCCGTGAGCAGCCCGTCGACCAACCGCACGCCCCGTTCGGGGGTGACGACGACGTCGGTCCACCCAACGCCTTCGTGCGCGCGCCCGTCCGCGCCCGCGACCGTCTCGAGGGCGCGCGTCGGGGTTGTTCCGACCGCGATGACGGCGTGGCCGGTGTCGTGGGCGGCGTTGACGCGCTCGGCGGTCGTGATCGGGACGCGATACCACTCGGCGTACGGCGGCTCGCCCGTCTCCTGCGAGCTCACGCCGGTATGGAGCGTGATCGGCGCGACCCCGACGCCCGTAGTGACGAGGCGCGTCACGACCTCCGGTGTGAACCCACGTGCCGCGCTCGGCATCTCGGCGCTGCCGGGATCGATCCCGAACGCGGTCTGGTAAGCGTCGATCGGCCAGCTCAGCTCCGTGCAGCCGTACCGAATCGGATGACCGTGGCGCGCCAGGTAGTCGAGCACCGGGACCGGGACATGGGGGATGGCAACCCAGAGTCGCGGCGGGCCGCCCTCCGGAAACCGGTTTACAAGGTCGAGCGCGCCGCCACCGGAGAGCGCGACGCGATCGCCCGGCTGCGCGCTCGCGTCCGGAAGGCTGCCCGCGCCGCACGGCCGGCGCAGCTCGACGACCCACCGCGTGCCGTCACCGTCGGGCAACTCGGTCGAGAAATGCACGACTCGCCCGTCATCGGTCCCGACCGCGGCCGGGACCGTCGCCGACGTGTTGACGACCAGCAGGTCACCCGGCGTCACGAACGCGGGCAGGTCCCGGAACTTCGCGTCGACGAGCTCGCCGGTGGCGCGCGACGCCACCAGCATCCGTACCTCGTCGCGCGCGATCCCGCGCGCCTCGGGAGGAGACTCGGCGATCAGCTCGTCGGGAAGGTCGAAACCGGGCGCCGTCAGCGTGCTCACGAGGCCACCCCGGTGGTCAGGTCCGCGGGGGCCAGCGTGCGAGCCTCGTAGCGGCCGCTCGGGAGATCGCCTTCGATCACCGTCAGCAGGCCGGGGACGCTCGCCTCGGGGAGCGGACGGTCGGAGATGTCCTCGCCCGGGAAGGCGTCCTGGTGCATCTGCGTGCGCATGTCGCCGGGATCGACGACGTACACGCGCAGGTCGGGCCGTTCGGCGGCCAGCACCCTGGTCCACTGTTCGAGCGCGGCCTTCGAGGATCCGTAACCACCCCAGCCCTCGTACGCCTCGACCGCGGCATCGGAGGTCACCGAGACGATCCGAGCACCCGGGCCCATGCACGGCAACAACAGCTGCGTCAGCCGGAGCGGTCCGAAGACGTTGGCGGCGTAGACGCGCTCGAGCTCGGCGAGCGGGTACTCGGAGACCGTAGGTTGCGGGCTGGGGCCGAGCAGGCTCGCGTTGTGAACGAGCAGGTCGAGGCCACCCCCGAGGGCGTCGACGGCCGCTGCGAGGTCGAGGCGGTGCGCTTCGTCGGCGACGTCGCCCGGAACCGCATGGACTGCCGCGGTGCGGCCGAGATCGGCGGCGGCGTCGCGCAGCTCACGTTCCCCGCGGGCGTCGATGATCAGTTCCCAGCCGTCGGTGGCGAGCGCGCGGGCGAGTGCGAGGCCGAGCCCCCGCGATGCTCCGGTGATCAGTGCTCGTTTGGACATCGGGGCGTGCTCCTTCCTTTTCGTGTCTGACCTCGACGGTACGGAGGGGCTGCGATCGGGTACATCGGGCCGCGGGCGGGACTTCCCTCGGTCGAAAGACCTAGGACCCGCACCCGTCGAGGCCGGGCTCCTGCTGGCGTTCATGCTCGTGGGTCGGGTGGTGCTCGACGGGCACGGCGCGGCGGGGGGATCGTGGGACTACTACCTGCTGGCTGTCCTGTCGGTGCTCGCGATGGGCTGGCAGAACGCCGCGTTGCGCCGCGTTGCCGGCGCGTTCCGGCGCGCCCGCCTGCACGGTGGCGTCTGGGCCAGCTACCTCGGCGGGGGAGTGCTGGGTGCGTTCCTCGCGCTCCACTGGGACCTGTGGTCGCTCATCCTGCCGCTCGCGGTCCTTGGGGTACTCGTCGCCATCGACGTCGCCCGGCGCGCCTGAGCGGGGAGCGCGATCATCCTCAACACAGCCCGTGCCGAACCAGTCGACGCGCCAAGGAGGATGCGATGACGGACGACTTCGCGTGGATGGACGCAACGGCGCAGGCCGAGGCGGTGCGGGCCGGCGACGCGACGCCCATCGAGCTGGTCGAGGGGGCGATCGCGCGCATCGAGAAGCTCAACCCGCAGCTCAACGCGGTCATCCATCGTCTCGACGAGAAGGCCCTCGCGACCGCGGCCGATGCTGAATTGCCGGCCGGACCGTTCCGCGGTGTGCCGTTCCTCGTCAAGGACGGCGTGTGCCACACGGCCGGGGATCCGTTCCATTGCGGCATGCAGGTGCTGAAGGACCTCGACTGGCACGAGCAGGCCGACACGTGGCTCGCCGAGCGCTTCCGCGCCGCGGGGTTCGTGTTCGTCGGCAAGACCAACCTGCCCGAGCTCGCCAGCTCGGTGACGACGGAGCCGCTCGCGTACGGCGCCACTCACAACCCCTGGAACCTCGACTATTCACCGGGCGGATCGAGCGGAGGCGCCGCCGCCGCGGTCGCCGCCGGCATCGTCGCCGTCGCGCACGGGAACGACATGGGTGGTTCGATCCGTGTCCCGTCGAGCGCGTGTGGGCTCGTCGGGCTCAAGCCCACTCGGGCCCGGACGACGCTCGGTCCGGACTTCGGCGAGTTCTGGGGTCCGCTGACGCACGAGCATGTGCTGACCCGCACCGTGCGCGATACCGCCGCGGTGCTGGACGCCACCGCCGGTCCTGGGCTGGGCGATCCGTACAGCGCGCCCGTGCCCGACCGGTCGTTCGCGGGCGACGTAGGCGCCGACCCGGGACGGCTCCGGATCGGGTTCCGTACGATGCGCATCGACGGAACGGAGTCGCATCGCGACTGCGTCGCCGCCGTGGACGCCACGGCGCTGTTGCTGGAGGGACTCGGCCACGACGTCTCGCCGGCGCGGATTGACGCCGTCGAGGCGCCGGACATCGGCTTCCTCGGGATCTACGCGTCGGCGATCACCCGCGACCTCGAGCGCTGGAGCGCGCGCATCGGCCGCACGCTGGAGCCGTCGGATCTCGACCCGATCAACGCCATCACCGCCGAGATGGGGCGGTCCGTCACGGGCGCGCAGTACCTCTCCGCCCTCGAGACCGCGCAGGGTTGGTCACGGCGGGTCGCGTCGTGGTGGGCGGACGGGAACGACATCCTCGTCACGCCCACCATGCCCGAGCCCCCCGCACGGCTCGGTGAGCTCGCACCCGACGTCGACGACCCGATCGCCGCCATGCCGCGCATGGGCAACTACGCGATGTTCACGTCGCTCTTCAACATCACCGGGCAGCCGGCCATCTCGCTGCCGTTGCACTGGACAGCCGATGGACTGCCGATCGGCGTGCAACTCGTCGGGGCGTACGGACGCGAGGACGTGCTCATCCGGATCGCATCGCAGCTCGAGCAAGCCCGGCCGTGGGCCGACCGCCGGCCGCTGGTGGCGGCCTGACCGGCCTCAGTCGGCGGCGAGGAGCCGCGCCAGCTCGGCGCCGTTGCGCTGCGCGTAGTCCTCGTAGCAGTTGTTGAAGAGCACGTGGGTCGACTCGGTGCGGGCGGAGAGCTCGTGGACGCGTGGCACCCACTCCTCGAGCTCGCGCTCGGAGTACAGGTAGCGAAACCGCTTCTGCACCGAACCGCTCTCCCACTCGGCGTCGTTGTGGCCGTGGAAGCGCATGACCGCCAGCTCCGGCGACGTCGCCGCCACGACCGGGGGCACCGAGCTCTTGAACCCCTGCGGCATGTCGACGCACACGTACGGCAGCTGATGGGACTCGAGGAGCTCGAGCGTCTCCTCACGGTGCTCGTCACTCAGCCACGACTTGTGGCGGAACTCCACGCAGATGCGCCGCGGCCTGGCGCGTTCGGCACACTCGACGAGGTAGTCCTTGTTCGACCGCCGCAGCGTGAACCACGGCGGGAACTGGAACAACACCGCGCCCAGCTTCCCGCTGCGGTCGAGCGGCGTGAGCGCGTCGAAGAAGCTGGACCAGAGATACTCGACCGCGTCCTCGTCCAGGTCCTTGGGGTAGACGCGCTCTTTGCCGTCGGGCCGCATCTCCTGGGGAAGCGCGGTCGCCTTCGTCGGGTGCTGGGTGAGGATCGAGAAGGCCTTGATGTTGAACGTGAAGCCGGGCGGCGTGCGCTGCACCCACTGCTGCACGACCGGTTGCCGGGGCGGGTAGTAGTACGTCGAGTCCACCTCGACCAGCGGGAACTGCGACGCGTAGTACTTGAGACGCGCTTCCGCGCTGGTCGCGTCGCCCGGGTACCAACCCGATTTGATCAACGACTTGTCGGTCCACGACGCCGTGCCGACGAGGACGCGGCCCACCGCCTACGGCCCCGTCTCGTCCGCGTCGACCAACCCCTCGCGCACCGCGAGTAGCGCAGCTTGCGTGCGATCGTGGAGGCC
>Ga0209382_10010641_pt1 | contig 11444 bp, 9 predicted proteins | sample SoiMetdeltSBSDD5_FD_187599 | JGI IMG/M metagenome (GOLD analysis project Ga0209382, IMG submission 187599) | Bulk soil microbial communities from a Populus tree surrounding site in Tennessee, USA - Soil MetaG P. deltoides SBSDD5 (SPAdes) (version 2) | ecosystem: Environmental > Terrestrial >...
CCGGCCAAGTTCAAAAAGACCTAGCACGGAATTTGCATCGTCGCTGGGGTGACGCTTCAATCAAAGGGACAAGCCAATGTTGAACCTCAAGCCATTCATGCTGGGCGCGACCGCCGCGCTCGCCACGATCCTCGGCGGGCAGGCCGCCGATGCGCAGACCTATCCGACCCGGCCGATTCAAGTGATCGTGGGGTTTGCCGGCGGCAGCGCCAGCGACGTGGTCCTGCGCATCATGCTCGACCGCATGGGCAAGTCGATGGGCCAGCCGTTCGTGGTCGACAACCGGCCCGGCGCCGGCGGCAATATCGGCACCGGCGCCGCCGCCAAGGCAGCGCCCGACGGCTACACGCTGGTGATGAGCTCGCTCGGGCCGCTCTCCGCCAACCGCACGCTCTACCGCGATCTCGGCTACGACCCCGACAAGGATTTCGAGCCGATCTCGCTGTTTGCGCACTTCCCCAATCTGATCGTGGTGAACTCGAAGCTGCCGATCAAGTCGCTGACCGACCTGGTCGCCTACGCCAAGGCGCACCCCAAGCAGCTCAACTATGGCTCGGTCGGCGTCGGCAGCTCGCAGCATCTCTCCGGCCTCTATTTCGAGCAGGTGGCCGGCGTCGAGCTCACCCACGTGCCCTATCGCAACATCGCCCAATACGTCCCCGACCTGATCTCGGGCGCGGTGCCGCTCGGTTTCCAATGGCTGCCGAACGTCAACGCGCCGCTCAAGACCGGCGATGCCCGCGCCATCGCGGTCACCATCAACAAGCGGATGACGGCGCTGCCAGACGTTCCGACCACCGCCGAGGCCGGCATCAAGAACTACGAGACCTCGGGCTGGCTCGCGCTGTTGGCGCCGCGCGGCACCCCGAAGCCGATCATCAGCAAGCTCAACCAGGAGGTCGCCGCCGCGATCAGCGATCCGTCGGTGCGCGACCGCTTCATCGAGCATGGCGGGGAGCCGCTCCCCAGCACGCCGGAAGAGCTCGCCAAGTTCATCGTCTCCGAAACCGTGAAGTGGCGCGACATCATCACCAAAGGCGGCATCCAGCCGATCCAGTAGGAGTCGCCGGGCGCGGCCACGATGGCCATTGCAGAGCGCGTGCTGATCGCCGGCGCCGGGCCGGTGGGGTTGACGGCCGCCGCCAATCTCATCCGCAACGGCATCCCGGTGACGGTGTTCGAGGCCGGCGCTGATCTCAGCGACGAATCACGCGCCTCCACGTTCCATCCGCCGACGCTCGACATGCTCGACCGGCTCGGCGCCGCCGCGCCGCTGATCGCGCAGGGGCTGATCGCGCCGCAGTTCCAGTATCGCACCAAGCAGCAAGGGCTGCTGGCGCAGTTCGACTTCGGCGCGATCGCGGACGTCACCCGCCATCCCTACCGCGTGCAATGCGAGCAATCGAAGCTCACGCGCATCCTCTACGACCGGCTCCGCAATCATCCGGATTTCGAGCTGCAATTCGATAGCCCGCTGCAAGACGTCACCCAGAAGTCTTCCGGCGTCGAGGTCGCAATCGACCACAGCGGACGAAGCGAGACCCGGTCCGGCCGCTGGCTGATCGGCGCCGACGGAGCGCGCAGCGACGTCCGGCGCGCTCTCGGGATCGAATTCGACGGCTTCACCTGGCCGGAACGCTTCCTGGTGGTGAGCACGCCGTTCGATTTCCGCGCCGTCATCCCCGACTTGGCGGCGGTGAGCTACGTGGCCGATCCGCAGCGCTGGCACTTCCTGCTGCAGATCCCCGGGCTGTGCCGGGTGATGTTCCCGATCGCCGCCGATGAAAGCGACGAGTTGGCCCTGGACAGCGCCTTTGCCCACTCGCTGATGGCCACGGTGGTGCCCGGAATTTCGAGCTATGAGATCGCCCACACCACTCTCTATAGAGTGCACCAGCGGGTGGCGAAGAGCTTCCGGCGCGGGCGCGCGTTCCTGGCCGGCGACGCCGCCCACATCAACAATCCGCTCGGCGGCATGGGCATGAACGGCGGCATTCACGACGCCATGAACTTGACTTCGCGGCTGACCGAAGTCTGGCACGGCCGCACGGGCGAAGCCGACCTCGACCGCTACGACAAGCAGCGCCGGCTGGTGACCTTGGAATATATCGAGAAGCAGTCGATCCAGAACAAGCGCAACCTCGAATCGGACGGCGCCGAATTCGGGCAGAGCCTGCGGAACATCGCAGCCGACCAGCGCCGCACCTACGACTATCTGCTGCGGGTGTCGATGATCGCGAGCCTGCGGCGGGCGCAAGAGCTGGGTTGATGGGACGAGACGGCACAGACGCCGATGATGTGGGCGACCCGCGCGAGCAAATCTCCCGTCTGGAAACCCGGATCGAGGAGCTTGCCGAAGCGATCGAGAAGTGCCGGAAGATCATTCTGATTTCCAAAACCGCCATTGCGCTCGGAGCGATCCTCGGCCTGGTCATCATGCTCGGCGCGATCAGGATCGACCCGATGGCGCTGATCGGAGCGATCGCGGCGGTCATCGGCGGCACCGTCCTGCTCGGCTCGAACAGCAGCACATTGGCGGAGATGACGGCGGCGATGAAAACCGCCGAGACCCGACGAGCCGAGCTGATTGACGGGATCGAGCTTCGCCTGGTCGGTGACAGCGACGCCGGGCGCTGACGTCATCCGATCCGACGGACGCGACATTAGCCGATGCCGCGCCGCACCGCCAAGATTTCCTTCTCATGGCGATGCATTGCGTCGAGACGTCGGCGGCAAAATCGCGATCAGCTAGCGTAGCCGTGTAGGCGTTGGTACAAGCCGGGGCTACGCTTTGAGAGTCCACTCCTCAGCGCCTTCGGCCTTTCTCGCGCCGATGCTGAGAAGCAATCGCTCCGTCGTCGAGCGGTCAGCCGCGATCCCCTTCTCAAGTTGCACGGTTGACCTGAATCCCCTTGCGGACCGCGGGTCTGTCAGCATCGCACGAAGCTTGCGCTTTTGGTTCCACTCATTAATCGCAGTCCAAACCATTCGCATCCTCCCATAGATGGAAGCTATGATCGTATACCAAACAGTTGCTCCGCGCGAGCCCGGCAATCGCCTGCGCAGATCAACTTTCGGCAATGGCCTCCGGAACCCGCAAAATGGCGACCGAAACGCCAAGCCCCGATGCCCTCACACCCAAGTCATGGCCGCGCCTTCATGCGCTTGCGGTCGGGGCTGCGACTTTCGTCGCCTGACGGTTCATCCCCTCAACCTTGACCCCGTCGCGCGCAGCGTTCTAGGCTCGTTGCCATGATCTGCACGGGGTGTGGCCACGACAATCCCCCCACCCAGAAGTTCTGCGGCGAGTGCGGAGCGCGCCTGGCCAGTCGGTGCGGCGCGTGCGGCGCGCCGAATCCTCCCGGCCAGAAGTTCTGCGGTGAATGCGGCCAGGCGCTCACCGGCGTATCGCCGCCGCCGCCGCGCTTCCGCGCTCCCGACGCCTACACGCCCAAGCATCTCGCCGACCGCATCCTGACGTCGAAGGCTGCGCTCGAGGGCGAACGCAAGCACGTGACGGTGCTGTTCGCCGACGTCAAGGGCTCGATGGAGCTGCTCGCCGACCGCGACCCGGAAGAGGCGAGGAACATCCTCGACCCGGTGCTGGCGCGCATGATGGAGGCGGTGCATCGCTACGACGGGACCGTCAATCAGGTGATGGGCGACGGCATCATGGCGTTGTTCGGGGCGCCGTTGGCGCACGAGGACCACGCGGTGCGCGCCTGCTACGCCGCGCTCGGCATGCAGGACGCGATCCGCCGCTACACCGAGGAGGTGCGCCGCAACCACGGGATCGAGGTTCAGATCCGCGTCGGCATCAACTCGGGCGACGTCGTGGTCCGTTCGATCGGCAACGACCTGCGCATGGACTATACGGCGGTCGGACAGACGACCCATCTGGCGGCGCGCATGGAGCAGCTCGCGCCCCCCGGAGTGACCCGCCTCACCTCCGAGACCGTCCGGCTCGCGGAGGGATTCGTGCAGGTGAAGCCGCTCGGAGCGATCCCGATCAAGGGCATCGCCGAGCCGATGGACGTGTTCGAGCTGGTTGGCGCCGCCGCGGTGCGCACGCGGCTGCAGGCGGCGCGCGCGCGCGGCTTCAGCCGCTTCGTCGGGCGCGAGCCGGAGATGGCGCAAATTCGTCAGGCCGCCGAGAATGCGCGTGGGGGCCGCGGACAGGTCGTCGCCGTCGTCGGCGAGGCCGGCGTCGGCAAGTCCCGGCTGCTGCACGAGTTCATCCACTCGCACCACACCCACGGCTGGCTCGTGCTCGAGGCCAGCTCGGTATCCTACGGCAAGGCGACGCCGTTTCTCCCGCTCGCCGATCTCCTGCGCGCGTATCTGCGCATCGAAGATCGGGACGACGCGCGCAATGTCCGCGCCAAGACGATGGGCACGCTGCTCACGCTCGACCGGGCGCTCGAAGACGTGGTGCCCGCCGTCGCCTGGCTGCTGGGCGCGCTGGAGCCGGACGACCCGTTCCTTGCGCTGGAGCCGGCGCAACGCCGCCAGCGCGCCGTCGAAGGCGTCAAGCGTCTGCTGCTGCGCGAGAGCCGGGTTCAGCCCCTGCTGGTCGTGTTCGAGGATCTGCACTGGATCGACGCCGAGACCCAGGCCGTGCTCGACAGCCTGGTCAGCAGCCTGCCGACGGCGCCGGTCCTCCTCGCCGTGAACTACCGCCCCGAATACCGGCACGACTGGGGCAGCAAGACCTACTACCGGCAGCTTCGCATCGACCCGCTGCCGCCCGAGAGCGCGGACGAGTTGCTGCAGACGCTGGTGGGAAGCGACGCGTCGGTGCGCCCGCTCAAGGCGCTGTTGATCGCGCGAACCGAGGGCAATCCGCTGTTCCTCGAAGAGAGCGTGCGCACGCTGGTGGAGTCGCGCGCCCTCATCGGCGATGCCGGCGCCTATCGGCTGGCGAAGGCGGTCGAGACCATCCAGGTGCCGGCAACGGTGCAGGCGATCCTGGCGACGCGCATCGATCGGCTGGCGCCCGAACACAAGCGGCTGCTGCAGGCCGCGTCGGTGGTCGGCAAGGATGTGCCGTTCGTGCTGCTCGAGGCGATTGCCGACGTGCCCGGCGACGACCTCCAGCGTGCCCTCTCCGAGCTGCAGACGGCGGAGTTCCTCTACGAGGCGCGGCTGTTCCCCAACGTCGAATACACCTTCAAGCACGCGCTCACCCATGACGTCGCCTATGGCGGCCTGCTGGAGGATCGCCGGCGCGCCCTGCATGCCGCCGTCGTGGAGACGATCGAGCGGCTGCATGCCGACCGGCTGGGCGAGGTCGTCGAGGTGCTCGCGCATCATGCGGCACGGGCAAGGCTGGGCGCGAAGGCCGTGCAGTATCTTCGGCAAGCGGGCGAAAAGGCCGTGGCCCAGTCGGCGAACCGGGAGGCCGTCCAGTTGTTCGAGACGGCGCTCGACCTGCTGGCCGAGGCTCCGGAGACCCCGGACAGCCTGTCCGACATTCTCGATGTTCGTATCGCGCTCGGACCCGCGCTCGTCGCGGTGCGCGGCGCTCAGGCCGAGGCAGTGCGCGCCTGCTATGACGATGCGCTCGCGCTGGTCGAGCGCCTCGCGGACGGATCGCGCCGATTTCCGGTGCTCTGGGGGCTGTGGTACGTCCCGTTCACGCGCGGGCAATACCAAGAGGCGCACGAAAGCGCGCGACGGCTGTTGAGCGCCGCGCAGGCCGGCGACGACATCGGTCGGCTGCTCGAGGCGCACCATGCGCTGTGGGCGACGCTCTCCGCGATGGGGCGGCCGGCAGATGCCGCGGTGCACGCCGAACGCGGCATCAAGCTCTACGATCGCGACCGGCACGCCTCGCACGCATTTTTCTACGGCGGGCACGATCCCGGTGCCTGTTGCCGGTATCACCTGGCGATCGACCGCTGGCTGCTCGGCTACCCGGACCAGGCTCTCGCCACCGTTCGCGAGGCGTACGGTGTCGCGGAACAGCTCGGGCATGCCATGACGACCTTCATCACACTCGGGTTCATGTCCTGCGTCCACTATCAACGGGGCGAGCGGGAGGCGGCGGCGGAGATCGCGGAGCGTGTTCGCTTGCTTGCCGAGACCCATGGCTTCAAGAACTGGCCGGAAGCCGGGATCGTCATGACGCATGTCCGGGCGGCCGCGCGCCTCGATGCGGCTGCTCTCGCCGAGATCGACCAACGATTGGTCGACGTGCGCGGTGCGTCGTGGATTCACATCTTCTTCGTCTGCGTGTTCGCCCAGCTCTGCGCCGACGCCGGTCATCCGGAGCAGGGCCTGCGTGCGCTGGCGGGACTTGGGACGGCGTCCCGCGACACATTGTGCGGCCCCGAAGTCTACCGGATCGAAGGCGAGCTGATGCTGAAAGGCGCGAACGCATCGGCAGACGCCGCCGAGGAGCGGTTCCGCAAAGCGATCGAGCTGGCCCGAAGCCGCGCGCAGAAGTCGTTCGAGCTGCGGGCGGCGACGAGCCTCGCGCGGCTGTGGCAGCGGCAGGGACGAAACGACGAGGCCCGCCGGGCGCTCGCCGACATCTACGGCTCGTTCACGGAAGGCTTGGGGACCCGGGACCTCGTCGCCGCCAAGGCGCTGCTCGGCGATCTGACCGTTCACACCCAGCGATAGCCGTAGCTGCGGATCGACCCGAGCAGCCGGTTCGCCGCCGATGGCGTCGAGTCCTCGGCGAGCGCGGCGCCGACCAGCCAGGTGCGGCCGTGCACTTCCAGGCCACGAAGGTCGGCGCGGGTCGCAAACACGGTGCGGTTGGCCCACAGGCCGCCGAAGCACTCGCTGTCCTGCAGCGATGCCGCGCCGCCAAAGCGGGTGCGGTCGAGCGAGAGGTTGCCGTAGCAGGTCATGCGGTCGAGAAACGCCGCGTCGGCGAACTCCGCCTGGTCGAAGCTGGCGACGCCGCGGAACTCGGCGCCCGAGAAGGTCGCGAGGCGGCGGAAACGCGCACGCTCGAACCGGCCGTCGTTGAGGAAGACGGCGCCCGTGAGGTCGAGCGGCGCGTTGAAGGTGGCGCCGGTGAACCAGGCGAGTCCCTGGAACGTCGCCTCCCGCAGCGCGACCGGCGCGTTGAAGGTGGCGCCGGAAAAATCGAGATTGGGAAGCTCGGCACCCTGCAGCTCGATCGGCTCGTCGATCGTGAGCCCGCGCAGGTCTTCGACTTCCCCGCGTCGCAGCGGCTGCCGCAGCCTGCTCAGGATCGAGCTCATGGGAGCGCTGTCATGCGCCGCCGGCCGCGCCGGCGGGCGGCCCGGCAAACGACTCGGCAAACGGGCCGATCGCCGTCATGTCCACTTCCAAGAGCTGCGGACCGCTCGCCGCCAGCGCCCGGTCGAACGCCGCCGCGAAGCCCTCGGTGCGCGAGACCCGCTGATGCGGCAGGCCGAGCGCCGCCGCCAGCAGCGAAAAATCCGGCGTGTGCAGGTCGGCGTAGTGGCGCCGGCCGCCGAACTGCGCGTCCTGGATGTTGCGGATGACGCCGTAGCCGCGGTCGTTCATCAGGACGAAAACGATGTCGGCCTGGGTATCGACCACGGTGGCGAGCTCGCCGAGATTGACCATGGCGCCGCCGTCGCCGAGGAGCGCGACCGTCTTCGCCGGCACGCCGGCGAGCGCCGCGCCCACCGCCATGGCCACGCCCTGCCCGATGCCGCCGCCGAGCGCATGCACGCCGAGATGGGGCGCGGCGAGCTGCACGTAGCGATTGCCGAAGGTGCTGTTCGACAGCGTCACGTCGCGCACGAACGGGTGCTGGCCGCGCGCGACCCGTGCCTGCAACGCGTCGGCGACTGCCCGATAGGGGCCGAGCGCCGCGGCAAGCTTCTTCTCCGATTGTGTGCGCGCGCCGGCGATGTCGCCGAGAAATTTCGCATCGACGTCGAGCCGCTGCGGCAGCCGTTCGCGCAAGCCCTCGAGCGCCGCCGCCGCGTCACCATTGATAAACAAATCGACCGCGTAGTTGCGCGCGGCCTGGCCGGCGTCGGCGTCGATCTGAACCAGCGGGTGCGGCAGCCGCGCGGTATTGTTGCGGGTCTCGTTGCCGCGCAGCCGCGAGCCGACCACGATCATCAGGTCGGCGCGGTCGTAGATCGCCTGCGCCTCGGCGGTCATGTTGAAGGCGCCGAGCGTGTGCCGGTGCGCTTCCGGCACCACGGCGCGGCCGTTGGTGCTGCTCACCACGGCGAAGCCGCGCTCGGCGAGGTCGCGCGCAACGGCCCCCGCCGCGCGGGCGCCGCCGCCCAGCCACAGCATCGGCCGCTTGGCGCGCCGCACCAGTTGCGCCAGCTCGTCCAGGAGCTTCGGATCGGCGGCGAGCGGAGCGATCGGCCCGACGCCGACATGGCGCGGGCGCGGCGCCTTCTCGCGCTGCACGTCGATCGGGATCTCGAGCGAGACCGGGCCGCGCGGCGGCGTGAGCGCGGCGCGCGCCGCCGCCTCCACCATGGCCACGGCGGTGCGCCCTTCCCACACCCGGAAATAGGCCTTGGAGACGGCGCGCAGCATGTCGGCCTGCCGCGGCACGTCGTGGATGGCGGCGCGGTCGCGGTCCATATAGGGCCGGTCGATCTGCGAGGTGATGTGCAGCACCGGCGATCCGGCGGTGAGCGCCTCGACCTGCGAGCCCGCCGCGTTGCCGGCCGCCGTTCCGGTGCTGGTGATGACGACGCCGAGCGCACGAGTGACCCGCGCATGGGCGTCCGCCATGTTCATGGCGCCGGCCTCGCCGCGCGCGGGAACGAAGCGGATGCGGCCCTGGCGCGCGATCGCGTCGAGGATCGGCATGTTGTGGATCGAGATCACGCCGAACACGGTGGTGACGCCGATCTCGGCGAGCGCGTGGGCGATGAGGTCACCCACGGGCTCGGCGATCGCTGCGGTCTCGGTCTGGCGGGCCGGCACAACGGCGGTCATCGCTGTCATCCTTCACATGAAGCGCGAGGCGCCGCCCGAGATTTCGAGCTGAGCGCCGGTGATGAAGCCCGCGGCGGGCGAACAGAGAAAGGCGATGGCGCGGGCGACCTCGTCGGGCTCGCCCAGGCGCTCCATCGGGATCTGCCGGCTGCGGGCAATGTCGGCGTACCAGTCCTCGCGCGTCTGCGCGGGGTCCTTGCGCACCGCGAAGCGGCGCTCCCACTGGCCGGAATCGACCAGGCCGAGCATGATCGAGTTCACCCGGATGCGCGGGGCGAACTCGCGCGCCAGCGATTTCACCAGGCTCTGGGCGCCCGCCCGCGCCGCCGCGGTCGCCACCATGTAGGGCTCGGGCTGATAGGCCAGCAGCGAGTTGACCGCCAGGATCGCGGCCGTCTCGCTCTTCTCCAGCATCGGCTTGAAGGCGCGGATCGGATGGATCTGGCTGAAGAATTTCAGCTCCAGCTCCTCGCGCCAGGCCTCGTCGGTGGTGTCGGCGAAGGTCGACATGCGGGCCTGGCCGGCATTGTTGACCAGGATGTCGCAGCACCCGCGCCATTGCTCCACCGCCGCGGCGAAGCGGCCGACCGCCTCCTTGTCGAGCACGTTGCAAGGCAGGGCGAGCAGCGCCTTCTCGGCGGCGTTGCCGAGCAGCGACGATTTGGCCGCGGCGAGCCGCGCCTGGTCGCGGCCGCAGATCGCGACCGCGGCGCCTTCGGCGAGCAGCAGCCGCGCGGTGGCAAGCCCGATGCCCGACGTTCCGCCGGTCACCACCGCGACTTTTCCGTTGAGCCCCAGATCCATGGTCAACTCGCACTCACGGCGAACAACATCGGCGCGCGCCCGTTCATTCCCCGGCCTCGACCAGCGGTGTGGCCCCGGCCGCCCGCGCCGCATCACCGCCGATCCATCCCAGCCGGCGGGAGATTTCCACGCCGGCTGATCGCAGCTCGGCCCCGATCACCGCCCGCCGCGCCTTGTCGGCGAAAGAATTGACGGGGCCGGACACGTTGATCGCGCCGAGCGGGGTGCCGGCGAAGTCGAACACCGGCACTGCGGCCGAGCTGATGCCGCTTTCGAAATGGGCGTCGCTCCAGGCGATGCCGGCGCTACGGTCCTGCTCGACCTTGCCATGCAGCGCCGCCAGCGTGGTCGCGGTGTGCTCGCTGAAGCGCTTGAGCTCCTTGCCGGCATAGAGCTTGTCGATCTCGATCGCCGGCATGAAGGCGAGCAGCATGCGGCCCATGGTGGTGGCATGGGCCGGCAGCCGGCTGCCGACGCGGATATTGCTGGCGAGCGGCGTGTTGGGCGTGCGGCGCACCAGATAGAGAATGTCGGTGCCGTCGAGCACGCCGAGGTGGGCGGAGAGCTGGAGCGTCTCCGCGAGCCTGGTCAGCACCGGAACGGCGACCTGCACCAGGTCCTGCGAGAACAGGGCACGCGCGCCCAATTCCAAGAACGACAAGCCGACCTGGAAGCCGGCGCCGTCCGGGCGCCGCTCGACGAAGCCTTCGACCTCGAGCGTATGCAGGAGGCGCAGCAGCGTGGTGCGGTTGATCTTCAGCGTCTTGGCGGTCTCGCTCATGTTGAGCACCGGGTTGCCCTCGGCGACGTGGCGGAGGAGCCGCACCGCGCGCTGCACCGGCGGCGCGATATAGGCGCCGTTGCCGGAGCGGCGTTTGCGCTTGCTTCGTTCAAGCATCGGTCGTGGCCTTGTCGCCGACGACGGCGGTGATGGCGCGCGCGACCGCGGCCGGCTGCTCCTGGCAGATCGCATGACCGGCGCCGGCGAACTCCTCGAACGCTTCCCGCGCCGACGGCCGCAGCGCCTCGAACACGCGGTGAGCGCTCGCGGGCGGCGTGATGGTGTCTTTCGACCCGATGAAGACGGCGGTCGGCACCTCGATTTTCGCCGCATCATCGAGCATGCGCCCACTCGCCAGCATGCGCGCGGCCTGGTCGTAGCCGGGCCGCCGCACCGCGGCCATGGCGCTTGCCACCGACCGCAGCACGTCCGGCTGCGCGGCCGGATCACCGAGCAGGAGCGGCGAGCGCGCGGCGGCGAATTTTTCCGCGCCCAGGCGGTCGAGATCCTCGATCCGCCGCGCCACCGCCGGCGGCAAGGGATCGCCCTCCTTCGTCCCATGGCCGAGCGACGCCGAGACCAGGAACAGCATCGCGACCTGCTTTGGCGAGTTGACCGCAAACCGCGCCGCGATCAGCGTGCCGAGCGAATGCCCCAGCAGGATGCAGCGCGATATTCCAAGATGCCTGAGCAGCCGGCTCAACGCCGCCGCGTAGTCGGAAGCGTCCGGCCAATCGGCGGCGAGCGGCTGCGAGGCGCCATAGCCGGGCGCGTTCCACGCCAGCGCCGGACGGCTCTCGAGCGCCTCGATCAGCGGCACGAAGGATTGGGCGTTGCTGCCGATGCCGTGCAGCAGCACGATCGGGGTTCCCGCGCCGCCGTCGCGCGCCAGATAGGAAACGCCTTCGGCCGTGGCTTGCGTGATCGCGCTCATGTG
>Ga0209382_10010643_pt1 | contig 11442 bp, 12 predicted proteins | sample SoiMetdeltSBSDD5_FD_187599 | JGI IMG/M metagenome (GOLD analysis project Ga0209382, IMG submission 187599) | Bulk soil microbial communities from a Populus tree surrounding site in Tennessee, USA - Soil MetaG P. deltoides SBSDD5 (SPAdes) (version 2) | ecosystem: Environmental > Terrestrial >...
GGTCGATGCGCTCGCCGCCGCCGTGAATGACCAGCGCCGCTGCAGCCGATCGAACAGCGCACCCCGAAAGAAGCATTCCGCCGACAGCACGTTGGCGCCCACGTCGTAGCCGAGCGCCGCGCCGGCGGCGGCGAGATCGGGCACGTGCGGCCGGTGGCCGAGCGTCGAGGACGTCGCGAGCAGGAGATGCGCGCCCACGCCGCTGCCGAACACCGCCGCCGCGATCAACATTCCACGCGACGGGATAACGGCGCGACGGGGATCGAGCAAGCGCGCCATCGCCACCGGCGGCGCCACGTAGGCGATCGCGCCCAGGGGATGGACGGCCGTCGCGGCGGAGGCGACGAGGAGCGTGCCCGCAAGAACGAGGGTGGGCGTGAGACGCTCGCGCGAGGAGGGGGACGGGCGGCTCCACGCGACCGCCGTTGCGAGCAGCCCGCCGTGGACCGTCGCGATCGCCGCCACCGCGAGCGCGGCGGCGGGGAGAAGGTCGAAGCGCACGAGGCCCGCGGCGATCACGAACCCCGTGGCGAGGATCGCTATCCCGCGCCATGGCGTCCCCGCCAGCAGCGGCGGCGCACCACTCGAATCGAGCGCCCGAAAGGCGCGCGCGTCGTGGACAACCGTCACGCGTCGGCCTTCACGTGACGGCAGACATCGACGAATACGGCGACGATCTCGGCGTCGAGCGTGCGGCCGGCGTCCCGCGCGAGCGTGGCGACGGCCACCGCGTGCGGCAGGGCGTTCCGATAGGGGCGATCGGAGGTGAGCGCGTCGTACACGTCGGCGACGGCGATGATGCGCGCGCCGAGCGGGATCGCGTTGCCGGCGAGACCGTCGGGGTAACCGCTGCCGTCAAACCGCTCGTGATGGTGGCGCACCATCTGGGCGCCGGACGCGAAGAACTCGAACGGGGCCACGATCTGCGCGCCGATCACGGGATGTCGGCGCATCAGCGTCCATTCGTCGGCGTCGAGCGGTCCCGGTTTCCGGAGCACCGCCTCGGGGACGCCGATCTTGCCGATGTCGTGCAGGAGGCCGGCGTGCGCGATGCGGTCGCTTTCCTCGCGAGACAGTCCGAGCGCGAGCGCGAGGTGCCGCGCCCACGCTCCCACCCGTTCGGAATGGCCGCGCGTGTAGGGATCTTTCGCTTCGAGCGCGTTGGCGAGGCCGAGCAGCGACTGGTAGATCGAGCTCTGCAGGCGCTGGTAGAGCTGGCGCACGTCCTGCGCGTAGCGCATCGATTGCTCGTAGGCGGCGTTGAGGCGCCGATACGCCTCGGCCGGGTCTTCGCGGCGAGTGCCGTCTACCGGGGAAGCCATGCGGGCACGCGCGGCACGAGCGCTTCGACGAGGGACAAGAGCTTGACGGGCGAGAACGGCTTCGTGAGGTAGTGGTCGGCGCCGGCGGCGAGCCCGCGTGCGACGTCGTCCTCTTGCGCGGCCGCGGTGAGCATGACGATCTTGCTCGCCGCGACTTTGGGATCGCCCCGAAGACGCCGGCACACGTCGAGGCCGCTCAGATCGGGGAGTTGCACGTCGAGCAGGATCAGCGCGGGCGAGAACGTGTGCGCCTTCTGGAGCGCGCCCGCGCCGTCGCCGGCCACCTCCACGTTGACCCACTGATCCTCGAGCGTGACCCGCACGAGCTCCACCACGTGCGGCTCGTCATCGACGATGAGGATGGTGACCATGGCCGGACATGACTGCCAGCGGCATGCCACACGTCGGCCGCGCGGAATATCGAGAACGTGAAGCGTGCGCGGACGTGTTGCCCATCGGCGCGGGCGCAGTGCCCGGTCCGATGGGCAGCGGGAGTTACTTCGTGATTTCGATCGTACCCTTCATGTTCGGATGGAGCCCGCAGATGTATTCGTAGACGCCCGGAGCGTCGAACGTCTGCGCGTGGCTTTGACCCTTCACGAGCACCGCCGATCGCGTTTGCGTCGTCGTGAAAGTCACCTGGTGCGGTGAGGTGTCGGTATTGACCCACGTCACCGGCGTGCCCGCCGGCGCCGTGAGCTTGGTGGGGCCGAACGCGAAGCCCGCGATGGTGACGTCCGCCGCCGGCGGCCCGGACCGCGCCGGGGCCAGGTTCGCGAGCGAGATCACGAAATCTTGCTTCTCATGCGGCTTGTGACACTGGAAGCACGCCTTGAAGTTGGCCTTGTCGTTGGCCTTCTGATCGGGCGTGAAGGCGCCGTACTCCCACTCGCCGTTGCGAAGATCGTCCGGATATTCGGTGCCCCACCCCGTCCGCTTCTCCATCACCGTGTACCCGACGAGGTCGCCTTTCACGAAGCGTCCGTTCGCGTCCTTGATCGGCGTGCCTTGCGCGTCCACTTGCGCCTTGTATTGGATGAGCGTGAGCACCGACCCGCTCGGGAGCGGTCGCCCTTCCTTCATGGCGCGGACCGCCTCCGGCGTGCCGTAGAGCTCGCGATACTGCTTGATGTCGTAGCGATCCACGGTGGCGTAGAGGACGTGGTCCTTGTAGCCGGCGGGGAACGCGACTTTCTCGGGACCGGCCGTACTGCGCGCCGCTCCCGCCGCGACGATCACTGCCGTGATGAGAGCGAGCGTCCGTCCGCGTTTCATGGCCGGTTCCTCCCGTCAGACCTACGCCGTCAGGGTCGTGCCCGCGGCCGTGCCTCCGGCCGCGGACGTCAGCGATTCCGGGACGCGACTTGCAGCCGCACGAGGGCGCGCGTCAGCGCGCATTGCGCGCGCACGAAGTCGACCTCTTCCTGGGTGCGGCCCGCCAGGCGCTGCTCCGCGCGGTCGCGCGCGCGCTGCGCCCGCGCCTGATCGATGTCCTCCGGCCGCTCCGCGCTGTCGGCGAGAACGATCACCTTGTCGTTCCGGACCTCGGCGAACCCGCCGCTGACCGCGAGATGACGCTCGTCGCGGCCGATCCGGTACGTGAGCTCCCCGATGCCGAGCGTGGTCAGGAACGGGGCATGACCCGGAAGCACACCGAAGTAGCCTTCGCTGCCAGGGGCGACGACCTCGTCCACGGTCTCGGCGACGACGAGACGCGTGGGGGTGGCGATCTCGAGCGTGAGGCGCTCCGCCATCTCAGCCCTCGCGCAGTTTCTTGGCCTTCTCGTGCGCCTCGCCGATGTCGCCGACCATGTAGAAGGCCTGCTCCGGGAGCTCGTCGTGCTTGCCGTCGACGATTTCGCGGAAGCTCTTCACGGTATCGGCGATCTTCACGTAGCGACCCTTCTGGCCGGTGAACGCCTCCGCCACGAACAGCGGTTGCGACAGGAAGCGCTGGATCTTGCGCGCCCGCGCCACCGTCAGCTTGTCCTCGTCGCTGAGCTCCTCCATGCCGAGGATGGCGATGATGTCTTGAAGGTCCTTGTAACGCTGGAGAACCGACTGCACGGCGCGCGCGGTGTCGTAGTGGTCCTGACCGATGACGTTGGGATCGAGGATGCGCGACGTCGAGGCGAGCGGATCGACCGCGGGGTAGAGCCCGAGCTCGGCGATCTGGCGAGAGAGCACGGTCGTGGCGTCGAGGTGCGCGAATGCCGTCGCCGGCGCGGGGTCGGTGATGTCGTCGGCGGGGACGTAGATCGCCTGCACCGACGTGATCGAGCCTTTCTTCGTGGACGTGATCCGTTCTTGGAGCTGTCCCATCTCGGTGCCGAGCGTCGGCTGGTAGCCGACCGCGGACGGCATGCGGCCGAGAAGCGCGGACACTTCCGAACCCGCCTGCGTGAAGCGGAAGATGTTGTCGATGAAGAGCAGCACGTCCTGCCCTTCCTCGTCGCGGAAGTATTCGGCGGCGGTGAGGCCGGTGAGTCCCACGCGAAGCCGCGCCCCCGGCGGCTCCGTCATCTGGCCGAAGATCAGCGCCGTCTTCTCGAGGACGCCGGACTCCTTCATTTCGTTGTACAGGTCATTGCCCTCGCGGGTGCGCTCCCCCACTCCCGCGAACACGGAGATCCCGCCGTGCTGCTTGGCGATGTTGTTGATGAGCTCCTGGATGAGCACGGTCTTGCCGACACCGGCGCCGCCGAACAACCCCGTCTTCCCACCGCGCGTGTACGGCTCGAGCAGGTCCACCACCTTGATGCCGGTCTCGAACATCTCGACCTTGGTCGATTGATCCTCGAAGGAGGGTGCGGGGCGGTGGATCGGATACTTCTTCTTCGCCGCAATGGCGGGGCCTTTGTCGACGGTTTCGCCCACGACATTGAGGATGCGGCCGAGCGTCTCCTTGCCGACCGGGATCGAGATCGGTCCCCCCGTGTCGATGACGGGCGTCCCGCGCGTGAGGCCGTCCGTCGCCGCCATCGCCACCGCGCGCACCTGGCTCTCGCCCAGGTGCTGCGCCACCTCGAGGACGAGCTTCTGGGAGTAGGCGAAGATGTCCTTGCTGCCGGCGCCCTGGACCTCGAGCGCGTTGTAGATCGCCGGGAGCTTGCCGGCCTCGAACTCCACGTCCACGACGGGGCCGATGACCTGGACGATCTTTCCCTGACTCATGCGCCTGCTCCTTGCTTGAGAGCCTCCGCCCCGCCGACGATGTCGAGCAGCTCTTTGGTGATCTTTTCCTGGCGCGCCTTGTTGTACTGGATCGTCAACACCTCGATCATCTCCTTGGCATTCTTCGTCGCCGCTTCCATCGCGGTCATTCGCGCCCCGTACTCGCCCGCCAGCGATTCCATGAGGGCGCGGAACACCTGCATGCGGACGTGGCGCGGGAGGAGGTCGCCCAGGATCGCCTCCGGGCTCGGCTCGTAGATGTAGTCCACCTGCTCGCCGGTGTTTTCTTCGCCGCGCGGGATGGGAAGGAGCTGCTGGCGCACGGGGCGCTGCACGGCCACCGACCGGAACTCGTTGTAGATGAGGTAGACCTCGTCCACCTCGCCCTCGAGGTACTGCTGCATGAAATAGTCGGCGAGCTCGGTGGCGTGGCTATAGGCGAGCCGGTCCCAGAATCCAACCATGTCGCGCTTCACCTTCCACGGGCGGCGGCGGAAGAAATCGCGCGCCTTGCGGCCGACGACGACGAGCGTGACCTCGGTCGTGTTCGACGTGCGCAAGAACTCGACGGAACGCCGGATGATGTTCGAGTTGAACGCGCCCGCCAGTCCCTTGTCGGCGGTGATGATCACGATCTGGCGGCGCGGGCCTTCCCGCTGTTCGAGGAGCGGGTGCACAGGGCCGTCGGCGCCGTCCGCGCCGCTCACGAGGTTGCCGAGCAGCTCCGCCATCTTCCCCGCGTACGGGCGTGCGGCGAGGATCCGCTCCTGGGCGCGACGGAGCTTGGCCGCGGCCACGAGCTTCATCGCGCGCGTGATCTTTTGCGTGGACTGGACGGAGCGGATCCGCCGCTGGATGTCGCGGAGCGTCGCCATGCAGCGGTTACGCGGCCTTGATGCCCTTCGCGGCCATGAACTCCGTCTTCGCGTCCTGGACGGCGCTCGTGAGCGTCTCCCGGAGCGTGTCCGACATCTCCTTCTTGTCGCGGAACTCGGTCAGGATCTGCGGGTGCTTGCGCTCGAGGAAGCCGTAGAAGAACGTCTCGAACTCGCGCACGGCGTCGACGGGAACATCGTCGAGGAGGCCCTGGGTGCCCGCGAAGATGATCGCCACCTGCTTTTCGATGGGCAGCGGCTGGTACTGGCCCTGCTTCAAGAGCTCGACCATGCGCTGCCCGCGCGCGAGCTGCACCTGCGTCGCCTTGTCCAGATCGGAGCCGAACTGGGCGAAGCCGGCGAGCTCACGGTACTGCGCAAGGTCGAGGCGGAGCTTGCCCGCCACCTGGCGCATCGCCTTCACCTGCGCGGAGCCGCCCACGCGCGAGACCGACAATCCGACGTTCACGGCCGGCCGGATGCCCCCATAGAAGAGGTCGGACTCCAGATAGATCTGGCCGTCGGTGATCGAAATGACGTTCGTCGGGATGTACGCGGAGACGTCGCCGAGCTGGGTCTCGATGATCGGCAGCGCCGTGAGTGACCCGCCGCCGAGCTGATCGTTCAGCTTGGCCGCGCGCTCGAGGAGACGGGAATGCAGATAGAACACGTCACCGGGATACGCTTCGCGCCCGGGGGGACGGCGCAGCAGCAGCGAGAGCTGGCGGTATGCGGTGGCGTGCTTCGAGAGGTCGTCGTAGATGCAAAGGGCGTGACGCTTGGAGTCGCGGAAGTACTCCGCCATGGTCACGCCCGCGTAGGGAGCAATGTACTGGAGCGGCGCCGGCTCGGACGCGGAGGCGACGACGATGGTCGTGTACGCCATCGCGCCCGCGTCCTCGAGGACCTTCTCCACCTGCGCCACCGTCGAGCGCTTCTGGCCGATGGCGACGTAGAAGCAGAAGACGTCCTGGCCCTTCTGATTGATGATGGTGTCGACGCCGATCGCGGTCTTGCCGGTGCCGCGATCGCCGATGATGAGCTCGCGCTGGCCGCGGCCGATCGGGATCATCGCATCGATGGCCTTCAGTCCCGTCTGGAGCGGCTCCTTCACGGACCGGCGATCGACCACGCCCGGCGCATAGCGTTCGATCGGGCGCGCCTCCTTCGCGTTGATCGCCCCCTTGCCGTCGACCGGCTGTCCGAGGGCGTTGACGACGCGCCCGACGAGCGCCTCGCCCACGGGGACCTCCGCGATGCGGTTCGTGCGGCGCACGGTGTCGCCCTCGCGGATCCCCGTGAAGTCACCGAGGAGCACGGCCCCCACGTTGTCCTGCTCGAGATTGAGCACCATCCCGTAGACGTCGCCGGGAAATGTCAGCAGCTCACCCGCCATCGCCTTCTCGAGGCCGTAGATGCGGGCGATACCGTCGCCCACCTCGATCACGCGACCGACCTCCTGCACGTCGATCTCGCCCTCGAAGCCCGCAAGCTGGCGCTTGATGATCTCGCTGATCTCTGCCGCCTTGATCATTCCCTACCCCTTTATGTCGGAAGAGATCTCGTCCCCGCCGGCCTAGCCGGTGACGAGACGTTGGCGCAGGCGCGCGAGCTGACCGTCGAGACTGCCGTCCACGACCACACTGCCGCTCTCCGCCACGAAACCGCCGAGCAGGCTCGGATCGACTTCTTCGTCGAGGACGATCTCGTTGCCGCCGAGGGTGCGATGCAGCCGGCTCGTGAGCGTGCTGCGCTCTTGCGCCGTGAGCGGCAGCACCGTCCGCACACGCGCGCGCACGCGGCCGAGCGCCTCGTCCGCGAGATCGCGGTAGGCGGCCGCGATCCCAGGCAACTGCGCCGCCCGCCCGTGCGCGGCTACGAGCGCGAGGAAATCGCGGCCGAGCGGCGAGAGCTCGAGTCGCGTCCCGATCTCCACCGCCGCCTGGCGTTTCGCGGGACCCGCCACCCACGGAAGCGCGAAGAAGCGCCGCAGCTCCGCATCCTGCTCGAGGAGCTCCACCACACGGCCGAGGTCGGTGGCGACCGCGTCCGCCGCGTTCCGCTCCTTGGCCAGTGAAAAGACCGCCTTCGCGTACGCCTTCGCGGTGGCGTGGTCCTGCTTCACGCGCCGACCTTCGCGATCGCCTCGTCCACGATGCGGCGATGATCGGCGTCGTGCAGGCTCTTCCGCACGAGGCGCTCCGCCACCGCGATGGCGAGGTCGCTCACCTCCCGGCGCAGTTCCTCGCGCGCACGCCGGATCTCGGCGTCGGTCTGCGCCTTGGCCGACTCCATGAGTTTGGTCGCCTCCGCGCGCGCCGCGTCCACCAGCCGGCGCTGCTCATCGGCCGCTTCCTTGAGCGCCTGGGCGCGGATCGCCGCCGCCTCCGCGTACGCCGCGCGCAGGCGCTCGGCGTTCTCCTCCGCCTGCTTCGCCGCCTCCGCGCGAGCGGCTTGCGCTTCGTCGAGCGAGCGCTTGATGGCTTCGGTGCGCTCGTTCATCTTGGCGAGGAATGGCTTGTAGAGCAGGCGGTGCAGGATCACGAGCAGGATGACGAAGTTGAAGATCTGCACGAGCAGCGACTTGTCGAGGTTGATCAGCCCGCCGCCGCCCTCCCCGTGGCCGTTCTCAGCGGCCGCCCACGCCAACGCCGGCGCGACGAGGAGCATGAACACGCACACCACGCCGCGCAAGGATCGGCCTCTGAGGTGACGCATCGGGAATCTCCTGGGGCTCGGGATGCCGAGCGTTTGTGAAAACTATCACCCGATGCCAGCGGTGTCAACGATTCCGCGCCCGTCCGCGCGGGCGATGACACCGCCGCCCACGACCACCTCGCCGTCGTACCACACCACCGACTGCCCCGGCGTGATCGCCCGCTGCGACGTCTCGAAGACGACCTCCGCCATGCTCGCTCCCACGCTGCGCACGGTCGCGGGCGCCGGCGGATGGTTGTGCCGGATCTTGGCCTGGACGCGCAACGGTTCCAAGGGTGGGTCGCACGCGATGAAATTCACCTGATGCGCCACCAGTCGGTCCTGCTCGAGCGCGGTCGCGTCACCGACGGTCACCGTGTTCGTGTCCTGATCGATATCGACGACATACAAAGCGCCCGCGCCGGCAACGGGGCTCCGACCGGCGAGCCCGAGGCCTTTTCGTTGCCCGATGGTGTAGTCCACGATTCCCGCATGCTGCCCGAGCACCGCACCCGCGCCGTTCACGATGCGTCCCGGCCGCGAGACCGCCGGCTCGCGCCGGCGGAGGAACGCGCGGTAGTCGTTGTCCGGGATGAAGCAGATCTCCTGGCTCTCCGGCTTCTCGGCGGTGACGAGCCCGAGGCGACGCGCGTGCTCGCGGACCTCCCCCTTCGTCAGCTCACCGATGGGAAATCGCGCCCCCGCGAGCTGGCTCTGCGTGAGCGGCCACAGAAAATCGGACTGGTCCTTTCGGACGTCCCGCGCCTTGAGGAGGAGGTGGCGTCCCGTACCCGCGTCGTGGACGATCCGCGCGTAGTGCCCGGTGGCGACGGCAGCGGCGCCCCAGGCGTGGGCGCGACGTCCGAGCGAGCCGAACTTTAGGTGCTTGTTGCACGCGACGCACGGAACTGGTGTTCGTCCATGGCGGTACGCGCTCACGAACGGCTCGATCACCGTCTGTCGGAATTCGTCTTCAGAGTTGAGGACGTAATACGGGATGGCGAGGCGGCGCGCCACCGCGCGAGCGTCGTCCACGGTCTCGGCCGAGCAACAGCTCCCGAATCGGCGCACGGGATCGTCCGCTTCCTTCCACGGCCACACCCGCAGCGTGACCCCGATGACGTCGTGGCCCTGCTCGACGAGCAGTGCCGCCGCCACGGAAGAGTCGACGCCGCCGCTCATCCCGACGACGATCCGCTCCGGCATACGGCTCAGTATCGCGCGCCGAGCAATCCCGCGACCCGCTCCAGGTCCTCCGCGCTCGTGTAGAGGATCTCGATCTTTCCGCGGCGATCGCTCCCGGTGATCCGGACCCGGGCGAGGAGCGCGCGCTGGAGGGAATCCTCGAGGGCGGTGAGCTCCGGCGATCGCCGGCGAACGAGGGTTGGAACGCCGCGACGTGTGCGCGCCGCCGCCTCCGCCGTCCGGACGGAATCCTCGGTTGCGCGCACCGACCACGAGTGCGCGAGGATCTCGTCGCGCAGCTTCAGTTGATCCGCAACCGTCGTCAGCATCAGAAGCGCGCGCGCATGGCCCATGGTGAGACGTCCGCCACGCAGGTCGTCCTGAACCTCGGGGGGCAGGCGGAGGAGTCGCAGCGAATTCGCGATCGACGCGCGGTCGCGACCGATGCGCTGCGCGAGCTCCTCCTGCGTCCATCCGTACTGCGCGAGGAGCTTTTGATAGGCCTCGGCCTCCTCCATCGGGTTCAGATCCTCGCGGAGGAGATTCTCGACCAGCGCCAGCTCGAGGCTCTCGGCGTCCGATACTTCGCGGACGACGGCAGGGATTCGCGTGAGCCCCGCCTGCCGCGCCGCGCGCCACCGGCGTTCGCCGGCGATGAGCTGATAGCCCTCGCCGAGGCGCCGCACGACGATTGGCTGGATCATCCCGGAATGACGGATCGATGCCGTCAATTCATCTAAAGCCGCTAAATCAAAGGCTTTTCTAGGCTGATTGGGGTTGGCTTCGATCTGGTCGAGCGGGACTTCGAGAAGCGCTTCGCTCTCTTCGGGCGTTGATGACAGCAGCGCCCCCAGGCCGCGGCCGAGACCTCGTTGCTTATTCATGCTTCAGCACCTCGCGCGTCAGCTCCAGGTACGCGATGGAACCACTCGATCGCATGTCGTACAGCATCACGGGCCTCCCATGACTCGGTGCTTCACTGAGTCGGATATTTCGCGGAATCACGGTCTCGAAAATTTCGCCGGGGAAGTAGCGATGGACCTCGTCTCGGATCTGCAGCGCAAGGCTTGTCCTGCCATCGAACATCGTCAGGACGATGCCCTCGACACGGAGCTTGGGGTTCAAACGTTCCCGCACGAGCTTCACCGTCTTCAGTAGGTAGGTGAGGCCCTCGAGCGCATAGAACTCGCACTGCACCGGCACGAGTACCCGATCGGCCGCGGAAAGCGCGTTGATCGTCAGTAAGCCGAGCGACGGCGGACAGTCGATGACGATGTACTCGAAGTGCTCCACGACCGGCGCCAGCCCCGCTTCGAGCCGATGCTCTCGACGCTCAAGACCGACCAGCTCGATCTCGGCCCCGACCAGATCGATATCGGACGGTATGAGGCGCAGCGTACTCACGGCAGTTTCGCGGATGGCCTTCTCGGTGGGTTCGCCGCCCAGCAGCACGTGGTACACGGTCGGATAGAGGCCGGTTTTCTGGATGCCCAGGCCGGTCGTGGCGTTTCCCTGGGGGTCGAGATCGACGAGCAGGGTCGGTCGCTCCGCGAGCGCCAGGCCCGCCGCGAGATTCACAGCGGTCGTGGTCTTGCCGACGCCGCCCTTCTGGTTGACGACCGCGAGGACCTTAGCGATCGCCGTAAACTCGTCGCGGGCCAGTCCCGCGGCTGCACCTGTTCGTCACAGTAGCTCCATTGGAAGACTGGTGCTGGAAGACTGGTGCCCTGACTCGCCGGCCATCCTACTACGCCACTCCGGAATTCCGGCTATCCATACTTGCTTGTGCACTGGTCCCGATGCTGTACGGACATCCGAGGAGTGAGGTCGCGACGCTCTGGGGTCCCGTCGCAATCGCGCTTCGATGGCGAACAACGCCGCCGACTACGCGCGGGTGGACGAAAAGGGATTGTTCCACGTGAAACACTTCGTGAGTCTGCGCGCCGTCGGTTCCCCGCGTTCGCCAGAGGTAAAGGCACCACGCGGGGACGCGCTACGGCGCCGCTCGCGACAGCCCGACCGGCGCGAACCCCCCGACGCCGTCCCACTTCTCGATCCTCTCCTGGTGTCCCGCCTCCGCTAAGGTCGATGTTCCACGTGGAACACTTTCCGCTGAGATCGTCCGATGCGCGCGCGCCGCGCACGGAATCGCCTCTCCGCGGTCGGTTGCAGCTCGGGTGTTCCACGTG
>Ga0209382_10010644_pt1 | contig 11442 bp, 14 predicted proteins | sample SoiMetdeltSBSDD5_FD_187599 | JGI IMG/M metagenome (GOLD analysis project Ga0209382, IMG submission 187599) | Bulk soil microbial communities from a Populus tree surrounding site in Tennessee, USA - Soil MetaG P. deltoides SBSDD5 (SPAdes) (version 2) | ecosystem: Environmental > Terrestrial >...
TCGGCCTCGATGCCGCCCACGCCCCAGCCCACCACGCCGATGCCGTTGATCATGGTGGTGTGGCTGTCGGTGCCCACCAGGGTGTCGGGGTAGTAGACGCCGTCCCTGGATTTGTGCACGCCGCGCGCCAGATACTCCAGGTTCACCTGGTGCACGATGCCGATTCCCGGGGGCACCACCTTGAAGGTGTCGAAGGCCTGCATGCCCCATTTCATGAACTGGTAGCGCTCCACGTTGCGGCGGAACTCCAGCTTCATGTTGAGATCCAGCGCGCTCTTGGTGCCGTAATGGTCGATCTGCACCGAGTGGTCCACCACCAGGTCCACCGGCACCAGCGGCTCGATCACCTTGGGATCCTTGCCCATCCCCTGCGCCACGCCGCGCATCGCCGCCAGGTCGCACAGCAGCGGCACGCCGGTGAAGTCCTGCAGCACGATGCGCGCCAGCACGAAGGGGATCTCGTCGCTGCGTGCGGCGTTCGGCTGCCAGCGGGCGAGCTGCTTCACGTGCTCCTCGGTGATTTTCTTGCCGTCGCAGTTGCGCAGCACCGATTCGAGCACGATGCGGATCGACACCGGCAGCCGGCCCACCTTGAGGCCGAGCGCCTTGCCCAGGCGGGGCAGCGAGTAGAACTTGCCGCCCTTGAGCGGCTGCAGGGTGTCGTGCAGGTTATGCGGCATTGAAGCCTCCGTCGTTGGTCCATTGCGCCTCCGGGCCGCAGCGCGGCTCGGCCTCGAGCTGGTCCAGCTGCGCGCGCAGCCGCGCGCGCTCGTCGATCAATTGGCTGAGCTGCTCGTCGCAGCGCGCGAGCGGCGTCGGATAGTGGCGGATTTCGGCCGACAGCGCGGCGATGCGCAGGGCGAGTTCGGCGCGCATCGCGGCTAGTCCCCCTTCACGCGGATCTGCACGTCGTACACCAGCCCCTGGTCGTCCTGGCAGGTACCGCTGCCGCTGCCGCTATGCACGCCCTTCAGGTCGCAGCGCAGGCCGCTGCCGTCGCCCGCGCGCAGCAGCGCCTTGGCCTCGGTGCCCGCCGGATTGTCGATCACCACCGAGGTGCCGAGCCCCGAGCGGCGGCTGCCGAAGATGCCGCCGACCACGAAGCCGGTGGTCGGCGGCGGGGTGTTGACCACCCAGCTGCCGCGGTACAAGCGGGTGCCGATGGCGATCGACACGTCCGCCTCCTGGCCGGGCCTGGAGGTCGCTTCGCCGGTGTACATCTGCCCGCTGGTGCGCGGCATCAGGGTCAGCGAATACGTGGAGGCGCAGCCGGCGAGCAGGAGCAGAATCGCGATCGCGGCGAGGCGCATGTCTATACGACCATCAGATCGACGAAAGCGTTCACCGGCGTCGCTTCGAGGCGCGCCGCGTCGAGGCACAGCTCGAGAATCGTCTTCTGCTGCGCGGCCGGAAAGCGCCGCGCCAGGTTGATCCTGAATTTCTCCACCAGCACCGGCATGCCTTCCTTGCGCCGGCGCTTGTGGCCGATCGGGTACTCGCACACCACTTCCCGCAGCTTCGTGCCGTCCCTGAATTCGACGGTGAGCGCATTGGCGATGGAGCGCTTCTTCGGGTCGTGATAATCCTTCGTGAAGCGCCGGTCCTCCTGGCACACGATCTTCGCGCGCAGCGCGTCGATGCGCGCATCCTTCGCCACCGCGTCCTCGTAGTCGCCGGCGGTGAGCCGGCCGAAAAGCAGCGGCACCGCCACCATGTACTGGATGCAGTGGTCGCGGTCGGCCGGGTTGTTCAGGGGGCCCGTCTTGTCGATGATGCGGATTGCCGCCTCGTGCGTGCGGATGGTGATCCGCTTGATGTCGCGGATGCGGTCCTTCACCAGTGGATGCAGCTGCATCGCGCACTCGACCGCGGTCTGCGAATGGAACTCGGCGGGAAAAGAGATCTTGAACAGCACGTTTTCCATCACGTAACTGCCGAAGGGGCGCTGGAACTTGAAGGGCCTGCCCTTGAACAGCACGTCGTAGAAGCCCCAGGTCTTCGCCGTGAGCACCGACGGGTAGCCCATTTCGCCGGTCTTGGAGATCAGCGCCAGGCGCACGGCGCGCGAGGTGGCGTCGCCCGCCGCCCAGCTCTTCCTCGAACCGGTATTGGGCGCGTGGCGGTAGGTGCGCAAGCTTTGCCCGTCCACCCAGGCCTGCGACACGGCGTTCACCACCTGGTCGTAGCTGCAGCCAAGCATCTGCGCCACCACCGCGGTGGAGGCCACCTTCACCAGCACCACGTGATCAAGGCCCACGCGGTTGAAGGAATTCTCCAGCGCCAGCACGCCCTGGATCTCGTGCGCCTTGATCATCGCGGTGAGGACGTCCTTCACCGTCAGGACCTTGCCGTTGCGCGAGAGCCAGTCCGCGGCGGCGAGGATGCCGCCGAGATTGTCCGACGGGTGGCCCCACTCGGCGGCCAGCCAGGTGTCGTTGAAATCCAGCCAGCGGATCATGGCGCCGATGTTGAACGCCGCCTGCACCGGGTCGAGCTGGTAACTGGTGCCCGGCACCCTGGCGCCGCGCGGCGTCACCGTGGAGGGGTCGATGGGGCCGAGCAGCTTGGTGCAGGCGGGGTACTCGAGCGCCTCGAAGCCGCAGCCCAGCGTGTCCATCAGGCAGTAGCGTGCGGTGTCGTAGGCCTCGGCGCTCTTCACGGTGTACTTGGTGGCGTAGTCCGCGATCAGCTTGAGGACGCGGTCGGGCCTGGGGCGGACGTTGGAGATGTGCGCGGACATGGCTCAGAACAGCGGGGTGAGGAGTTGGTATTCGCGCAGCACATCGACCATCTCGACGAAGGCGAAGGCCCACAGGAACCACATGGCGTCGACGATGCCGTCCCGCACCCGCGCAGGCGTGATGTTGAGCCGCTCGGGCTCGCTGTACTTCGACCACGCGGGGATCCAGCGCGGCACGCGCTCGCAATACGAGCGGAAGCGTTCGCCGTACAGTTGCGCCAGGCGCGCCTCTTCGGCGGCAACCGTTCCCGGATAGAGCATCGCGAACAGGATCGCAAGGCCGGCGGAAAGCCAGGGCAGCGCCATCGCCAGGCCAAAGCCGATGGCGCCGAGGAAGGTGCCGACGTAAAGGGGGTTGCGCACCACGGAATACGGCCCGTCGATCACCAGCTCGTTGTTCTTGGCGCCGCCGATGAACACCAGGCACCAGATGCGCCAGAGCGCGGCCGCGACCAGGAGCACATAGCCCGACAGCTCGACGGTCTCGGCCAGCCAGTGCGGCACGTAGCGCGGTGGCTCCGACACCAGCGCCATCAGCAGCGCGCCGACGAGGATGAAGCGCGACCACATGATGCGGTGCGCCGCGAAATGCGCGGCCAGAGTCACTCGTCCGCCTCCGAGAGCGGCCGGAAGGTGTACTCCGCGCCGCCGGATCTCGGCGCATGGCGCGGCGGCGGCGGCGCGACCTGCGCAGGATCCTTGTCCCACCAGGCGGCACGGCCGATCTTCTGCGACTCGATCTCCTCGGGATGGTCCTCGAGATAACGGCGCATGAAGCGCGTGTGATCCGATTCGTAGGGGCGGCTCACCGGCGCTCTCCGAGCGGCACCCAGCGCAGGTTCTCCGGACCGGTGTAGTTAGCGCCCGGCCGGATGATCTTGCCGTCGGACCTCTGCTCGATGACGTGCGCCGACCAGCCGCTGGTGCGCGACAGCACGAACAGCGGCGTGAAATGCAGGGTCGGCACGCCCATGCGGCTGTAGGACACCGCGCTGAACCAGTCCAGGTTGGCGAACATCTTCTTCTCCGCCCACATCACCGACTCGATGCGCTCGGCGACCCGGAACTGCACCATGTTCTCCTGCTCTTTCGACAGCCGCTCGGCCACCGCCTTGATCACCTTGTTGCGCGGATCGCCGGTGGTGTACACCGGATGGCCGAAGCCGATGACGATCTCCTTGGCCGCCATGCGCCGGCGGATGTCGGCCTCGGCCTCGTCCGCGGACTTGTAGCGCTTCTGGATCTCGTCGGAGACCTCGTTGGCGCCGCCGTGCTTGGGGCCGCGCAGCGCGCCGATGCCGCCGGTGATGGCCGAGTACATGTCCGAGCCGGTGCCGGCGATCACGCGGCAGGTGAAGGTGCTGGCGTTGAACTCGTGCTCGGCGTAGAGGATCAGCGAGGTGTGCATCGCCCGTATCCAGGAGTCCTGCGGCTTCTTGCCGTGAAGCAGATGAAGGTAATGACCGCCGATGGAGTCGTCGTCCGTCACCGTTTCGATCCGCCTGCCGCTGTTGGCGTAGTGGTACCAGTACAGCAGCATCGAGCCGAAGCAGGCCATCAGCCGATCGGCGATGTTGCGCGCGCCCTCGGCAGAGTGCTTCTCGTCCTCCGGCTCAAGAGTGCCGAGCACCGAACAGCCGGTGCGCATCACGTCCATGGGATGCGCGCTTTTCGGCAGCTGCTCCAGCGCCTTCTTCAGCGGCTCCGGCAGGCCGCGCAGGCTTTGCAGCTTGAGCTTGTACTTCTTCAATTCATCCCGCGTCGGCAATTTCTCGTGGACCAGCAGATAAGCCACCTCCTCGAACTGCGCTGCGTCGGCGAAATCGAGGATGTCGTAGCCGCGGTAGTGCAGGTCGTTGCCGGTGCGCCCGACCGTGCACAGGGCGGTGTTGCCGGCGGGCACGCCGGACAGGGCGACGGATTTTTTCGGTTTAGGGGCGCTTGGCAAAGAGCTCATCGAGTTTTCTCTCGTAAGCGTGGTAGTCGAGGAAATCGTACAGCTCGTCGCGCGTCTGCATGCCGGCGACGACGGCCTTCTGCGTGCCCTGGCGGCGCACCGCCTCGTAGACGGCGAGGGCCGCCTTGTTCATGGCGCGGAACGCCGACAGCGGATACAGCGCGATGGCGACGCCGGCCGAGCGCAGCTCCTCCAGCGTGAACAAGGGCGTCTTGCCGAACTCGGTGATGTTGGCGAGCACCGGCACCTGCGCCGCATCGACGAAGCGGCGGTATTGCGCGAGCTCGGTGACGGCCTCCGGGAAAATCATGTCGGCGCCGGCCTCGGCGTAGCGCCCGGCGCGCTCGAGCGCGGCATCGAGCCCCTCACCGGCCAGGCCGTCGGTGCGCGCCATGACGACGAAGGACGCGTCGGTGCGTGCGTCCACCGCGGATTTGATGCGGTCGCACATCTCCTCGGTGGACACCAGCTCCTTGCCGGGGCGGTGGCCGCAGCGCTTGGCGCCCACCTGATCCTCGATGTGCGTGGCGGCGGCGCCGGCCTTGATCAGCGAGCGCACGGTGCGACCGACGTTGAACGCGCTGGCGCCGAAGCCGGTGTCCGCGTCCACCAGCAGCGGCAGGTCGCACACGTCGGTGATGCGCCGCACGTCGATCAGCACGTCGTCGAGGTTGGAGATGCCGAGGTCCGGCATGCCGAGCGAACCGGCGGCGACCCCGCCGCCCGAGAGGTAGATCGCCTGGTAGCCGCTGCGTTTCGCCAGCAGGGCGTGGTAGGCGACGATGGTGCCGATCACCTGCAGCGGCCGCTCTGCGGACAGCGCCTGCCTGAACTTGGCCCCGGGGCTCATGCGCCGAGCAGGTGCTTCACCCCGTCGCGCTCCTCGTGCAGCTCCTTCAGCGTGGCGTCCATCCGCTTGCGGCTGAACTCCGACACCTCGATGCCCTTCACGATCTGGACCTGCCCGCCCGCGCAGGTCACGGGGTAGCCGTACAGGACGCCTTCCGCGATGCCGTAGCTGCCCTCCGACGGGATGCCCATGCTCACCCAGTCGCCTGCCGGAGTGCCGAGCACCCAGCTGCGCACGTGGTCGATGGCGGCGTTGGCCGCGCTCGCCGCGGAAGACAGTCCGCGCGCCTCGATGATTGCCGCGCCGCGCTTCTGCACCGTGGGGATGAAAATCGACTCTAACCAAGCCGGGTCGTTGATCACCGGCCAGACCTTCCGGCCCTCGCATTCCGCCTGGAACAGGTCGGGATACTGGGTCGCCGAGTGGTTGCCCCACACCGTCACCTTCTTCACCGCCGCGTTCGGCTTGCCGATCTTCTGCGCGATCTGCGAGGTGGCCCGGTTGTGGTCGAGGCGCATCATGGCGGTGAACTGCGCAGGCCTCAGGCTCTTTGCGTTCTTCATGGCAATCAGGCAGTTGGTGTTGGCGGGATTGCCGACCACCAGCACCTTCACGCTGCGGCTCGCCACCCGGTCCAGCGCCTGGCCTTGCGGCGCGAAGATCTTGCCGTTGGCCTCCAGCAGGTCCTTGCGCTCCATGCCGGGGCCGCGCGGCCGCGCGCCGACCAGCAGGGCCACGTCCGCGTCCTTGAACGCGACCATCGGGTCCGATGCGGGCACCATGCCGTGGAGCAGCGGGAAGGCGCAATCGTCCAGCTCCATCATCACGCCCTTGAGCGCCTTTTGCGCCTTCTCGTCCGGGATCTCCAGCAGCTGCAGGATCACGGGCTGGTCCTTGCCGAGCATGTCGCCGGCGGCGATGCGGAACAGCAGGCTGTAGCCGATCTGGCCGGCGGCGCCGGTGACTGCGACGCGGACAGGCGCTTTGGACATTTGCGGAAGCTCCGGATAAGGGGCGTGTGAGGCCGGCAATTCTACCGCAGCGCCAACAGCTAGCCGTCGAAACGCAGCGCACAAAGGGAACTCAATCAATGCGCTACGGCGCTATAATCGTTATCGGTCGCCCAGAGCGTCCACCCTCGTCAACCGACCTCATGGCGAACGCGACAATAAGAAAACCAAGGCCGAAGTACCTCAGCCTGCACGCGCTCCTGTTCGAAATCCGCCTGCCGTTGCCGGGCTGGGTGTCCATCCTGCACCGGATCAGCGGTTTGCTGCTGTTCGTCGCCGTCCTCTGGCTGCTGTTCCTGCTCGACCGCAGCCTCGCCTCCGAGGCGGGTTTCGCATCGGTGCGCGCCTACGCCGGCCTGGCGCCGGTGAAGGTTGCCCTGCTGGTCCTGGTCTGGGCCTACTGCCACCACTTCTGCGCCGGCATCCGCTTCCTGTTCCTCGACCTGGACAAGGGCGGCGACCTTGTCACCGCGCGGCTCACCAGCGGCCTCGTGCTCGCCGTCAGCCTGGCACTGACCGCGTGGCTGGGATGGAAGCTGTGGTAGAGCGCATCGTCACCGGGGCGCATTACGGCCTGCGCGACTGGCTGGCGCAGCGCATCACCGCCGCCGTCATGGCGGTGTACACGGTGATCCTGCTGGTGGTTCTGCTCGGCGGCGCGCCGATCACCTACCCGGTGTGGAAGGACCTGTTCGCGCAGGGCTGGATGCGCGTCGCCACCCTGCTGTTCGCCGCGAGCCTGGCCTGGCACGCCTGGGTGGGCATGCGCGACATCCTGATGGATTACGTGAAGCCGGCGGGCGCGCGCCTGACGGCGGAGGTCGCGGTGCTGCTGGCGATCGCCGCCTACCTCGGCTGGACCGTGCAGATCCTCTGGAGATGAGCGTGGCACTGCCGGTGCGCAGGTTCGATGCCATCGTGGTGGGCGCAGGCGGCTCGGGCATGCGCGCGGCGCTTGAACTGGCGCGCGCCAACCTGAAGGTGGCGGTGCTCACCAAGGTGTTCCCGACGCGGTCGCACACCGTGGCGGCGCAGGGTGGCATCGCTGCGCCGCTGGCGAATTCGACCGAGGACAACTGGCACTGGCACATGTACGACACCGTCAAGGGATCGGACTACCTGGGCGACCAGGATGCGATCGAATACATGTGCCGCCGCGCCAACGAGGTGGTGGTCGAGCTCGAGCACATGGGCATGCCCTTCGACCGCCTGGAGAACGGCAGGATCTACCAGCGCCCCTTCGGCGGCCATACGCAGGACTACGGCAGCGCGAAGATGGCGATGCGTTCCTGCGCCGCGGCGGACCGCACCGGCCACGCCATGCTGCACACGCTGTACCAGCAGAACGTGCGCGCCAACACCCAGTTTTTCGTCGAATGGATGGCGCTCGACCTGATCCGCGACCCGCAGGACGGCGCGGTGCTCGGCGTTACCGCGCTCGAGATGGAGACCGGCGAGGTGTCGATCCTGCAGGCCAAGGCCACCGTGATGGCCACCGGCGGCTCGGGACGCATCTTCGCCGCCAGCACCAATGCCTTCATCAACACCGGGGACGGCCTGGGCATGGCGGCGCGCGCGGGGCTGCCGCTGGAGGACATGGAATTCTTCCAGTTCCACCCGACCGGCATCCAGGGCGCCGGGATCCTGATCACGGAGGGCGTGCGCGGCGAGGGTGGCTACCTGCTGAACAAGGATGGCGAGCGCTTCATGGAGCGCTACGCGCCCAACGCCAAGGACCTCGCCAGCCGGGATGTCGTGTCGCGCGCCATGACCACCGAGATCAAGGAAGGGCGCGGCTGCGGCCCCGACGCCGACCACCTGCTGCTCAAGCTCGACCACCTCGGCCCCGAGGTGATCAACCACCGGCTGCCGGGCATCCGCGAGATCGCCATCCGCTTTGCCAACGCCGACCCGGTGCGCCAGCCGATCCCGGTGGTGCCGACCGCGCACTACCAGATGGGCGGCATCCCCACCAAGTACACCGGGCAGGTCGTGGTGCCCGAGGGTGCCAACGCCGAGAGCATCGTGCCGGGCTGCTACGCGGTGGGCGAGTGCGCCTGCGTCTCGGTGCACGGCGCCAACCGCCTGGGGACCAATTCCCTGCTCGACCTCGTGGTGTTCGGCAAGGCGGCGGGCGAGCAGGTGATCAAGGACATCCGCGCGCTCCCCAGCCCGCACCGCAACCTGCCGAAGGACGCCGCCGAGGCCTCGCGCGCCCGCCTGGCGCGCCTCGACGCGGCGAGCGCCGGCGAGCGCGTGGCCGACGTCGGCAACGACCTGCGCCGCGTGATGCAGGCGCATTGCGGCATCTTCCGCTTTCCCGAGGACCTGGCGCTCGGCGTCGAGAAGGTGCGGGAGATCGCCGGGCGCGCGGCGCGCGTGTTCATCGAGGACAAGTCCAAGGTGTTCAATACCGCGCGCGTCGAGGCGCTGGAGCTGGACAACCTGGTGGAGGCGGCGATGGCGACCATCGTGTCGGCCGAGGCGCGCAAGGAATCGCGCGGCGCGCAGTCGCGCGCCGACTTCCCGGAGCGCGACGACCGCAACTGGATGAAGCACACGCTCTGGTACAAGGAGGGCAACCGGCTGGCCTACAAGCCGGTGCACTTGAGGCCGATGACCGTAGAGCCGTTCGAACCCAAGGTGAGAACCTACTGATGCGCATCTCCATCTACCGCTACGACCCGGACAAGGACCAGCGTCCCTACATGAAGGACTACGAGGTCAAGCTGGAGCATGCCGACCGCATGCTGCTCGACGCCCTGGTCAAGGTAAAGGCGCAGGACGACAGCTTCGCCTTCCGCCGCTCCTGCCGCGAGGGCGTGTGCGGCTCCGACGCCATGAACATCAACGGCAAGAACGGTCTCGCCTGCCTGACCAAGGTGGCCGACCTGCCCGGGCACGTCACGCTGCGGCCCTTGCCCGGCCTGCCGGTGATCCGCGACCTGATCGTCGACATGACGCAGTTCTTCAAGCAGTACCACTCGATCAAGCCCTACGTCATCAACAACGACCCGCCGCCGGAACGCGAGCGACTGCAATCGCCGCAGGACCGGGAGGAGCTGGATGGGCTGTACGAATGCATCCTGTGCGCCTGCTGCTCGACCTCGTGCCCTTCATTCTGGTGGAACCCGGACAAGTTCGTCGGCCCGGCGGGGCTGCTGCAGGCCTACCGCTTCATCGCCGACACGCGCGACCAGGCGACCAACGAGCGCCTGGACGACCTGGAGGATCCCTACCGCCTGTTCCGCTGCCACAGCATCATGAACTGCGTCGACGCCTGCCCGAAAGGGCTCAATCCGACGCGGGCGATCGGCAAGATCAAGGAAGTCATGGTGAAGAGGTCGGTCTAGTGGAGCGCCTGCGCGACCGATTGCGGTGGAAATGCCGCCGCGGGCTGCTCGAGCTCGACCTGGTGCTGGAGCGTTACCTGCGCGGCAACCCCGCCGACCCGGAGCTGTCGGCGCTGCTGGACCTGCCGGACAACGATCTGTGGGACATCGTCAGCGGCCGCAGCGAGCGCTACGATGCAAAGTTCAAGGGCATCGTCGCGCGCCTGCGCGCCAGCTAAGGAAGGAACGCATGGACAAGAAGGCCACCCTCACGCTGCACGACGGACGCAAGATCGAGTTTCCGGTGCTCTCCGGCAGCATCGGCCCGGACGTGGTCGACATCCGCGCGCTGTACGGCAAGACGGGGGTGTTCACCTACGACCCGGGATTCCTGTCGACCGCCAGCTGCAACTCGACCATCACCTACATCGACGGCGACGCCGGCGTGCTGCTGTACCGCGGCTACCCGATCGAGCAGCTGGCGCAGCACTGCGACTTCCTCGAGGTCTGCTATCTGCTGCTGAACGGGGAGCTGCCGGACCGCAAGCAGAAGGACGAATTCGTGCACATCGTCATGCACCACACGATGGTGCACGAGCAGATCAACCGCTTCTTCACCGGATTCCGGCGCGACGCGCACCCGATGGCCACCATGGTGGGCGTGGTCGGGGCGCTGTCGGCGTTCTACCACGACGCGCTGGACATCAACGACCCGCAGCACCGCACCATCTCGGCCTTCCGCCTGATCGCCAAGCTGCCGACCATCGTCGCCATGGCTTACAAGTACAACGTCGGCCAGCCCTTCATCTACCCGCGCAACGACCTTTCCTACACGGCGAACTTCATGCGCATGATGTTCGCCGTGCCGGCCGAGGAGTACAAGGTCAACGAGGTGCTGGTGCGCGCGCTGGACCGCATCTTCATCCTGCACGCCGACCACGAGCAGAACGCCTCCACCTCGACCGTGCGGCTGGCCGGCTCCTCCGGCGCCAACCCCTACGCCTGCATTTCCTCGGGCATCGCCTGCCTGTGGGGCCCGGCGCACGGCGGCGCCAACGAGGCCTGCCTGGAGATGCTGGAGGAGATCGGCGACGCCTCGAAGATCGGCGAGTTCATCACCAAGGTGAAGGACAAGAATTCGGGCGTGCGCCTGATGGGTTTCGGCCACCGCGTGTACAAGAACCACGACCCGCGCGCGAAACTCATGCGCGAAACCTGCCACGAGGTGCTGAACGAGCTCGGCCTGCACAACGACCGCCTGTTCAAGCTGGCCATCGCGCTGGAGAAGATCGCGCTGGAGGACGAGTACTTCGTCAGCCGCAAGCTGTACCCGAACGTGGATTTCTACTCGGGCATCGTGCAGCGCGCGCTCGGCATCCCGGTGTCGATGTTCACCTGCATCTTCGCGCTGGCGCGCACCGTGGGCTGGATCGCGCAATGGCAGGAGATGATCGCCGACCCGGAGTACAAGATCGGCCGCCCGCGCCAGCTGTACAAGGGAGCGCAGCGCCGGGAAGTCGTGCCGCTCGCCCGGCGCTGACGCCATGATGCAG
>Ga0209382_10010646_pt1 | contig 11442 bp, 4 predicted proteins | sample SoiMetdeltSBSDD5_FD_187599 | JGI IMG/M metagenome (GOLD analysis project Ga0209382, IMG submission 187599) | Bulk soil microbial communities from a Populus tree surrounding site in Tennessee, USA - Soil MetaG P. deltoides SBSDD5 (SPAdes) (version 2) | ecosystem: Environmental > Terrestrial >...
CGCCCACGCTATTCTGTTCGAAACCGCGGATAGTCGTGCTGCCGCCGGCGAAGAAGCGCTCGAGCAGCGGAATCTCCTGCCCACCCAGCCCTTTTGCCAGGCCCACTCGGACGCCAGTTGCGAATACCAGGCGGGGACGCAGCACTTCGTTCGTGAACAGCTCCACTTTCGGCTTCTGCAGCGGGAAATAGCGGAAATACTGGCCAAAGTATTTGATGAAGCGCAACTGCGACCCGAGCAATTCCGGCGAAAATTGGAATGCGTGCGAGATAAAATCGCCGCGTGTGGCATCCAGCACTTCGTCGCGAGTTTCGCGGCTCAGCGTGGTCGTCAGCGCCGCAATGCGCAACGGAATATCGAAGACAGGATCGGGGCCGGCGTCGTAGGTCCGGCTCTTCTCAATGCGATATCCGTACTGGAGAATGTACCTCCCGAAAAACCGGGACTCCTGCTGCACCGAGAAACCGATCCGATCGACATTGAACGGATCCGCATCCGCAGTCTCCGGATTCTGTTCGCGGCGTACGTAAGGACTTGCCGTGGTGGAGATCGGGAAACGGCGCAGTAGCGGCTGGGTAAAATACAGGCGCGCCTCCTGCAATTGCGAATCGTAGCGGGTGCGCAGTCCCAAGGTGCGCGCACTGCCAAGAGAGTTGCGATTGGTGATATCGGCGATAACGCCCGGCCCCCGCTCCGTGTCGAAGAAAGCGCCATACCGCAGCTCGTAGGGTTGCACCTCGCGGACCTTCACCCGCAGCCGGACCGCCTTCTGTTGCGTGGTCCCGGTTCGGTCCGCACTCTGCCCCGCGGCATCGGGCGTAATCTCTTCACGGACAATGTCGACTAACGAGTACGCGCCGATATGGTATAGATTGCGGCGTGAATTGCTGAGCTTTTGCAGATTCAGGACGTCGTCGGGCTTCACTTCGATTTGCGAAAGCACCAGTTTCTGGCTGGTCTTGTCATTCCCTTCGACGATGATTTCGCGGGCAATCGACTGCCGGTTTTCGGTGATCTTCACGATCGCGTCAAGTTCGCCGGCATCCTTCCGCCGGCGCGTCGACAGTTCCACTTCCATATCGTTGTAGCCCTGCTCCCAGTACAGATCCCGGACCTTCTCGATGGCGCGCTCCCGCAGCACGGGCCGATATGCTTCACCTTTGGGCAGCGGCACGGCTTCGGCGAGCTTGGCGTCATCGAATACCGTGTTGCCCTCAAATTCGACGGCCGCAATGCGATACAGCGGTCCTTCCTGCACGGGGAACACGACCTTGCCCGTGTGACTCTCGGCGTTTAGCTCGTAACGCGGATCTTCGAGCTTGGCGTCGAAGTATCCCTGCTCCTGGTAGTAGCGCCTCAGCAGTTCGGTCACGCGCCCGGGCTTCACATAAACGTCGGTCGTCAGCTTTTGATCTTTGACAATTTCACGCAGGTTTTTTGGCTCGATGCCTTGCGCGCCGTCGAACACAAGCTCGACGTTGTTGAACTTAGGACCAGGCTGAATGTCGAAAACAACGCTCTCGCGATCGGGAGCCGGCTTGGAAATCTTGTAGTCGATCTTCGGCTGAAGATGATCTTCTTTTACGAGCCATGCGCGGATCGCCTGCACCGAATCTTCCGCGCGCTGAGAATCGAACACGCCGCTGTGCCAGATCTCGCGGATTCTTTTCTTGACACTGCCATCGATTTCCGCTCCTTCGAACACGAAATCGATTTTAGGTCCAGCGTTCACATTTAAAGTCAGATCGACCGTGCCAGCCTTTACCTCGCGCTTCAGCCGCACGGTTGCTTCGAGCAGGTTTTCCTTGACGAACATCTTGTCAATGCGATCGACGCCCCTGCGCACTCTGAAGAAGTCGTATTTTTGACCTTCTTTAACCCCAAGCTTGCTCGCTAGTTTGACATCAGGAAAATACTTGTCCCCCAGGATCGATATCTGGTCAATGCGGCGAGTTTCCAGTTTTGCCTGTCGTTTGGGTTCAGGAATTCCGCCGAACTGCAGGAGATGGCGGAAGTCCCCCCGAAAGCTGCCGTCGGACTGCCGGATACCGGTCGTGCTGAATCGGCGGGTGATGTCATACTGACCGACATAGATCTGATCCGAGCTGTCAATCAAGTCCATCGAATAAATCAGATTCAGCTTGGGAGTGATATCCTGCCCGATCGTGAGCCGGGCGCTGGGATTGGCCTCGTTCGCAATCATACTGGGCTCGATGCGAACGGTGCTGAGTCCGGTTGCACTGGCGATGCCTCGCCCCAGGGACGACCCAACTCGCCCGGTGAGGTAGGACAGCATCTGGTTGCGGGCGACTTCGAATTCCTGTCCGCGAATTTCGTCCAGCTTCTTGCCGGTGAGAAGTACCGCGAGGATATCCTGTTCCGGCAGCGGGGGATCGGATGTCAGCGTGGTTTCCGTCTTTCCGGGCGTACCAGTGATCTGGAGCGTGACATCGAATCCGGAAGCAGTAGTCTTAGCGAGGATATCGAGGTTTGGCTCAATACGGCGATCGCTGGTGAAAGTGATATTGCCGCGCTCGACCGTATACTTCCGCTCGTTCAACGTCAGTTCGCCTTCCTCTTCGATGGTCAGACGTCCGGACATGCCAGGCTGATAAGGATCGCCAACGAGACGCAGATCGACCGTGATCTCTGCCTTAGCAAGATTGTTCTTGACGTAAATAGGGCTGTCGGTGCGGATGCCAAGATTGAACCGGACGTTCTCCACCGTGCGGCTCCGCTCCTCCGTCAGTTCGATGCCGCGCGGAGCGGTTACTGCGGCAAGGACGCCTTTGTCGATGTTGAGGTCGTCGGTGAACCCGCCCTCCACAATGACAACTTCACCACCAATGACCAGGTGATCGGCCGCGTTCCGCACAGCGAGGTTGATATTGGAGACCGTCTTGAGGCCTTCGGGAAAATCGAGGTAGACGCCGTCGGCTTTGATGTTCAGATTCGAATTGCGAAGCTGGCTATCCGCATACTCGATGGACCCACCGCCCGATAGCGTGCCACCGTTCAGAGTACCGTCCAGTTGCGAAATAGTGGCGCGCTGGCCGGCCAGATCGATGCGGGTATTGAGATTTTCCAGCGCCAGGCGCGGGGTCTGAACAGTGACCTGCGCATCGGTCAGTTGCAGATAACCCTGTGCCTGTGGGCTCTGCACGGTCCCTTGGACCGTTACGGCGAGTTCCGTAGCCCCCCGAGCGCGAACAGCTTCGGTAAACAAGCTCGCGACGGCGGCGTCCACCTTGCCGTCGAGGCGCAGATCAAGTGGCCGCGTCCCCGTTAGTCCAGCGGTCCCGGCGACCCGTATGTCGCTCTCCGGTCCGGTAAGCTGGAACTGTTCGACCCGCGCCACGCCGTTAGCTACCGTAATCGTTGAGGGCACGCTCTGCTGCAGTTGGTAGGTTCCGATCCCTACCCGCAGCGTGGGGAAAGTCACCTTCGCCGTCACAGCCTCGATCTCTGGCCGCGCGGCTTGCGCTTCGAGCTTCACCGAGACCGCGCCCGTCATATCTTTAGGCGCAGCCGCAAAAGCGGACAGATCGAGCTCACCTAGCTCGGCGGTAAACTGTGCCGGTCCCTGTCGCCTCGGCAAGGTCACGGGCAAGTCAGCCGGGAGCAGTCCGAACGGAATCTGCCCGCTCGCCTGGAATGTCGCCGGTCCGAAATCGCCGCTTGCCTTTTCAATTTCCAGCGCGCCGTTGCGGATCTGCGCTCGCAAAGTCAGATTCGAGAGCGGCGGGTCGATGGCGGCGCTCGATACGAATCCTTTGTCGAGCGCGATGGTCAGATTCGGGTCGATGCTCTTGAGCGTGCCGGTGACCGTCCCGTTGATGTTGACCGTGCCCAGCGCGACAACTGGCTCCTGAACGGGCAAATAGGCCCTCAGCGTTTCGAGGTTCAGGGCGCCGGCAATATTGATCGCGCCGGCGCCCGCTGATTCATCCAGAGGCATTTTACCGTCGACGCTGATCCGCGAATCACGAGCCAGGATCGTAGCGCGCTGGATGGTCAGCATCTTGTTCTCATAGCTGGCTACCAGCGGACCCTCCGTCTGGATGGGCTCGCCTTTGTAGGTGATATCGAGTTTCGAAACTTCGGCGGTCGCCTGGCCCTGCTCATAATTCTTGAGATCGCCCGACCCTCGCACTGTTGCCGTCACCGTGCCCTGAATCGGTTGATCCAGCTTGACCGGAAGACTCGTCAGGTCGGTATTGTTTGCGGTGACCTCAAATTTGACGGGGTTCGGTTCCTTGACTCCGACGTTCGCTTTCGCCGTTAGATTGTACTTCGGAGCAGCCGCATCGATATCAGCGGACTGATTAGCTAAGTTCGCCGCAAGATTCACCGCGCCGATCTGCTGATCACGATACTGCAGCCCGTCGCCGGAAAGCTTCACTTGCGCAGAAGGGTTGTCGATGTTTCCACGTCCTTGCGCCGTGAGATCGAGCGAACCGCGTACAGGCGAACCGTCGGGCAAAGTCAGCGACGTAAGCTTGATGTTCTTGCTGGTGAGGTCGAGTGTATAGTCCTTCGATTCGAGATTGTAGGAGCCCGTAGCACTCAGCGCGCCGTTTCCGCCCGGCTGCGGCTTGTCGATGCTGAGCTGCGTCACGTTGACCACTTTGTTCGCGATATCAGCCTGAGCATTGAGCGAGCCGATAGTTTCGCTATAAGCCATCAGATCGGTCGCAGCGACGTTCACATGCCCGTGTGGATTCTTTGTTGTCCCGCTGATGTTCGCATCGAGCGTAACCGATCCGGTTGCGGGGATGTCCTGTTTACCGGCCCCAGCCAGCAGCGTAGGAATCGACAACGTCGACGACCGCGCCTGAAGAGCAACTGCCGGGTCGCTACCCTTGAGTCCGAGCGTTCCCGACGCCGTGATCTGCTGATTCTGCCATTCGACCAAGGAGTCCTGGATCACCAGTTCCGAAGGTGTGTAGTTGACCGCAGCACTCACCGCGATCCCGGTCAGCGTCCCCGCCTGCAGATTGCTCGATCCCAGAGTGATCGCCGCCGTCGGATTCTGGGTTGTGCCGCCGAGCTTGGCGTTCGCCGACAGCGCGCCGCCGACGTTCGTCCCGGCAAGTGTTCCCGGCGCCCGGCCGAGAAATTTCTCTGCGCCCGCGACGGTCGCCGCCAGGTCCGCAGCCTCGAGCTTCACCTGCCCGTCCAAGGCGCGTTGATTGACCAGGGTGATCTGCCCGCTAGCATGCGCGTTCAGCGCATCGAGCGACGAGATTCCGACAACCATGCGATTTCCACTGGACTTCACGTTGAGGGCGCCTGAGACAGGCAATGTGTCTTTGGCTGGAGCCTGACTCGCAGACAACTGCAACTTCGCATCCCCTGTAGCTTGATCGAAGGCAAGCGCGGGCCAGCGCGCCGCCACCTCGCCGTTTGCGCGGCTGGCGATCCGCACGGGAAGCTGCATCGTCCTGGAAAGCTGGACGAGGTCCAGCCCGCGAACAGCCGCGTTTAACGTGCTGTCGCCAACACTAGTATTCAGCGCGACACTTCCTTTGCCCTGAATCGTCCCGGACGGCGAAAACACGTTGAACGACTCAAGCTGGATACGCTGCGCAGCCGCCTCGTACGCGGTTTCGGCTTTCAGATTCAGCCGGTCGAATCGATCAATTGTGAGATTCTGCCCATCGAGCCGAGCCGTCGCCCGCATCTGCGCCAGCGGCCCCGTTGCAGTCAGCGACGCGTGAACCGTCCCGCTGACCTTCTGGGGCGCACCCGCCAGCGTCGTCAAAGTTCCAAGCGCAAGATCGGTTTCCGCCTTAAAGTCATAGCGCGGATCCTTGAAATTATCGAGCTTACCCGAGAAAGCTATAGTGGAATCGCCCAGCCCGAGCTTGATGCCATGAATATCGATTGCATTTTTCTGCACCACGATTTCAGCATTGAGCCCTTGAATCGGCAACGTCCGCTGTTGAAACGAGACTCGGCCCGGCTGTGGCGCTTCGAGCCGTATCGTCTGATCCTTCGTGACTGTATTTCCGTCGACCGAAAGATTCCACAGCGGCAGCGTGGTATCGATCTGCTGCCGCCGCTCTTCAAAGCGGAGCGATCCGCCTGAGATCCGCAGTTTCTGTAAAAGGTAATCCGTTTCCGAGCTCTGATCCTTGCTTGAGGAATGCGGCAGGTTGTCGCGACCCTTCTCGTCGACCACGACGTGGATCTTCGGGTTTTGTATCACCCCGTCTTCCACGTAAAACGCTCCACGCAAGAGCCTTCGCAAGTCGATGTCGACGCGAACGTGATCCGCCTGGAGAAGGGGTGGCAGGTCCGGCGTTTGCCGGGAGCGCACGGTTACATGACCCAAAGTTGCAGTCAGGTCCAGCAGGTTGTAGTCGACGCTCGAAGCGTCGAAATCGACGCCCTCGCGGGCCAGAATCTGAATCGCCTGTTTAAGCGCGTAACGCCGCACCGGCGGCGTATGAACCACAGCCACCAGCAGCACCATTAGAGCGAGAATCCCGGCAAGGATGGCTGCCGCAACCCGGAGCTTGAAGTTCCGCCACATCTTGGCTCAGGGCGGTGCTATTTAACAGAGCGGAGAACAGATTGCACCTTTCGAGCCTCTGGGGCGTCCGGTTTCATCCTCAGAAACATCTCGAAATGCGTGAGCATTTTGTCCGGCCGTCGCGCGCCGTTATACGCCATGCCGGCGTAATAGTGCGCGTAAGCGTGATCGGGATGGCTCTGGCTATACGCTTCGAGCTCGCGTGCAGCCTCTTCATACCGTTTACGATTCAGGTCTAGCAGGCCCCGAACGTAGGCCGCATCCTCGCCTTCGGCATCCTTCAAAGCCCCCTCGGCGCCGTCATAATCCTTCTTCTCGATGAGCAATCGGGCCTTCCCGAGCTTCGTTTCCCCGCTCGGAGCCAACTCATCGGCCTTATTGATATAGCGCTCAGCCTCCCCAGCTTTGCCCTGCTCGATCAGAGCCAACCCGAGGTATAGATTCGCCCGCGCGTTGTCCTGATTCTGGTCCACCACCTTGCGGAGTACTGATGCCGCTTCGCCAAAGTTACTCTTTCGATACAACTCGATGCCATTATCCAGATCCTGGGCTGTCAGGGTTAGACTGCCAATTCCCAGGCAAAGGACACAAACGGAAAGGTATTTCATCTAAGCACCTCCTTGATCGTAGACGTCTGTTCCAGACGTGAGAGTACCGCGGAAAATCCGCAGCACGTATGGCGCCGTTCGATGGCTACAAAGAGAGCACAGCGTAGTAAAGCATTAAGGAGGTGATCACAATAGCGGCAAACCAAAGCCAAATGGTGATTACGGCCCCAGGACGGACCGCTTCAGGCATTCGCTTGTGCCGCAGATACAGCGCGCCCCCCGCAATGACAGGAAGCATCAGGGCCTGCGCGATTCCGCCAATCCTGACCATGGTCACCGGCGAGCGGAATACCAGGATAAGCAACACAGGAACAATGGTGTGGAACCAAATGAATCCACGCCGATACCGCACGCGAGCCCGGTAATCGCCGCGGTGGAATCGGCCAAGCAGCCGGGACATATCGGCGAACACGCGACAGTTGCCGGCCGTCGCCGCGAAGATCGTACCATAAAGTGTTGCGATCGCGCCGACATAGAAAAGCGGGAGCGCCCATGTACCCAGAGTCTGGGTGTACATGTTCGACAGCACCGGGATCATATCTTTCGCCGACGGCACCAGTCCCTGTGTGTGAAGAATGCCGGCTCCGAGAAAGTAGAAGACCAGCGTCGCAATGCAATAAATCACCATTGACGCGAGAATGTCCACATTCATCACGCGGATCCAGCCGCGTGCGCGCAGCCGCCAGGCGTTCGAGCCGTCGGCTTTCCCGGTGAAGCGGGCGTAGCCCTTCTCGACGCACCAATAGGGATACATGAATAGCTCTGATGCGCCAACGCCCGTAATCCCGAAGACCGCAATCGCAGTCGCCAGTCCCGCGCCGGGAAGCTGGAAATTCAGGCCGCTGCGGATCTGCTCCCAGGAGAAGTTCTGCGGCTGCCGCATCATGATCAGCGCGCAGAGGAACGTGAGCATCGTGAACAGACCGACCTTGATAGTCGCGATCGTTTCAATCCGCTCATACCCGCCGCCAAGTAGCAACAGCAGCGTCAACACAAAGAGTCCACCGATCCACACGTTCACCGGTATCGTTGGAAAGATCTGATTCAAGACCTGCGCGACGCCGCCGAACATTCCCCCTATCTGGAAAAAAGTCATGACGATCATGGCTGCCCACGCCCAAATAACCCAATTCACCCCGAAGACCCGCGGGCCGGGCACCTCGTTGAAACCTTCCGCCCCGGTCCTACCCGTGGCGATGACATACCGGCCAATCTCAGATTGCACCGCGGGTTTAATCAGACAACTGAGAATGATGACCCACAGCGCGGCATAACCAACCTCGGCGCCGAGCGTGGTGGTGGCGATCAGTTCCCCGGACCCGACAATCGACGCTGCGAGAATCATGCCCGGACCGATGCGCCGGAGAATCGCAAAGAACCGGCGCGGCGGCTCTTCGACCTCGTCAGGCTGGAACTCGTACGGATCCCGGACAGGAGCAACGGCGGGGTGCATGTGGGTTAGCCAATATAGCGCTTTCGACAGCGGGTAGGCAAGCGGCGTCTCTGGGCCAAGTAAATCCAAATTCCCTGAAACTTACGTAACCTGATAGAATCTAGAGTATTGTCTTTGTAATATTGGTCGAGGACTCATATTGAGATTTAGCCTGTACGTAGCCCTGTTCTTGGCGCTATCGGGGAACGTCCGCGCCGAAGAAGCCAGCTTCGAGCCGTCGATCATCATCGACGAATACGTTGCTGCCTCCCGCGCGCAGCAAAGCAAGCTACAAGGAGCTTCGATGGAAGTCGATATCGAGGCGGAGCTTCCTAAACTACAGAAACGCGGACACTTGTATGCGCTGCGCCGAATCTCGAATCTGGGCCGAATCACTTATGACCTTCTTCGATTTGAAGGTGATCGCAGCATTAAGAACGACGTCATCGCGCGCTACTTGACAGCCGAGGCCGAAGCCCATAAATCCGAGCAGTCTACCTTTGCCGTGACCCCCGCCAACTACAAATTCAAGTTCAAGGGCCTGGTCGAGAAAGAGGGCCGCAAGGTATACGTCTTTCATGTGAGCCCGCGGAAGAAGACCCTCGGACTATTCGACGGCGAACTCTGGCTCGATCCCGACACCCATCTCGCCGTGCGGGAAGCCGGCCGCCTAGTGAAAAGTCCGTCAATTTTCGTCCGAAAGATTGAGTTCGTACGCGAGTATGTGATCCAGAACGGCATCGCGGTTCCCAGCCGGATTCAAAGCTTCGTCCATACGAGGCTGGTGGGCAAGGCTAAGATCTCCGTCGCCTTCAGCTCCTTCTCGATCGCTGAGCAGGCGCAAGTTGTTCCGACCGGCGGCAGTCTGTAATTGACTGTTGTCGCGGCGAATATATCTCTTTTTTTAAGGTAGCATCCGCTCCAATAACCCGAATCACACTAGCATCCCAAGTAATTTTACCCGAGATTGCCATACCCTCAAAAGTGGGTATTGCTAAATACCCCATTTAGGATAGACTAGTTGAACAATCGATTATGCAGAGGCTTATGTTCCAAACATTCCGAACCTGTGTATTTGCCGGAATTCTCACTGCTTCCACGGCATTTGCGGCCCCAGTCTGCGTGAGCGGCCAAACGCTGCAGTTTTATCATGACACTTACGGCGCCACAGGCTGCGAGATCGGTAATTTCGTCGCGAAGAACTTCGATTATTTGCTGGTATCACTGCTGACGCCAAATCCAGTGACGGCGGACGAAATTATCGTGACCGCTAACGATGCCATAGGCGGCCCGGAATTTAACTTCTCTGCGAACTGGATCGTAGCTAATATAGGGGCCATCGAGGCGGGGATTTTCTATCGCCTGGAGTCTTTGGAGGGATTTGGGTTGACCGGCGTGGAGCTGTCGGCTCAAGGCTCGCGAACGCCAGGATTGACGGCAGCTGTAGTGACGGAGGTCGCCTGTCTGGGCGGGCTGCTCGATGTTAGCGGATTCCTCTTAGGCGGGCTTGGGAGCGTGGCTTGTTTGGGCGGCGGCGTAGCGGCGAATACGAGTGCGGCGCTCCCGGTAGGAACTAATGTGAATGCTACCGGCACGGTGTCATTTTTCCCGACGGCGTTTCAGGTCGACATTTTGAAGGACATCGCAGTGACGAGTATTTTGTTGGGCTCGGCTTCGGTGACCAACGTTGGCCAACAGTTTACGGAGGAGGCGCCGGAGCCCGGAACGATCGGACTAGCGCTGGGTGGGTTCCTGGTTGGGGCCGCCGCGGTCTTGCGAAAGCGGCGCAAAGACTCAACACGGAATATTGTTTAGCACCGAATCGCTTCGGATAGTCATTTACTTCAGCTGGGGCAGGGATTCTCAGGATGCGGCATGTAAAGCGGCCACGCGCTGCATCCAAATGGTAAACTTAGAGTTAGCCAATGAGAACTTTGTTCCTGAATCCTCCCTCTTTTGAAGGCTTCGATGGCGGCGCAAGTTCGCGCTGGCCGGCGTCGCGGGAAATTGAATCCTACTGGTATCCGGTATGGCTCTGCTACCCCGCCGGACTGCTGCCGGATAGCAAAGTTGTCGATGCCCCTCCTCACGGCGTCTCGATCGAACAGACCGTCGAGATGGCAAAAAATTTCGAATTGCTGGTCCTCTTCACCTCGACTCCCGGCTTCCACGTCGACGTGAAAATGGCCGAGATGATGAAGGACGTCAACCCGAAACTCAAGGTGGCGTTCGTAGGCCCCCCAGTCACAACCGAGCCGGAAAAGACCCTGCGCTCATCGCTCGCGATCGATTTCGTGGTGCGCCGCGAGTTCGACTATCAGATCGCCGACTATGCCAACGGCAAGCCCCTCGAATCGCTCCCCGGCGTAAGCTTTCGCAAGAACGGCAGCATTGTGAACAACCCCGAAGGCGGCGTGATCGAGAATCTCGACGAGCTTCCCTGGGTCTCGAAAGTCTACAAGCGCGATCTGGACGTTACCCGCTACAACGTCCCGTTTCTGCTGAATCCGTTCATCTCTTTCTACACGTCGCGCGGATGCCCGGCGATGTGCACCTTCTGTCTGTGGCCGCAAACCCACTCCGGCCATCGCTGGCGGCTGCGCTCCACTGACGATGTCGCCAGCGAAGTCCGCTACGCGCTCCAGGCCTTCCCGCAAGTCAAGGAAATTTTCTTCGACGACGACACGTTCAACTACCAGAAGGCGCGCACCATCGAGCTCTGCGCCAAGCTGAAGCCGTTGAACTTCACCTGGTCCTGCACCTCGCGCGTCACCACCGATTACGACACCCTGAAGGCGATGAAGGAAGCCGGTTGCCGCCTGCTCATCGTCGGATACGAGTCGGGCGATCCGCAGATCCTGAAG
>Ga0209382_10010648_pt1 | contig 11441 bp, 14 predicted proteins | sample SoiMetdeltSBSDD5_FD_187599 | JGI IMG/M metagenome (GOLD analysis project Ga0209382, IMG submission 187599) | Bulk soil microbial communities from a Populus tree surrounding site in Tennessee, USA - Soil MetaG P. deltoides SBSDD5 (SPAdes) (version 2) | ecosystem: Environmental > Terrestrial >...
ACGTAGATGGCTGGTCTTGGTCGACAAGCCGTTCTACACCGGGCTCCGCTTCCTGCTCACACCGACCCTCTACATTGCACAGACACCCCTTGACACACCGCAACCCGGCTTAACTTCACGGTCTTGGGCTAAAGACTCGCTCGACGACCAGGGCGGTGACGGCGAGCAGATGATGGGCTTTGGTCTTGGGCGCTCTGCTGGTGGAGGCCGAACACGCGGCGTACGACCATGAGCGAGGTGGCCATGAGGTGGCGGCACTGTGCTTGCGCGGTCGGTTCGTCGTTGGCCAGGCCGAGGATGACGCGTAGTTCGATGTGGTCGTGGCCGGTGCGGTTGCGGTAGCGGGTGCCGACCATCCGTCCGCCTTCGATCTGCCATATCTCGGGGATGGAGGCGTGTTCACCGCCGGGCAGGGCGGCGGTGCAGTGGTGGGCGCGGGCGCACCAGTCGGGGCAGCGCCATCCGTTCATGACTGTCCTACCCGGTCGTGGTGCTGCTGGCGTAGGCGTGTGCCTTGGGTGGTGGTGGTGTCGCGGCGGATGTGGCGCAGGTGGTTGTAGATGCGTCGGCCCAGGCGCAGCCGCAGTCCGGCGCCGTGGCACCAGCGGCAGGCAGTGATCCGCTTAAGGAGCCAGGTGGTGCGGGTGCCGGTGCCTTTGCAGTGTGGGCAGCGGCGGAACGGGTGGGTCCAGCACAGCAACCCATACACGATCAGATAGAAGATAATGGATGAGGTAGCGATCAGTTCGGGTGTCACCAGATGCCTCCTGGGCGGGTTTCCGGGGTGTCTTTTGGGCAGCCGCTACCTGCGGCCTGCCCGGTGTTTGGGCAGGCCACAGGCGGTTTTGACAGGTAGCGGCCCGGGTAGCGTTGCCGCTACCTTGCGCTGGGCCGCTACCTTGCGCGCTACCCGAAAAATCAGCCCTCAGCTTCGATGTCGGTCGATTCGTCGAGGGCGGCGCGGGTGGCGATCAGGACCCGGACTGCGTCGAGTCGATAGCCTTTGACGGTCTTGCGGGCGATCTTCACGTCCACGCTGGGCACGCCGAGGGTTCTGGCCATGTCGGAGAGGGCTTCGGCGGTCAGGTTCGGGTAGGCGTTGGGCCAGTTGGCCTGGAGTTTGTCGGCGGCGGGTTGCCAGTGCTGCCCGTTGGACCCTGACACGCTGACCAGGTCGGAGAGCAGGTCACGGGCTTCGGGCTGATCCTGGCTGGCGGCGGCGGTCCCGCCGCGCAGGGCGATCGCGCGGGCGATGATCGCGGCGGCCTGTACTGGGGTCGGGTACTGCGATTTCACCGATACCGGGGCCGGGCCACCGGTCATCACGCCCCACCCGGCGTCTAGTACGGGCCGGTAGACGGTGCCGGTGATCCCACGCTTGTAGGCGCCGGTGCCCAGGATCATGTCGTTTTCCACCTGACCGACCACCGACAGGCACCACCGGTTGGTGACACAGCGGGTGATATTCGGTGGCAGGCTGTCCTTGTCCGGGATCTGCGTCAACAGGGCCACGATGATGCCCAACGCCCGCGCCCGTTTGATCAGCCGCTCGGCGTTGTCGGCGGCCTCCTTGTCCGCGGCGAACAGCTCATGCACTTCGTCGAGGATGATGACGACCGGGTGCAGCCCCGAGCCTGGTTTGCGGGCCAGCTCCGGTGTGACTTTGCCTTCCGGGGCCAGGCCGGCCTTCTTGGCGGCCAGGATGCGCTTGCCACGCCGTTCGGCCTCAGCCAACGCCCACGCCAGGATCGCGCTGCCTTGCCGCAACGCGTCCTCGTCCACCCCGACGACATAGGTGGAGCACAGCGGTTCGAAGTCGAGGAAATCGCCGGTGCCTTTGAACTCGGCAATCTTGAACTCCACCGTCGGGTCGAGGCTGAACGTGAGCCCCAACGCCCGCCCGGCGTTGCTCTTGCCCGATCCGGGTTGCCCACCGATCAGGAACGAGCGGGCGAACCCTGCGGTTTTCACCGGCCGTTGCCGCTCATCGGAGCCGAACTCATGCTCAGCGAACACGCTGGTGACCGCGTTGTCGGCCAGCAACGCCCACCGTGGGGTGCCCATGGCCGACGCCGGCTGATACCCGACCCACAGGTCCAGTTGCCCAGCGTGGTCGGGACCTGGCGCTGGCCATACCTGATCCACGGGCAGCCGCAACGCTGAGGACAGACCGCCCCGGTTGGCGATCACCTTGACCGCCTCCATCCCGGCGGGCAGGTTCACCCGGGCCAGCCAGCCCGGCCCGTCACGGTGCACCCCAGATGTATGAACTGGAGTTGGCTGGGTTCTTTGAGCCCTGGCAAGCCCAGTGCTACCAACGCTTGGCGGACCATTTCGGCGGTCAGCTTGGTAAACCGTGGCCCTGTGGATATCTGGTCGGTGATCGGTTTGTCGGCGGGGCGGCCCAACCTGGCCAGCAGCAGCACCACACCGGCCAACGCCCCGTACCAGCCCACGGCGGGTATCTCGTCGCCGACGGTGAACACAGCCGTACCGGCCGCACAGATTGCCGTGCTGGTGCCGATGCCCAGCACCCACCACCGTGCCCGTGACTCCTTGGAACGGGTGCGGTTCAACGACTGCCACGTGTAGGCGTCGTTGGTGTCGGCGGCGTGCTGACGCAGGGTCCAGTTGCCCTGCTCGGCGGTCGCCCAGTGGAGCAGCCGACCCACCATGCGGCACAACCCCACCGGTGCGTACGCCCCCGTTTTGATCAGGTATTTCGGGCCACGCCAGATGTGAAACCCTGCCCAATAGGCCACATTGGACACGATCGCCCGCATGGTGGCGTGGCGTTGCTGCGACGAACGCAACCAGGTGGGGATGATCGGCGTCCGTGTCCGGGTGGAGGTCATATCCGCCCACGACATCGACAACACCGGCTCGGGTGCGTCCGCCGACCCGCCCAGCGAGTCGGGTGTGACCAGCACCGTTTCCGCATCACGCACCGTCTCCGCATCACGCACCGTTTCAGCGTCACGGTCATGGTCGTCGTATGGGTGTCCGTTGACCCACTGCGATGTGGTCATATCCTGACCTCCAACTCCTGTACGGCGGTTTCCAAACGGTCCCGGACCGCTTGCCACAGCCAGGTTTTGGGCATTGAGGGTTTGTCATGTTCGGCGCGTAGCAGGCGCACGCTGGAGGCCACGGCGCCCAGCAACACAGCGATCTGGCGCTCGAGCCACACGATGCGCCGCTGCAACCCGGCGATCATCTGATGCAGCCGGGAAATCTCGGCCAGCAACGCCGGGCACTGGCCGCATTGGTTACTCACCGGCGACCACCACCGTTCCCGGTTTGGGGTTTGTGCCTCATTCTTAAAACTGCTCCTCACATAGGGGTGGCAGAGCGTGACCCTGCGGTTCTCAGGCCATGCCAGGTCACGCTCTGCCGTTCGGGTTGTTGCTCAGGCTGTTGCGGTTACAGATCAGCGGTGCCCGGCTGTGCCGTCTGCTGCTGCTGCTCGTCGGCGGGCTGCTGGTCGGCAATCTGCTGGTCGGCGTGCTGTTGCAGCAGGTGGGCGTCGCGGTCGTGTAGCAGGTCCAGCCCGCCACCGGCGAAGATGAGCAGCATCGCAGCGGCCGCGGCGGTCAGTACCCACATGGGCACGTGCTCCCACGCCCGGGTGCGCCATACCGCGATACCGACCGCGACCCACAGCCCGGCGTTGCCCAACGCGCTCAGGATCGACTGCCACAATCGCAGCCGTTGCATGCGCAGCATCAGCCGCTGGACCAGACTTGGGTTCTCAAAAGTCAACAGGGTGATCAAAACGGGGTTCCTTCCTTGGCCTGCCACCGTGGCGGCCAGCACACGGGCCGAACCCCAACGATCAGGTTCGGCCCGCACGCAAACAGTCACGAAAGCGCAGATCAGAACGGCGGCTCAGCATCGGCGTTGGTGGCCCACGGGTCATCTGCCGTCGCGGCAGCGGTGGTGCCATTGCCGGGGGCGGTCTGACGGGTCAGCTTCATGACCTTCGCCCGGGCGTACTTGAGGGAGGCGCCCACGTCCTCGACGTCGAGCTGAAACGCCTGCCGCTTTTCACCTTCCGGGGTTTCCCACCGCGACAGCCGTAGCCTGCCGGTGACGACGACGCGGGCGCCTTTGGTGAGGGATTCGGCAATGTTTTCGGCCATGTCCCGCCATGCCGAGCAGGACATGAACAGCGGCTCACCGTCGCGCCACTGGTTGGTGTTCTGGTCGTACAGACGCGGGGTCGAGGCGACGGTGAACTTCGACAGCGCGACACCGGATGGGGCGAAACGCAGTTCGGGGTTGTCGGTCAGGTTGCCGATGATGGTCAGAGTGGTCTCGTTAGCCACAGGAGTGTGCTCCTTCCCACATGGTCGCCATGGTGGCGGCCAGCGCACGAGCCGAACCGGCACCACGGCTCACGGTTCGGCCCGCACGCTGACGGTCACCCGACGGCGGCAGCAGCGGTGGTGGGGATGGCGTCGATGTCCGCACCAGCGGCGGACAACACCCGGCGCACGGTCCGGTCAGAGGTTCTAGCGATACGCGCGATGTCCGCCTGGCTGGCCGTGGGGTGGTCCGCCAACGCGACCCGCACCCGGGCGGCGGCGTCCGGCCCGGACGGCCGCTTGCGCCGGGCTGTGGTACGGGGTTTGCGCTGGGGTTTGTCCGCATCATCAACCAGGACACCGTCCGGTGTGGATTGCACGGGACGCCGCTTGCCTGTCCGGCCCTCGGCGATACGGTCGGGGTGGATGTCGGCGGCCAGCAGACCGGTCAGGCGGCCGTAATCGACCGTCTTGGCGAGGCGGGCGGCGACCTCGTCCAGGTCGTAGGAGACCATCGCGATGTCCGCCGACGTGGCATCCAAAGCCTTGGCCAGTTTGCGGCGCAACGCGGCGGCTATCGCCCTGTGCCGTGCCTCGGTGGCCAGCTCGGTGCGCGCCTGGGCGAGGGCGGCGTGCACGCTCAGGTCGGGGTCGGCGGTGGCGAGCTGGCGTGCCCGCCACACCGTCTTGGGTGAGCGCAGCCACGCTGCCAGCCCGAACACAGGAGGCTGGGCGGCCAGACGTTTGGCGGCGCGTAGGGCGTCGCGGCGGCGGGCGTTGCTGTGCAGGGTCCACACCGCGTACCCGGCCAGGCTGGCGCCGGTGAACAGCATGTACTGCCCGATATGGGTTTCGTGGCCGTAGAAGTTGAGTGCGGCCACACCCAACGCGACCGCGACCGATAGCACCCGGGCAGCAACAGCTTGCTCTCCCCGGTCGGTGCGCCGCCAGTCGGCAAACCCGAGCAGCACGGCGGCCAACAGTTCGATAGCGAACCCGACCGCCAGCGCAGCAGGTCGGGGCAGGTGCAGCCAGGTCATCAGCCCGTCGGACTGGCCCCACAGGGCCAGCCCGGCCATGGCCAGGTAGAACAGCAACAGCAGATGCAGCGGGCCGCTCGCCCGCGTTGTAGTGGTGCTGGTGTTGTCGTTGTTGTTGTTGTTGGTGGTGGTGGTGGTGGTGTTCATCAGCAGCTCCAAAGTCAGACAAGTCAGGGGAGTCGGCGCGGGTCAGACACGCACCGAGGAAACGAGGGAAGCCGCAGCCGCACGGGGCGCAGCGGTGGCAGTGGTGGGCAGGTCCCGCACCCGCACCACCGGCCGAGGATCGGCTGCCGAGGTGGTGCGGTCATCGGCCACCGGGTCGTACACGACCACCCCACTGCGGGAGGTCTTGGCCCGGTACATGGCCGCGTCCGCCGACGCCAACGCCTGCGCCAAATCCCCGCCCACACAAGGGGCAAGGCCGATCGAGGCGGTCACGGTCACCGCGATGCCCTCGCCTATCGGGATAGACAAGGCCACCTCGGCGGCGGTCAGCACCGCAGTCGCGTACGCGTGGCGTATCGGGCCGGGCAGGATCAGGGCGAACTCGTCACCACCGAGGCGGGCTACCAGGCCACCGGCCACCCGTGTGCGCAGCCTGGCGGCGATCGTGGTCAACACCAGGTCGCCGGCAGCATGCCCGTAGGTGTCGTTGACCGGTTTGAACCCGTCCAGATCCAGCACCCCAACAACCGGAGCGGCCAAGGCCAGATGAGGCCACGCTGCATGCAGACCAGCACGATTAGGCACACCGGTCAACGCGTCCACACATTCGCGGCGGCGCGCTGCGGCCACCCGTGAACCCGCCACCGCCATCGTGGCCGTCACACCGGCTACAGCCCCGGCCATAAACACCAGCGCCCGCATCAGGCCACCGCCCGAACGGGCTCACCCGGCCGCTCGAGCACGGCGACGGTGAGGTCCAGCAGCTCCACCAGGGCGCGCAGGCGTCTGCGTTCGGCGCGGCGCAACCGGCGCCAATCCAGCTCAGTCGGGTGAGCGACGGTCAGAAGCCGTATCTCGGCATCGACCAACTCCAGCTCAGCGGCGATCAGCGGCCATTCCAACTCGATCGCGGCAAGCTCCACATCAGACGGGCCAGCATCGAAAACGTCCAGGTCCATCAGAAAACGTCAGTTCCTTCCACGGGGACGCCTCGCCGACTTCGACCGGCTAGGCGTGCGACCGGCCCGACATGGCGGGCAGCAGTCCTCATCGGGAGACAGCGGGGCCAGGGCGCCGCACTCGCGGCAGGTACGCCACACAGCGGACTGCCGGGCGGTGATCCGCACGCAAGCGGCCAGACATGAGAGCATGGCAATACACCTCTTTCCAGGTAAAAGGGAATAGGTGGAAGGGCGCGGTCAGATGGTTGTGGGGCCAGACCGCGCCCCGATCAAGATCTTGCACATCAGCGACGCCGAGCTATCGTCGCCTCTTCCCCCTGGACACCGGCTCCTGATTCGCTCCCCGCCTCTCCCCTCGTAACGCTCGGGGTCTTGGCGGATCATCGCGCCCGGGTGAACTCGTGTCACCCTTTGGTTTCACCTGTCGACTTGCTGGGGGCTATATGAAGTTTTCAAAGAATCTGTTGTCCCCAATGCAGCGTTGCGCTGTATTGGGGACGGTACAGCGTTGCGCTGTATTTGGTCAAGGGGTTGTACAGCGTAGGCTTGTATCCGATGACTGAGCGATCTGTAGACGAGTTGCCCACCGACTGGTGGTCAACCTCTGACGTGCTGATTTACCTGAGGTCGGTGGGTGTACCGATCACGGATGCAACCTGGCGTGCCTATGTGGCTCGCGGTCAGGCTCCGGAGCCCGACCGGAACTTCGGTCGCTCACCCGTATGGCAGCCAGCCAAGATCCGGGAGTGGCAGGCCGGTAGGCCACGGCGGGGGACTGCGGGCTGATGACTCCTCCTTCGTTGCTCGATCGGCTTGTGTGCCTTAAGTCAACCTGTTTCGGCGGGCGGTTCCCATGCCCTGTCATAGGCGCTGCTGCACCACCGACTAGGCATCCACTAGGCACGCATCGACACGACTTGATAGTGAGCCCATAGCCATGGCGAGAGCACGACGCGAGCCGGTACCCAATGTGATGCTCTACAACCTGCGCGACTCGCGCGGCGAGACTCAGGAGCAGGTTGCCGAAGCCCTGAACGCCTTGGCACGCAAGCGAAATGAGGTAACGGCTTTTGCTGGCAATCACATATCCCGATGGGAGCGTGGGATCGTGCATCCCAGCAGGTTCGCGTCTCAGCTCCTCGCCGAGCACTTCGGCGTCAGCATCGTGGAGCTTGGCCTTGCCCGCCAGAAGCTCATGCCGCCCTCAAGGCGGGCGGAAATGTTTGGCTCCATCACAAACTTCCTCTCGGTAGAAAGCGACCCAGAGGAAAGCGAGCCAAGGGTGAAGCAAAGCCAGCATGAATGGCTGAGCGTGCGAAAAGCCGTGCACCGCAACCACACTCGTCTAGCCCAGACAGCCGCCCAGCTCTACCCCGAGGAATTCCGTGTTGGTAGCACGGGAATTCTCGCTAGGCCGGGATGGATGCTGCCGGTCCCGATCGACCTTGCTGACATCACGCTTCGATTCGACGCGACAGCCGCACCGCCGAAGCTCGATGGTACCGGCGAGGTCACGAATCATGTCCGGCCCCTGCATTCGATCGAGCACCGTTACCAGCGTTACAGCCAGGCCATCCGCGACGTAGCCCAGCCACGCCTCTTCGAAAACCGATTGTCATGGCGCCTTCTCACCGTCGAATTCGAGGCAGGTAGAGGAAGTCTGGCTTTCGGTCAGATGAACTACTTCGACGCCATGGATACCTGTGAGGCTCTGGCCCACGAATTCGCGGCGGCGCACCTGGTCAATGACAACCAGGTGCTACCAGCAACCTGGCGCGGGTTGAAGTTCCGCAAGGTCATCGGCGACCCATTCGACCTCGACCAGCGTCCGTTGCTGATGTCCATAAACACGCTGACCATCCGGCGCGATAAGACCTCCGCCAGCGTCGTGCTACACAACCGCAATGCCGCCAACGTGGCCACCTCCGGCGGAGTCATCGGCGTAATGCCCGCAGGCGTTTTCCAACCGTCGTCTGTACGCGCCGGGGACCACTCGGACGACTTCGACTTGTGGCGCAATATCATGCGCGAGTACTCGGAAGAGTTCCTGGGCAACCCTGAGCATGATGGCAACGGGCCGGGCGCCGACTACAGCCAGGAACCGTTGCGGTCACTCGACCGCGCCAGGCGGGCCGAAGCCATTCGCGTGTACTGCCTCGGGCTCGGAGTGGGCGCACTCGACCTATGGGGCGGCCTGGAGACCATTGCGGTGCTGGACGCAGAGGCATTTGACGAGTTGTTCGCTGCGCTCGTGCGCGTCAACGACGAAGGTACCGTGCTGCGCGTCGGCGCAGCCGCGCCCACGGTGCACATTCCCTTTACCCGCGAGGTCATAGACGAACTGCTCGCCAGCCAGCGGCTCGCGCCCGAGCCGGCGCTCAGCCTCGAAAGCGCCTGGACCCATCGCGAGCTGCTCCTAAGTTGAGGTCTAACTGAGTGACTACACCCACGCACCATGCCGGATGGCCACGGACGTCAGGGGGCCGTTCTCCCTTGTAACGCAACGCGTTCCGTCAGCTAGCGAATCCATGATCGTTGCTTCACACGACAGACCCCGATCCGTTTTTGATCCGTTTTTGATCCGTTTTTTTGATCCGTTTTCCACTGCCGAATTGTTTCTCATGGGTATCAAGGCGCCGCTGACGCGGCGCACCGTGGCGCACCGTGGCGCTCGGGGGTCGCTTCGCGCCCGCTGGCCCGCTTCGGCTGGCGCCTACGCGGCCAGGGCAAGCCCCAGGCGCCCGTACCCGCCATGCAGCGCAAACCGTTTGAGGAGTAACTGCGGTAGCACAGCAACGGTGCTCATGTGCCTCAGCGATGCCTCCGGCGGGGGATCACGCGGGCAGCAGGCTGGCAAGGGGAAAGAACGCGCCCTTGCGGTAGGTGGGTGGTAACTCAAAGCGGGAACCATCCCGCCACCGTCGACCCGGGCGTAGCCAAGCAGACCTGCCCCGGGGTGGTCAAGGTCGGTCAGACGGTAGGGTGCTCCACCTTGCCCACCCCGGGGCAGGCCCGCTTCCCAGCAGGGCGGGTCGGCGGCGGCGGGATGGCAAGCAACCCCCTCACTGCTAGGCGCGGGCGCTGGGTGTCAGAGGTCATGCCGGTGCGGATCGGTGGGCTTGAGCTGATCATTGGGCGATCTGGCTTTACGGCTTACTTACGGCTGGCTTACTCGGAATCGGCCGCTGGTGAAGTTGTGCCGTGTGGCTGTGCCTTGTTCACTGTTTTGAGCAATGCGCGTAGCCGGCCGGGTGGCTGTCCGGTCTGTGCGCGCAGGGTTCGCGTCAGGTGGGCCTGGTCGGTGAACCCAGTGTCAGCGGCGATCATGGCCAGGCTGCGGGACTCTGTAACGAGTAGGTCGAGCGCGGCGGTCGTGCGTAGCCGGATGCGGAACTGACGGAGAGTGACGCCCGTGGTCTGGTGGAAGACACGGCTGAGATGCCACGGCGAGACCGCCAACCGGTGAGCCAGCTCGGGCAGCGGGCAGTTCGGTTCGCCGGCAAGGATCTGCCTTGTTTCATCGGCAAGACGCCGGTGCGCGCGCGTGGAGCCGTGCAACGAAGGTGTTGCAGTAAGCACGGCGGCAACCAGTTCGGTTGCCAGGTCGGTCAGCTTCACCACGTCAGCGCCGGACGAGGCTTGGGTGATCAGCAGGCGGTGGGCAGCACTGAGCCAGGGTGAGACATGCACCGGTCCCGCGGGGGCCGGAACATGGCCGTCGGGGATGGGCAACGTTATCGTCGTGCACAAATCACCGCCTGCAGGGTGGGCGATCTCCTGTTCGGTGCCGGGCATCTCCACATAGCCGGTGGCCGGGTCGACAAGCCCTTGCACGCCGGCGACCCGGCGGTGAAACACGCCCCGGCGCGGCAACACGATGGCGAACGCGGTGATCGGCTCAGGCGGCGACCACTGCGCATGCTGGCCCGTGCAACGCACCTCGGCGATGTTCAGGCCGGGGGTGTCTAACAGGAGCCGCGAGGTCAACACGACGTCAGGCTAACGCGAAGGTCGGACAAGAAAGTTCAAGAAACGGGTCCGGCTAGCCGGGCAGAGTCGTCGGCGGCAAGAACGCGCGTGAGAAGGGATCGGGATGCGGTCGTACTTGCATGTCCTGAGCATGAGCGACTTCCGTCGCCTGTGGACAGGTGCCACGGTGTCCACGCTAGGTGACGGTATGACGTTCGTCGCATTGTCATGGCTCGTGCTCGCTGAGCCGGGTGGTACCGCCCGGCTTGGGCTGCTCGGCGTCTGTTACACCGCGCCGGTGTTGCTGGGCGGGTTAGCGGTCGGTCCACTGCTCGACCGCTTCGACAAACGAACCGTGCTGATTGCAGATAGCCTGGTGCGAGCCGCTGCCGTGGTCTCCATCCCGCTGACCGCTGCACTCCACGCCATGCCCGACTGGCTGCCCTTCGCCGTCGCCGCCACGTATGGGCTGTTGAAGATGGTGCCGCTGGCCGGGTTTCCCGCCGCAATCCCGCAGCTCGTCGACAAAAGCAATCTCGATGCTGCCAACGCTTTGGAGTCCCTGAGCTTCAGCATCGCAAACGTGGTCGGACCGGCCGCAGCCGGGCTGCTGATCAGCCAGATCGGTGCGGCCAATGTCCTGCTGATCGACGGCGCGTCGTTTCTCTTCTTCGCGCTGGCCACCGCGATGGTCCGGCGCGAGCTGCGCCCTAACACCGTGCTCGCAAGCGGTAGCGACACCGGCACAGCGCTGCCCCGATCAGCCTCCCTGACAGGCCTAGCCAAAGACCGAGTCATCGTCGCCACGACGATCGCGTTCATGGCCTTCAACATCGCCGAAGGCATGCTGATTGTGGCCGCCCCCTGGGTGGCCAAAAACCAAGACCGTGAAGTTAAGGATCCGCCTGGTTTGTCGAGGCGGTCTGGCCTGTGAGGATGTTGATGCTCAGGGTGGCCTTGTAGGTTTTGCGGTTGATCCGCAGGCTCTTGTAGGC
>Ga0209382_10010650_pt1 | contig 11441 bp, 10 predicted proteins | sample SoiMetdeltSBSDD5_FD_187599 | JGI IMG/M metagenome (GOLD analysis project Ga0209382, IMG submission 187599) | Bulk soil microbial communities from a Populus tree surrounding site in Tennessee, USA - Soil MetaG P. deltoides SBSDD5 (SPAdes) (version 2) | ecosystem: Environmental > Terrestrial >...
CCGCCTCCTCGTCGTCGTCGTCCTCGTCGATCGCGACCTTGGAGCGCCGGCGCTGATCGATCAGCCGCGGCTCGACCCGCACCACCTTGGCCTCGCGCTGGGCCGCGGCTTCGGCCGCCCTGGCGGAGGCAGCCTTGGCAGCAGCAGCGGTGGCGACCTTGGCGGGCTTGCGGCGGCGCTTCCGGTGGAACAAGCGGCGCAGGAAGCTGCCGAAGCGTTGCACCGTGCGTGCGAAGAGACCGAAGAGGGCGGCGACCATCGCCTTGACCCGCGTGCCGAACACACCGGTCCAGGCGATGATGTCGTCGCTGCGAATGCCGAGCGCGTTGCAGCTCATCACGAGGAAGGTGCCGGCGCTGACAACGCAGGCGGCGCCGCGGGCGACGCCGTCATGCATGGCGAGGCCCATGAGGCTGACGGTGAGGCTGTAGATGACATCGCCGATGCCGCCGCCAAGCCCGGTGCCGAGCACCCAGTCGTCGGGAATCGGGAAGCTGGCGAGGAGGGAAGCGGCGGCGGCGCTGGCGAGCGGCCATGACAGGAGACGGCGCAGCGGGCGATCGAGCGGCGCATGGCCGAGCAGGGTGAAAGCCCAGGCCAGCGGAATGACGGTCAAGGGAATGGTGCCGAGGCCAAGGCCCTGCATCAGCTCGTCGGCAAAGGCGGCGCCCGGCCAGCCGAGCAGGTTCTGCGGCACGGCATCGGTGGCATGATTGAAGGAGGGATCATCGGCGCGCCAGCTGGCAAGGCACACCGCCGCGATGCCGGCGGCGCCGATCAGGGACAGGCCGCTCAGCTCGAGCAGACGGTTCCTGAGGAAGCGCCGCAAGCCTTCCGGGACCGCGCTGTCGCTGGTTTCGAGTGATGGATGGAGTGACATCGCAAAGCGGTTTCGCAACAGGCCTCGAGGCACTGTTGCGAAACCGTGGTTAAGGTCGGGTTAACGTGGGCAAGCGCCAATTGCGCTGCGTCCCCCAAACGCCGTCGTCGATATCGAAGTCAATGTCCTCCGATGGCTCCTGGGTGAGGGGGAATCGAGCAACGGTCGCTACAAACTCGTCCTCAGACTGCGTCGCGTGGGCAGCCTACGCACTGTTTACCTATGCCGACTGCCCCATTTCCTAGACGTAGTTGTTGAGGTCGAAACCCCAATCGTCTGATTCGGACGACGACACCTTCACCTCCTCGACTTCCCTGTCTTCGTCAATTGAGGAAGGCGTGTTCTGACTCCTGAATTGCAGGACTGGACCGCCTTCGTGCAAGGCATTCTCATTGAGGAGAAACGCGTTCTCCTCCGTTTGTTCGAGGATAGGTGCGGGTGCGTTCGACGGCAGGGCCTGCTCAGGGGACATGACGAAGATGAGCATGTCGCCGCCGATTGGGCGTGTCAGGCGTTCCCTGAGGTCGTTCATGTTGTCATGAAAGTACTGCAGCATCCTCTGGAAATCTTCCTCGCTCGCATCCTCCGGAACGGGTTTAACGGCATCTATGCCGGCAAGGACGTTATTCAATTGTTCGACCCGGAGGGGCGACTTATGTACGTTACCGGGTTGAACCTGCTTGAAGAGATATCCGAGCTGCTCCAAGTCGCTGAGCCCCACCCTCTTTCTTTCAATAGTCGCCTTGGTCGATCGGACGGCCATTTCCGAGAGTACGTCTTGCAGGTCTCTGGCCGGGTTCTCCGAAACAAGAATTTTACTCATTGTCTCAGTAGGGATCGGTCCATAGCGTCTAATCGCGGCCGCGGCCTCCGTCGACACCGCAACTATCAGCGTGTCCTTCGGAAGAGTAATACCCAATTTGTGATCTGCCAGATCATGGAAGCCGCCGTCTGCCGTAGCGGTCGGAGGGACAAAGGCCTTGATGTGCCATTCACCGTCCGTCGGAGCAGCGGCCTTGATATAGAAGTCGCTGCCACAATCTTTGACGATGAACCCATATGCGCCATCCGGGAGTTCGACCGCCTGGGGATCCGACAGCAGATCTTGATTCAATTGTCGGCAAGCGTGGAGCTTGCCACTGGAGAAGCTTACGGCGATCGCACCATCGGCGGGCTCGATGGAAAAGCATTCTTGGACAGGAACAGTTGACGGCGCCAGAAACCGCTTGGCCACGGTGTCATATTCCCGATAGTTGGTGCCGCGCTGAGCGTAGACACCGTTTGGCATCTCCGTGAAGGGCCGAAGATCGTCGGCGACGTCCTGGGACCGACGCGTCCTCGTTGAATTGGGCCCGGCTTCGAACCGCGGCAGATAGCCGTAGCTGGCGATGCCCCCGAGGGCCTTGTCGACGCTGTTCGTTTCGGAACGGGCGAACAATTGTCGTAAGGCCGACCTGACACGATCGTGGCGCATGGTCTTGTTCTGGACATCCCATTGGCGGAGAGCTCGTTTGTTCTTGCCGATGGTGTTGTTCCAGGCCGCATCGAACTGCGCAACGCGGTAAAGCTGATCGGTGATCGGGCCGGCTTGTACTGACCTTGGCAATTCCGCGCTGTGGCGAGAAGGTCGCGCAGGCCAGCGAAATCGTCCGTGAATTGATCTTGGTTCAATGCATTGCTTACCGCCGAATGTCCTGCCTTCCTGGCGGTGTTCCTATCAAATACGCTTTGGACGTCCTTGCCGCGAATGGCTTTCCAGAGAACCGAGACACCGCGCTTGGCGCCGAGGCCGGTGAAGGCGCCGGAAGGCTGCGAAGCAATTTGTTTGAAAGCGTCGATCGTGCTTCCCATGGTGATCCCCATCTGCGATGGCGCCAATCTATCGCACTGCGGGGCGAGCCATTGTGCCGTACGGCACAGTCGGTCTGTCAAAATGGTTGCGGCTGAACGGGGGTGGCCGTTCAGCCGCAAAGCGAGACCAGGGAGGTTAAGTCAGTTATACGCCTGCTCGCCGTGACTCACGATGTCGAGGCCTTCGCGTTCCTCCTGCTCCTTGACGCGGAGACCGAAGACGGCGCGGCAGATCATCAGGGCGACGAGACTGACCAGCGCGGTCCAGATGGCAGCGATCGCGACGGCCCAGAGCTGCGCCATGAACTGCGTCGCGAAATCATAGGGGACGAGCTTGGTCGTCGTGTCGGCCGCGAGATAGTCGGTGACGCCGACACCGCCGAGCGCCGGGTTGACGAAGATGCCCGTGAGCAGCGCCCCGACCATGCCGCCGATGCCATGGACGCCGAAGACGTCGAGGGCATCGTCATAGCCGAGCCGGCGCTTCAGCCAGACCACGGCCCAGAGACAGAGGAAGCCGGCGGCGAGGCCGACCGCGATGGCGCCGGCCGGTCCGACCCAGCCGCAGGCCGGGGTGATGCCGACGAGGCCGGCGACCGCGCCAGTGGCGGCACCCAGGAGGCTCGCATGACCGCGGGCCAGATATTCGCCAAGCGCCCAGGCGAGGGCGGCGGCGGCGGTCGCAATGGTGGTGTTGAGCACGACCAGCGCGGTCAGGCCGTTGGCCTCGAGATTGGAACCAGCGTTGAAGCCGTACCAACCGACCCAGAGGAGACAGGCGCCGATGAAGGTCAAAGCGAGATTGTGGGGCGCCATCGGTTCGCGGCCATAGCCAATGCGCGGTCCGAGCACGAGGGCGCAGACCAGCCCGGCGACCCCGGCGTTGACATGAACGACGGTGCCGCCGGCAAAGTCGAGGGCGCCGAGATTGAAGAGATAGCCATTGGTCGCCGCGATGGCCGATCCCAAGGCTGCAAGGACGTCGGCCCTGGCTTGATCGGTGGTGGCCGCGGCGTAGTCGGCGAGGAATTTCGCGGCGGTGCTCTCTCCCAGCACACCGTTGAGATAGGGAAGATTGGCCTGGCTCAGCGTGTAGGCGTCGGGCCCGGCCCAGAACCACACCATATGGGCGATGGGCAGATAGGCGAAGGTGAACCACAGGACGATAAACAGCAGCACGGCGGAAAATCTCATGCGCTCGGCCAGCGAGCCGACGATGAGCGCCGGCGTGATGCAGGCGAAGGTCATCTGGAACACGACATAGACGAGCTCCGGGATGAAGGTCTCCTTGGAGAAGGTCGCGGCCATGGTGTTCGGGTCGACACCGGCCAGCATCGCCTTGGACAGGCCGCCGATGAAAGGGGTGAGCGACGCCGCGCCATTGGCGGTAAAGGCAAGCGAGTAGCCATAGACCACCCACAGGATCGAGATGATGCAGAAGCAGATGAAGACCTGCATGAAGACCGAGAGCACGTTCTTGGCGCGCACCAGCCCGCCGTAGAACAGGGCAAGGCCGGGAATCGTCATGAGGACGACCAGCACGGTGGCAACGAGCATCCAGCTCGTGTCGCCCTTGTTCACCGTCGGGGCGGCAAGGGCGGGCGAAACCGTGGCACACAGGGCGAGGGCCGCCCCAAGCCCGAGGCTGAGGTAACGGCGCCGCCATCCTGTTCCGGTCGGCAAGTCGATCTGATTCATGTTCAAGGCTCTCCGGTGTCACGCCAAATGGCGGACTTTGCGGTCGGCAAAGTCCCCTCGGGAGGCTTAACCAAGAACCGTGCCAGCTCGGCCCGGCGGCAAGACTGGCGGAATTGCTGCGGGCCGCGGTGCTATTCCCGTGGAGGTCTGACTAATTTTCAGGCAAGATTGACGGCCTGATTAATTTTCAATCAGATGTCGCTTTAGGAGTCGTGGCGAGGCGGATCAGACCTTCCTGGGCAACCGAGGCGACGAGCTTGCCATCACGGTCGAAGACGCTGCCGCGCGTGAAGCCGCGGGCGCCATGGGCGCTCGGCGCATCCTGGGCGTAGAGGAGCCAGTGATCGGCGCGGAAGTCGCGGTGGAACCACAATGCATGGTCGAGGCTCGCCATCTTCATCTCGGGGTCGAAGAAATTGCGGCCGTGCGGCACGAGCGCGGTGTCGAGCAGCGTCATGTCGGAGGCATAGGCGAGGACGCATTGATGAATCGACGGGTCGTCAGGGAGATGGCCGGTTGCCCTGATCCAGACATTCTGCAGCGGCGGGCCGCCGGCCCGCGGCTCGAGATAATAGAGCGGCTCGACCGGGCGCAGCTCGATCGGGCGCTGGCGCGAGAAGTAGCGGCGCATGTTCTCGGGCATCTTGTCGGAGTGGCGTTCCAGGATCTCGCGCTCGGCCGGCAGCTCCTCGGGCATCGGCACAACGGGCATGGCGATCTGGTGCTCGAAACCCGCCTCGGCGATGTGGAAGGAGGCGGCCATGGTGAAGATCGGGACGCCATGCTGGATCGCCACCACCTGGCGGGTGGTGAAGCTGCGCCCGTCGCGATAGCGGTCGACCTCGTAAATGATGGGGGTCTCGGGATCGCCAGGACGGATGAAATAGCCGTGGAGCGAGTGGGCGCGGCGCACCTCCGGGACGGTGCGGGTTGCAGCAACCAGAGCCTGGCCGATGACCTGGCCGCCAAAGACGCGTTGCCAGCCGACCTTGGGGCTGACGCCACGGAACAGGTTGGTCTCGAGCGGTTCGAGGTCGAGGATCTTCAGGACGGAACTCAGCTCGGAGGCCATGGCCTGCTCCATAGTTGGCGGGATGACTTCCGATTAGACGAGAGACGCGCCGTGCGATAGAGGTTTGGTCAGCATGATCGAAGTGGCGATCATCGGAGGCGCTCTCAACGGGCTGGCGGCGGCGCTGGCGCTGGCCGGCAGGACGGCCCGCACGCCGGTGCCGACCCTGGTCATCGACCGCGCCGACCCACGGAGCTATGGCGATCCGGCCCGCGACCGCCGCGCCTCGGCGATCACGGCATCGTCGCGGCACATGCTGACGGCGCTCGGGGTGTGGGAGGAACTCCAGTCGCAAGCGGAGCCGATGCGGCGGATCGAGGTCACCGATTCGGCACTGGCGCCGCACCAAGGGCGACCGGTGCTCCTGCATTTCGAGGAGGCCGACCAGCCTGGCGAGCCTGCCGCCTTCATGGTGGAGAATCATCATCTCCACCGAGCGCTCCACGAGGCGGCGCGGGCGGCGCCGAACATCCGCTTCATGGCCGGCCGGGGAGTCGCGTCATGCGACTATGGCGATCAAGCCGGCGTGGTGGCGCTCGACGACGGTGAAACCGTGCGGGCCCAGCTCGTCATCGCTGCCGATGGACGCAATTCGCGGGCCCGCCAGGCCGCGCAGATCTCCGGCAATGGCTGGTCCTATGGGCAAAGCGCCATCGTCACGACGATCGCCCATGGGCGGCCGCATGACGGGGTGGCGGTCGAGCATTTTCTACCGGCCGGCCCGTTCGCGATCCTGCCGCTCACCGGCAATCGCAGCGCGATCGTGTGGACGGAAGCGACGGCGAGCGCAGCTGAGATCCTGACGGCCGATGCGGGCGAGCAGGAGCGCGCGCTCAAAATGCGGGTGGGCGAGCGGCTGGGCGATGTGTCGATCATCGGCGGGCTGCAGAGCTTTCCGCTCGACCTGTTCATCGCCGACAGCTTCATCGGCAAGCGGCTGGCGCTGATCGGCGATGCGGCGCATGTGATCCACCCGATCGCCGGGCTCGGATTCAATCTCGGCCTGCGCGATGCCGCCGCCTTGGCGGAGGTCGTCGTCGAGGATGCGCGGCTCGGACTCGATCATGGTGCAGCACCGACTCTCGAACGGTATCAAGCCTGGCGGCGATTCGACACGATGATGGTCGCGGCTGCCACCGACGGGCTCAATCGGCTGTTCTCGAACGACAACCAGGCGCTGCAGCTGATCCGGTCGGCGGGATTGAGGGCGGTCGATAGCCTGTGGCCGGCCCGGGCGGCGTTCATGCGCGAGGCCGCGGGCCTCACCGGCAGCCTGCCGCGACTGATGCGCGGCGCTCCCCTTTGAATCAAGGCGATTCGGCGCGGCCGGCGCGGACCAGATAATCCTGCCAGAGCCGATCGTGGTCGCGGCCGAGCTGATGGAGATAGGCCCAGCTATAGAGCCCGGTCGAATGACCGTCGTCGAAGACGATGCGGATGGCGTAATTGCCGACCGGCTCGAGGCGGGTGATCGCCACATTCTCCTTGCCGGTGACGGTGACCTCCTGGCCGGGGCCGTGGCCTTTCACCTCGGCGCTTGGGCTCTCGACCCGGAGATACTCGGCCGAGAGGCGGTAGCGGGTGCCGTCGTCGAAGGCAATCTCGAGGCTCCGGCCGCCCGGCTTGAGGCGGATCTCCTCTGGCCAGGGGGCGGCGGGCTCAGTCGTCATCAAGCTGCCGGGCTTCCTCGACCAGCATGATGGGAATGCCGTCGCGGATCGGATAGGCGAGACGCGCCGCGCGGGAGATCAGCTCCTGGCGGTCGGCGTCATAGATCAGCGGCTCCTTGGTCAAGGGACAGACGAGGATTTCGAGCAGCTTGGGATCGATGCGGCGGGCCATTGCCGGGCGGTCCTCGCCATCCTCGCCCTCGGTCTTCGGGTTCTCATCCGTCATGGCACCTTTACCCTATTGCAGCTGGCTGCCCATGCCACCGGCCTGGGCGCCAAGCGAGATCTCGGTCAAGGCAATCAGCATGTCGGCTCTAGCCTTCAGATCGGCGGCCTCGAGCAGGGCCTGTTTCTCGATCGGCGAGAACGGGCTCAGGATCGAGAAGGCATTGACCAGCGACTCGGAGGTTGCCTGAGCGACCTCATCCCAGTCGGCGCCCATATTGTGGGCTTCGAGGAAATCGCGAAAAGCCTTGAGCAACGCCGGGCGGTCCACCTGGTCCTCGCCGAGATTCGACACGAAATCATCGGCGAAGGCCGCATAGTCGGCCTCGACCGAACGATAGAGCTTGGTCGTGGCAAGCTCGGTCGCGATGCGAAAGCGGGCGATGCCGGTCAAGGTGATCAGCATGCGGTCATCGGATGTCTCGGTATAGGCGGTGATGCGACCGGCACAGCCGGTTGGAAAAAGCGATGGCGCCGCATCCGATCGGCGCGACTGGTCCGGCGGATCCTCGGGCTGGATGATGCCGATGATGCGATTGCCTGACAGGGCATCGTCGACCATGGCGAGATAGCGCGGCTCGAAAATGTTGAGCGGAAGCTGGGCGCGGGGCAGCAGCAGGGCGCCGCTCAGGGGAAAGACCGGAATGCGGCGGGGCAGGCTGTCGGCTGTCGGATACCGCGCTGGAAAGCTCATGGTCTCGCTCACGAGAACAGGATCGATGACAGGCGCTTGCGACCCGCAATGGTGAGCTCGTCCTTGGGACCCCAGGCCTCGAAGAACTTGACCAGCTGCTTGCGGGCCGCTTCATCGTTCCAGCCACGCTGCTTGCGGACGATGCTCAGGAGGTGATCAAGCGCCTCCTCGCGGCGGCCCGCGGCATTCAGCGACACGGCAAGGTCATGGCGAGCCTGGTGGTCGGCCGGGTTCTGCTCGACAGCCTGTGACAGGCGGGCAATCTCGCCGGTGTCGACCGGGGTCGAGGCCAGGTCGAGGGCAGCGCGGGCGCTGCTGATTGCGGGATCGGCGGCCTTGGCGGGGGGAACCAGGCCCAGGGTGGCGCGGGCGCCGTCGAGATCGCCATTGCCGATCTGGGCGCGGGCAAGGCCGGCAAGGGCGCGGGTGTTCTCCCGGTCGGCGCCGAGAATTTCGGCATAGATCTGGCCGGCCGTCTTGTAGTCCTTGGCGGCGAGCGCGGTGTCGGCCTCATCGAGGATGGCGTCGATCTCCGCGCCGATCTCGCTGCCGGTCAGGCGGGAGACGAATTTCTTCAGCTCACCCTCCGGCAGGGCGCCCATGAAGCCGTCGACCGGCTGGCCGTTGACGAAGGCAAAGACCGCCGGAATCGACTGGATGCGCATCTGGGCGGCAAGCTGCTGGTTCTCGTCGACATTGATCTTGACCAGCTTCACAGCGCCCTTGGCCTCGCGGACGATCTTCTCCAATGCCGGGGTGAGCTGCTTGCAGGGACCGCACCACGGGGCCCAGAAATCAACCAGCACGGGTACCTGGCGCGAGGCGTCGATGACGTCGGCCACGAAATTGCGGGTGTCGCTGTCGCCAATCAGGGGATCGGCGGCCTTGGCCGCGGGGGCTTGGGCCACGGTGCCGGACATGCTCATGAAAGGCTTGTCCATCGCTTGTTACCTCTTTCGGATGCGCATTCGCGCCATAGATGGCCGATGAGGCGGAGAATTACAACGCCCTGGTGTCATGGTCAGCCGAGCGCCACCAGCCGGGGGGCGTGGCCGCAGGATTGGATGAAGCGGAGAAGCCCGGCGGTGCCGATGGTGGTGGTGGCGCTGTTGTGGAGCGGATGACAATTGAGGCGGTCGGCCTGCATCATCTCGGCATCGAGGACGACGGTGACGCGCCGGGCGGTGTCGTTGATCAGCGCGAAGGGGGTGACCGCACCGGGCTCGACCCCCAGCACCTCGCGCAGGAGGTCGGGGCGGGCAAAGGATAGCCGGGCCGAGCCGATCAGGGTGGGCAGGGTCTTGAGCTCGATGGCCCGGTCCTCGGGGCACACGACAAGCCAGAGTTGATCGCGCTTGTCCTTGAGAAAGAGATTCTTGATGTGGCAACCGGCAATCTGGCCGCGCAGCGCCTTCGCCTCGTCGACCGTGAACACCGGCGGATGCTCGGCGGTGGTGGTGGCGATCCCGAGCTCGCTCAGGCGGTGAAACAGATCTTCGGGGGTGGCGGTCATGGACCCTGCTATTGCATTTGCCAGGACCATGCGCAATAAAGCCGACCATCGGATGCGGGCGTAGCTCAGGGGTAGAGCACAACCTTGCCAAGGTTGGGGTCGTGGGTTCGAATCCCATCGCCCGCTCCAGGAAAACCCAACCAGGCGCATCAACTCTCGTCATTGTCCGATCGGCGCAATTTGGCGGCAGAGTTGACGGCCGTGCTCACAATGCCGCTGAATGTTCGACATCACTGCCGAGGACGACGGTCCAGGCATGCTTGCGATGTTCCCAGACAGAGTATCTCGGCGCAGGGAAACTGGGGTCCGCGAAGGCTCCCAATGGTATCGCGGTCAGGCCTGGCCAACCTTCCATGACATAGGCCACCGTTGAACCGCAGGTCGGGCAGAATTTGTAGGTCGCCTGATTGCCACTGTCTGCGATGCGCGTCCAAGTTTTCGAAGGACCGGTCAACCTGACCCTCTCATTGGGCCAGCGAGCCTGGGCCGCGAATGCGCTGCCAGTCCGTTGCTGGCAAGCGAGACAATGACAAACGGAAATCCGGACAGGGTCACCTTCGCATTCGGCTCGAAGCTGGCCGCATCGGCAGGTCGCAGTGCGGATGGTCATGGATGATCACTCCCTGCCAAGTCAGCTCCATCGAGGAACTCTAGGCCAGACCCGATCGACCGGCGCATCCCCAAATCGGTGGAGGTCACATGCAAGCGGATCATGCCCGTGATTGCCGGCGTGCTCGCCTCGTTCTGTCTGGCATCGGTGGCGATCTGGGCGGGCCTCGGCGCGGCGATCAGCCGTTTCCTTGCCAGCCCAGGAGCGCGCGCCACTTTCAATTGGACCATGGCAGCCCTGCTGGTGGTCTCTCTGGTTCCCGTTCTGTGGTGATCTTTGCCGAGCGACCCCCCTCAGGCAGTGCGGGTCGTTGATGGCTTTTCCTGAAATCCTTCATAGGCAGGAATCGAATCCAGTCGATCCAACCATTTGGCACGTGAGCGCATGACGACCTGGGCGTCCGGTCGATATTCGCCTGGGTTGGTCATCGTGGCGGCGTGAACATGAACCTCCAAGGGCCACTTCTCGGATCGGAAATAAAGGCGTGTACCGCAGGATGGGCAAAAGCCCCTGAACGTTTTGGGGCTACTCTCATAATGCACGATCTCTCCGGCCCATTTCAGTTGCCCCGGCTTCATGCCCAGGAATGCAGTAAAGGGGGCGGAAGTGGCGCGCTGACAATCGGCACAGTGACAAACCAGATTGCGCGTGATTTCTCCCGAATATGTCCAACTGACCGCCCCGCACATGCATTTTCCGGTGAGGGATACCATTGCTCCATCTCGCCTTTTGCGCCCTGGAGACTCAGCCTATCACTGCAGATGAAAGCTGCACCAGGGAAGGCCAATGAGACAAATACCCTGTTGACGGTGTCCTGCAGCGGGGATGACGATAGTGGCTCCCGCAGCACGACAGCTGGGCAAAAGGTCGAAGGACGGGAGCCCCCATGGCGAGCGCCAGGAGCAGGCTAGAGATCGACGCGAAGGACGAGGTCGCCAAGGTGGATATCATGCGCTTCGGTTTTGTCCTGCTCCCGGAATTCCCTCTCTATGCTCTCGTCCCCGCGATGGAGGCACTGCGCATAGCCAATCAGCACGCCGGCCGTCGGGTTTTCGATTGGCGAACCTTTTCCATTGATGGCGGCGAAGTCCGGGCTTGCAACGGAATGTCGCTGACCGTCGACTCGGGAATTGCAGAAGTCGCCGTTTGCCCGAATGTGCTGATTTTTGCCGGCAACCATCCGATGCGGCACTTCTCCTTGCAACTGTTCAGCTGGCTTCGAAGATTG
>Ga0209382_10010652_pt1 | contig 11439 bp, 11 predicted proteins | sample SoiMetdeltSBSDD5_FD_187599 | JGI IMG/M metagenome (GOLD analysis project Ga0209382, IMG submission 187599) | Bulk soil microbial communities from a Populus tree surrounding site in Tennessee, USA - Soil MetaG P. deltoides SBSDD5 (SPAdes) (version 2) | ecosystem: Environmental > Terrestrial >...
CAGCAGCGTCTGGATGGCGAGCCCCCCCGGCGCGGTGGCGACGAGATACACGATGGCCGCGGAGAGCAGCGCCCCGGCGAACGCGAACACGGCCACACCGAGCGCGGCCACGAGGCCGGTCTCGAAACCGAGGATCTGCGCCAGCACGACGCCGAACGCGGCGCCGCTCGACACGCCGAGCACCGACGGCTCGGCGAGTGGGTTCCGCGTGAGCGCCTGGAAGCCGACGCCGGCCACCGCCAGCGCGGCGCCGGCCAGTGCCGCCACCGCCACGCGCGGCAGTCGCAGGCTCAGGGTCACGATCGCCTCCACCGACGACGTCTCCGCCCGGCCGGTCAGGGCGCGCGCGACCGCTCCGGGCGAGAGCCCGGCGCTCCCGACGAAGAGCGCCGTGAGGCCGATCGCGAGCAGGACGACGCCCAGCGCCGACAGCGCGGTGGCGAGCCTTCGCGCGTCGGTCATCGAAAGGCCTCGGGATGAATCATGCGCGCGAGAATCTCGAGGCCCTCGGGCACCCGCGGCCCATAGCGATGCAGGATCGAGAGATCGACCGAGTAGAGCCGGCCGGCGCGGATGGCCGGCACGCTCGTGAGCGCCTGCCATTTCTCCGGCGCCGCGCGCCCCGCCGTCGAGGCCCCGCTGGAATGATCGGCCAGCACGATGACCTCGGGCGCCCGCGCCACGGCCGCCTCGATGCTGAAGCGCACGTAGCTCACCGGCTCTGCCGCCGTGATCGAGCGGCCACCGGCCAGCTCGATCATCTCGGTCAGGTGCGAATCGCGGCCGGGAACGAGAAGCGGATCGGGCCAGAGCACGTAGAGCACCCGCGGCACCGGCCGCGCGCCCACCGTGGCGCGCACGGCTTCGATGCGCCGCTGGATGCCAGCCACGAGCGGGGCGACCGCGTCCCGGCGCGCGGTCAGCTCGCCCACGCGCGAAATGAGATCGTACATCTCCGCCACGCGGCGCGCGTGAACGACGTAGACGGGAATGCCCAGACGCCGCAGCTGCAAGAACGTTTCCTCACGATTGCCCTCGTCGGTGCCGACCACGAGGTCCGGCTTGAGCGCGACGATGGTCTCGAGGCTCGGGTTGATCATGCCGCCCACGTGGGGCTTGGCGCGCGCGGCCGGCGGCCAGTCGCAGAAATCGCTCACGCCCACGAGCCGCGCGTCACCGCCGAGCGCGAACGCCGTCTCGGTGACGCTCGGCACGAGCGAGACGATTCGTGTCGGCGGCGCGGCCAGCGTGATGTCGCGCCCGAGCATGTCCCGCAGCACCAGCGCGTGAGCCGGCGACGTCAGCGCCAGGCTCAGGAGCGCCGCCGCCGCCACGCGGATCACGCGGTCACCGCGCCGAGCGGACAACGCGCCAGCCGCGCGAGCGCGTCCAGATCGAGCGCGGCCGCCACGCGATCCGCCAGGCGATCGTAGCGACCGGCCAGCGCATCGGCGCCCCAGTGCGGATCCGGCACACCGCCGCGGCGAGAAACGGCGGCGGTCAAGAGCGCGCGCCGTAGCACACCGCTCCCGAAGCAGCCGTGCAGATACGTGCCGATGACGCTGCCGACGCGGGTGCCATCCACGCCGGCCGAGCCATCGCCGAGCGCCGGGACAGCAAAGACCGGCGTGCCGCCATGCGCGGTCGTGCGTCCGCAGTGGATCTCGTAGCCGTCGAGCGTCGCCCCGGCCGCCGCATGCAGCGGACCGCCGGCCAGCACGGTGCCGTGCACGCGCCGCGTGGTCTTGTCCCGTGCGAACGTGGTCACGACCGGCAGCAGGCCGAGCCCGGCGACCGAGGCGCCGTCGGATTCGACGCCGTCGGGATCGTCCAGACGCTCACCGAGCATCTGGTATCCGCCGCAGACGCCGATCACGACGCGGCCCTCGCGCGCGGCGCGCACAATCGCGGCGTCGAGTCTCCGCTCGCGCAGCCACGCGAGATCGCCGATCGTCGTCTTGCTGCCCGGCAGCACGATCACGTCGGCGGCATCGATCGCCTCCGGCCGCGTGACGAACCGCACGACAACGCCGGGCTCGGCCGCCAGCGCCTCGAGATCGTCGAAGTTCGCAATGCGCGGCAGCCGCGGCACGACGACGACCACGCGGGCGCCAGCGCCGGGCTCGCCCCACGCGTCGTCGAGGTCGAGCGAGTCTTCGTCGGGCACGGGCGCGGCGCCGAGATGTGGCACGACGCCGAGAACCGGCACCCCCGTGCGAGCGGTGAGGAGCTCGAGCCCGCGACCCAGAACGCTCGCATCGCCTCGCAAGCGGTTGACGACGAGCGCCGCGACCCGTGCACGATCCGCGGGCGCGAGCAGCGCGAGCGTCCCGACGAGCGCGGCGAAGACGCCGCCACGGTCGATGTCCCCGACGAGGACGACGGGCGCCTCGGCGGCGGCCGCCACACGCATGTTCGCGAGGTCGGTGTCGAGGTTGATCTCCGCGGGACTGCCGGCGCCCTCGATCACCACGAGATCGTGCGCCGAGCGCAGCCGCTCGAGACTCTCGACGACGACCGGCCACAGCGTCGGGGTCAGCCGCTCGTAGCCGCGCCAGTCCAGCGTCGCGATCGCACGGCCGCGGACCACCACCTGCGAGCGATCGTCGCGCTCCGGCTTGAGAAGGATCGGATTCATGTCGACCGTCGGCTCGAGGCCCGCGGCAGCCGCCTGCATCGCCTGGGCCCGGCCGATCTCGCCGCCATCCACCGTGACCGCCGCGTTGAGCGACATGTTCTGCGCCTTGAACGGTGCGACACGGTAACCCGCGCGCGCGAAGATGCGGCAGAACGCGGCGACGAGGAGGCTCTTGCCGACACCCGAGGCCGTTCCCTGCACCATCAGGCACGGCGCCGACGCCATCGTCGCGCCGCCACGCAGGCGTCGACGAATCCGACGGCGAGCGCCGGATTCGACGCGAAGTGCAGGTGCACGTAGCTCATCAGCGCACTGCCGACGAGATACCCCTCGGCGCGCGGGGCACCGGCGGGCGCCGTCACGGTGTAGGCGCGCGGCACGCTCGCGGGAACCGGCGACAGGCGCGAGAAGTGAAACTCCTGGCCCCGCGCGACGCCACCCGACGGCCCCAGCGGGGTGTGCGCCGTCAGCGTGACGTCGACGTAGCCGAGTGACATGCGCGGCGGGCGCAGCGTGACCCGCGCAGGCAGGAGGCCAACCATTTCGTGGACGTCACCGTCGGCATCTTCGAGCGATTCGGCGAAATACATCAACCCGCCGCACTCCGCGTAGACGGGCCGGCCGTCGTCGAGCACGAGGCGACGCAGAGCCTTGCGCACCGCCGCATTGTCGGCGAGCCGGTGCGCGTAGAGCTCCGGATAGCCGCCGCCGAAGTAAAAGCCGTCCACGTCGGGAGGCTCGTCATCGGCGACCGGGCTCCAGTCGACGAGCTCGGCTCCCGCTGCGCGGAGGAGATCGAGGTTTTCCGCGTAATAGAACTGAAAGGCGCGATCGCGGGCGATGCCGATCGTCGCGCGCGGTGCCGGCACTGATAGCGGCCTCGCGGCCAGGCGCCGCGACGGTGCGAGCGCGAGCAACCGGTCCAGGTCGACGCCGCGCTCGACGGCGTCGACCATGCGCGAAAGCCGCGCGTCGTCGACCTCACCCTCGACGGCGGTAACGAGGCCGAGGTGACGCTCCGCCATCGCCCACACCTGCGGATCGCTGGCGATGGCGCCCAGCGGCACGGCCCGGCACGCAGTGCCGATCGCGTCCTTCACCATGCGGGCGTGCGCCTCGCCCGCGACGCGGTTCACGATCACGCCGCCGACCGTCAGCGCCGGGTCGAATCGCTCGAAGCCGAATACGACCGCGGCCGCGCTGCGCGCCTGCGCACGCGCATCGACCACGAGCACCACGGGCGCATCCAGCCACCTGGCGACCTCCGCCGTGGAGCCGGCCTCGCTCGTGCCGTCGAGACCGTCGAAGCAGCCCATCACGCCCTCGACGATCGCGACGTCGGCGTCCGCCGCGTGTCGCGCAACGGTGGCGAGCACGGCGTCTCGACCACACATCCACCCGTCGAGGTTGTACGAGGCGCGGCCACTGGCCAGCGCGTGCAGACCCGTATCGATGAAGTCGGGGCCCACCTTGAACGCCTGCACGACGAGCCCGCGGCGGCGAAGCGCCGCGAGCAATCCGAGCGTGATCGACGTCTTGCCCACCCCGCTGGCCGTGCCCGCCACCACCAGGACGCGCGTCATGCCGGACCGTCCACACCGGCGGACTTGAACGTCGCCATCTCCGTGTACACGCGCGCCGCGGCGCGCGCGAGGTGCACGAACAGCGCCGCGCCCGTGCCTTCGCCGAGCCGAAGCCCGAGATCGAGATACGGCACCAGACCGAGATGGCCGAGTGCCAGGTCGTGTCCGGGCTCGGCCGAGCGATGTGACGCGAACATCGCGTGGACCGATGAGGGCGCGATGGTCGCGGCGATCAGTGCGGCGGCGCCGGCGATGAAGCCATCGAGCGCCACCGGCACGCGGCGAGCCGCGCCGGCGAGGATCACGCCGACGAGCCCGCCGATCTCGAAGCCGCCAACCTTCGCGAGCACGTCGACGCCGTCGCGCGGATCGGGTCGATTCACCGACAGCGCGCGCCGCACGGCGTCCACCTTGCGTCGCCATCCCGCATCGTCGACGCCCGTCCCTCGCCCGGTCACGGCCTCGGCGGCGCCGCCGGTCAACGCGGCGGTGATCGCGCTGGCCGTCGTGGTGTTGCCGATTCCCATGTCGCCCGTGGCGAGCAGATCGGCGCCGGCATCGACGGCCTGCCACGCGAGCCGCGCGCCCCGCTCGATCGCGGCCTCGGCGCGCTCGCGCGTCATCGCGGGCCCGCGCGCGATGTTGGCCGTGCCCGCCCCGAGCGAGCATCGGATCAGCGCGTCGGACTCGCTCACCCGACCGGCGACGCCGAAGTCCGCGACGACGACACGCGCGCCGCAATCGCGCGCGAGGACGTTCACCGCGGCGCCGCCGCGGAGGAAATTCTCGACCATCTGGGCGGTGACCGACTGCGGATACGCGCTCACGCCTTCGGCCACCACGCCATGGTCCGCAGCGAACGTGAAGATCACGGGCTGCGCCACGCGCGGCGGCGCCCCGGTCAGCGCAACCAGCCGCGCCGCGAGCTCTTCGAGACGGCCGAGGCTGCCAGGCGGCTTCGTGAGCGTGTCCAGGTGGCGCCGGGCCTCGCCCGCGGCGTGCGCGGATGGCGTCGCGATCGCGTCTTGGAGCGCAGCGATGGTGATCACGCGGGGACGTCCTTCACGGTGACCGGAATGCCGGCGACCATCAAGACGACGCGGTCGACGGCCGCCGCGACACGCTGGTTGACCGCGCCGAGCAGGTCGCGGAAGTGCCGGCCGTCGTCGGTGGCGGGATGCACGCCCAGGCCGACCTCGTTAGACACCAGCGTCAGGTCCGCGGGAGGCTGCGCAAGCAGGGCGGCAAGCTCGTCCGCCTGCTTGAGCACATGCTCGTCCGGGTCGCCCCGCAGCATCAGATTCGCAACCCAGACCGTGAGGCAATCGACGAGCACGGCGTCGGCGCCCGCGCTCGCCTCACGCAGGCGCGCCACAAGATCGCAGGGCTCCTCGACCGTACGCCAGTGAGGCGGGCGCTCCGCGCGATGCCGCTCGATACGCTCGCGCATCTCGCGGTCGCCGGCGAGCGCGGTCGCCAGGAAGACGACGCGCGCCTGCCCCGATTGAGCATCGAGCGCGAAACGGCTCTTGCCGCTGCGCGCGCCGCCGAGCACGAGAGTCGTCGAAGCCACGCCCGGGTCCTCCCGCGAAGACCGAGTCGATTAGTGCGCGCGCGGGCAGGTCTCCTGGCTCTCGGATCGTCCTACTCCCCGCGCCTTCCCGGCCTCGTGGCCAGTGGCTCGTGCGGGTTTCGTCCCCGATCACAGTGACGGGGTCGCGGCGGATTCGCACCGCCTTCCCTGGGCCCTCGCGGGCGCCCGGGCGCGAACAACGGCGGAACGGTATCAGATGACCGGCCGCCGCCGCAACCGCCCGGGCCGATGCCCTACGCCGCGCGGCGCGCGGGAGCCTTGCGGCGCTTCGCCGCCGTCCTCGCCTGGCGCGAGAGCGCGGTGCGCGACGCCGTTCGCCGGGGCTGACGCTTGAGCGCCCGGAGCGTTGCCCGCGAGCGGCGCGGCGACGTCCGGCGGCGGCCTCGCCGTCCCGCGCGATACGCGGAGGCCGCGCTCCGGCGCGTGGACTTCTTGCCCTTGCGTGGGGGCGGCAGCGCGACGCCGGCGCGGCGCGCCTTGGACAGGCCGATGGCGATCGCCTGCTTGGTGGACCGTGCGCCGTGCTTGCCTTCGCGCACGTGATGGATTTCCTCGCGCACGAACTCGCCGGCCTGGGTGCTGGGACGCTTGCCCTCGCGTCGATCGCGCCGGGCCCGCTCGAGTGTTCTTTTCTCAGGCATGCTGCACCTCCGGCAGGGCGGCGGTGCGAGCAGTGTGCCAGCGACTACGCTTTCTTCGCCGACTCCTTGTCCCTTTCTGCGTACGAGACGGCGAGGCCCGCGCCGGCGTCCGCCTGGATGCCATACGGCGGGATCGGGTAGCGCAATCCATTCCGGTCGAGCGCGGCGAGTCCTTCGATGACCTTGGGCAGAAACCGCGGCGGAATGGCCATGAGCAGCTCGTCGTCGGCGACGCCGCCATAGCGACGCTCGGCGTAACACGGGATCGTGAGTGCCGGCTCTCCGGTCTTGAGCGCCTTGCCCCACGAGTCCGCGCATGCCGACTCCCCCACGGACGTGAACGACATCTTGCGATACCCCGTCCACTGCAGGCCGTTGATGAAGAAGATCATCTGGCCCGGGGTGCCGTAGATCAGGCAGATGTCCGGCGGATTCAGACGGCCCGACGTGAGCGGAGCGACCGCCATCGCGCGATACCGTCCGTGCGGCACGCAGTCCATCGCGTGCTGATGCGCGCTCGCGTCCTCGATGGTCTGAAACCACACGCCCGCCATCCGCCGGCCCGAGAGCCACTCGTCGTCTTGCGGATGCAGCCCGATGACGGCGCCGCACTGCGCGCCGATCAGGTCCGCCATCGTGATCCCGACCGTCCAGCCGAGCTGACGTGCCTGCGCCACGATCTGGTCCGTGGTGTGCCGCGCCTTGGGGCGCCGAATCTTCGGGATGGCCTCCATGGCCTCCACCGTCTCGAATAGCTTCATCCCGATGGGGATCGAGCGCAGACGGAGATATCGATTGAGGCCGTCGACGATCGCCTGCCAGTCGTAGGTGTCCGTACTCATCACGTCCTCCGCGGGGGTCATGATACCGTCGTGTCGTGGCAACGGAGACGTTCCGTTACCCGCGGCGGTTCAAGGCCATGACCGCCGTCTCCGGCGTCGTCTTCGCGGCCCTCGCCGTCATCCTGCTGAAGTGGCTGGACCTCGGTCCGGTTCGCCATCCCGAGCTGTTCGCGGCGATCATGCTGACGGTGTTCGTCTCGCTCGCGTGGTGCGTGACGATGTTTCGGCGCGCCGACGACGAGGCCACGCTCGACGAGTCGAGCATCGCCTATCGCGTGCCGGGGCGCGCGACGCTGATCATGTCGTGGCCCGAGATCACGCGTGTGCGCGCACGCGACCTGCTCCAGCGCCTCGAGCTCACCGATGTCACCGGCACCCGGCGCATCGTGCTGGCCTACCAGATGGAAAACTTCGCACGGCTTCGTCGGATGATCCGCGAGCGCACGCGACCGCCGGCGCCGACGGGCCCGCCGCAGCGCGTGTTCGCGAAGAGTCTGGCCGCCATCCTGCTGCCGCTGCACTGGCCGGTGGTGTTCGTGATCGTCGCCGCGTGGTTCTGGCGCCAGGGCGGCTCGCCGTACGCGCTGCTGTTCACCATCGCGTGGGGCGTGTGGACGCTGCTCGGCCCACCCTGGCGGGTCCGTCTGCTCGACGACGCCGTCGCCGTCGACTACCTCGGGCGGAGCCGCCGGATTGGATACGCAGAGATCGTCGAGGTGCGCGAGGATCGCAAGGACACTCGAAACCTCGCGTGGCGGCGCGATACACCTTTCTGGCGTCAAAGACGGCTCGCTCGCGCTCTTCAGCGCTCTGGAGGACGCCTGGAAGCGGGGTGGTCCGCCGCGGTGACGCATCGCCCGTGCCCGGCGATGCGGCGGCCGGGCCTCAAACGTCGCGCAGACGATCGAGGGCGCGACGCTCGCGCTTGGTCGGCCGACCCGTGCCGGGCGAGCGAAATGGCGGCGGCGCCCAGCGCGACCGCGGCGGCTCCGGCGGCGTGAGGTCGTCGTACAGCAGCCGTGCGTGGGAGGCGGCGCCCCGCCGCTCGTCCAATCCCACGACCTTGAGGATGCGGCGGCGGCCCTGCGGCAGCGTAACCTTTATATAGTCTCCGGGGCGTACCGCCTTGGCGGGCTTCGCGGACTGGTCGTTGACGTCGACTTTTCCGCCCTCGCAGGCCACGGCGGCGAGACTTCGAGTCTTGAATACGCGGGCAGCCCACAACCATTTGTCGATCCTCAGCGAATCCACGTCCTGACGGTATCATGAGGGCGCACATGACCTGGGAACCCGAGGCCGAGGAGCTCAAGCGACGGCAGGAGCTGGCCCGGGCCATGGGCGGTCCGGAAAACGTCGAACGACAGCACAAGGCCGGCCGTCTCACAGTCCGTGAGCGCATCGAACGCCTGCTGGATCCCGGATCGTTTCACGAAACCGGCGCCCTGGCCGGCGCCGCGACGTACGACGGCGACACGCTGGTCTCGATCCGCCCGGCGAACTTCGTCATGGGGACGGGTCGCATCGACGGCCGTCGCGTGGTCGTGGGCGGCGACGACTTCACCGTCCGCGGCGGCGCCAACGACGCTTCGATCGGCGGCAAGCAGGGCTACAGCGAGCGGATGGCGCGAGAGTTGCGGCTGCCCATCGTACGTCTCGTCGACGGCACGGGAGGCGGCGGCAGCGTGAAAACTTACGAGATCACGGGACGCACGTATGTGCCGGGCAATCCCGCGTGGGACATCGTCAGCGCGTCGATGTCGGAGATCCCCGTGCTCGCGGCGGCGCTCGGACCCGTCGCGGGCCTGGGCGCGGCGCGGGTGGCGTGCTCGCACTTCTCGGTGATGGTGCGCGGCATCGCGCAGATGTTCGTGGCCGGACCGCCGGTCGTCGAGCGTGCCTTCGGCACGCCGATCGACAAGGAGTCGCTCGGCGGCTCGCAGATCCAGGTCGAGGCCGGCAGCGTCGACAACGTCGTGGATTCCGAGCAGGAGGCGCTCGATCAGGTCCGGCGCGTGCTCGGCTACCTACCGCGCAACGTCTGGGAGCTGCCACCGCGCGCGGCCGCGACCGACGATCCGCGGCGTCGCGCGCAGGAGCTGCTCTCGATCATTCCGCGGAACCGCCGACGTCCCTACGACGTGCGGGCGCTGCTGTCGCACGTGCTCGATCGCGACTCGTTTCTCGAGATCGGCGCCAAGCACGGCCCGTCGTTGGTGGCCGGGCTCGCGCGACTCGACGGCTACCCCGTTGGCGTCATCGCGAACGATCCGATGCATGCCGGCGGCGCGCTGACGGCCGCCGGGTCGGAGAAGATGATGCGGATGGTGGACCTCTGCGACACCTTCCACCTGCCCGTCGTCAACTTCGTCGACAACCCCGGGTTCCTCATCGGCGTCCAGGCCGAAAAAGACGGCACGATCCGCAAGGGCGTGCGTGCGCTGCAGGCCGTCTATCAGGCCACCGTGCCGTGGATCACGATCATCGTCCGCCGCGTGTTTGGCGTGGCCGGCGCGGGGCATGCGAACGTGCAGGCGCTCAATCTGCGCTATGCGTGGCCGTCGGCCGACTGGGGCTCGCTGCCGCTCGAAGGCGGCATCGAGGCGGCCTACCGGCGCGAGCTCGAGGCGGCGCCCGATCGCGCCGCGCTGCTGAAAGCGATCGAGGCACGGCTCAACGTGTACCGCAGCCCGTTCCGCACCGCGGAGGCCTTCAACATCGAGGAGATCATCGATCCGCGCGATACGCGGCCACTGCTGACCGACTGGATCCCGCTCGCCTACGACAACGAAGCCACGCGCCTGGGCCCAAAGACCCGGGGCATGCGTCCCTGAGGAGTCCCCATGCGTGCTCGCTCGGTCCTCGTCGTTTTCGCCCTGCTCGCTCTGGCGGGCCTCGCCGCCGCCGCCGACCAGGTCCTCATCGAGGATTGGAAATCGTCCACGGTCGGCGCCACCGGGTTGCCGGGCAACTGGAAGCCGCAGAACTGGGGAACGCCGAACTATCAGAACATCAAGATCGTCGACGACGGCGGCCACCGTGCGCTGTCCATGAAGAGCGCCGATGACAGCTCCACGATCAACCGGGACATCAAGGGCAAGGTGGATCTGAACGCCACGCCGATTCTGGAGTGGGAGTGGAAGGCGATCGCTCTGCCGAAGGGCGCCAACTCGTGCAATAAGGACACCGACGATCAGGCCGGCCAGGTGTTCCTGCTCTGGCCGCGCTTCCCCGAGCAGGTGCGCTCCCGGATCATCGGCTACGTCTGGGACACGACGCGGCCGGTGGGCACGACCTGCAAGAGCGAAAAGACGGGCATGGTGACCTACATCGTGGTCCGATCGGGATCCGCCGACCTCAACCGCTGGATCACCGAGCAGCGCAACGTCGTCGAGGACTTCAAGAAGGTCTACGGCGACACGCCCGACGCTCCCGCCGTCCTGTCACTCGCCATCGACTCGAACGACACCCACTCCACGGCGGAAGTGATGTACGGAGCCGTCCGGTTCAAAGCCCGCTGACCGCTTCTTCGGCCTGATTTCCCGCGAGCTTCGGCGCGCCAACACGATTTCGCTCACACCCCGGCGCGGAGAAACGCCACTATGGTTCCAGGTGGGTTTTCGCCCACCGGGGTTCTCCTCACCAGGGGGACAGAACGATGGCTGCACGAGTGGCGCGCCGCAGTGCCCGAGTGCTGGTCGTTCGGGTCGTGCTGGTCCTGATCATCGGTGGCCTGCTGTTCATGTCCCTCCTCGTGGCCGCGGGCGTCCCCGTGTCCCAGCTTCGCGCCGCGGCGTGCGGCGCGCTCGGCGGCGTCGTCGGGCCCGATCACGTCTTCTCCGCCTGTCACGGACCGGCGCGAGCCAGCCGCGCGCTGGCCGCCGGCCAGGGGGCCGCGCATCGCCGGACGTATCGTGAAGCGCTCGATCACTACCGGACCGCCGCCGCCGCCGCGCCGGATCTGCCGGCGGCTCACGTCGCGCGCGGTGAGCTCGCCGACATCCTCGGCGAGTACGAGGAAGCCCTCGCCGCGTTTCAACACGCCGCCGCGATCGCGCCATCGCCCGATGCGAGCCTGCGCATCGGTGCCGTGGCCGAGCGGCTGGGCCGGGTGGACGTCGCCATCCAGATGCTCGAGCACGCA
>Ga0209382_10010654_pt1 | contig 11438 bp, 8 predicted proteins | sample SoiMetdeltSBSDD5_FD_187599 | JGI IMG/M metagenome (GOLD analysis project Ga0209382, IMG submission 187599) | Bulk soil microbial communities from a Populus tree surrounding site in Tennessee, USA - Soil MetaG P. deltoides SBSDD5 (SPAdes) (version 2) | ecosystem: Environmental > Terrestrial >...
TCGAGCGACCGGCGACTACATGGGGATGCTCGCCACCGTCCTCAACGCGCTGGCGCTGCAGGACGCGCTCGAGAAGGCCGGAGCGGTCACGCGTGTGTTGTCGGCGCTGCACATCCGCGAGGTGGCGGAGCCCTACATCCAGCGCCGCGCCATCCGCCACCTCGAGAAGGGCCGCGTCGTGATCTTCGCTGCGGGCACCGGCAACCCGTTCTTCACCACCGACACGGCCGCGGCCGTGCGCGGCCTGGAGATCGGCGCGGAGGCGATCCTGATGGGCAAGAACGGGGTGGAGGGCGTCTACACCGCCGACCCCAACACCGACCCGACCGCCGAGTTCATTCCCCAGATCAGCCACCAGGCGGCGATCGAGCAGCGACTGGGCGTGATGGACTCCACAGCGCTGTCGCTGTGCATGGACAACCTGCTCCCGATCTACGTCTTCAACATGAACGACGAGCGCAACATCGACCGGATAGTGTGCGGCGAGCGCGTGGGCACCGTCGTGAGGAGCGGATGAACGAAATCATCACCGACTTCCTGGCCGAGGCAACAGGCCGGATGAAGAAGTCCGTCGAGGCCACCCGCGCGGAGTTCTCGACGGTCCGCACCGGCCGCGCGTCGCCTCACCTGCTCGACCGCATCGAGGTCGACTACTACGGCGCCACCACGCCCCTGAAGCAGCTCGCCCAGGTGTCCGCGACCGAAGCGCGACTGCTGACGATCACGCCCTACGACAAGAACTCGATCAAGACGATCGAGAAGTCGATCCTGGAGTCCGACGTGGGGCTGACCCCGTCGAACGACGGCCAGGTGATCCGCCTGCAGATCCCCGAGCTGACCGAGGAGCGCCGGCGCGAGCTGGTCAAGGTCGTGCACGGGATCGCCGAGCAGGGCCGGGTGGCGGTGCGCAACATCCGCCGCGACGTGATGCACGACCTGCGCGAGCTCAAGAACGAGGGCGAGGTCGGCTCCGACGACGAGCACCGCGCCGAGACCGAGCTCCAGAAGCTGACCGATTCGCACATCGGCGAGATCGACGGCGCGCTCGCCGGCAAGGAAGAAGAGATCCTCGAGGTGTGACCGCCGCGTCGCGGGCGCGCTACGTCGCGATCATCACGGACGGCAACGGGCGCTGGGCGCAGCAGCGCGGCCTGCCCGTCCTGGCCGGGCACGAGGCGGGCGCCGACGTGGTCAAGGCGCGCCTGCGCGACGCCGTCGAGCTCGGCGTCGAGGAGCTGACCGTCTACTCGTTCTCGACAGAGAACTGGACCCGCCCGAAGGCCGAGGTCGACGGCTTGATGGCGATGTTCGCCAGGCGGATCGACCAGGAGACGCCCGAGCTGGACGAGCAGGGAGTGCGGATGCGGTTCGTGGGGCGCCGCGACGGCCTCGACGCGGAGCTCGTGCGGCGCATGGACTGGGCGGAGGAGAAGACCGCCGCAAACGAGCGGATCACGCTGTTCGTGGCCTTCAACTACGGCGGCAGGGCGGAGATCGTCGACGCGGCGCGAACCTTCACAGGGGAGACCGAGGACGACTTCCGGCGCCACCTGTACGCACCTGACATGCACGATCCCGACCTGCTGATCCGCACCAGCGGCGAGCAGCGCATCTCGAACTACCTGCTCTGGCAGCTGGCCTATGCCGAGTTCGTGTTCCGTGACGAGCTCTGGCCCGACTTCTCGCGCGAGGTGTTCGAGGCCTCCCTGGAGGAGTACGCCGCGCGTCGGCGCCGGTTCGGGGCGAGGTAGCGGAGTGGCAGAGCGGCGCGGCGGGTCCGACCTGGCAGCGCGCGTGCTCGTCGCGCTGATCGCGATTCCGATCGCAATCCTGCTCGTCTGGCAGGGCGGCGAGGTGCTGGCCCTCGGGCTGGCCGTGCTGGGCGTGATCGCGCTGGGCGAGCTGTACACGCTGATGGAGCGCGTGCGGCCGCCGGCGCTGGCCGGGTTCCTGACGCTGGTGGCGCTGCTGGCGACCGCCCTCTACGGCGAGCAGCGCCACGTGCTGATGGTCCTCGCGGCGGCCTTCCCGGTCACGTTCTTCCTGGCGCTCGCGCGCCCGCGCCGCGCCAACGTCTCGTGGGCGATCGCGGTGACGCTGTTCGGGGTGCTCTGGATCGGGCTCCCGATGGTGCACGCGATCTGGCTGCGCGACCTGTCGATCGAGCAGGACGGAAGGACGATCGTCACCGGGATGGGCCTGCTGTTCGACGTGCTGATCGCGACGTTCGTCGGCGACACGTTCGCCTACTTCGTGGGACGCGCGTACGGCCGCTCCCAGTTCGCGCCGCTGATCTCGCCGAACAAGACGCTCGAGGGGCTGGTCGGCGGCGTGGTGGGAGGGACGCTGGCGTTCTGGTGCGCCGGCCTCTACCAGGACTGGCTGACGGGCTGGGACGCGCTGCTGATCGGCTTCCTGGTGGCGATCACGGCGCCGCTCGGGGACCTGTTCGAGTCGCTCGTGAAGCGCGACCTCGAGGTGAAGGACACCGGCTCGCTGTTCGGGGCGCACGGGGGCGTGCTGGACCGGCTGGACGCGGTGCTGTTCACGGTGGTGGTTGGGTATTACGCCGCTGTGGGGCTCGGGTACGGGTAGAACGCCCGCCACACGCTCCTCGGATCCCCTTGATTGCTGCCTACTTACTCCGGGAGGGCCGGCGCCAGCCGGCCTAGAACTGCGGCGGCGCCCCGAACATCTCCGGCACCCGCGTGGCCAGCGTCAGGTCGCCGGCTACGTCGAAGCGGCCTGAGAACAGCAGCTCCTGGGGGTCGACCTCCTCCGCGATCAGGCGCGCGAAGTCCGGGATGCTCAGCTTGAACGTGACCGCCGGCGAGCCGTCGACGCCGGGCACGACCGTCGCGGCCCCGTCGCGCACCCGCACCGTCCACCGCGAGGGCGCCTTGCCGTTGCCGTGGTGGCTGAGCTCGTAGGCGATGTCGCCCTCGAATCCGAACGCGAGCTTCGGCTCGAACTGGCGCGCCATCCCGGTGAAGATCGCGCGCTGGGCGAGGTCGCTGCCGAAACGGCGCTCGAGCTGCTCGTCGCTGGCCCCGCGCACCAGCCGCGCCAGCGCCTCTTGGCCGCCGTGCTGCAGCGAGCGGCGCGCCTCCTCGGCCAGCTCGCCCAGCCGGCGTCGCAACCCGCCCTCGCGGCGCGCCCGCGCCGCGCGCTCGAGCTCCGCCTGCTCGTTGATCACATAGGCCGCCGGCGGCTCGCGCAGCGCCGAGCGGCGCGCCAGCGCGCGCGTGACCGCCGGGGTCAGCTGCTCGCGCTTGGTGCGTTCCCGGTGCTCGCGGTCGAGCGTGAACTCCGGCATCACGCGCTTCGCGAACAGCTCGAGGCTCTCGCAGATGTGCTCGTGGCGGTTGGGGCCGGCCTGGAGCACGAAGATCACCTGGTCCACGCCGACGGCCTCGTAGCGCTTGCACAGGTCGAGCACCTGCCCGGGCGTCCCGATCGCGCCGCGCAGCGAGCCCAGGCCGTGCTGCATGATCTTCACGGCCAGCGGCGCCGCGTCGGGCGCGACCAGCGACCGCGCGAAGCCGCGCTCGTCGCGATTGGCGAGGAACTCGTCCCAGACCACCGTGCTGCCGGGCTGGTGATGGCCCATCCCGTAGTAGTGGGCCAGCGAGTAGCCGAAGAAGTGGGCGCCGTCGATGCCGCGGTCGATCGCGGTCGCCTCGTCCTCGTGCATCATCATCGGCAGGACCACCGCCACGGCGGGGTTCACGCTGAAGCCCACGGGCACGCACTCGTCGGACTCGATCAGCGCGTAGTACTCCTCCACCCAGTGCCCGGCGTCCTCCGGCTCGACGAACGAGAACGAGAGCGCTCCGATGCCGTTGCGGGCGGCGAATTGGATCGTCTCGCGGCGGCTGCAGGCCACCCACAGCGGCGGATGCGGCTTCTGGAGCGGCTTGGGGACGACGTTGCGCGGCGGCATGCTCCAGAACTCGCTGCCCCAGCCGCCAAACGGCTCCTCGACGAACATGCGGGCGATCGCGTCCATCGCGTCCTCCCACATCTCCCGCTTGCGCGTGCGGTCGATCAGGAAGCCGCCCAGCTCGGCCGCCGAGGACGACTCGCCGGTGCCGAAGTCGACCCGGCCGTCGGAGACCAGGTCGAGCGTGGCGACCCGCTCGGCCACCCGCGCCGGGTGGTTCACCGCGGGTGGGATCTGGACGATCCCGTGGCCGAGCCGGATGCGCTCTGTGCGGGCGGCCGCGGCGGCCAGGAACACCTCGGGCGCCGAGGAGTGCGAGTACTCCTCCAGGAAGTGGTGCTCGACCTCCCAGACGTAGTCGAACCCGAGCCGATCGGCCAGCTCCACCTGGGCCAGCGCGTCCTTGATCAGCGCGTGCTCCGAGCGCTCCTGCTCCCAAGGTCGCGGGTTCTGGTGCTCGTAGAAGATCCCAAAGCGCATTTCGGCGCGGATTCTCTCAAGCCGCGGGCCTGATTGCCCGATGTTCTCTAAGTGGAGCCCGCCAGGGGAATCGCCGCTGCGCCTAGTCGGACGCAGGTCGGGTCTGAGCGCGAAGCGCTTCTCCGTGTGGCCGCGGCCGCGGCCGGGGCCCATGACCTCGAGGAGGTGCTCGAGGTGGCCGCCGAGGAGGCGCGCGCGGCGATCGGCGCCGCCTCGCTCTCGGTGAGCCGCTGGGAGCGCGAGCAAGGGGCGCTGCGCACGATCATCAATGTCGGCGAGCTGGGCCCGGAGGAGGAGCGCTACCCGGCCACCGAGGTCTACCTGCTGCGCGAGGACGGCAACGCCGAGCGCCTCATCCACGAGGGCCGCGCGTACTTCAACTCGGTCGACTCCCCGGACATCGACGAGGTCTCGGCACGGCGGCTGATGTGGCTCGGCAAGGAATCCGAGGTCGGCGTGCCGATCCTCGTGGAGGGGGAGGCCTGGGGTGAGGTCTACGCGACCACCGCACCGGGCCAGCCGCGCTTCCGCGGCGAGGACGTGCGCTTCCTCGAGACCGTCGCCGGCCAGCTGGCCGTCGCGATCGGCCGGGCGGAGCTGTTCTCACGCGTCTCACGCCTCGCGTACGAGGACCCGCTCACCGGCCTGGCGAACCGGCGGGCGCTCGAGGAGCGCCTGCAGCGCGCCGTCGCCCGCGCCGCGGACCGCAACGTCTCGCTGGCGGTGCTGCTGTGCGACGTCGACGAGCTGAAGGCGATCAACGACGACGCCGGCCACGACGCCGGCGACCGGGCGCTGCAGCGAGTGGGCAAGGCGCTGGTTGCGGCAGCGGCCGCGCGCCCGGGCAACCTCGTCGGACGGCTGTCCGGCGACGAGTTCTGCGTCGTGATGGAAGGCGCCACCGTGGAGCAGGCGCGGGAGCTGGCCGGCGCCACGCTGGACAACCTCAACGAGGAGGACGGGCGCTCGATCCTGATCTCGTGCGGCGCGGCCGCCCTCGGCCGCGGGGTCGACAACCTCGCCGAGCTGATGCGCGCCGCGGACGCCGCCCTCTACCGCGCCAAGCGCAACGGCGGCGGGCAGATCTTCACGGCCGGGTCGCGCGCCTCCGACGTGGCGCCGCGGCCCGAGCGCCGCGCCCTGCGGCGCACCACGCAGGAGCGCATGCGCGACGCCGTCCGGGAGCTGACCGCCAGGTTCGCCGGTGACCTCGTCCACGAGGGCCCGCTCGAGCGCATCCAGGCTGTGGCGGTCGCGCTGTCCGAGGCGCTCAACACCGCCGCCTGGGCGATCTCCTTCGCCCCCGCGGGCGGGGACACGATCCACACCGTGATCGTCGCCGACGGTCGTGACAAGCGCCTCGCCGGCCTGCACATCGGGCTCGACAACGAGGTCTACACGGTGGACGAGTACCCGGCCACGGCGCGGCTGCTCGAGGCCGGCGCCGGGGCCTTCGTGACCAACGTCGACGACAAGACCGCCGACCGGTCCGAGCGGGCGCTGCTCGAGCTGCTCGGCCGGACGAGCGTCCTGGCCGCGTCGGCGGCCGATCACGACCTGACCTGGCTGCTCGAGCTCTACTCGGACGAACGCACCGCGCCGCTCGAGGAGGGCCTGGTCGAGGCGGCCCTGCTGCTGCGGGCGGCGATCCCGCCGCGCTCGGCCCGCAAGGGCGCCGCGCTGCGCGAGCGCTGGGCCCAGCAGGTCGGGCTGACCAACTCGCTCGGCGCCCGCATGGCGGAGGAGACGTCGGTGCAGGCGATGGTCGACCTCACCGTGGAGGAGGTGCACCTCGCGATGGGCGCGGCGGCCACGGCGCTGTTCAGGCTGCGCGACGACGGGCGAATCGAGCTCGGCGCCGGCCTCGGCGCCTTCGAGGACCCCGAGGCCCGCGACCTGACGATGCCCGCCACGGTCGGGCTGGTGTGGCGCTGCCTGCGCGAGCGCCGCGTGGTGCTCGTCCCCGACGTGAAGCGGGAGCCGGACTACACGAGCATCCCGGCCACGGCAGACGTGCGCTCCGAGCTCGACGTGCCGGTGATCGTCGACGGCCGCCCGTGGGGAGCGCTGTCGATCCAATCCACCGAATCGAACGCATTCGACGAGGGCGACGCGAGCATGCTGCGCTCCGCGGCCCACCAGCTCTCCGCCGGTCTGCGCGCGGCCATGCTGCGCGAGCGGCTCGAACGCGCCCAGCAGGGAGCGGCCGAGGCGCTCAGGGCCGCGCTGGACGCCCGGGCCGCCGCGACCCTCGGGACGCCCTCGTCGCTCGTGCAGCGCTGCGAGGCCGTCGGCCGCCGCCTGGAGCTCTCGGACGCGGATCTGAGCGCGCTGCGCTACGCCGCCACGCTGCACGACATCGGCGAGCTGGGCGTGCCAGAGGCGATCCTCAACAAGCCGGGGCCGCTGACCGACGAGGAGCGCCCGGCGGTCGAGCGGCACCCGCTGATCGGCGAGGGCATCCTCTCGCCGATCGAGTTCCTGTCCGAGTCGCTGCCGCTCGTGCGGGCGGCACACGAGCGCTGGGACGGCACCGGCTACCCGGACGGGCTGTCCGGCGAGGAGATCCCCCTGGGAGCGCGCATCCTGTTCGCCTGCGACTCCTACGACGCGATGACGACCGAGCGGCCCTACCGCACGGCGCTGTCCGCCGAGGAGGCCAAGCAGGAGCTGCGCCGCGTGGCCGGCACGCAGCTCGATCCGCGCGTCGTGGACGCGCTGCTCGGGGTGCTGGACGCCGGCTCCTAGACTGAGCCGGGTGCGAAGAATCGTCATCGTCGGGTCCACGGGCTCGATCGGCACCCAGGCGCTCGACGTGGTCGGGCGCAGCGCCGAGCTCGAGGTGGTCGGGCTGGCGGCTGCGACCAGCTGGGAGTCGCTGCTCGAGCAGGCCCGCCGCTTCGGCGTGGAGCGCATCGCGCTCGCCGATCCCGACGCCGCCGCGCGCGCCGGCGAGCACGCCACGGTGCTGGGCGGCGCCGAGGGGCTCGTCGAGCTGATCACGGAGACCGACTGCGATCTCGTGCTGAACGCGCTGGTCGGCTCCGCGGGGCTCGGGCCGACGGTGGCGACGCTCGGCGAAGGGATCGACCTCGCGCTCGCCAACAAGGAGAGCCTCGTGGTGGGGGGCGAGCTCGTGACCGCCCTCGCCGAGGCCACCGGCGCGCACCTGATCCCGGTCGACTCCGAGCACTCGGCTCTGTTCCAGCTGCTCGAGGGCCAGCGGCCGGGGACCGTCGACAAGCTCGTGCTGACCGCCAGCGGCGGGCCGTTCCGCGGCCGCACCGACCTCGACGGCGTCACGCGCGAGGAGGCGCTGGCGCACCCGACCTGGGACATGGGCGGCAAGATCACGATCGACTCGGCCACGCTGATGAACAAGGGCCTTGAGCTGATCGAGGCCCACCACCTGTTCGGCATCCCGTACGACCGCCTCGACGTGGTCGTGCACCCGCAGTCGATCGTCCACGCGCTGGTGCAGCTCAACGACGGGGCATCGCTCGCGCACCTCGGCTACCCCGATATGCGGGTGCCGATCTCCTACGCGCTGCACCACCCCGACCGGGCCGACGTCCCGGTGGCGCCGCTCGACCTGGCCGAGCTGGGCGAGCTGACCTTCGAGCGCCCCGACACCGGCACGTTCGCCTGCCTGCGGCTGGCGCGCGAGGCCGCGCAGGCCGGCGGGACCGCGCCGTGCGTGCTCAACGCCGCCAACGAGGTGGCCGTGCACGCTTTCCTGCGCGGCGAGCTGTCGTTCACCGGGATCGCGCGGGTGATCGAGTCGACGCTGGCGGAGCTGCCCGCGCGGCCGGTGCGTCATTTCAGCGACCTCTACGAGGCCGACACGCAGGCGCGCGAGATCGCTCGGGGCGTGGCGGCGTGAGCGGCACGCTGAGCTGGTTCCTCGCGTTCGCCGGTTTCGCGCTGCTCGTGATCCTGCACGAGCTGGGCCACTTCACGGCGGCCAAGGCCGTGGGGATGCGCGTGGAGAAGTTCTCGCTGTTCTTCCCGCCGACGCTCGTGAGCAAGCGCAGGGGGGAGACCGAGTACGCGATCGGCTCGATCCCGCTGGGCGGCTACGTGCGGATCAGCGGGATGAACCCCTCGGAGGACCTGCCCGACGAGGTGCGCGACCGCGCCTACCACGCACAGCCGGTCTGGAAGCGGATCGTGGTGATCGCGGCGGGCCCGGCCGTCAACCTCGTGCTGGCGTTCGTGCTGCTGTTCATCTTCGCCTTCGCGGTCGGGCCCTACGACGTCGGCGTGGCGGCCGTGGAGAAGGACTATCCGGCCGCCGGAGTGCTGCACGTGAACGACAAAATCGTGGCGGTCGACGGCAAGCAGGTCGCGCCGGACAAGCTCACCCAGGCGATCTCAGCCCACCGCTGCGCGCAGAGCCCGCCCAAGGCCGGCTGCAAGGCGGCCACGCCCGCGCTGCTGACCGTGGAGCGCGACGGCAGCCGCCGGCAGGTCTCGTTGACGCCTGTCTACGACCCGAAGGCCAAGCGCACCCGGATCGGGTTCCAGTACGGCGGGACGGAGGAGCACGAGAACCTCTCGCTGGTCGGCTCGCTGGACTGGACCGTCGACCAGTACTGGTACTTCACCACGGCGACGCTCGAGCTGCCCAAGCGCCTGATCGACCCCGAGCAGCGCAAGGAGATCTCCGGGGCGGTGGGCGCCTACGAGGCCACCCGCCAGACGATCCTGAACCAGTTCTCCGACGTGATCGGCATCCTCGCGCTGATCTCGCTGTCGCTGGCGATCGTGAACCTGTTCCCGTTCCTGCCGCTCGACGGCGGCCACATCTTCTGGGCGATCGTGGAGAAGGTCAGGCGCAAGCCGGTGCCGTTCGCCGTGATGGAGCGCGCCGGCGTGGTCGGCTTCATGCTCGTGATCCTGATCTTTCTGATCGGGCTTTCGAACGACATCGGCCGATTGTCGGGCGAGGGCTTCCAAGTTCGTTAAATTCCGCACATGGAAGTCACGACCGCACGCCGCTCGGAGCGGCCCGCGGGCCTCGACGCATCCACCGTCGCCGAGGCCTTTCAGCTCACGGCCGCCGCCCACCCCGATCGCGTCGCCCTGCGCCTCAAGGACGACGAGCTCTCGCTCACGTGGGCGGAGTACGCCGACAAGGTGCGCCGGGTGGCGGCGGGCCTCGCCGGGCTCGGCCTGGAGCGCGGCGGGAGCGTGGGGATCATGCTCACGAACCGGCCCGAGTTCCACTGGTTCGACGCCGCGGCTCTCCACCTCGGCGCCACGCCGTTCTCGGTCTACAACACCTACGCACACGAGCAGATCCAGTACCAGGTCAAGGACGCCGAGGCCCGCATCGTGGTGACCGAGAAGGCCTTCGAGGACCGCATCCGCGGCCTCGAGGGGGTGGAGCACGTGATCGTCGTCGACGGCGAGGACGACGTGGAGCAGCACGCCGCCGAGGGCTTCGACTTCGAGGCCTCCTGGCGAGCCGTGCAGCCGGACGACGTCCTCACGCTGATCTACACGTCGGGCACCACCGGGCCGCCGAAGGGCGTGCAGCTGACCCACTCGAACCTGATCTCGGCCGTCCAGGGCTTCGACGAGGTGATCGCCTTCCCGAGCGACGGCCGGGTGATCTCCTGGCTGCCGATGGCGCACATCGCCGAGCGCGCCTGCTCGCACTACCTGCCGATGCTGCTCGGCTTCACCACCACGGACTGCCCCGATCCGCGCCAGGTGGTCTTCTACCTGCCCGAGGTGCGGCCGACCTGGTTCTTCGCGGTCCCGCGCATCTACGAGAAGCTCAAGGCGGCGATCGAGGCCGGCATCGAGGCCGAACAGGACGCGGCGCGCAAGCAGGCCACCGAGTGGGCGCTGGACGTGGGCCTGCGCAAGGTGCGCCTCGAGCAGGCCGGCGAGCCCGTGCCCGATGAGCTGCGCGCCGAGCACGCCAAGGCCGACGAGCTGGTGCTCTCGAAGGTGCGGGCGAAGCTCGGGCTCGACGAGATCGAGTCGATCAACGTGGGCGCGGCACCCACCCCGCGCGAGGTGATCGAGTTCTTCCACGCGATCGGCATCCCGCTGGCCGAGCTGTGGGGGATGTCCGAGACGACCGGGTACGGCACCTGCAACCCGCCCGACCGGATCAAGATCGGCACGGTCGGGCCCGTCTCCCCGGGGGTGGAGATCAAGCTGGCCGACGACGGCGAGGTGCTGATCCGCGGGCCCGTGATCACGCCCGGGTACCGCAACCAGCCCGACAAGACCGCCGACGCGATCGATGCCGAGGGCTGGCTCCACACGGGCGACGTGGGCGAGTTCGACGACGACGGCTATCTGAAGATCGTCGACCGCAAGAAGGAGCTGATCATCAACGCGGGCGGCAAGAACATGTCGCCGGCCAACATCGAGGCCAAGGTGAAGGCCGCCAGCCCGGTGATCGGCCAGGTGATCGCGATCGGGGACATGAAGCCCTACAACGTCGCCCTGATCACGCTCGACCCCGACGTGGCGCCGGCCTGGGCCGGGGACGTCGCCGCCGAGGTGGAGCGCGGTGTGGCGGCTGCCAACGAGCAGATGGCCCGCGTGGAGCAGATCAAGAAGTACAAGGTGCTGGATGGGGACTGGGAGCCGGGCGGCGACGAGCTGACGCCCACGATGAAGCTCAAGCGCAAGCCGATCCACGAGAAGTACGCGAAGGAGATCGAGGAGCTCTACGCGTAGATACCCTTCGGGGCAGTGGCCTCGAAGCGACAGATCGACGTGGGCGGGGTGAAGATCGGCGGCGGCGCGCCCGTCGCGGTCCAGTCGATGACGAAGACGGAGACCGCCGACTTCGACGCGACCATGCGCCAGATCCATGCGATCGCCGATGCCGGCGGCGATCTGGTGCGCTGCGCGGTCCCGCGCGACGACGACGTGCGCGCCCTGGAGCGGATCGTGGTCGAGTCGCCGATCCCGGTGATCGCGGACATCCACTTCAACCACACGCTCGCGCTCAAGGCGATCGACGCCGGGGCGCACTGCGTGCGCA
>Ga0209382_10010655_pt1 | contig 11438 bp, 5 predicted proteins | sample SoiMetdeltSBSDD5_FD_187599 | JGI IMG/M metagenome (GOLD analysis project Ga0209382, IMG submission 187599) | Bulk soil microbial communities from a Populus tree surrounding site in Tennessee, USA - Soil MetaG P. deltoides SBSDD5 (SPAdes) (version 2) | ecosystem: Environmental > Terrestrial >...
GGGCGACTTCGGTCGGGAGACTCTGTCGGATTCAGAGCGGCAATACCGAGTGCTATGGACAGGACGGCCGTTTCGGCTCTGGAGTAACCCCCTTATACGAGGATAGCGGAGGCAATCTCTGGGCGGGAGCGATGAATGGCCTGTGGCGATGGAAGCCTGGTCCACCTACGCTCTATCCCGTGCCGGAGCCGGCGCAGCGAATCTACGCGCTGCTCGAAAGCGATGACGGTGGACTCCTGATTACCCAGCACACCGGAATCAACAAGCTGAAGAACGGAAAATTCGAGGCGCACCCGCTTCCCGCTGGGTTCCAACCCCACAGGCTGCTTCGGGATCGCGATGGCGGCCTGTGGATCGGCGCCCTGGTGGACAGGGGGCTGTTGCATATCCACGAGGGAAGAACTGATCTGTTTACACCAGCCGAAGGTCTGTCGGACGGATCCGTTAACGCTCTCTTTGAGGATCGGGAAGGCAATATTTGGGTGGCGACCGACGATGGCCTCGATCGGTTTCGCGACTTCGCCGTCCCCACGATTTCCATCCAGCAAGGTGTGTCGAGCCGAGGGGTTTCTTCCATTGTGATCGCGAGGGATGGCGGTCTTTGGGTGGGCGCATCTACCGGGCTGAATAGGTGGATCAACGGCCGGATCAAGGTTTATCGCAAAGACAGCGGGTTGCCGGACAAGGCGCATGCCCTCTTTCAGGACGCGAGCGGGACAATGTGGGTCGGCACGCAAAGCGGGATTGCCTTCCTCGAGTCCGAACGGTTTGTTCCCGTCGCATCCGTACCGTACGGAATCGTCTATTCCTTCACTGACGACAGTGCAGGGAACGTCTGGGTGGGTCATCAGAAGGGGCTTCTCCATCTGTTCGGAGCGCGTGTGGTGGAACTCATCCCCTGGGCCAGGCTCGGGCGCACGGACCCGGCTTTCGCTCTACTGCATGATGCTGTGCAAGGTGGTTTATGGCTTGGATTTCGAGACGGTGGTGTCGCGTATTTCAAGGACGGCCAACTCCGCGCTTCGTACGCAGGCGCCGACGGGCTGGGCCAGGGAATGGTTCGCGATTTCTACATCGATGTGAATGGGACCCTCTGGACTGCAACTGACGGCGGTCTGAGCCGAATCAGAGACGGCCGCGTTCTGACGCTCACCACAAAAAATGGACTGCCGTGCGATACGGTTCACTGGATCAGGGAGGACGACTCTGGTTCGGTCTGGCTGTATCTCGCCTGTGGCTTGCTGCGTATGGACCGCTCCGAGTTGGACTCCTGGGCCTCCCATCCAAAGCAGGCGATCCATGCGACCTTCTTCGACAGTGCCGACGGAGTGAGCAGCCATCGGTTCACGAGCGGCTATAACTCGGTTGTCGCAAAATCCGCGGATGGCAAGCTGTTGTTCGTGCGTGATGCCGGCGTCAGCGTGATCGATCCGCATCATCTGGCGTTCAATGAACTTCCCCCACCGGTGCACATTGAGCAAGTCACTGCCGACGACAAGATCTACGACGCGACGAACGGGCTGCGGCTGCCACCGCGCACTCGAAATCTCGCGGTCGATTACACGGCGCTGAGCTTCGTCGCGCCGGAGAAAATGCGCTTCCGTTACCTGCTCGAAGGACAGGACCCCGACTGGAAGGAGGTCATCAACGATCGGCGGGTGCAGTATTCGAACCTGCCTCCGGGCGCCTATCGCTTCCGCGTGATGGCGAGCAATAACAGCGGTGTCTGGAATGAAGCCGGCGACACCCTCAGCTTTTCGATTGCTCCCGCCTATTACCAGACGCGGTGGTTCGCCGCGATGGTGGCGCTGGGGATCGCCACGCTGCTGTGGGCGGCGTATCAATGGCGCGTCGCCTCGCTCGCGCGTCAGTTCAATCGGACGTTGGAGGCGCGGGTCAGCGAGCGGACGCGCATCGCGCGCGACCTGCACGACACGCTGCTTCAGAGCTTCCAGGGCGCGCTGCTGCGCTTCCAGTCGGCCGCGAACGTCGTCGCGACGCGTCCTGACGAGGCGCGGCAGCGACTGGACCAGGCGCTGGACCAGGCGGAAGCGGCGATCACCGAAGGGCGCAACGCGGTGCACGGGTTGCGCGCGTCGGCAACGACGGTGAACGATCTGGCGAACGGCATCGCCGCGATCGGCCTGCAACTGACCCGCGAGGGGCCGCCCGGTCCCGCGCCGTCGATTGACGTCGCGGTCGCCGGCACCTCTCGCGACCTCAATCCCGTCGTCCGCGAGGAAGCGTTCCGGATTGCCGCCGAGGCGTTGCGCAATGCGATCAAGCATGCGCACGCGCGGCAGATCGCGGTGACGATTTACTACGAGCGGCGGCAGCTTCGTCTGGTGATTCGCGACGATGGCAAGGGGATCGACGCTGAGACGATGGCGCGGCAGCAGGTGGAAGGCCATTTCGGTCTGCCCGGGATGCGCGAGCGCGCAGCGGTCGTCAGGGGACGGCTCGATGTCCGCAGCGAGCGTGGCGCCGGAACGGAGATCGAACTGCGCATCCCCGCGGCGGTCGCCTACGGCGCGGCCGCACGCGCGGCGTGGTGGTCGCGACTGGTGGGTACGTAGAACGCCGACGTCGCGTTCGACACACACCGACGACAGACACAGCATCCTTCGCACGCTCCTGTGACTCGAACGAGGCTGATCGACGCACCGTTCGAGCCCCGCTCGGCCGCCATTTCAGATCTTTTCGAAGATCTCGCCCCTCCAGCGCTCGACCGGGGTGACTTCAACCCTCGACTGAGGTTGTCGCCCGGCGGCGCCTCTCGCACAATGCCGGGAGTAGTTGAGAGGTGCATATGTTCACGGTTACAGAGCCACTCACGACTGACCCGGGTTCGCTGAGCGCCTATTTTGTCGGATCGCAGGAACTGCTCCAGACGATCGCCGGCGTGCTCGATATCCGCAGCGTGTTCCCCCGCGTGTCGGAGATCGCGCGGCAAATGCTCCCTCACGACGCCCTGACGATGAGTTGCCAGGACGAGGACTTGAACGTCCACCTCGAGGCGTCGTCCAACGACGACGTCCGCGGCCTGATGTCGGACCTGGCCGGCGTGCCGATGGCGCCGGAACTTCTCATCGACGATTTGCGGAGAGAAACATTTCCGCTCCCCGAGCGCTCCTACTGGCGCGCGCGAATCGACGACCGTGGCTATCGCTCGCTGCTGCGCGTCGCGATACCGGCGCGCGATCGGCTGGTTGCCGTCGCTTTCTGGTCGAAGCAGGCGCATGCGTACGACAGCCGGCATTTGCCGCTCGCCCGCCGAATCGTCGAACATCTCGCCCTTGGGGTGTCGCACGAACGCCTGGCCAACACGGCGTCAACGACCATAGACGACCGCTCGCGCAAGGAGCCGGCCGACAGCCACGCGCGAGTCCCGTCCGCGGCATCGAACTCCAGGACGAACGATAAGCACTTCGTCGGAGAGTCTGCCGAATGGCTCGAGGTGCTGAACAAGGCGGCACAGGTCGCAAAGACCGATACGACCGTGCTGGTGACCGGCGAGTCTGGTACGGGCAAGGAAGTGGTCGCGAGGTTCATCCACCGCGTGTCCGCGAGAGCCCAGGGACCCTTCGTCGCCCTGAACTGCGCCGCCCTGCCGGAGCAGTTGCTCGAGTCGGAGCTCTTCGGCTACGAGCGCGGCGCGTTCACGAGCGCGCAGCAGGCCAAGCCGGGCCAGATCGAGCTGGCGGCGGGCGGCGTGCTGTTCCTCGATGAGGTCAGCGAGATGAGCCTTGCGGCACAGGCGAAGTTCCTGCGCGTCCTGCAGGAGCGCGAGTTCCAGCGGCTCGGCGGGACTCGGGTGCAGAAGGCGAACATCCGCGTGATCGCGGCGAGCAACCGCGACCTGCGCAAAGCGGTCGAGCGCGGCACCTTCCGCGAGGACCTGTTCTACCGGCTGCAGGTATTCGACATCAATATCGCGCCGCTGCGGGAGCGCCGGTCCGACATCCTTCCCCTCAGCGAAGCGATGCTGCAGGAGATCGGCAAGTCGTTCGGCCAGGTGCCGGCGTCGCTGACGCAGGGCGCCCGACAGGCGCTGCTCGAGCACGACTGGCCGGGGAACGTGCGCGAGCTTCGCAACGCGCTCGAACGCGCCGTGATTCTGGCTGACGGCGAGCCGATCGGCGCGGCGCATTTGCCGGTCCGGTGCGAAGTGAAATCGCCGGTCGCTGCCACGCTCACCGCCAATCTGCGCACGGTCGAGCGTGCGACGATCGTCCAGGTTCTGCGCGAGTGCCGCGGCAACAAGGCGCGCGCCGCGAAGCGCCTGGGATTGACTCGAACCCAGCTCTATGGCCGGCTGAGGAAATACGGCCTGGAAGAGGAACCCATCGCCGCGGTCGCGTAACCGTGCGCGCCGCGCGCACCCGGTCGAACCGATGCACTTTCCATGACGTGTGTGCGCCTTGGGTGATGTCGAGCGCCGGATTCAGCGCGAACCTCGCGACCACCACGAGCGGGCCGACCGACCGTACGCGATCGCCGCCGGCACGCGCAGCTCGATCTCCATGCCAGCCTCAGGCGCGCTGCGGACGTCGAGTCGTCCTTTGACGATGGCCGCACGCTCGCGCATGCCCGGCAGGCCGAAGTGTCCCGCGAGCTGCTGCCGCGTCATCGTGTCACTGGGAATCCCCTTCCCGTCGTCGCGAATCACCAGACGAAGCTGCCGGGGTTCGTAGTGGATCGTCACGATGACGCGCCGCGCCTCGGCGTGTTTGACCGCGTTGCGCAGCGCCTCGCCGGCGATGCGGAACGCTTCCTCGCGGACGACGGGATTCAGGTCGCGCGACGCGCCGTCGACCTCGACCTCAATCAGCGGCACGGGGCCCACCGCCGGATCGCCGGTCAGCTCCGCACCGATCGCGGTGATCCCGTTCGCGAGGTCGTTCACAGTCGTCGCCGAGGCGCGCAAGCCCTGCACGGCATCGCGCCCTTCCGTGACGGCCGCTTGCGCCTGGTCCAACGCGCGTTCCAGCCGCTGCCGCGCCTCGTCGGGACGCGTGGCGAGGACGGTGGCGACCGACTGAAAGCGCAGCAGCGCGCCCTGGAAACTCTGGAGAAGCGTGTCGTGCAGGTCGCGCGCGATGCGTGTCCGCTCGCTGAGCCGCGCGTCCAGCGTCCGGTTGAACTGCCGCGCGAGCTGCGCGACGCGCCATTGATACGCCACCCACAACAGCGCCGCCGTTCCGGCCACCAGGAGCGCGGCGAACCAGCGCGTCTGGTAATAGGCGGGAGCAATCGAAAAGCTGAGGGCGTCGCCGGCTTCATTCCAGACACCGCTGTTATTGCTCGCCATCACGCGGAAGCGGTAAGGGCCTGGAGCGAGGTTCGTATACTGTACCTGGCGATCGTTGACCACCTCGAGCCAATTTCGGTTCAGTCCCTCGAGCTTGTAGCGGAAGCGCACCTTCTCCGGAACGACCAGGCTCAGCGCCGTGTAATCAATCGCCACGTTCCGTACATGCGGCGGCAGAACCAACCCGTTCTCGGCGTCGTAGGTCCTGCCGTCGACTGTGATCTGTTCGACGTGCACCGGAGGTGGGACCTTGTTGAATGGTATGTGGCGCGGATCGATCACGTTGACGCCGTCGTAAGCGAGGTACCAGATTCTCCCATCCGAAGCCTTGGTGACATCCTGTACAGCAAGAACGTCGGAATGGGTGCGCACACCGTCCGAGACGTCGAACAGCTCAGCCTGCACCACTTTCGATGGATCGTCGACCCAGGCGTCCAACTCAGGCTGGGCAATCTGTACCAAGCCGCAAGCCGTATAGGCCCAGACGAAATCGTCGGCGTCGTCCATGGTCCAGTGGACCGCGTCGCAAGGTATCCCATTCTTGCTCGTGAGTGTCGTGACGCGGTCGTTCTTGATGCGGCTCAGCCCGTTTTCAGTGGCGACCCACAGCTCGCCACGCGGCCCAAATCGAAGGCTATTCACCTGTCCTGGCCCAAGCCCATGGGCGGCAGAATAAGACTTTCGAATCGCTCCGTCTGCGAAGTAGGAGACCCCTCCACCGCTGAATCCCAGCCAGACTCCGTTCCCGGAGGGGTCGGCGACGACAACACGCGCATGATCGTGATGCCCCAGCGCCGCCCGGTGAATTTTCTCAACTACGCGGCCCTGAGATAAATGAAAGAGGCCGTAGTCCTGTTTCGCCAACCATAAGTGTCCCGAGGGAGCTTCGGCCATCGATGTGACGCGTCCGCCGGGAACCTCGCGCACAGGCACAAATCGACCATCCCTTAAGTATCCGAACTCCAGAATGGTTGAGAACCATAGCCGCCCGCCGCTGTCCTCAAACAAGGAATATGGCACCCCTTTGTTTGCGTCGGGATGTTGAGAGCTTCCGGGCCGGAGCAGCACATCGATGCGGCCGTCTTTCCACCGGTTCAGGCCGTTGTTTGTTGCCACCCAGACACTACCGTCTTTCGCGCCCACGATCGACACGCTGTTGGTGTTCGATAATCCCTGCTTAATCGAGATATTCGGGACAGCATATTCACGGAACCGGTCAATACCGTTAGTAGTGACCGCCCACATGCTGCCTTCCTGGTCTTGAAGAAGCGCGGTCACCGTGTCGCCAGAAAGGCCATCAGCCCCGGAAAAAACATCCGTCCTGCCTTGATGGAAATGGATCAGGCCACGGTCGGGTGTACCGACCCACACACCTCCGTCACGATCTCGGAGGATTGGCGATGCCTTGGACCGCCGCACCTGCCCGTTCACCAGTCCCGGCACTCGCCCGGCAGTGGACGTCAGGAGCGCGGATTTTTCATGCTCTCCAAGCGGCGGTAGCCCATACTCGGCACCCGGCAATTCGAACGATTTCGGTCGCCCCGACTTCCATTTCCCAGAACCCTTTTCCACACCCACCCAAAACTTGCCCTCGGCATCAGCATTGATAGCGCCAACGTTCCCCTCAAAAATGCGAGGTTCGTCAGTCGCAACCCATACAATGCCTGTGCGGTCCTCGAGCAATGCAGAGATCCGGCTCCCGTTCAGCTCGGGGTAGCTAGTGAGCTTGCCGTCTTTCCAACTGGCAAGCCCCTTTGTTGTGCCGATCCAAAACGTGCCGTCAGGTGTGACTAGCAGCGTCGGAATGTTGCTGCTGGGAAGTTGGCCGTTGGGCGGTGTCCAGGCGACAGCCCGAACGCCATCGAACCGCAGCAAGCCGAATTCCGTGCCCAGCCAGAGATAACCATCTGGTGTCTGTGCGATGGCGTAAATGAAGCCCTTGGTGAAGCCGTCGCGCACCCTCCATGCGGTATGCGCATACTGGCTGATATCGAGAGAGTCGCCCAATGCGAACGCGCAAGTGCAGCACCCCAACATCACTGCCAGACGGACAATCAAATGCGCGCCGCTTTTCCATAGAACGGACATTTTAGCCAAGCGGGCAACTCATGTTGCTGAAAGAATCGCCTACCCGCTGCGACAAGCAGGAGATCCTGATGCGAGCTACTTCAGCATCGCAGGCCAGTTAAGAACGACCGAGTAGGACTCCAGAAATCCCTTACGTGGCTCTAGCACCAAAAACTTCTGTCCATCTTGAGTGACGGCATACTGATTCACTGTGGGATCTGGAACCAGTCCGGTGTGAAACAGTTTTCGTGGTGGACCTACACTCACAACCGAACCGCGGTCGACGGTAGCTGCCATCATCGCTCCGTCGTAGTCGATGAAGAAGAGTTCCTTGCTGTCGCCGCGCCACCGCGGTTGTGCGCCGGCGCCCGATACCTGCTTTGAATCGTGAAACGCCGGAAACGAAGCGACGAAGACCTCCCACTTCGCGCCGCGAAGCTCACCGTAAGCGACCAAACGTCCATCTGGAGACAGATGAAATCCATCCTTGAGAAAACTCGATGAATATACGGGCTGAGGCTTTCTATCCCCCGTCAGAGGTAGAACCGAAAGAGTCAACGTGTCGTGCGTCAGCAGAAAACGACCATCCGGCGACCAGTCTTCCACCCAGTGTCTTTCATTGTCGCCATAAATCGGCTCTGCTTGCTGGTGGCCGATTTCAATCTTCTCTACCAGGAACGGCGGATCACTCCCGCCGTTTGGAAGTAGATTAAACGCTACGTAGCGCGAGTCGGGGGACCATACGGGATCAGATTGTGCGTGCGGGTCGCTCGTCAGGGGAGTCGTTGTGTTCGTCGCGATGTCGATCAGCCACAGACTGCCGGTAGCATGCTGTTGGAACGAGTTGAGTGCCAAGTGCTTGCCGTCCGGAGAAAGCGTGAACTGCTGATAATCGACCACCGGATCGAGACTGCCAATCGTTGAACCATCTCGTGCATACCATCTCAGCTGATCGAAGGATGATCCTTCTGCCGTGCCATAGATCAGCACCCCGTTCTGCGAAGCAGTGAATTCGGAACTGCCCAGATAAGCGGGAGGCGCGGCGACGCTGCGGACCAGTAATACTGGTTCGCGGATTTTTCGCAACGTGCTCCAGTCCATGCGTTGCGCGAACAGATTTCGCTGGCGCGCAAACAGCAGGTAATCCGGAACGGCTACTGCCCGGTTCTCACTCGTGAGAAGTTCGGTAGGAGGTCCACCTTCGAGGGGCTGAGTGTACACCTTCGCCTGCGGATCATCCGCTGCCAGGCTTGTCCGCGCCAGGTACATGAAGCCTTTGCCATCCGGCAGGAATTGGACCCACATGTGGCTGACCTGTCCTGGGAGCAACGAGGTCACGGGGGTCGCATTCGCGCTGTTTGGAGAGACGCGGAAAATTGGACTGTTTACGGCTTTGGCGAAGAGAATCGTCCCGTCGGGTCCCCAGGTTCCTTGCGCAATTTCCGGAACGCTGAAGATCACTTCGAGGGAACCACCAGATCGCCGTATTTTCTGCAGTTTGCCATCAGCCCAGAAGCCGATGAACTGTGAGTCTGGTGACCAGAATGGCAGAAGCGCGCGCTCTGTGTGATCCATTCTCTGCGCTTCCGAAGAACCCAAGGGCCTGATCCACAACGAACTTTGACCGGAAGCATCAGTTGCCGCGAAGGCCAACGTTTCGCCGTCAGGAGAAAGCGCAAGATGTTCGAACGGGTGCCAGTTTCTGTGTAGCGTGAGTCCGCTCGGCAGACCGAGTGACAGTCTGACCGCGTTCGACACTCTTGGCGTGCGGTGTTTCGATGAAAGCACCAAAGAAACGACGACGAACGCGACTAGGGTCGCGACCAGGACCACTGCTCCAGGCCGCGACCGCAGCCATGCGAAACCACGCACGATCGATCGCCCCGCACCGCGGACCGCGTCCACCTTTTCAGTCGAGACCTTCTCCGGCTGATTGAACTGTTGCCCTCTCGACATTGCGCCTATATTAGCGCCTGACGCTCATGCCTTTCGGAAATTCGCTGATGTGAGAGTTCTCTACATTGGGCGAGAAATCGGTCTGCGAATCGCTGGCCGACAGTTCCTGGTCGGATCCGCTGCGGCCTCGCGCGACCGCGCGGCAGCCGCCACGGTGCCTGCCTGCGGAAAGGCCCGGTGAGGTTTCGATCTCCATTTCGTGCTACGACAGCGGCGCGTCACCGACGCGGCGATTGGAAAAGCGCGTGACATACGAGACCGCCAGCGCCGCCAGCAATGCGACGGGCAGCAGGAACAAGGGCTTGTCGCCGGCGAGATAGTGCGCCACGGTTGCCGCGATCCACATGAACGTGAACCCTGCGTAGGCCCATTCCTTCAACCGCGGCAGCCCCGGCATGAGCAGCACGATCGCGCCGGCCGGCTTGCCGACGCCGAGCAGGACACGCAATTGCTGCGGGTAGCCGACGTGGCGGAAGTTCTCGACCGCCTCGGGGCTGGCGGTCAAGTACGCGAACGCCGCGAGCAGCGGCACGATCGTCACCAGACCCGTCGCTCCCCAGTACGCGATCGTTCGCGGCATGTTGACTTCTCTGACAGCTGGTCCGAAGTCGGACCGAGCGACTGTGCTTGGCATGACTCTCTCCATGCGAGTTACGGCCGTCGCGCATCACGCGCCACGGTCCGAACAATGAGAATTACCGTCAGAAGAGCGCTTTCTTGATAAGGGCCGGAATCGTCGGCGTCGCTTGCAGCTGAATGTTCCACTTCGGACCGGCGACGCTTGGACGAATCGGGTAGTGCTGAACCTGCAGCTGGAACAGCGTCGGCAGGCCGCCGCATTTGCACATCTTGCCCACCTGGGGCCCGATCCCAAACGTCCCTCGCCCCCCTCCGCGCGCCTTCCAATCAACCGCAAGGGTCGGCTGCGTCCCCAAGGTCCACCCGTTTTCGAACAAGTAGGTGAAGTTGAACGTGCCGCTCATCTGGTTGGTGTCCCGCCCCTCTCCGCCGACCTTGAACCATTGCTGGACGAAGCCATAGCTGATGAAGTGCTTACCGAGCAGCACAGCTCCCGCATCAGGGCCCACCTGCCATGTGTCCTGGCTGAGCAGATTCGTCGATGCCGTCGGAAAGATGAACGTCGGGCCTGCGCCGACCATCAGCCGGCCGCCGAAGAACGGGTGCGGCAGCGCGAATGCGAGAACCGTGTCGCCGAATCCGGCGGTCCGTTCATTCCGCCCGCTCTGATTGAAATGAGGGACGGAATTGACGATGGTCACAACGGGGCGGATAATCAGCCCCTGCTTCCCGGTCAGCCTCAGATTCAACAACGGCTGGAACTGCAGATTGCTCTGCACTCGACCGTCGCCGCGGGGCATCTCCGTCCAGTTGTTGTTCTGCAGCAGCTGCAGAGCCCAACTGCTCGCGAACGGATTACTCGCCTCCTGCGCCAGTGCCGCGGCCGACTGCTCCTGACCTCCTGACGGCAGTGTGGCGGTTGTCGCTGTCGCCTGCGTTTGCGCCAGCGCCGGATTGCCGACGCACGCCACTGCGAGAGCGACGCCAAGAATCGTTTTGACCTTCTGCTTTGTCATCCCCATCTCCCTCCGCAGTGCGGGAGGGCAAAGGGGATGCCGTCGCTCGCGCGCGGAATCCTTCGATGACGCGAAGTGCGGCCTGGCATAGGCGCCCGGTTTCAGACGCATCGTCCGAAAACACGCGCTGGTTTGCGCGGCGGCGTCGAACAAACACGCAGATTCCCGAGCGTTCGCGACGAAACGCCTGCCGGCACCACCGTTGCCATCTCCAGACCCGTGACGTGCGGACCCGGCAAGGAGCCCGCATCTCGAGGCGCGATGTTTCTGGAGGCGGTATGCGAACACTCAATAGATTTGCTCGATGCCTGGTGCCAGGTCTTGTGGTCGTCGGTCTGATTTCGCTCGCCGCGCCGTGTGCTGCCCAAGAAGCAGAGGCGCCTGTTCTAGACGACGCGCGCGATGGACGCGGGTCGGTATTTGTGCCCGGGGGCTTTCTCGGCCTGGTTGCTCCTGTCCATGATCGAGTCTCTGTAAACCTCTACGGTTTTTACTACGGTGAAGTGGAC
>Ga0209382_10010656_pt1 | contig 11437 bp, 7 predicted proteins | sample SoiMetdeltSBSDD5_FD_187599 | JGI IMG/M metagenome (GOLD analysis project Ga0209382, IMG submission 187599) | Bulk soil microbial communities from a Populus tree surrounding site in Tennessee, USA - Soil MetaG P. deltoides SBSDD5 (SPAdes) (version 2) | ecosystem: Environmental > Terrestrial >...
ACGCGTGAACTCGGTGCCGTAAGCGTTTTTGAAGTACGTCGTACCGACGCTTCGGATGGTGGAGAAACAAAAATTATTGAACAGAACCCACAGTACGGGAATGCCCAACTCGACGGACGTGGTGAGCGCGCCGACAACCGACATCAAACCGCCGTCGCCGACCAGACACACCACTTTTCGTTCGGGCGCGCCAATCTTCGCTCCGATCGCGGCCGCAGGCGCAAACCCCATAGTGGCGAGACCTCCGCTGGTGATGAAGGTCCGTGGACCAAGAGCCGGCAGTTGCTGACCAGCGCCGTTCTTGTTCCAACCGACATCCGTGACGGCGATCGCATCCGCTGGGAGCGCTTTACCTATTTCGGCGAGCAATCGCGCGGGATGAATCGGCGTTCCGGAATCGGTCTGGCTTTCAACGAGCTCCTGCTGCCAGTTCTCTTTACGGGTTTTCAGTTCAGCCAGGCGAGGCAATTCGCGCCAATCACCCCGAGACTTGGCGCGCAGTTTGTCGTTGAGTGAAGCAAGAGTCTTCTTCGCGTCGCCGACAATGCCGGCTTCAACTGGATACAGCTTTCCGATTTCCTGTGGATCGATATCGATTTGAATTAACTTCGACGGCGGAATGGCGAACGTGTATTTCGGATCCCAGGAGCTGCAATCCGCTTCCGCGAAGCCAGTGCCGATCGCGAGAATCACGTCCGCCTCTCGCGTCGTATCGTTTGCGACACGCGTTCCCCAGATTCCCGTCATTCCAACCGCAAGCGGATGATTTTCGGGAAAGGCGCCTTTGCCCATCAATGTCGTGGCAACGGGTATGCCAGTCGACTCCGCGACGTTCTTCAATTCGCTCCACGCTTCGGAAAGGTTCACACCGTTACCGGCGAAGATCACCGGCCGCTTGGCGCTTAACAAAAGACTCGCCGCCTCGAGGACACCGCCTTCATCGCCGGCGGCACGGCCGTACTGGGCGCGGCGCTGGTGAACCGACGGAGGCGGGACATTGACCGGTCGCGAGAAAACATCCATAGGGACATCGATAAGAACGGTCCCGGGCCGTCCGGATTGCGCGAGATTCAAGGCGCGTGGCATTACATCCGGCAAGTACTGAGGGTCATCGACGCGCCACACGCGTTTGCAGAACGCCCTATAGATGTCACCCTGAGAAGCATCGGCATGGAATTTGATTCCCTGATGCGGTTCGCGCGCATGATGGTACGACTGCGTGTTGCCCGAAAAAACAACCATGGGCGTGCAGTCCGCTGCGGCCGTTGCCACACCGGTAAGAGCGTTCGTCAATCCGGGTGAAAGGTGCACATTGAGCACGGCCAGCTTGTGTGAAACGCGAAAGTACGCATCCGCGGCATGCGCTGCCATTTGTTCATGGCGGAAAGAGACGTAATCAATCCCGAGCCTTCGGCAGGAATCGATCAGAGCGTAGTTGGTGTGACCACATTGTCCGAAAACTTTGCTGACACCTTCCTGTTTGAGACATTCGGCAATAAACATGGCGCCGTTCATGCATTCAACTCCCTTATGACAAACTTATCGTGATCAGTCGTTCCTCGGTCATTTCCCGCATGGCGTAACGCGGACCCTCGCGCCCAAGCCCACTGTCTTTGACTCCGCCAAAAGGCACGAGGTCGACGCGACTGCTTGACGACTCGTTGATGTGCACGACTCCTACATGCAACTCGCGCGTCGCTTGCATCGCCCGAGTCATATCTTGCGTGAACACGCCGCACGCGAGGCCGAATGGAGTGCTGTTGACCTGTTTGATCACATCGTCGAACGATGCATACGGAAGAATCGACATGACTGGTGCGAAGATCTCCTCGCATATAACTTTCATGCCTGTGCGAACCCCGGTCAGAATCGTCGGATAGAGAAGCGGACCTTCGCGACGGCCGCCGTGGAGCAAGGATGCTCCATCCTGAACGGCTTCCTGAACCCAGCGCTCGGCACGTTTCGCATCATCGATACTGATCATCGGGCCGACAACCGTTTCCGGATCACGAGGATTTCCAACTTTCAGTTTGCGGGTTGCATCGATCAACATCTGTGAAAACCGATCCAGAACCGTTTCATGCACAAACAACCTTTGAATGGATGTACATGCCTGGCCTGCACGGCGAAAAGCAGAGTTGACGCAACGCGGTACGGCTCGCGCGAGATCGGCATCCTCGCACACGATTGTTGCGGCGATACTACCGAGCTCGAGCGCGATAGGTCTTAACCCGATCGCATCACGCAAGGCCTTGCCGACACTCGTACTGCCGGTAAACGAAAAAAACCGGATGTCCGGATTAGCGGTGAGCCAGGCTCCGATTTGGCCGCCCGGCCCCTGGATCAAGTTCACATGCGAAGGCGGCAAACCGGCTTCCACAAGGACTTCACACAGAATGGCGGCGCTGATCGGTGTCGAACTGGGAGGTTTGATCACGACCGTGTTTCCGGCCGCCAATGCAGGCGCGATCTTGTGGGCCACCATGTTCAAGGGAGAGTTGAATGACGTGATGCCGCAAACCACGCCACGCGGCACACGAATGGTGTACGCCATGCGGTGCGATTGCCCCGGAGCTCCTTCGATCGGAACGATCTCTCCCGTCAGCCGTTTCGATTCCTCGGCGGAAATCAGAAACGTTTGGACACATCGGGATACTTCGTTGGTGGCGTCCGATACTGGAAACCCGCTTTCCAACACGATGCTTTCGACAAACTCTGCTTTTCGCCGTTCTACCAACTCCGCGGTCTTCCTGAGAATCTCGAATCGCCGCGATGGTTCTAATGGATTCCTTTCGAACGATTGCTTCGCGGCTGCGACCGCCGCGTCCACGTTCTCACGCGAGGCGCGTGTCGCATGGGCGATCACTTCTCCTGTGTACTTGTCGGTGACCTCGATAGTGCCTTCTCCTGTCTGCCACTTGCCACCGATGAATAGATTTACTTTTCTGATATCGTTCAAAATGCGATCCAGTCTCCGAAGGCTCTAGCGGTTGAAAAGACGACCGCTCTCGAATTCATTCCGCCTTTCACCTCGTATTCTCTCCATTCGTTAATCGACATTGATAGGACCAACAAGCTCGAAGGCATCAAGTGGGCGTTGGGAATGGTTCCAGCTGATGTCACGCCGCGGCCGTTGAAGCCTTAGCATACTTGGCTCGAAACCGATGCACGCGGGCTAAAGCCCGCGGCTACGAGGTTCACCTGCAGTCGTCCCGTGGCCGCGGGCTTTAGCCCGCGTGTGTCGGTTCTGAGCCAAGTATGTTAAGGCCTCCAGTATCAGCGCCGCGCCGATTTACCGGAACCAATCGTTGCATCAATAAACGCGAAAGTTTTTTCCAGCGCGGTTCGGCACGCCTCGGTCGTTGCCTGGTGTGTTTCGCCAATCCAGCTGTGCCCGATCTTTGGCAGTAGCATGAGCTCTGTTCGCACACCTTTTGCTTTCAGCAGCTCATACAACGTTTTCGAATGCTGCGGCGACGCCGTCCTGTCCGCGTCTCCGTGAATGATCAACATCTGAGGATCCGTGGGATCGACGTAACTCACTGGATTCGCCGCCCGAATGGTGCTCGCTGGACAATTTGCAATGTTGCAGCCGAGGAAACGACCGAGGCCCGACTCGCCTTGACGCGTATTCGCAGTGACTGTGTTCGCTTCTCGAGTCACATCCAGCGCCAGATCGTAGATGCCGTACCAGCCCACCGCAGCCTGAACGCAATCGGACTCCAAGGGTGCGGCTGTCGGGGGTTGAGCCTGACCGCGCGGCGCCTGCGGAGCCACGGGCTCGAGTTCTGCTGCGCCACAAGACATCGCCACAAGAGCGGCGAGGTGCCCGCCCGCAGAGGGGCCCCAGACCAGCCCGCGGCTCTTGTCGACGCGATATGTCGCGGCGTTTGTGCGCAGCCAGCGTATTGCCGCTTTGATGTCCTGCACTGCCGCAGGAAATTTCGCTTCACCGCTGAGACGGTAGTCCACGGAAGCGACGACATACCCCTTAGCGGCAAGTGAAGCCAGCACAGACGGCCAGTCCTCAAAAGTTCCCGTCGTTCGCGCAGTACCTCCGGACCAGCCACCACCGTGCATATACACTATGAATGGACTCGCTGCTGTCCCGCGCGGCGGCAAATACAAGTCGAGCCAAACCGCTCGCCCTGCAGGCGAATAAAACGTGACCTTCGGCAAGCCAACGACTCCACCCGGGAAATTGACGCGCGCCTCGGGATAGCGATCTGCGTTAACGACGCGATCCGAGACCGCCACTTGCCCGAACATCGGTACGCTCGCGAAAAGCAAGATCATCAATAACGTGTTCTGGATTTTTGCCATCTTGATTTTGTGAGGCTATGAGGGTCAGAAAGAAGTGTCAAGCAATTCTTATTGTTGTCGGAACAATAATACAACAAAGCTCACCGCGCGTTTGCAGTCCGGGGTATATTGGGGGCGATGAGCAGACCAATTAATGATGAAGAAAAGGAACTGGCGAGCCGGCTGCTGGCTCGTGCGCGAGCGGCAATGCGAGCGATTGAGCATTACGATCAGCCTGCGGTCGACAGGCTATGCCGGGCCATCGCCTGGTCAACCTACAATGAGCCAACCGCTCGCAGACTCGCCAGCATGAGTGTCGAAGAGAGTGGTTTGGGTGACAAGGAACCGCGTCGGCGCGCCAAGATCATGGGTGTCTTGAGGGACGCGCTGCGGCAGAAGAGTATCGGCATCATTGAAGAGGACCCGGTAAAAGGCATTGTCAAATACGCAAAACCCGCCGGTGTTATTGCTTCATTGATTCCCGTAACCAGCGCGTACGTCACACCGGCAACCGTCGCCATATACGCCATCAAATGCAAGGATGCGGTCATCTTTTCCCCCCATCCGGCAAGCAAGAGGACGACAGGTGAAGTGGTTCGCATCATGCGCGCCGCTCTAAAAGCCGCGGGTGCGCCCGAAGATATCCTGCAATGTGCCGAAAAACCGAGCATTCCTCTCGCCCAGGAACTGATGTCGATTTGCGACCTGACCATTGCCACGGGCGGGCCGGCGATGGTCAAGGCTGCTTATAGCTCCGGTAAGCCCGCATACGGCGTGGGCGCCGGCAACGCGACGATGGTAATCGACGAGACAGCCAACGTTGAAGAAGCCGCCCGCAATACTCGCATCAGCAAAACCAACGACAACGGGTCCGGCTGTTCCGCGGATGGCAACCTGGTGGTGGACGCATCTATTTACGACGCGTTGTTAACTCAACTTCAGAAGGAAGGAGGTTATGTCGTAAACAGAGAGGAGAAGGCCAAACTTGAGAAGGCTTACTGGGACGCAGATGGACATCGGACCCCGCAAACCATCGCGCGCGCGGCCTCGCGCGTTGCCGAGATCGCAGGCTTCGAAATTCCGCCTGACAAAACTTTTCTAATCGTGCCCGAAGATAAGATCGGAACGGAACATCGCTTCTCCGGAGAGAAGCTCGGAACAGTACTTGCGATCTTCAAGTATGAAGGATGGGAAATGGCCCTTCGCATGGTTCAGCAGATTTATGAGGTCGGAGGCCGGGGACATTCGTGCGGAATTTATTCCTTCAATGATGCTCACATCCACCAGCTGGCACTTGTTGCTCCAGTGAGCCGCATGATGGTCAGACAGATCCAGTCCAGTTCCAATGCAGGAACTTTCACCAACGGCATGCCCATGACATCCAGCATGGGATGCGGTGTCTGGGGAGGCAACATTACCAACGAAAACATTTCCCTCAAACACTACATGAATGTCACCTGGGTGAGCCGGCCGATTCCGGAGGACCGGCCATCGGATCAGGAGTTACTGGGCGAGTTCTACAATAGTCAGATTTTCGAGTGACCGTTGCGAGGATCGCCAATCTTTTCCCGTACTGTAACGAGCGACACGCCGAACGGCAAATTGCGCGTCTCGACCCTCGAATTTTCCAGCCGATGCCATTCCAAAAAGAACGCGAAACGGAGGGTCAAGAGATTTAGGTATGCTTGCGCGGAAGATAATACAGGATGCAGGGTGAGGTTAACTGAAAACCGAGGCTGGAGGGTGGGATCTGGTACCTTTTGTGAACTTCCCCCTCATTTCCGACAGTAAGGAGGCAGGTTCTTGGGCAGAGGTCTAAAGGCTGGTTTCCTCTTTGCATTGGTAATGCTGCTCCGCTCGGCGGAAGCGCACTCAACCCAGGCGGTTCCGGCGGCAAGCGTCTGGGACAGACTTTACTATTTCCATGCGCAAGCGGATCGCACCGTCTGGGACGGAGTGTATGTCCATCCGCAAGCGGATCGCGGTGAAGTGAATTTCTCCGATCATTGCGCCTCATGCCACCTGGGGGGTGGGGAAGGGCCGATTCTTGCAGGTGAAAAGTTTTTCGATCATTGGCGTGGGGACAGGCTGACTGCGCTTTTCAGGTATATCAAAACGAACATGCCGGCAGACGATCCAGGAAGCCTTGATGACTGGGAATACCTGGATACCCTCATCTACATTCTGCAACTCAATGGGTTTCCCGAGGGTGAAACGGACCTCATGCCGGCGGATCTCGACCGGATCCTGATCATGGGCGCTGATGGGCTTAAGCAACTGCCGGTCGACTCGACGGTCTACGGCGTCGGGTGCTTGAGCCCGACAGAAAACGGATGGGCCCTGACTTCTGCCACGACGCTCTCCCGATCCCGAAACTTTCCGGAAACGGAGCAGGCGTACAAAGCCCTTGAAGCGCAACCGCTCGGCAACGGGACGGTGAGGCTCGAGGGAAGCTTCGATGCTGCTGGGAAGCGCGGCGCCAAGGTATATACGAAAGGTTCTCTTACAGATCAAAACGGCGAATCCGGGATTCGTGTTTCCGCTTTTCGAGTTTTGAGCCCTCAGTGCAAACCACCCGCACCGAAGTAAAAAAGGGGACGTATGCAATTTATTTTCAGATCGCGATCAGTGGAGATTGCACAAATCCGCAATGTAGGTTGTAGATTTCGAGATTCCAAGATTGCACGGGCATTCCCCTACATATAAATCTTGGAATCTCAAAATCTACAACCTACATTGCGGATTTGTGCAATGTCCACTGATCGCGATCTGAAAATAATTCTTAATGCCCGTGACCGTTGGACTGCGGCGGTATACCGTCGTATGTGACGGGGATCTTGATTCTCATCGGACGTTCGCGCGTGTATTCCTCCATCACCTGAGCCGTAAGGCCGGCCACGCGACCGATGATGAACACCAGCTTTCCAAATAAGGGCGGGAAGCCGAGATCATGAAGAACGGCGGCTAGTGCACCGTCGACGTTGATCGGCAGTGGTTTGATTTTTTCGCGCGCCACAGATTCGACGGCACTGACAAACTCGATACCTTCGCCGGCGACCTTGCTTTCTCGCGCGATCCCGAAGAGCACGCTGGTTCGTGGATCCTGGCTGTGCACTCGATGTCCGAATCCAGGCAAACGTTCTTTCTTCTTTCTGGTTTCGTCGACGATCCGATTTGCCGACTCTGCGATGGTGATGCCCTCGTTGCGGCACAGTTCGAGTCCGGCCTCAATCATATGCATGCATGCCAGCCCTGCTCCCGCATGCATGTCACCGATAGCGAGAACACCAGCGGCAACCGCAGCCTCCGGCGCCTGCCGGTTGGCGCTGGCAACAAGCCGCGAAGTTGCTGCAGACGGTGAACCCGGGCCGTGGTCGGCTACCGCAATGAGAATGGCGTCCAGCAATCGTCGTTCGGCCTCACTCGGAGCTCTGCCGTGATGAAGCAGGAAAACGACTTCAGTAAACGATGCTGAGGCCATGAGAGAGCTGACTTCCTGACCGCGAATCCAGATATTGTTTTCATCAGAGTTGCTTAGTGCAGTCTTCCAAGGTTCCACGCATTGTCCCCCAGCTAAATTACTCCTCTACTTCGCAGCGCGTCCACATTTGCAGGGGTCATGTTCAACTCCCCGCAGTAGATCTCCTCGTTGTGTTCACCAAGGTCTCCTCCAGGCCAGCGAATTTCGCCGGGAGTGGCGGACAAACGCGGAACAACGTTGTGCATGCGAACAGACCGCCCGTTCAGTCCGACGTCCAACGTTAACTGGCGCGCCTGCCAGTGCGCATCGTTTTCAATCTCCGCAATCGTCTGAACCGGATGCGCCGTCAATTTGTTCTTCGCAATGATCTCGACATTGGCTGAAAGAGTACGAACTCCAATGGCGTCGCGAATCGCCGCGTCCAGCTCCTCGGCGTGTCGCACCCGCGCTTCATTGCTGTGAAATCTTTCATCCTCGAGCAGGTGATCAAGCCCATATCCTTCGAGAAAGCGTTCCGCCATTTTTGGAGTTGAACCGCTGACGGCGATCCACTGTCCGTCGAGCGTGCGGTAGCAGCCTCGAGGTCCCGCGTTCGTCGATCGATTCCCCTGACGTGTACGAACCTTTCCCAACGACGCATACTCTGCCGGCAAGGGACCCAACAGCGAGAACAGCGATTCAAATAACGAAACGTCGATCTGCTGGCCTTCGCCGCCATGAACATCTCGATGATAGAGCGCGAACATGATGGCATTCGTCGCGTAGAGTCCTGACGTCATGTCGGCGAGCGGAAAGCTTGGAAGAACAGGCGGACGGTCTCCGTCGCCGTTCATCGCCGCGAAACCAGTTCCCGCTTCCACCAGCGTGCCAAAACCAGGTCGATTCGCACCGGGACCGCCGCGTCCCCAACCGGAAATCCGGACCATTACCAAACGTTGGTTATGCTGATGAAGAACGTCCCAACCCAGACCATAACGTTCCATGGTGTCTGGAACGAACGATTCGATGAGCACATCAAATCGTGGAAGCAGCCGAAGTAAGATCTGCTTACCTTCATCGGACTGAATATTCAAAGTGACATACCGCTTCCCGCGGCCATACACACTCCACCACAACGGCATTCCTCCGGCCGTCCAGTTGCGGAGCGGGTCACCGGTGCCTGGTTGCTCAACTTTGACAACATCGGCACCAAAATCTGCGAGGAGCATTCCAGTCAGACCGCCCGCAACCATTCGCGAAAGGTCAAGGACCCGAATGCCATCGAGTGGCTTCATTCTTCGATTTCCAACGTTAATTGTCCGTACGAGCGCTTGCTATTGCTGCGAAGTCTAGAGGACAGCCAAACATTACGCAACATTCATTTCGCTCGTTGTAATGATGATAATACAACTAAACCGTGGGTTCCCTAAACTAATGTTGCAGCGGGATTGTGGTCGAGAGCAGTCGCATGCCTGTATTGACAACATACAGTGGTTTGGGTAGATTCGCGCGAATAGAGGAGTTACCGATGAACAAAAGAACACTGGCGCTTATCGGGCTAACTATTGCATTTGTGACTTTGGGAGAAAGCCGCATTTCGGCTCAACGCGGCCAGCGTGGAGCTCCACCGCCACTTCCGGCTTTCAAGTCCGAAGAATACCTGCTCCTCGGAAACTCCGTTCGCGCCGCGGGAGAACCCATGATTGCCGTGGATCCAGTGGATCCCAAAAACATCATCGCGGTGGCTATGGGTAATCTGCACCAGCCGGAGGGCAAGCCCATCACGACAAACGGCACGGACGCATTTCATCACATCACGAAATCCACCATTACATGGCTCGCCGTGACTCACGACGGCGGCCTCAATTGGGACGTCTCAGAACTACCTATGCTGTCGGGCAAGTTGACCCGCTGTCCCGACTCGTTTGCAGACGTTATGAAGGATGGAACATTCATCGCGGGCTGCGAGCCGCGAGAAACAATGACGAGCGCTCCCGATTTCTTTGGCATGTCCGCTCTGACGATTTCGCGCGATCACGGCAAAACGTGGGGCCCCGTCGTGCAGCTCATCAGCGATTATCAATTGAACCGTTTTGCGCCAGGACTGAGGCCGGTTTCAGGCGGCTTCCCGAAAGGATCAGCGACACGCGTGGCCAGCAACTCGCCATGGGACCGTCCGTTTACTTTCATCGATGACTCGACGGGAACGATCTACGCTCAGGCCGGCGGGGGGCAAGCGTACACCGACGCGACGGAAAAAGAACGACGATCACAGGCGTACATAACAGCATCGACTGATGGCGGCAAAACTTTCGGCACGATCTATTCGTGGGATTCAGCGCAGTATCCGCAATCTTCCCGCGGCATCGGAATGGGCGCCGCTGGTGGCACAGTCGTTGTGAACTATGTCGCAAGCAGTGTTCCTGCAAGTGAAAATGCCACGTGTCCCTGTCCCGTGTGGGGCGTTAGCAAGGATCGCGGAAAGACGTTCAGTTATCATGTGCTCAAAAATTTGATCAGCGCCGGTCGCGCTACCGGTGGGCCGCTCGCAACAGATCAAACCAAACCGGGTCGGTTTGCGATGCTGCTGAATCAGGGACCGAAGTACAGCGTCACGGTGACCGAAGATTTTGGTCAGACGTGGTCCCCGATTGTCGACATTGCGACGGTTCCCGACTCGACGGGATCGACCAAACCAGCGATCGATTTCTCACGCGACGGAGTTCTCGGTCTGATGTGGCGCGCGTTATATGCCGACGGCTCCTACGACATCTGGGCAGTGACCTCGAAGGACAGCGGCAAGACCTTCAGCAAGTTGCTCCGCGTGAGCCACGCGAAGTCGCCGTCTCGCGACGCCTATCGGAACGGCGGACTTTTCGGCGACGATATTCAGGACTTGAGCATGGACAAGGTGAACATGCACCTGGTGTGGGGCGACTCACGTGCCGGGTTTCAAGCCGTGTGGTACGGCAGAGTGAACTTGGCGGACTTCGAGTTTTAGCAAGTTAATAAATGAAGAAGACCGTTAATTGGGGAGTTTTGGGAGCCGCGGCGATTGCCACCGGCAAAGTCATGCCGGCGCTTAAGGAATCGCCGAGCTCGACATTGCTCGCGTTCGCGTCGCGAGATCCTGCAAAAGCTCGTGCGATCTGCCAGGAGTTTGGAGTGCCGCGAGCCCACAGCGATTACGCTGCGCTGCTCGCTGATCCCGATGTCGACATCGTCTATATCCCCTTACCGAACCAGTTGCACTTCGAGTGGGCGATGCGTGCTCTTGCGCAAGGCAAGCACGTCCTGTGTGAAAAACCACTCTGTCTGACAGCGGATCACGCGGCGAAACTTTGCGCCGAACGTGATCGGACGGGTCGACACATCGAAGAAGGCTTTGCGTTCCGCAATCATCCGCAATGGGAGAAGCTGGAAGAACTAATGGCAAGCGATGCCATCGGCGAGGTCCGCGCCGTTCACGTCGCGCTCGCCAAGCAGTTCTTCGACCCGAATGACATCCGCAACAACCTCGCCGCGGGCGGCGGCGGTTTGTACGATCTAGGCTCTTACGCCATCGCGGTCTGCAATCTTCTGTTCAAGCGATCGGCAAAACGCGTCGTCGCTGCTGTCGAGCGCGATCCCGGATTCGGCACGGATCGACTGTCCACCGCTCTGCTGGACTACGGC
>Ga0209382_10010660_pt1 | contig 11434 bp, 9 predicted proteins | sample SoiMetdeltSBSDD5_FD_187599 | JGI IMG/M metagenome (GOLD analysis project Ga0209382, IMG submission 187599) | Bulk soil microbial communities from a Populus tree surrounding site in Tennessee, USA - Soil MetaG P. deltoides SBSDD5 (SPAdes) (version 2) | ecosystem: Environmental > Terrestrial >...
CAGGCCTCGGTTCGGTCCAGCCAGTCGGTGGCCCAGTCGTAGAAGGCTAGGTGGAGCCGATCGATGAGGTCCGCGGCGAGGGCGGTGTAGTGGATGCGGCCCGGAAACTGGAGGCGACCGGCGAGCCACTGGGTCATGAGCTCCGCGGCGCGGTCGCTGCGGGCGTGCTGGCCGTCGCGGAGCGAGGCGAGCTGGGTGCGAAGCGACTCGAGATCGGTGGCGTCCCCGAAGAAGGCCTTCACGGCGGCCTCACACTCGAACCTGGGTCCCTCACCGGGCTCGCGGAGCCACGCCTCGAAGGCCCGGCGACCGGCGGCGGTGATCTTGTAGACGGTGCGTTCCCGTTGCCCGTTGTGCTGGACCTGTGAGCGGGCCAGCCCGTGGGCTACCAGCGTCTTGGGCTCCCGATACAGGCTCGCTTCGGTGCGCGGCCACAAGTTGCTCAGCGCGCTGCGACGCATGTAGCGGGTGAGCTCGTAGGCCGAGAACGGCTGCAGCCGAAGCAGGCCCAGCAGCGTGAACGATGTCGTCGTCAGTCGCGGGTGGGGTGAAGCTCGGGTCACGACTTTGACATTACTCCAACTTGGAGTAGAGTCATACTCTCACATAGAGTATTACGACGCAGAAGTACGCAGAAGGACGAGGCCGGCCATGGCAGAGCGGACCTATCAGGAGCTGGCCTCGCAGGCGGCGCAACGGATGCTCGACGTGCTGCTACCGGCCATGGATCGGCTCAGCTGGGACGCTGGCCAGCTCGACGCTCACCGCCGTGCCGGTCTGGCCGACACCTTGGCCCACGCCGTCGAGAGGTCACCCTGGCACGCAACGCGCCTGTCGGTGCTCGGCTCGGACCTTGACCGGGTCGAGCCCGACGACCTGAGCGGGCTGCCGACGATGTCCAAACGGGACCTGATGGCGAACTGGGACGACATCGTCACCGACGGGCGGCTGGATCTGGCCACCGCACGCGCCCACATGACCCGACTCGATGCCGACGGCCCGGCCGCGCTCCTCGACGAGTACCACGTGCTGACCACCGGTGGCTCTACCGGTGAGCCCGGGGTGTTCTGCTGGTCGCTCGACGAGACCCTGGTCTGGGGGGCCAGCTTCATGCGCTTGACCGCCACAGCCGGGCTCGGTCCACCTCTCCGCACCGCCTGGGTTGGCGCCCGCTCGCTTCGCCACCCCTCGGCCGCCCTGGCGGTGCTCGCCGGTGTCCTAGCCGGCAATCCGGCCACCACCGAGCTCAGCGTGCCGATCGACCAACCCGCGGCTGCGATCGTGGCCCGCCTCAACGAGATCCAGCCCGACTCCCTGTGGGTGGTCAGCTCGGCCCTTCCTACCCTGGTCGAAGCCGCGCAGCGGGGAGCGCTGCGGATCGACGTCCAACGGGTCAGCGTTGGTGGCGATGTCCTCGACCCCGCGGCCGCCACCGCCGCGGCCGACGTCTTCGGTGCGGACGTACTCGAGGGATACCCGACCACCGATGTCGGCCACATCGCCCAACAAGCCCCCGGCGAGCGCGGCCTCTACATCCATGACGACCTGCTCATCGTCGAGCTCGTCGACGACCACGACCGCCCCGTTCAACCCGGCGAATGGTCCGACCACCTGCTGGTGACCTCACTGCACCACCGCACTCTCCCGCTCATCCGCTACCGGATCGACGATCGTGTGTGTCTCCACCCCGAACCCGGCGAACACCATCCCGCCTTCCGCCGGATCGCCGCCATCGACGGCCGCACCGACGACCTGTTCCACTACGGCGACCACACGGTCCACCCCCACGTGTTCCGCACGGTCCTGTCCCAACACATCGCCATCCGGGACTACCAGGTCCACCAGACAAACACCGGAGCCCATGTGCAGGTCGTCGCCGCCGGTCCCGTCGATCTCCACCCCCTCGCCACCGACCTCGAGCACGCTCTCGAGCGCGCGGGGCTGACACACCCGCACGTGACCGCCACCAGGATCGACGAGCCGACACGCACCCCGGTCGGCAAACGCCTCCGATTCACCCCCCAGGACCACCTGCGACTCAGCGCCCCCGCCTGATCGCAATCTCGCAGCAGCCGTTCCGCCGGTCCACGGGGATCGACCGGCGGAACGGCTGCAGTGGGCATCGGTCACGACATCGATGGCCGCACTCGTCGCTGAAACCATCGAGGCCGGTAGCCGCTTGGCGTAGGCGGCGCCCGCCGTCGCCGCCTACGCCAGCGATCAAGGCCTTGCTCGGCCACCCGAATGACGATGTCGGGCGTCGCCGTCGAGTCCAGCCGCAGGGCGTCGGTGCTCCGTTGCGACTCGACTGGACCCCCGCCGTACCAGGGCAACGTCGTCGCCGACCAACGCCGACAGCCAGTGGCCGCAACGCCGGGCGACGGGGCCCTCGTTGATCGCCATGCGAACACCCCGAAGCAGGGTGGTTTCGGTGTTCGTGAGATGGCGACGAACCACGCCAGGGATCGAACTCTTGGAGCGAACTGCTCCAACGGGTTGCCGTCTCCACACCGACGCTCCTTCGGAGGAGGTCGCCGGGGGCCAGAGCGACGATCAACGAACAGACGACCGTAGCACGGAGCGGATCGGGTCGGTCGGGCGACCTCCTGAGCTGCCCCGCCGGCGTGGACGCGACCAGGTCGAGGGGCGCCGAGCTCGGTGCCTCGTAGCCGCATGCGCAGCGCGTGCCGAGCGGAAGACGGGCGGCGCGCCTCGGGTCTCAGAGCCAGTCGCGTCGACGGAAGAGGAGGTAGAGGCCGCCGGAGGTGACGATGAGCACGACGGCCGATGCGATGGCGCCCCAGCCTTGTTGGGAGCCCGGGTAGGGGACGTTCATGCCGTAGTAGCCGGTGATGAGAGCGGGCACGGCGATGATGGCGGCCCAGCCGCTGACCTTCTTGACGATGAGGTTCTGGTGGAAGCCACGAAGGCTGAGGTTGGTCTCGACGATGGTGGAGACGAGGTCGCGTAGCGAGTCGATGGACTCGTTGACCCGCAGGATGTGGTCGTAGACGTCCTGGTAGTAGGGGTAGAGGTCTTCGGAGACGGTGGCTTGCTCGCGTCGCATCAGGGTGCTGAGGGCCTCGCGCATGGGGACCACGATGCGGTGGAACCGGACCAGGGCGCGGCGCATCTCGAACCAGCCGCGTTGTTGGGCGGGGTCGAGAGGGTGTTCGTCGAAGATCTCCTCGCTGATGTCGTCGTAGAAGTCGTCGAAGGCTTGCACCGCGTCGAAGTAACCGTCGACCACCACGTCGAGCAGCCCGTACAGCAGGAAGCTGACGCCGCTGGCGACGAGTTCGGGGGTCTGGTCCCAGCGGGCCAGGACGGCCTTCATGTCGAGGAAGCAGTCGTCGTCGCGGACGGTGATCAGCCAGTGCTTGTGGATGAAGGCGTCGATCTCGGTCTGGTCCAGGCCGGTGGCGTCAGCGTTGACGCGCACGGCATGGCAGGACAGGAACCGGTGAGTGGGGTAGTGGTCGAGCTTGGGCCGTTGATGGGGCTCGAGAGCGTCCTCGACGGCGAGCTCGTGCAGGCCGAGCTCGTCGGCGAGCTCGTGGAGCTGTTCCTTGCTCGGACCTTGGAGGTCGACCCACACGATCGTGTCGGGTTGCTCGAGGTAGTCGGAGACCTCCGCCACGGCGAAGCCGTCGGCTTCGAGGATGCCCTTGCGGTACATCCTGGTCTGGGCGTGACCCATGACAGCCTCCACATCCAAGCTCCGGTCGCTCCGTGGACCTGTCGCGCCGGCGGACCCTGTCCGAGTATGGAGTATGGCGAATGCGGCCCGGTGAGCCGCCCCGGGTGACGACGTCGTCGTCGGCGGCCACGGGTTCGACGTGGCCGTGGTGGAGGGGGCGCCATCACCCTGCACCGCTGAGATCCGTCACGCCTGTCGGAAGCCGTAGTCGAGGAGCGCCCGGGCGGCGTCGTCGCGGGCCTGCTCTGTCGGGGCGCCGAGGACGACGGCCATGATGCTGCGGCCGTCGCGGGTGGCGGAGGCGGCGATGCACCAGCCGGCCTCGTCGGTGTGGCCGGTCTTGATGCCGTCGGCGCCCGGGTAGGTGCCGAGCAGGTCGTTGGTCGTCGGCAGCCCCGAGCCGTTGAGGCTGGTGCTCTCGGCGGCGACGATCTGACGGAACACCGGGTCCTGCATGAGGTCGTGGGCGAGGTGGGCGACGTCGGCGGCCGACGAGTGCTGGGCCGGGTCGTCGAGGCCGTCGGGGTTGGCGTAGCGGGTGGCGTCGAGGCCTGCCGCGGCCGCCTCGGCGTTCATCATGTCGACGAAGCGGTCTTCGTTGCCGGCCACGTCGACTGCCAGGGTGCGGGCCGCGTCGTTGGCGCTGGCGATCAGCATCGCTTGCAGCAGCTCGCCCCGCGACACGTGATCGCCGGTCTCGAGGCCGGCCTGCGACTCGTCACCGGTGATCTGCAGCGGCGGGACGGTCGCGGTGTGCTCGAGTCGCCCGGCGTCGAGGACCAGCCGGGCGGTCATGAGCTTGGTCAGGCTGGCCACCGGGCGGGGCTGGTCGGCGTTGAGGGAGGCCAGGGGCTCGCCCGTGTCGCCGTCGACCACCACGTAGGCGGCGGCGGGGATCGGAGGGAGGTCGCCGGTCGGTGGGACGATCTCGGCCTGGGGGCCGCGGACGGCGTCGGTCACCGTCGTGGTCAGGGTGGTGACGCCGGCGATGGCCAGGAGCGCGACGGCGACCAGCCCGCTGAGGAGGAAGGTCTGCAGGGACCACGCCGGCCGCCGGCGGCGGTGGGAGAGGTGCGCCGGCCGGGGGCGGCGGGAGAGGGTGCTCGCCATGGAGCGAACGTACGAAAGGCCTGGTCAGGGGCACATCGGTCGTACGTGGCGTTTCCCCTGGTCCGAAGGACCGATGTGCCTGGCGGGTCGTTCCACCGTTCGGCCGATGAACCGCGACCGCCTGGCTGGATACCGTGAGCCGATGCCCGGCCAGCTCGCAGCGTGGTGGCGCCGCCTTCCCGACTTCGGTCAGGACCTCATGGTGGGTGTCCTGGTCGTCGTGGGTTGGACGGCTGCCACGCTCGCCGTGCAGCTGCCCCCGGTGGGTGAGGGGGGCACGCTCGCGCTGCCGTTGGGCCAGAACCAGGTGGCGATGTGGGCGACGGCGGCGGTGCTCACGTTCCGGCGCATGGTGCCGTCGGTGGCCCTGCTCCTCGCGGTGCCGCTCTACGTCGTGGTGCTGAGCCTGCCGCTGTACGACCTGGGTCCACCCGGTGGACCCGGTGGAGACGTGCTCGCCCATGCCACCGAGTTCCACCTGCTGCCCATCCTCGCGGTCGCTTACCTGGTCGCGCAGTCGGGTGCCATCAGCCCGCTGGTGGTGGGCGCCGTGTGCCTGGCCGGCACGGGGTTGCTGTTCGGCGACCTCGACGGCCTGACGCTGGTCGCCGGTTCCGGCTGGTCCCAGGTGCTGTTCGCGCTGTTCGTGGTGGCGGGCACCACGTTCCTCGGAGCGCTCGTGCGTGAGCAGCGGCGGTTGCGAGGGGTCGAGTCGCAGCAGGTGGTGGTGGAGGAGCGCACCCGCATCGCCCGCGAGCTGCACGACGTGGTCGCCCACCACGTGAGCGCCATCGTGATCCGGGCTCAGGCCGCCGAGCGGCTCGCCCCCGGCCGGCCCGAGGTGGCGGTCGAGGCGTTGGGTTGGATCGCGGATGCGGGCAAGGAGGCGCTCACCGGCATGCGTCACGCCGTGCAGGTGCTGCGGGAGGCGGACGGCGACCGCGCCGCGGCGTTGGCGTCCAACGGCGACCGCGCCTTGGAGCTGGCGCCCAATGGCGACCGCGCCGTGGAGCTGGCGCCCCAGCCCACGCTGGCCGACCTGCGGGGAATCGTGGAGCGGCTGGCCCCTGTCGGGCTCGACGTCGAGATCGCGCTGCCCGACCCGCTCCCCGACGTCGACCCCCAAGTGGAGATGGCCGCGGTGCGCATCGCCCAGGAGGGCGTGACGAACGCCCTGCGCCACGCCGAGGCTCGACGGGCGGTGGTCCGCGTGGCGCACGAGGCGGGCCACCTGGTGGTCGCGGTCGACGACGACGGCCGTAGCGGCAAGGCCCCGGCCCTCAGCGCCTCCGGCCACGGGCTGCGGGGGATGGCCGAGCGGGCCGCGGCCTGCGGCGGACGGCTCGACATCGCCCGCAGCGACCTGGGCGGCTGGTCGGTGCGGGCCACCTTGCCCTGCCGCCAGAACGGCCGACGGTGAGCGCGGCGGAGGCGGCGACGATCCGGGTCCTGGTGGCCGACGACCAGGCGATGATCAGGGTCGGGCTACGCATGATCCTCGACAACGAGGCTGACCTGGCGGTCGTGGCCGAGGCGGCCGACGGCCTCGAGGCGGTCGAGGCGGCGGCCAGCGCCCGACCCGACGTGGTGCTGATGGACGTCCGCATGCCGCTGCTCGACGGCCTCGAGGCGACCCGGCGGATCGTCGCCTCGTCCGACGCCCCGCCCCGGGTGCTGGTGCTCACGACCTTCGACGACGACGAGTACCTGTTCGATGCCCTGCGGGCCGGGGCCAGCGGCTTCCTGCTCAAAGACGTCGGCCCCGATCCGCTGATCGAGGCCATCCACACCGTCGCCCGCCACGAGAGCCTCCTGGCCCCGGCGGTCACCCGGCGGGTCATCGAGCGCTACGTCGAGCTCGACGGCGCCGCCGGCCGGTCCCGCCCGACCCCCATGGCCGAGGCCGTCGCCCGGGCCGGCCTCACCGACCGCGAGCGCGACATCCTCGTGGGCCTCGCCGCCGGGTGGTCCAACACCGAGCTGGCCGCCGAGCTCTACCTCAGCGAGGCCACGGTGAAGACCCACGTGAGCAGCGTCCTGGCCAAGCTCGGCCTGCGCAGCCGGGTGCAGGCGGTGATCGCCGCCTACGAGTCGGGCCTGGTCCAACCGGGCGACGGCCGCTTCGGTCCCCGGCGGGAAGACGGACGGTGAAGGGTTCAGGTCTTGGCGAGCAGACGGCGGCGGAGCTTCGTCGGGGCCAGCGGTGGTGCCGGGCGGATCGGCTCGTCGGTCACGATCTGGAAGAGGGCTCGTCGATCGGTTCGGGCGCCCTTGCCACTCGGTCCCCGGCCGAACAGGGCCAGCAGCACGGCGCGAACTCCCGTCGCCTGACACCACTCGCTGAAGGCGCGTGCTTCGGCGGGGTCCTCGCCGGCGAGCTCATCGAACAGCAGCAGGGTGCCGGCACCGACGAGCGGCGTGAGCCAATCGAGCGCGCAGCGGGTGGACTCGTACAGGTCGGCGTCGAAGTGGGCCAGGCTGACCCGGCCGATCTCGGCGGCGAGGTCGGCGGTGAGCGACGACTCGAAGAACCCATCAACGATTCGCACGCCGCGCAGGGTCGGCACGGGAGTGGCGAACGTCCCGGCCGGGAGGTGCTCGTAGTCGTCGGGTAGACCTGCGAACGAGTCGCAGGCGTAGATCCGCTTCTGTCGCTGGGCCCGGTCCCAGATCGCAGACCGCCACAGCTCGTCGCGGATCACCCGGATGGAGTCACCTTTCCACACCCCGAACTCGATGACGTGGCCCGGGATGGGTCGGGCGAGCTGCACGGCGAGCTCGATCACCTGGCTGCGCGAGGGGTAGGTGACATGACCGGCGATCTCGGTCCAATCGCCGTCGCCACCCCAGCACCACTCCAGGACGTTGCTCGTGTCGGAGGCGGTGTCGGCACCGACGTCGGCGCTCATCGCCGGCCTCCCTCGTCCGAGATGCTGTGGACTGGCCGGGGCCGCTCGCCGTCGGTGGTGCATCGACGCATCCTCCGCGCCGACGGGTGGTGGTCCCCCAGCGCCCGATGCAGCGTGCACGACTCGTCCCAGATGGCGACGTCACCCTCGGACCAGTGCCACCGCAGCGACCGGTTGGGATCCACGGTCACGTCGTGGAGGTGGGACAGCAGGACATCGGATTCGTCCGGGTGCAGCTCGGGGATCCGCTCGAGGTACATCGGGCAGACGAACAGGCAGGGCGCATCCGTGTCCGGATGGGCGCGGACGAGGGGATGGCGGACCGGAGGGTGGGCCTCCTCGAACCGGCTGGCCAGCTCCGCGCCATGCCGGTCGACAACGGTGCGACGTAGCGAGGCGTCGACGCCGTGCCAGCCGGTGAGCGTCGAGCAGAGCGCCTGGAGGGCGGACGACAGCGCCTCGTAGGCCGCCGGCAGGCTGGCCCACAACGTGTCGCCGCCGCTCGGTGGCAGCTCCAAGGCTTGCAGGATCCCGAACCGCGGCGGAACCTCGAGCCAGGTCAGGTCGGTGTGCCAGGGGAACTCCGCCGGCGGATGGGCCGGGGTGTCCTCGATCACCGATATCGGCTGCTCGCGTCCGGTGAACCGCTGCAGCGGGTGCACCGTCAAGGTGCCGAAGCTCGTCGCCACCTCCCTGAAGCGCCCCTCGTCTCGGCCGAAGCCTCGGATGAACACGACGTGGTGGTCGATGACGAGCTGACGGAGCAGCGACGGGCCGTCGTGGCCGGCTTCGTCGAGATCGCCCGCGTCGACCACGGCGCCGATCGCGCTCGACAAGCGCTGCGCACGCAGCGGCGGCACGGGCGTCCGGTGCCGATCGTCCTCGGGGACACGTTCGGGCATCGCCTCACGTTCACCGACGACATCGCCGGGCGCATCGGTCGCACGTGGGGTGTCTCCTGGTCCGAAGGACCGACGTGCCTGCCGGGTCGTTCCACCTTTCGGCTGACGAACCCGCGCCCTGCGGTCCTCGGGGTCCCTTGGTCGTGTGTAGCCAGTTGTCAGGGGAGGTCGGCTTGGGCGCCGACGACGAGCATGTTGACGGCGTCTTCGGGTCGTAGGAACCCGGCAAGGAGTGCCCTCAGGCTGGCGGTGCTCCAGGCGGCGACGAACCTGCCGTGGTTGCGGTAGAGCGTGTCGAGCTGTTGTTGGGTGAAGGGCGTGGTGGTGCCGAAGGCGGAGCAGAACGGGGTGCCGCTCTGGCCGAGGCCGCCGAGCGTTGCCACGGGTGCGTCGACGGCTGGCGTGCGGATCCCGCCGCGCACGTTGCCGTTGGCGTCGAGCGCGAACGCGAACGGAGCGACGCTGGCCACTTCGAGGCGTGGCGCCCTGGGCGGCGGCGGGCCGCCATCCACCCAGCGGTCGAGGTGGAAGATCGCCGAGCGGAGCACGAAGGTCTGGGGGCCGGTGTTGATCGGCGAGGCGCATGTGAAGAGCCCGATCTGAGCTGTCGGGTTCTGCATCGAGTCGAACCACGCTGCGACCGACTGACGTCGGCCGGTGTCGGTCTGACCCGTTTGCAGGCCGTAGAGGTCGAAGTGGGCGGTGCCGGCGACCTCCCAGAGCCGGAACCTGGCGCTGTCGCGCTGCCGTGCGGCCAGACCGGCGGCGCCGATCGCGCCGGCGACGTCGGTCTCGGTCTGGAAGAACAGGACGGGTACGAGGTCGTCACGGATCAGGCTCGGCACCGGCGTCGGCACGTTGGGAAGCGGCGCCTGCGTCAGCGGGGCGCTGCCAGCGCCGCGGCTGTGGACGAGGAAGCCGTCGTAGACGTCGACGAGCGGGTGGACGGCGTTGATGTAGGTGACCAGGCGCCCCGCGGACTGGGACTCGCCGACGGCGATCAGGTGCTGGGGGCGCAGCCCACCGAGCACCAGTCGGGTGTTGTCCCGGATCGCCTGGCCCGCCTGGGAGAACATGTCATAGGAGTAGGAGTCACCGGGGTGGTTCAGCGAGCCGTAGCGTGCCGCATCGCCGGGGCGGGGGCCGGCGACCGAGCCCGGACAGGTCGGCAGCGGAGGGTCGGGGCATTTGAGCTGGTTCACGCCGACCGCCTGCGCAGACACGCCCACCCAGGCATAGCCGCGCCGGATCAGCTCGACGTGGGTGTGTCCCCAGTCCGGGCTGGCGTCGGCGCCACCGCTGACGTTCAGCCACTCGACGATCACAGTGCCGTTGAAGTCCCGGGCATCGACGGGTCGGTTCACCACCACCCGGGTCTTGTAGGCCGCCTGCGACGACGGCTGCACCGTCCAGTGGCCATCGGTGGTGAGGGTGGACGTGGGCGTGTACGCGTTCGCGGTGCCCTCGACGAAGAACTCCTCCTGCTTGTAGCCGACCGACGCAAGGTCGAAGACCGGGGTGCCGTTCAGCGCGTCCGCCGGCTGGCTGCTGAACACGAGCGGGATCCCGCCTCCTCCCGTGACCGGTCCCGACACCGTCGCCGACCCGGCGCCGGCGTGAGCTGCCGTGCTCGCCGTGCTCACCCCGACGGGCCCCATCGCTGCACAGAACGTCAGCGCGCCGACCACGCACTGCAGTAGCCGTCGAGCCATCCCCCCGGCCCCCTCCTCGTGTCGGAGCTCGTGGCCCGCCTGAAGCGATGCCACTCCTGCGTCACGGCGTTGATGACATGAACTGTCGTTGTTGGCAGATCATGACGCATCTCGGACCTTCGAGGCAAGGGGTCTCAGCTCAACGAGCAGTGCGATGGCCGAGCGCGACGCCGAGGGCACCTAGGGTGCGACCACCGGAGGGGTGGCACGGAGAGGAGATCGACGTGGCGGCCGAGTCGCTGGCTGCACAACTGAGGCAGAAGCGCTCCGAGATGATGATCTCGGAGGTCGCCGCCGTCGCGCTGCTGCTGTTCGAGGAACGCGGCTTCGACACGGTCACCGTCGACGAGATCGCCGCGGCCGCCCAGATCTCGGTGCGGACCTTCTACCGCTACTTCCCCGCCAAGGAAGACGTGCTTCAGGTCAACATCGCCCGCCGCGCGACCGCACTACGCGTCGCGCTGGCCGAACGACCCGCCGACGAGGCGCCGCTGCACTCGCTGCGCAGCGCGCTCGCCGAGGTCGTCTCGGCCGAAGACCCCGTACTCCGCCGCCGCTGGACATCGGTCGTCGCCGCCACCCCGAGCGTCCTTCCTGGCGTGCTCGGCGGCATCCAGCTCAAGAGCCTCCGCACCATCGCCGAGTTCCTCGGCGCACGCCTCGATCTGCCCAACGAGAGCCTGGTCCCCACCATGCTCGCCGCAGCCGTCGGCGGTGTCATCCAAGCGGCCTCGACCCAGTGGTTCATCCACGGCGGCGACCTCGGGACCGCGATCGCCGAGGGCATCGAGGTGCTCGAGCACGGGATCGGCTCCGATCCGCAAACCTGGCCGACCCGCCCCAAGAAGCCAAGGAGCCCTGGCCGGACCAAGCCCCCGAACCGTCGCAGACCGGGATAGACCACGGTTGGGTCAGGTGGTGCGAAGGGTCCTTCCGATTCCGCGTGTCGTCGTGGGTTGGCGCCCACGTCCAGCGACGGATCTCACCGGGTCGCACCGGAGGGGTGCGGTTGGCCGAGGCTGACGAGGCCGCCCACGACGAGGCTGATGTAGAGGTCTTCGAGGAACTGGCGGCGTTGGGCGGTCGGGCGGGAGCGCCACT
>Ga0209382_10010663_pt1 | contig 11433 bp, 1 predicted proteins | sample SoiMetdeltSBSDD5_FD_187599 | JGI IMG/M metagenome (GOLD analysis project Ga0209382, IMG submission 187599) | Bulk soil microbial communities from a Populus tree surrounding site in Tennessee, USA - Soil MetaG P. deltoides SBSDD5 (SPAdes) (version 2) | ecosystem: Environmental > Terrestrial >...
TAATACGTCTTCGTTTCTTTTTAACAAAGAGACCAGCCCGGGAGCGTGGGCCGGAAGTACGCCATGCAGTAGGAGAGAGTGCTTCGACAATCTCAATGGTGAAATATATGAAAGACCCTAAGTGTGCCGTCCGTTATCTCGGGTTCCAGACCCTCTCGGGTGGAAGCCGGCGCTTCGATTTCTCGTTTTCCAGCCCGGACGGCGACCTGCAAATGATATCCGTCCACGCGCCAAAAGATCTAATTTCCGGCCCGGGCCATATGCCTATTCAGGAATGTCCTGGGATCTGCTACGAGACCTTGAAGTGTCGGATCGGCGAATGCCTCGGACCTGTACCCTCTTCCATCAGCCTCACGTCTGCAGATGTCGCTCAGCACAGAAAGCCGGCAAAAAGAATCGGGCGCGCCGGAATCGCATGAGTGATGCCGCAGAGAAAGCAGGGGCCGAAAAAAAACTATAGCCGACAATGTCGAGCTCGATGAAGCTGTCTGGCAGAAATGGGTGAACAAAAACAAAGAGCGAGACGCGGCGCGCCGCAGCAAACTGATCCGCGTGCTTTGGCTCGCCGTATTATTGTTTTTGTTTGGCACTGTTGTCTGGTTGCTGGTGGCCAAGGGTGGTCCTTCCGCACGGGCAACGCTCGATCTCGTCTGAGGCGGTTTTTTTGCTCTCCCCCTTGGCTCGGCGAACCCGAAGATGCGACGATAGTTTGTGAGCGTGTTTAGATTTGTGCTGGGGTTTTACCGCAGCGAGGAACATGCGGCGGAAGCACTTCATGCGGCCCGACAAAAGCATTTTCAGCGATCTGCGGTTGTTCATCGCGCCGAAGACGGTGACCTGAAGTTTTCTCCCGGGTTTGGGTCCGGCCGCAGGGCGGCGCTCGGAGCTGGCTTCACGCTTGCTTTTGCATCGGCAGCGGTACTTCTAGGGGCAGATCAGCCGGTGGCGTCCCTATTCGGCCTAACTGGTTTTCTGGCCAGTTGGTTTGGTTTTTCGTGGCTGGGATTCGGGCTGCCAAAACAGACGCTGCGTAAATACGCGCGGTTTGTGCTTCCTGGCGAGGGTCTTGTCGTTATCCAGGAAACCGAAGGACGTGCGCCAGATGCGAGTGCGGTTCTAAGAAGCATTGGGAACCCTTCCGTATTTGTGATTCGTCCGGGGCTTCGAGTCGCACCGACCGAGACGGGTAGCACAATGCGCGAAGCCGTTACCCTGAGCGATCTGCCAAACTGCGGGGCCGAACTGGCTGCGGCTCACAAGCTGGATACATCGACCAAATCGCGTTCGCTTCTGCCGATCCTTCGAGACTGCGAAATCGGAATCGAGCGCGCCCAAAACGATCTTGCCGAAGCAACGCGACTGGATTACGGCATCACTCATGCCGCAAACTGGCTTCTCGATAACGCCTATCTCATCCGATCACACATCGCCGATGTTCGTCACAATCTGCCCAACAATCACAACAAAATCCTGCCGATCCTTGCTGACACGAATCAGCAGGTGTTGCTGCGCAGCTATCATCTCGCCGATGAATTGATCTGTCGCACCGGCGGTCGCGTGACGCCCGAGAGCCTCCGCATATTCCTTAACGGCTATCAGTCCAAAACTTCTTTGACAATTGGCGAGTTGTGGGTTTTCCCATTGATGTTGCGCCTCCTCTTATTGCAGAGACTGCGGCAGTTGGCTGAGTTGACAAGCCTGCGACAGCATCAAGGGGAACTCGCCAATTTTTGGGCCGAACGGCTTTTGAACGCCGCTAATCGTAGCGCTGAGCAATTTGATCGCATTGTGGCGGAACTCGATCGGGACGGCCACGAACTGACGCCCCACTTTATCGCGCGGCTTGGCGAACAATTACATCAGGAAGAGTCCGCGCTTGCGCCGATTCACAGGTGGATTGAGGAGAAAACGAAAACACCTTCAGGCGACATTATCCTGCGCGAACACGCTGCAGAAGCCAACGATCTGATGCTCATTGCGAGCGCTGTTGGAAGTTTGCGCCAGCTCTCAGAGCTTCAGTATCCAGAGATCGTCGAGGACGTGAGCCGGATGGAGACCATTCTCCGCGAAGATCCGTCCGGCATCCATTCACATAGCGATTTCGCCACGCGCGATCGATGCCGACGCGTTGTGGAAGAAGTGGCCCGCCAATCAAAGACCTCCGAGTTGGTTGTGGCGCGGCTGGCTGTAGAGTTGGCGCGGCAGGCCCCAGTTCATAGTCGCGAAGGATGCATTGCTTACTATCTGCTGGACGACGGATTGCTCAAGCTTGAAAGGCGCATCGCACGACGCGTTCCCTGGACTGTGCGCAACTTACGGTTTCTATATCGTCATGCGACATTGGTCTACCTTGGGAGTCTGAGCGCACTGACTGTGGGAATTGTCAGTGGCTTTCTTTGGGCCGCTGATGCGGCGGGAGCAGCCTCGCCATTTTTGCTGGCGATTCTAGGAATACTTGCGCTCTTTCCCGCGGGCGAACTCGCGACTCAGTTGCTGCAGATGTGGTTCGCCTGGACCCTGCCGCCTCGGGTTCTGCCGAGAATGTCTTTTGAACAAGGCATACCGGAAGAATGCCGCACACTCGTGGTCGTCCCGATGATGCTTCTGACGCCAGACTCGATTCGTGGAGAGATCGAGAAACTGGAAGTGCGGTACCTGTCCAATGCAGAACCCAATCTCCATTTCTCGCTTTTGGCGGATTTCACTGACGCGCAAGACCCCGAGATGCCTGAGGACGACAAGTTATTGGGGTTGGCGGTGAAGGGTATCGAAGAACTCAACGGACGCCACGGCCAAGGCTCCTTCATTCTCTTTCACCGCTCACGAGTGTGGTGCGAGACGGAGAACCGCTGGATCGGATGGGAACGGAAACGTGGGAAGCTGGAGGAACTCAACCGATTATTGAACGGCGAGGAATCCGGCGTTCTCATGCAGGCAGGATCGCTGCCGGCTGGAGTTCGCTATGTCATTACGCTCGATGCCGACACTCAGCTTCCACACAGGACCGCTCGCAAGCTGATTGAGACAATTGCGCACCCGCTCAATCGGGTGCAACTCACCGCCGACGGACGTAACCGTTCCCGCGGCTACACAATCATTCAACCCCGCGTCAGCATCACGCTCCCTTCGGCAACGGCATCGCGTTTTTCCAGGCTGTTTACGGACGCGCGCGGATCCGATCCTTATTGCCAGGCGGTGTCGGATCTCTATCAAGACGTATTCGGCGCTGCGATCTATCACGGTAAGGCCATATACGACGTCCAGGCCTTCCACAAAATACTGACCGGGCGTTTCCCGGAGCAGCGGTTGCTCAGCCACGATCTGATCGAGGGAGCGCATGTCGGAGTAGCACTGGCATCGGACATCGAACTCTTCGAACAGTTTCCGTATGACTATACGAGCTACACCAAGCGGCAACACCGCTGGATCCGCGGCGATTGGCAGATCGCTTCGTGGATCCTGCCGCGAGTTCCGGATGGACAGCAGCAACAGCGTCGTGCGGTCAACCCGTTGCCGCTGATCGATCGGTGGAAGATCCTGGACAACCTTCGCCGCAGCCTGTTGGCGACGGCATCATTATCGTTTCTGATTTGCAGTTGGAGCTTCAGCGCAGGTGCCTGGAACGCCAGCGTACTGGTGTCCATGGTTCTTTTAGTCCCGCTCTTCTTTCAGATAATCGAGCGGCTGGTGCAGCGATGGCAAGGTGACATTCGCGCCTTACACGAAGCCAGCAGCGACTTGAACCGGGCGGTCGTCATGGCCGCATTCCTGCCCCATCAAGCCTATCTCGCCATGGACGCGATCGTTCGGGCCTGTTACCGTCTGCAGTTCAGCAAACGTCACTTGCTGGAATGGCAGACGGCAGAGATGTCGCACCTGGCCGCCCGTTCAAATCTGGATGCTTATCGGGCTCAGTTCTATCTCATTTCGGCGCTGGCCGGTGCGTTTCTCCTTGCGCTAACGATCCGAGGTTCTTCCTGGGAAACGGCGTATCATCCATTCCTTCTGCTCTGGGTTTCAGCTCCCCTCATTCAATCATGGATTGGCTGGCAACGCCGCGGTGTGCGCCGGTTGGAGGAAATCGATACTGAAGATCGGCGCTATCTTCGACGTGTTGCGCGCGAAACCTGGCGATTCTTTGACGACCTGGTCGGCCCCGAACACAACTGGCTTCCTCCCGACAACTCTCAGCAAGCCCTACGGATTGAAACCGCCGAGCGCACTTCGCCGACGAATATCGGAATGTGGCTCATGTCTACGGCATGCGCGCGTGACCTTGGATATCTCACTCCCGAACAGATGCTCGAACGATGCTCGGCAACAATGGAAACGTTGAACAGACTGGAACGCTGCGAAGGTCATTTCCTGAACTGGTACAACACCCGGACTCTCGAGCCGCTCGAGCCCAGGTATGTATCTACAGTCGACAGCGGGAATTTGCTGGCGAGTCTGTGGTTACTTTCCCAAACAGTGCAGGAAATGACCTCGCAACGACAAGTCGAGAAGCACGTTATTCAAGGCCTGGCGGATTGTCTGGCGGTGATCATCGAGCGCTTTCCGCCGGATCACACGATCGCGGTTCCAACAGAGACCTTGCGGGTATTGCTGCGGGAAGAATCCTCCGGTATTCAAATCGTGGAGCGGATCCGGCTGGCGGTCGAACCGGCACGGAAGTTGACCCAGTCGTTGCTCTGGAGCACGTCCGATACGGAGGAGCGTGTTTATTGGATTACAAAACTCGAACAGCAAATACAGACATGGGTCCAGTATTTCGATCGTTATTTGCGCTGGACCGATGTTCTATTAGCACCGCCGGACGAGTTCCTCTTGCCGCTGGGCGAACATGTGGTCCTCGCACGCCGGCGGTTGCTGCGCGATATACCCACATGGGGCGAACTGGCGCGCGAAGGAACGGACCTGCTGCGAGACATCCTCGGAGTTGCCGAGGCTAATGAAGGAATATCGCCGAAGCTCTATGCCTGGATGAAGGAGGTTAGAGCCGAGCATGAGAAGGTGCGTGCATTATCGAATGACTTGCTCGCCCGAGCGACGCGGCTGAATGCGATGTGCGAGGATCTCGCCGACGCGATGGATATGCGGTTTCTTTATGATGCCGATCGCCGCCTCTTCGGAATCGGATATCGCGTAGGCGGACCGCTGACCTTCTCTTCTCACTACGATTTGCTCGCGAGCGAAGCGCGGCTGACCAGTCTCGTCGCGATTGCCAAGGGGGATGTCCCGGTGAATCACTGGCTGGCATTGGGTCGCCCCTATACGTCCTTGAACGGCCAGGTTCTGCTCTCCTGGAGTGGGACGATGTTCGAATACTTGATGCCGCTTCTATTTACGCGAAGTTATCGGAATTCCCTTCTGGACAATGCCTGCGCCGCAGCGGTGGACCGCCAGATCGAGTACGCACGCGAGCGGGGCGTGCCTTGGGGAATTTCGGAGTCCGCCTACAGTGCGCTCGACATAAACAAGATCTATCAATATCGCGCATTCGGTGTTCCATCGCTAGGTTTGAAGCGAGGGTTGGAAGACGACTTGGTTGTCGCTCCCTATGCCAGCGCGCTCGCGTTGCTGGTCTACCCCGAAGCCTCGATCTGGAATTTCAAGCGGCTGGAAAACGCCGGCATGTTCGGTCGCATGGGTTTCTATGAGTCACTGGACTACACGCGCGAACAGGAACGGGAAGGTACCAGGGGAGTGATCGTCTACGTCTATATGGCGCACCATCAGGGTATGAGCTTGATGGCGATTAACAACGCACTCAACGGCGGCATCATGCGTCGGCGTTTCCATGCGGATCGCCGGATAAAAGCGATCGAGCCGTTGTTGTTCGAACGTATTCCGCCTCAGCCCTCAATGCTCCTTCATCGCCCATCGGATCATGTGGCGATGCATGCTGTATCCGACGCCTCCGTGCCCGCGTACCGCGTGCTCGATGAAGACACCCCAATTCCGCTCGGCCACCTGCTCGGTAACGGACGCTACGCACTCATGATCACCAATGCGGGCGCCGGCTATAGCCGATGGCGTGACTTCGACATCACCCGCTGGCGTTCAGACACCACTGAAGACAGCTGGGGCATGTTCCTTTATCTGGCCGAAGAAGAAAGTAAGGTCGTCTGGTCGGCAACGCATCAGCCTCTGAATGTGAAAGACCCGCGCTACACGGCGATTTTCACTGCCGACCGCGCCGAGTTCCGTCGGCGCAAGTTCGGAATTGAGTCGCACCTGGAAGTGACTGTCTCGCCGGAAGATGACGCTGAAATCCGACGGCTGACTCTCATCAATCATGGCTTACGTGGAAGGAAGCTGACGTTGGTCAGCGCGGCAGAGTTGAGTCTGGCTCCGCACAATGCAGACCGAGCCCATCCGGCTTTCAGCAAGCTCTTCATACAGACTGAAGCTCATCCCGAACTGCAGGCACTGCTGGCATGGCGCCGTCTCCGTGACGAAAAAGACCCAGCCATCTGGGTAGCGCAGTTCATCACCGAAAGCCCATCGGAGGATGCCACCTTCGAGTTTGAAACGGATCGCGCACGACTGCTTGGACGCAACCGCACTTGGCAAAATCCAATCCTGTCGGTCGATGGGACCGATGGTTGCGTCCTGGATCCTGTCTTCGGGATGCGGCGGCGTTTTTCGCTCGACCCCCGGCAACAGAAGCAGATCACCTTCATCACGGTCGCTGGCGAGTCACGTGACGATGTTATGCGCTTGATCGCGAAATACCGCGATCCCGACAGATGCGCCCGAACCTTCGAGTTGGCCTGGTCTCATGCCCAGCTTGAATATCGATACCTTGGCATTCAGGCCGATGCGGCATTTCGATTCAGCGAACTCGCCAGTCATTTGCTGTATCCCAACATCCGGCTGCGGGCACCGGTAGAACGTCTGCGACGGAACTTGCTCGGACAGCCCAGGCTGTGGGCCTATGGCATCTCGGGAGACCTGCCGCTCGCGGCCGTTACGGTAGCCGATTCGCAGGGACTTGGTTTGGTGCGCGAACTACTCGTGGCCCATACCTATTGGCGGCTGCACGGTTTAAAGGCTGACCTGGTGATTCTGAATCAGGAGTCGGCAAGTTACGACCAGCCGCTGCATCAGCAATTGTTACGCCTGGTGGAAGCGCATTCTCTGCATACAGGTGTGGATCAGCCGGGCGGAGTGTTTCTCCGTAAGACAGATCACATTTCTGCGGAAGACTTAAATCTTATTCTGACGGTTGCTCAGGCAACGCTCGGCACAGCCCGCGGACAGCTATCCAAACAGCTAAGCAGCCCGCCGGAGGGAGTTACTCTGCCGCCGCAGCTTCAGATCAGGAAAGTTGAGGAACAGCCTTCCGCACCTCTGCCGTTCCTGGAACTTCCTTACTTCAATGGCCTCGGTGGATTTACGGTTGATGGCCGGGAGTATGCCATTTACCTGGCGCCGGGCGAAGTCACTCCTCAGCCGTGGATTAATGTCATGGCGAATCCGGTGTTCGGAGCTGTCGTCAGTGAATCGGGCTCGGGCTGCTGCTGGTACGGCAACAGTCATTCGAACCGGCTGACGCCGTGGAATAACGATCCGATATCGGACGGCTCCACAGAAGCGATCTACATTCGGGATGAAGACAGTGGAATCTTTTGGACACCAACGCCTACGCCTGTTCGGGAACTCGACGCTTACCGCGCGCGGCACGGGCAGGGATATACGGAATTCGAGCACAACAGTCACGCGCTCGAACAGACCTTGTTGACGTTCGTACCCTTGCAAGCCGGCCACTCCGACCCCATCCGCATACAACGGCTGCGGATCAAGAACAGGTCGTCCTTACGACGGCGGCTCTCCGTGACCTCCTATTCGGAGCTTGTGCTGGGCACGGATCATGAAGCCTCGCAGATGCATATCACCTGCAACTGGGATAAGAACGCCAAAGCCCTATTCGCGCGCAATCCGTATAATCCGGACTACGGGGACAAGATCGCGTTCGCAGCCATGTCTCCGGAAGCGATCTCGTATACGACCGACCGCACCGAATTCTTGGGCCGCAACGGCTCGGTGGCAAGTCCGGCAGCTTTGCGGCGTGCGTCGCTCTCCAATCGTTCAGGGACCGGCTGCGATCCTTGTGGGGCATTACAGGTTAAATTCGAGCTACGTCCAGGCGAAGAGAAGACCGTTATTCTCGTGCTTGGGCAGACGGAGAGTGTCGTCCAGGCTCGTGAGTTGGTTGCGCGTTACGCCGATCCTGAGATCGTTGAACTCGCCTTTGCCGCGACCCGGCAGTGGTGGGATGACCTTTTGAACACAATTCAGGTCAGGACTCCGATCCTGTCCGTGGACTTTCTCATGAACCGCTGGCTGCCCTACCAGGCATTGAGTTGCCGCATCTGGGGCCGGACAGCTTTGTATCAATCGAGCGGCGCGTATGGTTTTCGCGATCAGCTACAGGATGTGCTGGCCTTTGTCTATTCGGCGCCTGATATTGCGCGCCAAATAATATTGCAGGCTGCTTCCCGACAATTCGTAGAAGGCGATGTGCAGCATTGGTGGCATTTGCCTTCCGGCGCCGGCCTGCGCAGCCGATGCTCGGACGATCTCTTGTGGCTTCCGTATGTCGTTTGCCAGTACGTAGAGAGAACAGGGGACATAGACATTCTGGAAGCCAGTATCCCTTTCCTTCAGGGACCGGAATTGAAGGACGATGAGCACGAAGCCTACTTTCAGCCGTCGATCTCCATCGAACATGCGACGGTGTTCGAGCATTGCCGCAGGGCGATCGAAAAGGGCACGACCCACGGGCCGCACGGACTGCCTTTGATTGGCACCGGTGATTGGAACGATGGGATGAGTCGCGTCGGCGACCAGGGTAAGGGTGAAAGTGTATGGCTGGCCTGGTTCCTGGTGGACGTGTGCAAGAAATTCGCCGAGGTGTGTGACCGCCGCGGCGCGCACCAATTGGCCGTCGAATACCGTGATCGGGCTGCCAGCGTTGCCGCCGCGGTCGAACGCACCAGCTGGGACGGCGAATGGTACCGCCGCGGTTATTTCGATGATGGAACGCCTCTGGGATCCAGGGACAACAAAGAAGCCTCTATCGATTCGCTGCCGCAGTCTTGGTCGGTCATCAGCGGCGCCGGCAATACCGAACGCGCCGCGCAGGCGATGCGTTCGGTGAACGAACATTTGATCCGCAGGAAGGAACGGATGGTACTCCTGTTCACGCCGCCGTTTGACCAATCAAGCCCGCACCCGGGCTACATCATGGGTTATCCGCCAGGCGTGCGCGAGAACGGCGGTCAATACACGCATGCGTCCGTATGGGTCGCCATGGCCTTTGCTCGAATGGGAGCGGGCGGTCGCGCAGTCGAGGTCCTGCAAATGCTGAACCCTGTGGAACGCGCTCGCACACCGAAGGACTATGCGTTGTATCGAACGGAGCCCTACGCCGTTGCTGCCGATGTGTATTCACTCGAGAGTCAGCCTGGCCGGGGCGGTTGGACGTGGTATACGGGCTCAGCGGGCTGGATGTATCGCGTATGGTTGGAAGAAGTGCTCGGCTTCAAGCTGCGGGGAGACCGGTTGTCCATCGAACCTGCAATACCTGCGAACTGGCCCGGTTACACTATCATGTTCAGATATGGCCGAACGCAGTATCGCATCGAGGTGGAAAACGGCGGTCAAGAGCCTCGAGAAGAGATCCGACTAGAGGACGACCAGCAAGACCATACGATCCATATCAGCGTGAAGTCCATTGATCCAAGCCGGGTTCAATTTGTCCGCTGAGCCTGTCACCGATTGTCGATACCGCCCAAAAACTCAATGAGTGTCTCGTAATTCACGGGTTTGACGAAATGCGCGTCGAATCCGGCGGCCTTGGCTTTGTCGCGATCCTCTTGCTGCCCCCAGCCAGTCAGGGCAACGAGAACCATCTTTTTGCCCCATGGCTGCTCTCGCATGCGACGCGCTGCGTCGTAGCCGTTCAATCTCGGGAGCCCGATGTCGAGTAAGACGATATCCGGAAGAAACGTTTCGGCCAGCTGTATCGCCTCGAGCCCGTCTTGTGCGATCCGTGTCTCGTTGCCGTCGAACTCGAGCATCAAGCTCAAGGAAGATGCCGAATCGAAGTTGTCATCAACTATAAGGAAGCGTTTGGCCAATGCCGCCGTGGTGCTGGTGACCGTCGTTTCCGGTAGTTCATGTATATCGGTCGTTATCGGCAGGCGCACGACGAACTCACTTCCCTGACCAGGACCGGGACTATGAACTTCTATGTCACCACCGTGCAATTCGACCAAGTCCTTTGTCAATGCCAGGCCGATGCCCAGGCCTGACTGGGTCCGCTCCAAAGAAGTTTCGACTTGGGTGAACATCTCGAAGATCCGGCGAAGCTGATGGGCGGGGATGCCAATGCCCGTGTCGCGCACCCGGATCGACACTCGGCTGTTGTCGTTCTCCAGTTCCGCTGTTACCCAGATGCGGCCTCTGCGGTCAGTAAACTTGACTGCGTTGTTCAGGATGTTGGTCAAGGCCTGGGCAAGCCGTGCGGAGTCGGCATTTAGATAGATCGGCTCTTGCGGCAACGTGACAGTCAACTGGAGCTGTTTACTTTCCAAGTTTGGCCGGGCGGCCTCGAATACGTCATTGATTATGGACCTTAGTTCGACTTGCGCCCTGCGAAGTTCTATTTTGCCCCGGCTGATGCGGCTCACATCGAGTAGATCGTCGACGAGCCGGACCATCTGGGTGATCTGACGATCGATAATGGCAACGGCGGGTTGGACTTCATCTGCGGTTCCCTTTTTGAGGCGCATAAGCGCCACACTGTTGCGGATCGGTGCCAGCGGAGTGCGGAGTTCGTGGGCCAGCACCGCGAGGAACTCATTCTTGCGACGGTCCGCCTCTTTCAGTTCGTTCTCGGCCCGCTTGATTTCGGTAATGTCGTTGACGCTGGTAAGCCATGCCCGTTTTCCTGCCATTGTAATTTCATTAGTCCTGACCTCAACATCGATAACTTCGCCGTTGTTCTTGCGATGGCGGGTGACGTCTTTTACGGGCAGGCCTCGCGACAATTGTTCGATCGCGATCTGAGACGCCACGTGGGTTTCGGTGGCCAGCAAATCTGGAAGGGCCATTCGCAAGAATTGTTCGTGGCTGTATCCATAATGTTCGACTGCTGCATCGTTAACGTTGGTAAAACGCAGAGTTGTTGGTTCGAGCGTCCACTTGGGCATAGGGCTGCGGTCGAAGAGTACTTTAAATTGTTCTGCGTTCTCCCGGGCTGCGGCCTGTAAACGCATAGTGTCGGTAATATCCTGGATACCCAGCAGGATTCTGGAAGGCTGGCCATCAGTATCGAGCTGGCGGCCGTTCAGCAACATGGTCCGCCGTCCGATGTGGCCAAAGTCGAGCGTGACTTCAAAATCATTGAAAACACTTTTCCGG
>Ga0209382_10010671_pt1 | contig 11429 bp, 8 predicted proteins | sample SoiMetdeltSBSDD5_FD_187599 | JGI IMG/M metagenome (GOLD analysis project Ga0209382, IMG submission 187599) | Bulk soil microbial communities from a Populus tree surrounding site in Tennessee, USA - Soil MetaG P. deltoides SBSDD5 (SPAdes) (version 2) | ecosystem: Environmental > Terrestrial >...
AGATGCCTCCGCGGCAGTTCAAAGTTCAAACCTAGCGGCAGTTCAAAGTTCGAAGGTTCAACGTTCAATGACCACACCCCGTTACCGATTTTCCGCATCACGTGTGCAGCGAAGCGTGCACCGGATGTATGTTTGATTCTCCGCTGATGACAGACAAGAATACCTCGATCTGGTTATCCGAATCGGCTTCGAAACAGGCACTCGATTGCCTAGCAGGGTGTCTGATGAGTCATCACCCGTACTTTGTCGTGGTGCCTGGTCAGGAGAGATCGCTCGCGCGCACGTTCGGCGAAGCGCATTGCAATTTTCCGTGAAGGTTGGCGGGTAATCTGTGGCAGGAGCGCTTCCATTCTTATCCGATGGACGAACGGAAAGATCTGGGGTCACTCATGAAAAGTTTGTCTAGGTCTCTGTTTTTTTCCGTCTACTATCTTCCGTCAGATCCGATTGACGCGTCGTTCAGTTCAATCTTAGGCTAAAAATCTCGTTTCCCACTCGACGAATACCTGTCGCCTTCCGTCGTAAATCACCTTTTCTTTGTTTCCCTCCGCGTGATAGATAACGTCAGGGTGTGCGATGAAGAAAGCTGGCCTGTCATCAATCCTGATTGCAGTAACACTGCTTGCCGTTGCAGTGATAGCCGAGGCGCAGCAGCCAAAGAAATTCCCGCGCATAGGATATCTATCGCTGGGCGATGCCGCTCGTGAGTCCACCCGTGCCGAGGCAATTCGGCTGGCACTGCGCGAACTTGGCTACGTGGAAGGACAGAACATCGCTATCGAGTACCGATATGGAGAGGAGAAACTTAATCGGCTCGCTGAACTTGCCGCCGAATTGGTGCGGCTCAAGGTTGATATCATCGTGCTAACAGGAGGGGGCAGGACGATCCGGGCGGCAAAGAATGCGACCAAGACGATTCCCATCGTTATGGTGGGCGTTGGGATCGATCCTGTGAAAGCAGGCCTGGTTGACAGCCTTGCCCGTCCCGGTGGCAACGTCACCGGCCTTACTCTCCTTGCCACAGAACTCGATGGGAAGCGGTTGGAGCTGCTCAAAGAAGTCGTTCCCAAACTTGCCCATGTCGCGGTTCTCTACGATCCGGCCATTCCGGCCGCTGTACGCGAGGTAAAAGAGGATCTCCCAGCTGCGGCGCGTGCGCTGAAGTTGAATGTTCGATCTTGGGAGGTAGGAGATGCGGCCGAATTCGATAGGGTTTTTGCTGCGATGGGCAAGCAGCGCCCCGATGCAGTCTATGTGCTGGGCGGCGGGATAATGAATGCTCACCAAAAACGGACCATCGGCTTTGCCTTAAAGAGCCGGTTACCGTCCATGTACATCAGCAGTGAAGCCATAGATGCCGGCGGGCTCATGTACTACGGGGCAGACCAAGCGGAGAGCTACCGGCGCGTCGCATACTACGTGGACAGAATCCTGAAGGGAGCCAAGCCCGCCGACCTGCCGGTTGAGCAGCCGACGAAATTCGAGCTGGTGATAAACCTCAAGACGGCGAAGCAGATCGGGCTTACGATTCCGCCGGAGTTGCTCGCCCGAGCGAATAGACTGGTCAAGTAACCACGACACGATGCCAGGATTGAACTGATTTCTCCGACGAATCGATCCTACGCAATTTGCTTGAATTCTCCTTTCAAAGTTTGAGTATCCGTGTCAGCAAATCCGCCAAGCGGTAAGCCGCCAGAATCATGCGCCTATCAGCAATCAGGCTCGCGCTAACAATGTACCCCACGGGAAGCACCGGAGCCTCCCATACCGTCGTGCAGTCCTTATTTCCACCTCTCGGACTCCCAATCTGGCCTCCGTTACGGTAAGCAAACTTCGTTGCAATCTCGAAGCTCTCTTATGCCCACGACTCAAAGCCGGTGTTCCCAAGTTCTGTGAGCTGACTTTGCTGAAACTGCTGGCGGTTTCGTAGCACCGTGGCCTCCTTTCGTAGGCTGGTTAGGTTCGAGCTAGAGGTAATCACGCCGTCCCAAAACCTGTGCAGGTCCATCGGTTGACCCATCTGTGTCATCCGTACACAGATTTCATTTCCACCCCTATCACCGTTGAGATAGTCAACTGTAAATATTTGAGCAGCGTGTAGGGGCTGATGTATGTCGCCGACGAGATGGAAGAGCCACGCAAGCGCAATTGCCGTTCGCTCCGCATCATTCTGGCTCCTCACCGCGCTCTCATTCTCAGTTAATGTGGCTAGGATGTTTACCGGCTCAGGCTCTCTGATTTGTACGCTGTCCGGTTGGCCCTCATGGATCGTTCTCGTTCGTTACTATCTCGCTGGACGTGCAAAAAAGTCACAAAGTCCACACAAAAACGCCTCAGCGCGGGCGATTCATTCATGCCACACCAAGCATAAAAATTGGGTGAAGGAGCGGCAAACTACTTTGGCATTGCTTTTGTTATTCGCAACTACCGACCAGGTTTGAACGATATGAGTCTAATAGCGTCTCAGGTTCGCCGACTGGCTCGCCGGTGGCGATCGAGACGATGCTCGACTTTGCTTCACGGCACAATTTCGCGCCGCAGACCGAGCACTTCCCGATGAGCAATATCAACGAGGCCGCCTTCGCCCGACTTGAATCAGGCAAGGCCCGTTACCGCGTCGTGCTGGATGCAGATTTCTGATCCGCTTGACCATCGAATTTTTTCTAGTGACAAGACGTTTTCGAGGTCAAGCAATGATCCGACGTTAACCGAAAGGAAGGAAGAGAATAGGCAAGAAGGCGATCCAAAATTCAAATGATCGCATCACGCCGCTCTGATTTCGAACGAATTCCCTGAAACCCGACACCTGACACTTGGGACCCCATAAGAGAAAGGAGCCTTACAATGGCTAATCCATCTGCCAAACTCCAGCGCGATATTCTTCCCATCCCCGATCGGGAGTACGTCGGCCTGACGACATACGACGCCAAAGACCCGGATACCAAGTTCCCGCCTATCGAACCGCTGCGGCCGCCCAAAGGAGCGCCCGACGTCTTGATCATTCTGCTCGACGACGTGGGGTTTGCCGGCTCCAGCGCCTTTGGCGGTCCCATCAGTATGCCGACAGCAGAGCGGTTGGCCGCAGGCGGATTGAAATATAACCGCTTTCACACCACGGCGCTCTGCTCGCCTACACGCCAGGCGATGCTCACTGGCCGTAATCACCATTCCGTGAACATGGGCGGCGTCTGCGAGATCGCCACATCTGCGCCCGGCTACAACTCGATCCTGCCAAAAAACAAAGCGCCGCTCCCCGAGGTGCTCAAGCTCAACGGCTACTCGACCTCCCAGTTCGGCAAATGCCACGAAGTGCCGGTTTGGGAGACCAGTCCTATGGGTCCGTTCGACCAATGGCCAACGGGTGGTGGTGGGTTCGAATATTTCTACGGTTTCATCGGCGGCGAGACCAACCAGTACTACCCGGCTGTCTACGAAGGCACAACGCCCATCGAGGTCACCAAGACTCCGGAAGAGGGCTACCACTTCACCGAGGACATGACCGACAAAGCTATCAAGTGGGTGCGCCAGCAAAAAGCGCTGATGTCCGACAAGCCGTTTTTCATGTATTTTGCGCCCGGGGCTGCGCACGCGCCGCACCAAGTGCCCAAGGAGTGGATCGATAAGTATAAGGGGAAATTCGACCAGGGCTGGGACAAACTGCGCGAGGAAATTTTCGCGCGGCAAAAAGAAATGGGCGTAATACCGGCCAATGCCGAGCTCACCAAACGACATGATGAAATTCCGGCGTGGGAGAGCATGCCCGACACGCTCAAGCCGATCCTCGCCCGAGAGATGGAAGTTTTTGCCGGCTTTCTCGAGCACACCGACTATCACATCGGGCGATTGGTGGATGCGCTACAAGACCTCGGCGTCTTAGAGGACACGTTGATTTATTACATCATTGGGGACAACGGATCGTCGGCCGAAGGAACGCCGAATGGCTGTTTTAACGAAATGACGACACTCAACGGCATGACCAGTATTGAAACACCCGAGTTTCTCATCAGCAAGATCGACAGGTTCGGCGGCCCGGAAGCATACAACCACTACGCGGTAGGTTGGGCGCATGCGCTGTGCGCTCCGTATCAGTGGACCAAGCAGGTGGCGTCGCATTGGGGCGGTACCCGCAACGGGACGATTGTGCATTGGCCAAATGGCATTAAGGCCAAGGGCGAGATCCGGTCGCAGTTTCATCATGTGATCGATGTCGCGCCGACAATTTTGGAAGCGGCAGGACTACCTCAGCCGACAATCGTCAACAGCGTGCAGCAGTCTCCGCTGGAAGGCGTGAGCATGGTTTACTCGTTCAATGACGCCAAGGCTGCCGACCGACATGAGCTTCAGTATTTCGAGATGTTCTGCAATCGCGGCATTTATTACAAGGGGTGGACCGCCGTCACTCGACACAGCATTCCCTGGGTCATCGTCCCACTGCCACCCTTCGAGGATGACACCTGGGAGTTGTACGGTCCGGATGACTGGACCCAAGCCCGAAACATCGCGAAAGAAAACCCCAAGAAGCTTCAGGAACTGCAGCGGTTGTTTCTGATCGAAGCGGTCAAGTACAACGTTATTCCCTTGGACGACCGGAGGGTCGAGCGGTTCAACCCGGACCTGGCCGGCCGGCCACAACTCATTCGCGGCAACTCACAAATCCTTTTCTCCGGTATGGGTCGCTTGAGCGAGAACTCAGTTGTCAACATTAAGAACAAATCGCACGTCGTAACCGCCGAAGTTGTCGTGCCGGATTCGGGGGCGAGCGGTGTCATCATTGCCCAGGGCGGCCATGTCGGTGGTTGGACTCTCTACGCTCACCAGGGAAAGCTGAAGTATTGTTACAATTTCTTCGGGGTCAATTTTTTCTTTGCGGAAGCAACCTCACCGATTCCGGCGGGTAAACATCAAGTACGCATGGCGTTCAAATACGATGGCGGTGGGCTGGCGAAAGGCGGCGCGGTTTCGCTCTACGTGGATGGCGCCAAAGTCGGAGAGGGCCGCGTAGAAGTGACGCAGCCGATGGTGTTTTCGGCCGATGAGACCTGCAACGTCGGGAAGGACGCTGGCTCTCCGGTCTCCCCGGACTACGGCCCGCACGGCAACGAGTTCAGGGGCGAGGTGAACTGGGTGCAGATCGATTTAGAGAAAGACGATCACAATCACCTAATCGCTCCCGAGGAACGCTTCAAGGTAGCGATGGCGCGACAATAAAAGCGGTAACGAGGGGCAACAGCCTCAATTAGGAGGTTCGCTATGATCACTCGCAGCCGTACGATATCAATTTTTTTCGCCTTAGGCGTGCTTGCCGGATGCGCTTCGACGAACGTCACCCAGCAAACAGCCATGGTGAGCCCGGGGCTTGCCCGCCCCAATCAAATCTGGGTCTACGACTTCATCGCCGACCCGGCCAGGATCCCCGCCGATGCCTCTATAGGCGCCGGCCTGAGTGCGCCGAGCACACCGCCAACGGCCGAGGAACTGGAAACTGGGCGCAGGCTTAGTGCCATCATCACCCAAGGCGTGGTTACGGATATCCAGGCCATGGGTCTTCCCGCAGTGCAAGCCGGTCCGGGAGCGGCGCCGCAAGTTGGCGACGGCGTAATTCGCGGTTACTTAGTTTCGGTCCAGGCCGGCAGCGGAGTCACTCGTTTTGTGATTGGATTCAGCGCAGGGAGTTCGGAGATAGATACGGTAGTGGAAAGTTATGTGATGACGCCCCAGGGCTTACGCCAACTTGGATCAGGCACGCTTAGCTCTTCCGGAAACAAGACGCCCGGCATTATCGCGCCGTCCGCGGTCGCGATTGCGACTCGCAATCCGATAGGACTGATCATCGTTGGCGCGACGAGGATTTATGGCGAGGCGAGCGGCAGCAATACGCCTGAGGGGAGAGCCAAAGCGACCGCCGACGCAATTGCAGAGCAGCTAAAGATCAGATTTCGGGAGCACGGCTGGATAAGTTGAGAGTGGGCCTGCGCGATTGAGCGCCGCCACTTGCAGAGACTCTAAAACTTACAAACGGCGCCGCTCTCCGGTCGCGACGGCGTTGACGGATTGCTGGCTTACTGTAACGAGAAGCAAAAAGTCTGGCTATTGGGCTTTAGTCCAATGGGTATAGCGTGAGGGAGCAGCATAGCAGCGTGTCGCACTCACCGCTTTGCAGCGTAGTCAGGCCGCAGCCACATCTCCTTCGAGAGAACGTGGCGGAAAAACAGGTGACCTCATCGACTTTGCCACAACTTTGCCAGTACTATATGTCACTATATGTTCGAATCGGTAAAATGAATCAGTGCACCGGCGTTAAACGCTTGGATAGATACAAATAGTGACCGATAGAGACACATAGTCTCGGTACTGTATGAGAACTGAACATCCTCGTGTCGGCAGTTCGATTTTGCGCCTGGCCACACTTGATTTCGATAATTTACACAATCCGCAGGTACAGCTCGTGTCGACTGATGCCGGTTGGTATTGGCCCGATTGATAAGTGAGCTTTGCCCGCTGAGATTCTGCTCACCGCCCGAAATTCGGCAGTTTGTCGCACAAGGAACAGCACCCTATTAGAGTATCTAAAGATAGACCGTTTTTAGTGCTGACAGTCTCGCTTCCAAAGCGACGCTAGTCTCTACCTCCGAAGCTCGATTTTCATTTGATTCCGGCACTTTGGCCGCCAATACATTACATTGCTTGGGATTGGTTTGACGCGTCGTTCAATTCAATCCTACGTCGAATTTACCCTTTTTCCCCTCGAAGAATCTCGTTTCTATGATGCCGTAAATAGCACTTTTCTCGGCTGCTCTGTCCGTGCTAAATGATACCCTCACGAACGGAGGGGTGTGTCGAGAGACGAGGGACAAAGGAGCGCGATAACATAAGATGTCATCTGTGCAAGACAACCGGCGATCTCGCGGGATGAGCTTGTGAAACTCCGTAGCTACAAGCACACTATCCTCCTCGCAGCGATTTTCGGCGCGTCAATCGTCGAGTCCTTTGGTCATCGGCTGTTGCTGGGGCCGGTCGCTTCCGACGTTGCCATCTCAACGACAACGCTGCTTGTTTTCCTGATCGTCTTTGATCGGTGGGTGAACCGCCTGGTAGGATCCTTTGCATGGGCTGTCGCCGTTGCGAGCAACTGGGCTCACTATGTGCTGCCGCCGAACTACCCTGAAACACCGCTCCGGTTGATCTATCACAGTGCGCTGCTCGTGCTACTCGGCTTCGCAACGATCGTCATTCTGCGGAACATTTTCGAGAAGCGCGTCGTCCGTTCCGACGACGTCGTTGGCGCAGTGTGCGGCTATCTGCTCGCGGCTGCGGCGTGGTCCAATCTCTTCATCTTGATCGAGATTTTTGTGCCCGGGTCTTTCAGCGTGGGCCAGGGATTCGGCGCCGGGCTCGACAGCTGGCACGGGCGCATCGCCGTGCTGAACTATGTCAGTCTAGGTTCGCTGACGAGCATTGGCTCGGGTCAGGTAGTGCCGGTCCGCCCGCCCGCTACCATGTTGGTTACGCTCGAAGCGGTGTTCGGACAGTTCTACATTGCGATTGTGGTGGCGCAGCTGGTGGCTGCGCGGCTGTCCCAGGCGCCGGAGCGAAAGGGCTCGCCTCAACCCTAAACGCCCGTCAACGATTGAAACGAGAGGAGCATGAACAAGTATGGCGCAGAGTTCTTTGGGACATCCTGGCTGGTCCCTGGGCGGATTCCGGTGACGATTGCCTCCGTACACCCCGCGCGCAGCACAGGTTTTGGCGTGTTTGTTGGAGAGGGCTGTTGCGCAGTTATGGTTTTTCTGGATGGCCCCAATCGCTGGCGGTCTCCTTGGCGCTGCCATCTATCGGTTCATCGGCAGCACAGAGGGTTGATCAACATCATGCCCAACCGATTGCAGCGGGCGTTACGGCTGTAATTGAATTGAATTCTCCGTCGGACAAATCCTGTGAGATATGGCTGACGCGTCTTTCAATCTCAGGCTAGATCTGCTCTTCCCACTCGGCACAGCTTTGCGTGTTGGTATGCGCTTTATTGGCGAAAATCGGTGGGTTTGAAAAGAATGGTAAGCCCGTTCCGGAACTTGCGAGGGGAGAGAAAAGGGGACAGGCTACTTTTTCTCGTTGCGAGTTACAATAAAGGCTGGTAAAAGCCCTCTGTGCCGAGAATTCCTAGAGGACAACAAGGCGGCTACGCCTATCACGTTATTAACCGCGGTAACGGTCGCACCACGGTATTCCATAAACCTCAAGACTACGAAGCCTTTCTATCGCTTCTGAGTGAAGCCAAGACACGTCATGGGGTAAAGATTTTTGGTTTCTGTCTGATGCCGAACCATTTTCATGTTGTTCCGGAGCCGGCGCACCAAACCGCATTGAGCCAATTCATGCAGTGGCTATTGACGAGTCACGTGCGCCGTTATCATCAGCATTACGGAGGTAGTGGTCATGTCTGGCAAGGGCGGTTCAAGAGTTTTCCGGTTCAACGTGACGAACATTTGATAACCGTTTTGCGCTACATTTTACAGAACCCAGTTCGTGCCGGGTTGTCGAGTACACCACGGGAACGGCTCTGGTCTAGTTTGCGAAGGCCGCAGGTTGTGGACCCGTGGCCCGTTGGAGACGAGCGTCAGTGGTTGGAGCAATTAGATGAACCGATACGAACAGAGCAATTGGTTAACGTACGGGAGTGCCCAAACCGGCAGAGGCCTTATGGAAGGACGGAATGGCAAGTTAAGATGGCCTCGATGTTCGGACTCGGCAGCACGTTGCGCCCGCGCGGCCGGCCGAGAAACGAGAAGAAAAGTAGCCTGTCCCCTTTTTGAGTCCGCATCTCTTTAATAAATCAGCTCTCAAGATCCGCTTTTATCAAAGCAAGCGAGTTCTGCCATCCGCATGGCGATGACTCCTATCACATCTGAACCGGGTAGAGAACCGTGCTGGTCTTAGTTCTTTCTCGGTAGACCTTTGCGCGACCGGGGAGAGATGAAAACCACGAAAAATAGGTCTGGATCCTGCAAATATTCCCCGCTGACGGTAACCGAAAACTCTACGGTAGAAGTTCAAATTTCTTTCAAGTCGCTCAGTTTCGGATTATTGGGGAGTAGGTACGGTTGTGTCAATTTGTTTGATGGTTCTTGAGAAAGGAATCGTCTTTTAGGCAATGTCTACTCTATCTTGTAACGCTTGCGCTTGCGCCAAAGCGTGGAAGTATTGATGCCGAGTCTTGCCGCCGCATCTTCGAGGGTAGGCGTTTCCGCGAGGACCTGGATAATATGCTCTTTCTCTATCTCTTCCAGACTGGCCGTCGGTGAAACAGTCGGGAAAGGCTCCACGTGATTGCGGAATAGTGTGTCCGGTAGGTAATCCGGCGTGATGGCGTTGCCACTGGCCAGTACGACCGCCCTTTCAATGGCGTTCCGCAGTTCGCGAACATTACCCGGCCACCTATAGCGCTTTATTGCCGAAGCAGCTTCGGGAGACAAATGAATTTGTTCTTTATGGTAACGGACCGCGGCCGCGGAGAGCAGGCGTTCGGCCAACGGCAGAATGTCGGCGCGTCGTTCGCGCAACGGCGGTACCTGGAACGTAATCACGTTGAGCCGATAGAAAAGATCCTCGCGAAAATGATGAGCTGCCACTTCAGCTGTGAGATCGCGATTCGAGGCGGCGATGATGCGGGCATCGACTTGAATGGTGCGGTCTCCGCCGATCCGTTCAAAGCTCTGTTCATGGACGAAGCGCAGAAACTTGGTCTGGAGCGCCGGCGTGAGGTCTGCAATCTCGTCGAGAAACACAGTACCGCGGTCTGCCGCTTCGAGTCGACCTGGCTTATCCTTGAACGCTCCCGTAAAGGCTCCCCGCATATGGCCGAAAAGCTCACTCTCAAGAAGATGCTCAGAGAGGGTCGTGCAATTGACCACGACAAATGGACCCGCGCTGCGCGGGCTCCACTTATGGATCTGCCGTGCGAGAACATTCTTGCCCGTACCGCTTTCACCGATAAGAAGGATGGTGGCTTCGCTGGCGGCGGCTTGCCGCGCGGTTTCAAAGAGGCGCCGCATCGCGGGATTGTGCGATTCAAGCAGCGGTTGGTCTCCGATGGTGTCCCGGAGGACGCGGTTTTCGGCGCGCAAGTTTTGGACTTCCAACGCGCGGTCAACCACGTGTTGAATCTGTTCAAGTGTGAACGGCTTGGTCACGTAGTCTGTGGCGCCGCTCCGCATAGCGGCCACCGCGTTCTCAACCGTGGCATAGGCAGTCATCAGGATGACCGGGAGATTTGGAGATTCGCGCTTGATCTGCTGCAATAGCTCCAGCCCATTGAGCTCGGCCATCCGATAATCGCTAAGGACGAGGTCGAAGCTTCCCTCTTGGCCTAGAAGGGTGAGCGCTTCTTGCGCATTCTCAGCGGTCCTTACTTGATGCCCACAACTCTCGAACAACGTCGACAGGCTACTGCGAATGTTTTTTTCGTCATCGACGACCATAAGCTTTGCCATAAATTTCCCTAGCGAATGGGCAACTCAAGCGTAAAACAGGTTCCCTGGCCCAGAGTGCTATCAACGAAAATGCGGCCCCCGTGGCCTTCGACGATTTCCTTAACGATGGCGAGGCCAAGCCCGGAAGATCCCGGTTCAGAGCCGTTAACGTTCCATTGAGTAAAGCGCTCAAAGAGGTGATCTTTTATTTTCTGAGGAATACCCGGGCCGGTGTCGCTCACTTTCAGGAGGACTGTGTTTGCCTCATTCTCCGAGCTGATCGCGACGACACCCCCTTCTGGCGTATACCGCAGAGCATTTGAGATCAGGTTGGAGAGAGCCCAGGAAAGTTTCACCGGGTCGCCATGGATCTTGGACGCGGATGGGTTGACGCCGGCAGAGAGCGTGACCTGCTTTTGATCAGCCTGCAGTCGGAATGTTTTCGAGACCAAACGGACCAACTGGCACAGATCGATTTCAAGGTTGCGGATGGTTATCATTCTGCTCGAACCCCGCGCCAGATCAAGCAGATCGTCCGCAAGACGACGTATGCGCCCGATGTCCTCACTGATCGAAGCCAAGAGCTCCTGCTCTTTGGGCTTCAGATTCTCCTTACTCCGTTCCAGCAATCCTGCCGAGAGGGCGAGAGAAGTGAGCGGCGTCTTCAATTCATGCGAGAGCGTGGCGACGAGGTTGACCCGCGCGCGGTCCTTGTCGCGCAGGTAAGTAATGTTCTGGAGGATCAGGATCGTCCCGAGCGGTTGGCCATCACTTTGCCGAAGCGGCACCGGTTTTAATACGTAGGTGTGATCGCGACCGCGCACATGCAGATCGACTTCGATGCGTTGGGAATCTATCGGAGTTTTGGCAACGCTTCGTAACGCCTCGCGCACACGCAAGTAATGAGGATGGTTGCTATTCAGATCATCGAACGGACTGCCCAGGGCTTCTTCCCTTTCAACG
>Ga0209382_10010675_pt1 | contig 11428 bp, 9 predicted proteins | sample SoiMetdeltSBSDD5_FD_187599 | JGI IMG/M metagenome (GOLD analysis project Ga0209382, IMG submission 187599) | Bulk soil microbial communities from a Populus tree surrounding site in Tennessee, USA - Soil MetaG P. deltoides SBSDD5 (SPAdes) (version 2) | ecosystem: Environmental > Terrestrial >...
GACCCGGTGCCGTGAAATACCTTGCTGGGTACGGATCAGTTGGGTACCGAAGTCGAGGTGCTCGAGCCCGCATCGCTCCGGGAGCGGATGGCCGGCACCGCAGCGGCGCTCGCCACGGTCTACGGCGTCACGCGTCGACGGTCAGGCGGACCGTGACGGTGTCGCCCACCTCGATCGCCTCGGCCTTGCGCACCTTGTCCTTCAGCGGCACGATGTAGCGCCCATCCTTGGGAAACAGCGAGGTCGTCCAGTCGGTACCGCCGATCCGTGCCGCGACCGGAATCATGCCCCAGCCGTAGCTCACGAACTGGGCCGCCGACTCCAGCTCGCGACAATCGTCTTCCGGAACGGTGACGAAGTGGAACGGCGACGGCCCTCTCCAGTACCACACCTCGCCGCTGAACTCGAGGATCACCGGCTCAGGATAGATCGAGTGCCCAGTGCTGGCCGACGAGGTCCTGTCCGAAGCTGTGATGACGCTCCTCGTCGACGAGCCGGAAGCCGCACGCCTGATAGATGCGCCGGGCCGACATCAGCACATCGTTGGTCCACAAGGTGATGCGGCGGTAGCCGGCCGCTCGCGCGAACTCCACGCAGGTGTCGACGAGCCGGCGCCCGAGGCCGTGACCGCGGGCACGGGGATCGACCAGCAGCACCCTCAGCTTCGCGGTCCGGTCGTCCTCCTCGACACAGAACACGCAGCCGACCCGGCACCCGTCGACCTCGGCGATCCAGGCGGCCTCCCGCACCGGGTCGTGGTCGGCCGCGTAGTCGAGCACGATCCGGCCGATGAAGGCTTCGAGCGAGGTGTCCCAGCCGTACTCGGAAGCGTAGATCTCGCCGTGCGCCATCACGACCCAACCGAGGTCACCGGGTCGGTCGAGCGGGCGTACCACCGTGGTCACGTGCCCCTCCTCCGGCTACTGAAACGACTGTGTCAGTAGCTACGCTAACGCCATGTCCGGTGACGGTTCAACCCCCTCGGCGCGGCAGAGCGAGCTGCTCGAGGCCGCGTACCGCTACGCGCTCGCACACGGCCTCACGGACATGTCGCTGCGACCCCTCGCCACGGCCATCGGGTCGAGCCCGCGGGTGCTGCTGTACCTGTTCGGGAGCAAGGAGGGCGTCATCCGCGCGCTGCTGGCCCGGGCGCGCGCCGACGAACTCGACTTCCTCGACCGGGTCCGGGGTACCGCGCGGGCCGGGGACGCCGGGATGGCCGAGGTCGCCAACGAGGTCTGGACGTGGCTGGCCGCGGACCGGCACCGGACGTTGCTGACGCTGTGGGTCGAGGGGTACGCCCGTTCGTTGGTGGAGCCGGACGGCCCGTGGGCGGACTTCGCGCGCTCGACGGTGCGGGACTGGCTGGCCGTCCTCGCCGAGGCACAACCGGCCCGCGAACGCAGGTCGGCACGCGGGCGGGCGCGGCGGACCCTGGTCCTCGCCGTGCTCCGGGGCGCGATGCTGGACCTGCTCGCCACGGGCGAGGTCGACCGAGTCACCGCCGCGGTACGCCTGCAGCTCGCGAACTCCTAATTGGTAACGCCGACGCACGAGAACACGTGCTCGGCCCGCTCCGCCTCGTCGACGACCGCGACCGCGAAGTCCTCCATCGAAACGGTGTTGGTCCGTGGGTCACCGTCGACGCGGTCGCGCACGGCCCGGTACGAGCCGGTGCGCTCGCCGGGTGCGATGCCACCCGGCGGAGGGCTGAAGTAGGTCCACCGGACATCGGCGACCCCGCGCAGGTACGTCAACGCGTCCCGCTGGCCGACGATCTCCGGCGCCGCGTGCTCGGGAAGCCCGTCGGAGTCGGCGAACTGGATGCCGGGCGCCCGTTCCAGGCTGCCGAACCCACCCACCACCAGCAGCCGCGGTCCACCGTCGCCGAGCGGGCGCAGCACCTCGACCAGCGACCGCGCGGCGCGCACGTAGTAGCCGCGATCGTCCAAGGACGCCGCGTGGCCCACCGCGCTGACGACGACATCGCAGCCGGCCACCGCCTCCGCGACGGCCGCCGGATCGAAGACGTCGGCTCCGACGACCCGACCGTTGAAGTCCACGTTGGACACAGCGGGATCGCGTACCGCCGCGACCACCTCGTGGCCACGGGATACGGCTTCCGCGACGATGCGCCGGCCGATACGCCCGGACGCGCCTATGACAGTCACGCGCATTGCGTGATTGTCCAGGATGCTAGACCGCGCTGGGTTGGTGTTCTCCGTGCAGCGCGCGGAGGTACTCGTAGTGGCCCGGCATGGTCGCGGACAGCCGCTGCCGTTCCTGCTCGATCTGCGCGAACACCTCCGTGACCATCTGTTCGTCCACGAGGTCCACCGCTGGCGGTGGCTTGGTGAACTCGAACTCCATGCCCGACAGGATGGCCCAGATGCCGCGCGTCTCGAACAACCGCAGTTGGGTTCCGTCCGGCGTGACGATGCTCTCCGCGTACTCCGCGAGCTTCTCCTGCAGGCTGTCCGGTATCGGCGCCTCTCGTACCGCACGCCAGAACGACGTGTCGTCCCGGTTGCTCAGGCAGTAGTGCATGACGACGAAGTCGCGAAGATCGTCGTAGGCGGCGTACAACAGGTCGTTGTACCGGCGCATGCGCCGCTCGTCGAAGTCCTTGTCCGGGAAATGCAACAGCAGCAGGGCGAGCTGGTACTCGATCAAGGCGATGGTGGTCGACTCCAGCGGCTCGATGAAGCAACTGGACAACCCGACCGCGACACAGTTGGCGACCCAGGACCGCCGGTTCTGCCCGACGCGCATCTTGATGTGGTTGGCGGGCACGTCGTAGGCGCGCTCGCCGAGGAAGTCGCGAAGCTCCCGCTCGGCGTCGGTCGGCGTGGTGGTGTTGGAGCAGTAGACGTAACCGGTTCCGTCCCGGTGGTACAACGGGATCTCCCAGATCCACCCGTGGCCCACCGCGTTGGCGGTTGTGTACGGGCGCAGCCCCTGACCCTCGGGATCGTTGCGGGCCGGGAGCGCGACCGCGGAGTCGCAGAGCAGGTAGTTGTTGTGCGAGACGAACGGCTCCTTCAGCGCCTGGTTGATGATCAGTCCACGGAACCCGGTGCAGTCCAGAAAGAGGTCCCCTTCGATGTCGATGCCCTGTTCCGTGGTGATTTTCTGAACCTGGCCACGCTCGTTGAGGACAACCGAATCCACGTCCGCCTGCATGTGCTTGACACCGCGCCCCACCGCGAGATCGCGTAGGTACTCCGCGATGAGCGCTGCGTCCAGGTGGTAGGCGTAGCGGAAACCAGGGTTGGGTCCATCCGAACCGGGCAGCGGTTTGGGCGACTTGTTGAGCTCACACATGCGCTGCAATGACATACCGGCCTCACCGAACGTGGCGGGCACGCTGGAATCGCCGGCCAGCCGGCGGCTGAGCCAGAAGTGCGCAAGCGAGAGTCCCCGGCCGAAGCGCGCGTGAAACGACCGCTCGAAGGCGACCATCGGCTCGGGGACCTCGAAGAACGGGTGGTAGTACGTGTGCTGCGTGGTACCCGGAAATGGCCGGCGCCAGTTGTTGAGCCGCACGGCCGATTTGAACGCGGCGTTGCACTTGGGCATCCAGTCCGCCTCGTCCATACCGAGGAAGGCGAATGTCCGGCGCAGTGTCGGTACCGTGGCCTCACCAACGCCGATACGTCCGATCCGGGGCGACTCTACGAGCGTGATGTCGAGCTTCCGGCCGAACGCGCGATTGAGATACGCGGCGGAAAGCCAACCGGCTGTGCCGCCGCCGACGATCACGACGTGTTGTATTGGGTGTGCCACGGCCACCTCCCGAGAATCAACCCGGAAACGGTACATCCGCGGTCACCCCGGAACCTTCTTTCATCATGCGCATCCGGATGCCGGGGAGCACGGTCGGCCGAGGCACGCGCACGGAGGGAGAAGGCGGCGCCGGCTGGATATCCGACGATGACCAGGAGACGCGGACCAGCCCTGACTGGCCCTCGTCTGTGCGGAGGCGCCGTGAAGGAGCAAATCCTGGCCGCGCCGCCGGCACCGCTGGCGGCCCACCAGTTACTCATACTGCTGCTCCAGCTGACGCTGTTGCTGCTGCTCGCGTTTTGCCTGGGACGGCTCGCGGAACGGCTGAAGCTCGCGGCGATCGTGGGCGAGCTGGTCGCCGGCGTCATCGTCGGACCGTCTCTATTGGGCCATCTGGCACCCGGATTCGCGAACTGGCTGCTGCCGACACGGCCGGACCAGACACACCTGCTCGATGCCGTGGGCATGCTCGGCGTGCTGCTGCTCGTCGGCGTCACCGGCACTCACCTGGACACGGCCATGCTCCGCAAGCGCGGTGCGACCGCGCTGCGCGTCAGCGTCTTCGGCCTTGTCATCCCGCTGGCCCTGGGCATGCTGGCCGGCGCCGTCATGCCGGCCTCGCTGATGGCCGGACCCAAGGATCGCTGGGTGTACGCGTCCTTCCTCGGCGTGGCGATGTGTGTGTCAGCGATACCGGTCATCGCGAAGACTCTGTCCGACCTGCGCTTGCTCCACCGCGACCTCGGTCAGCTCATCCTCGCCGCCGCCACGGTCGACGATACGGTCGGGTGGTTTCTGTTGTCGGTGGTCGCCGCCGCGGCCACCGTCGGCGTGCACACGCACGTCTGGCTGTCGGTGGTGAACCTCGTCGGTTTCGTGGTGCTCGCCGCTGTGGTGGGTCGTCCGCTGGTACGCCGGATCGGCCGGCTGACCGCCCGCGACAGGGAGCCAGGATCCACCATCGCCACCGTCGTCGTGCTCGTGCTGCTCGGTGCGGCCGCCACCCACGCGCTGGGCATGGAGCCCATCTTCGGCGCCTTCGTCGCCGGCATCCTGATCAGCGCGTCCGGGGCGGTCGACCAGGTCAAGCTCGCTCCGCTGCGCACCGTGGTGCTGTCGGTACTCGCCCCGATCTTCATGGCCACCGCCGGGCTACGGATGGACCTGACCGCGCTGCGTAGGCCGACCGTCGCTATCGCGGCAGCGGTCATCTTGGCGATCGCTGTCCTCGGCAAGTTCGCCGGCGCGTATCTCGGCGCGCGGCTCAGCCGCCTCGGCAGGTGGGAAGCGATGGCCCTGGGTGCGGGGATGAACGCCCGTGGTGTGGTCGAGGTGGTTGTCGCCATGACCGGGCTGCGGCTGGGCGTACTGAACACCGCGACGTACACCGTCATCGTGCTCGTGGCCATCGTCACGTCCGTGATGGCACCGCCATTGCTGCGCGTGGCGATGCGCCGTATCGCTGAGAACGAGCGGGAAAAGGCCCGCGGGGCGGCCCATGACAAGTGGGCGGGCGTCGCCGACGACGACGTCGGTCACGAGGCCACGCCAGCCGGCGCCGGCCGACACGCCCGGATACACCTATGACGGCGGTACCAGGCGAAGGATGATGTCCCCTTCGGGCGTCTGCGGCAGCCCATCCTCACGGCCGACCTGGTCGCGGTTGGAGGTGGTGACCCACAGCGAACCGTCCGGCGCCACCGTGACCGTACGCAGGCGGCCGTGGTTGTCGAGCAGCTTTCGCGGGTTGCGGCCGTCGAGGTCGAGGCGGTAGAGCGTCTGGCCGCGCAGGCAGGCGACGTAGAGGTGGTCGCCGAGGATGGCGATGCCGCTGGGCGAGGCGACGCTGGTCGGTGTCCAGGTCGCGATCGGGTTGGTGTACTGCGGATCGGTGCCGAAGCCCTCGACGCGCGGCCAGCCGTAGTTGCGGCCGGGCTCGATGAGGTTTATCTCGTCGTAGGTCTTCGAGCCGAGCTCGGAGGCGTACATGCGGCCGCGCGAGTCCCAGGCGAGCCCCTGCACGTTGCGGTGGCCGTAGCTCCACACCAGCGAGTCGGGGAACGGGTTACCGGGCGCGGGTTTGCCGTCCGGCGTCATGCGCAGGATCTTCCCGCCGAGCGAGGCGCGGTCCTGCGCGATCTGGCTGTCGAAGTAGGTTTCGCCGACGCTGGCGTAGAGCATGCCGTCGGGTCCGAAGGCGAGCCGGCCACCCTGGTGGTACCGCCCGTCGTCGCCGGAGACCGGAATGCCGGTCACGATCGGCTGCGGCGGCTGCCCTATCTTCAGCCGCGCGATGCGGTTGTCGTCGGCGGCGCTGTAGTAGATGTACACCCATTGGTCGGTCGCGTAGGTCGGGGAGACCGCGATGCCGAGCAGGCCGCCCTCGCCGGTTCGTCTGTCCACTTCGGTCAGACGCTGCACCTCGGTCACCTTTCCGGCCGGCGTGACCGAGACGATCCGCGGTACGCCGCTGTTGTCCTCACGCGACTTGTCGGCCGTGGGGACCGTGTTGCCGCGCTCGGTGACCAGTGCCGTGCCGTCAGGCAGAAACGCGAGACCCCACGGGATGCGTAGGCCGGTGGCGATCGTGCGGACGGCGGAGTCGGGTACCGCCAGGTTGGGCGCGCCGGTGAACGCCGGGGTCGCCGCCGAGGAACCGGGCACGCCTTCCACCGGTCCCCCGCCACCGCCGAGGTCACCGGGGAGGCCGCACGCGGCCAATGAACCGATCAGGACGAGAGCCACGACATACCTTTCGATGGCCGGCATGGCAGGGACTATACCCGTCGGGTATACCCGCAGGGAAGACCCGCCCCTCGAATTCCTCCCAACTAGCATGTACGCCGTGACAGGCGTACCCGAGAAACCGTCGCTGACCGGCATCGAGGACCGATGGATGCGAGCCTGGGACGAGCAGGGCGTATACCGCTTCGACCGCTCCGTACCGCGGGACGGGATCTACTCGATCGACACTCCCCCGCCGACGGTGAGTGGTTCGCTGCACGTCGGGCACGTCTTCTCCTACACCCACACCGACACGGTGGCGCGCTACCACCGCATGCGGGGCAAGGCCGTGTTCTACCCGATGGGGTGGGACGACAACGGGCTGCCGACCGAACGGCGGGTGCAGAACTACTTCGGCGTGCAGTGCGACCCGGCGCTGCCGTACGTCCCCGACTTCGCGCCGCCGGACCAGCCGCCCAGCCCGCCCGTGCACATCTCGCGGCGGAACTTCGTCGAGCTGTGTCATCGCCTCACGGAGGTCGACGAGCAGGCGTTCGAGCACCTGTGGCGCCGGCTCGGGCTGTCGGTGGACTGGTCGCTGACGTACGCCACGATCGACGACCGTAGCCGTGCCGTGTCGCAGCGGGCCTTCCTGCGGAACCTCGCGCGAGGCGAGGCCTACTCGGCCGACGCGCCGACGCTCTGGGACGTCACGTTCCGCACCGCGGTGGCGCAGGCCGAGCTCGAGGACCGCGAGCGGCCGGGCCACTACCACCGGGTCGCGTTCCAGACCGGCACCGGCGAGAAGGTGTACGTCGAAACCACCCGGCCCGAGCTGCTGCCCGCCTGCGTCGCGCTCGTGGCGCATCCCGACGACGACCGGTACCGGCACCTGGTCGGCGGCACCGTCACCGTGCCGCTGTTCGGCACGAAGGTGCCGGTCGTGGCGCACCGGCTCGCCCAGCCGGACAAGGGTTCCGGCATCGCGATGATCTGTACGTTCGGCGATCTCACCGACGTGATCTGGTGGCGCGAGCTGGATCTGGCCACCCGTCCGGTCGTCGGCCACGATGGCCGGCTACTCCCCGACCCACCGTCCGATGTGGACCCCGCGGCCTACGCCGAACTGGCGGGGCGGACCGCTCACCAGGCCCGCGAGAAGGTGGTCGAGCTGCTCCGGGTCAGCGGGGACCTGGCCGGTGAGCCGCGGCCGATCACCCACGCGGTCAAGTTCTTCGAGAAGGGCGACAAGCCGCTCGAGATCGTCACGACGCGGCAGTGGTACATCCGCAACGGCGGCCGCGACTCCGCGCTGCGGGAGGCGCTGATCGCCCGGGGTCGGGAGCTTCGGTGGTACCCGGCGCACATGCGGCACCGGTACGAGAACTGGGTGGAGGGGCTCGCTGGTGACTGGATCATCAGCCGCCAGCGGTTCTTCGGCGTACCGATCCCGTTGTGGTACCCGCTCGACGCGAACGGCGAGCCCGACTACGACCGCCCGCTCGTGCCCGACGATTCGGCGCTGCCGGTCGACCCGAGCAGCGAGGCCCCGCCCGGGTACGCCGAGGAGCGGCGCAACCGCCCGGGTGGCTTCACCGCCGACCCCGATGTCATGGACACCTGGGCGACGTCCTCGCTCACCCCGGAGATCGCCGGTGGCTGGAGCTACGACGACGATCTGTTCGGCCGGGTGTTCCCGATGGACCTGCGACCGCAGGCGCACGAGATCATCCGTACCTGGCTGTTCTCCACGGTGCTGCGCGCCCATCAGGAGTTCGACTCGTTGCCGTGGCGGCACGCGGCGATGTCCGGCTGGATCCTCGATCCCGAACGCAAGAAGATGTCGAAGTCCAAGGGCAACGTGGTGACGCCGATCGGTCTGCTCGAGGAGTACGGCTCGGACGCCGTCCGGTACTGGGCCGCCAGCGGCCGTCCCGGTACCGACACCGCATTCGACACCGGCCAGATGAAGATCGGCCGGCGGCTGGCGGTGAAGATTCTCAACGCCACGAAGTTCGTGCTCGGCTTCGGCTCCGCCGCGACGGCCGCGACGGCCTCGATGGCCGCGCTACCGCTCGACGCGGTCACCGAGCCCATCGACCGGGCGATGCTGGGCGCGCTGGCCGACGTCGTCGAGGAGGCGACCACGGCGTTCGAGGCGTACGACTACGCCCGTGCCCTGGAACGCACCGAGCAGTTCTTCTGGACGTTCTGCGACGACTACCTGGAGCTGGTGAAGACCCGGGCGTACGGCGAACCGGCCGAGCCGGCCGTCCGCTCGGCCCACGCCGCGCTGGGCCTGGCACTGTCCACATTGCTGCGTCTGTTCGCGCCGGTGCTGCCGTTCGTGACCGAGGAGGCGTGGTCGTGGTGGCATGCCGGCTCGGTGCACCGCGCACCATGGCCGGTACGCGACGAGCTGGTCGGCGACGCACCGCCGGCCGGTCTGCTGGCCGTGGCCAGCTCCGTCCTGCAGGCGGTGCGCCGGGCCAAGTCCGAGGCGAAGCAGTCCATGCGGGCCGAGGTCGCCCAGCTGGCGGTCCGCGGTACGGCGCCGGAGCTGGACACGTTCTCGTTGGTCAGTGGCGACCTGCGCGCGGCCGCCAACGTGCGCGAGATGACGACGGCGACCACGAGCACCCCGCTGGCGGTCGAGGTCATCCTCAGCTGAGCGCGCCCGATTCGTGCACGACGGTGCCGCCGACCGCGGTCAGGTCCGAGCGCACCCCGCGCAGCTCGTCCTCGCCGACCGTGAAGTAGTCGCGGTCGAGCACGACGACGTCGCCGAGCTTGTCGACCTCGAGCGTCCCGAGCTGGTGCTCGTCGGGCCGGCCGAGGAACCATCCGTTCGCCCGCGTGTACAGGTCGAGTACCTCGTGCCGGGAGATCTGCTGCCCACCGTTGATGAGCTCGCCCCGGGCGTTGCGACCGGTGACCGCGTAGTAGGCGTGGATGAACGGGTTCATCGGTGCGATCTGCATCCCGTCGGAGCTCATGCCGGCGTGGATTCCACTGTCGACGATCATCCGGAACGGCGGTCCGGCGCTGGTCGCCGTCCCGGCCAGGTACCGCCATCCGGTCAGGCTGAGCCCGCCGCCGAGCGCGTCGAGCCGGTGGACGTACTCCTCGGTGATGAACGGTACGTGGGCGACCACCCAGCGCAGGTCGCCGATCGGGAACTCCGCGTCGACCGTCTCGTAGCCCTGGATCTCGGTTTGGAAGTCCGTTGTGGACAGTGAGTGCACCTCGGCCCGCCAGCCGGCCCGGGCCACCCGGCGCGCGGCCTCCAGCCAGGTCGGCCCGAGTCCCTGCGCGATGAACTCGCCGATGCCGCCGGTACGCACCATGTCGTCGCCGAAGAACGGAAACGCGTTCCGCAGCCGTTCGGTGAGTCCGGGAAGTTCCGGGTCGGTCTCCATGTGCAGGAAGTTGATGCGCAGCCGGACCAGGCCGCGACCTTCCGCGTACACCGCGAGGAACGGCTGGTGCATCGTGTAGTTGTCCTCGTGCGCGGCCCCGTCGGACGGCGTGTTGGTGGCCTGGAACGCACCCTGGTCCAGATGCGTGGTCACGCCGACGCTGGCGGCGTACGCCATCGCGTCCAGCACGCCGCGCTTGCGTTGCGCGAACGTGAGAGTCTGGCGCAGCGCGAGGGTGGCCTTGCCGGTCTCGGTGCCTACCGCGATGGACCCGTCGGCGCCGACGACGACCGGCAGCGCGGCCGCTTCGAAGAACGCCTTCCCGGGGGTGTTCGTAACCGACGGCCCGCTGAAGCTCTGCGAGATGTACGCCGGGTGGTTCGGCACCGCGGCGTCCAGCTCGCTCAGCGTCGGCAGCCGCACCTCGGCGAACTGGTTGAAATGGAAACCGCCGATGGTGGTGACGAACTCCCCCGCCGGTACCCCTCGCGCCCGCTCGCGGTAGATCCGCTGGACGTCGGCGATGGAGTTGGCGTTCTCCAGTGGCGTGTGGTGGCCGGGCCGGTTGCCCATCAACACGATGTGGTTGTGGTTGTCGATGATGCCGGGGATCGCGGTTCGGCCGCGGAGGTTGACGACCCTGGGCCGATCGGCCATCGTGCGCAGGGCCTGACCGAGATCGTTGCCGACGTAACTGATCCGGCCGGCTCGGATGCCGACGACGCGGACGACCTCGCCCGCGGTTCTCATCGTGTGAATCCTGCCGTTGTGCAGGACGAGGTCACCATCTGCCGGTTGGGTGCCGGCCGTGGCGGGCGGAGCACCCGCGACCGCGCCGACGGCGGCGGCGGTACCGACCACCCCGCCAGTCCTTAACACTGTGCGCCTGGATACACCCCACTGTTCAGCCGTACTCATCGTTGACACCGGATCCCTTCACGAGCGATGCGAGACGGCGCATGGCTTCTTCGCGAGGAGTGTAAGCTGTACATTTACGATGTGCAATGGCACTGTCCGCACCTCGCACAACTCGGCCCGTACCGCGGTACCCCGGTACGGGCCGAGTCGGACAAGCCGGAGCACGCGCCCCGAGTGACGCGTGCTCCGGGGTTTCGGCTAGCGGCCGAGAATCCGGTCGAGGAACTTGCGATGCCGCTGCAGCGCCATGCGCAGCCGCTCGGTCTCCTCGCCGTTGTCATCCCGCCACTGGCGCAGCGCCTCCCGGCCTTCGGCCAGTGCGGTGGTCAGCGCCTCGGTGGCCTCGGAGACCAGTGCCTCGGCGGCTTCCACCGCGGCGCGGGGATCGTCCACGAACCGCAGCTGGATGTCCTGCCACCGTTCGTGCAGTCCCTGTGCCTGGCCGTCGTGCCACAGATCTGTGACCGGCTGCGCGGGCGCGGCGCCCGGCATCAGGTCCGCTGACGCCTCCGGGCGGTCGGCTTCGAGCTCGTCGGTCTGCTCGGCCACGGCCGGCTCGCCGTATAACGTCGGCTCGCCGT
>Ga0209382_10010676_pt1 | contig 11427 bp, 9 predicted proteins | sample SoiMetdeltSBSDD5_FD_187599 | JGI IMG/M metagenome (GOLD analysis project Ga0209382, IMG submission 187599) | Bulk soil microbial communities from a Populus tree surrounding site in Tennessee, USA - Soil MetaG P. deltoides SBSDD5 (SPAdes) (version 2) | ecosystem: Environmental > Terrestrial >...
TGGGGCAACGCGTCTTCATCACCGATCCTCCCGAACACCGCCCAGATGTCTGTGGAGCCCAAGGGTGGTGGTGCCGCGAAAGGCCCGGTGGCGAGTGGTCCGGCAACTCGGGCAAGACCCGCAGGGGGCATGGACGCGCTCAAGGGGGCCGGCCAAGCTCCCGATCGTGGCGGTCTCACCAGGGCCGGCCGAGCCTTGGCGAAGCACGGCGGCCGAGAAGGAAGCGTGTTCCCAAGGCCGACCGGCAGTCCTGCGGATATCAATCAGCAGGGCCAGGCAGTTCTGGAGGACATCCTCGGTAACGTGTCCCGGACCCGAGGGAATACCTACGGAGGAATCGATTACTTCGGAGGTCTCAGAGGAGGCGGAGCTCGCTTCGACGCCCAAAACAACTTCATCGGATTCCTGGAGCCATGAACCCTCGGTTCGAAATCTCCGTCGGTAGCGAGTACGACTATGAAGATCTGGTTGGCAACCTTTACTTCGACGGAGTCCCTGTCTGCATTCTCACGCAAGAAAAGGGATTTGCCGCGATGGAGCTCGAGCTCCTCCCCGCACCCGAGGGGGGGAAATGGCGCTTCGCGCTCAGCGAGTTCGAGGAAGCACTGGCGGCTCTCAAGAAACGGATGTGGGACCTGCGCCGCACGGACGACCGCAGTTCATGAGTCCGTGGCTCACCGCCGGTACCTCCGGAACAGCGCCCGCGCCGTCTCGATCTCTGCCAGCAGCGCCGGGAGGGGAGGGATGTCCACGTCCCGCTCCAGGATGACCGCCCGCACCGGCGCGCGCTGCAGCACGTACTCCATCAGCTTCAGCACGTCCGCCGGCACCGGATCGCTGTGGGTGTCGAGGATGACGTCCCGGTACGGCCTCCCGCCGGCGATGTGGAGCTGCCACACCCGCTCCAGCGGCAGCGCGTCCACGAAGGCCTGGGCGTCGTACCCGTTGTTGCGCGCGTTCAGCGCCAGGTTGGTGACGTCCAGCAGCAGCCCCACGTCGGCGCGCTCCACCACCTTCCGGATGAACTCGATCTCCGTCATCGTCCCGCCGGGCACCCGGAAGTAGTAGGCGATGTTCTCCAGCAGCAGCGGCACCGGGACCAGCTCGCGGATCCGCCGCGCGTTCCGCGCCACCACCTCCACCATCTCGTCGGTGAAGGCCAGCGGCACCAGCGCCGCGGTGTCCACCTCCGGCACGTGCGCGAAGCAGAGGTGGTCGCTGTGCCAGGGCACCTGCGCCTGCTGCACCGCGCGCGCCACCGAGGCCAGGAAGGAGTCCCCGGGCGGCAGCGGGGTGCCCACCGAGAGCGTCACCGCGTGCGGGAAGACCGGGAAGCGCGACGCCCAGCGCTCCAGCTCCCGGTGGTTGGGCGGGTAGAGGTAGCTGTCCGTCATCAGCTCCACCACGTCCACCGCGCCGGGGCTCTCGAACAGCTCCTCCCTGAACTCCTGCCGCACCGAGAGACCCACGCCGAAGTTCCGCTCCGGCGCGCGCGGGCCGGGGACGGGCCAATCGTCCAGGCTCCGCTCGCGCGGCGGCCCACCCCGCTTGCGCAGCACCAGGTGCGCCTGGCCGTGCGAGTGGAGGCCTTCGGGCAGGTGATCGTCCAGCATCTCTCCCTCGAAGCGGAAGAGCGGCGCGAAGTCGCCCAGCGCCGCCAGGAGCTGGTCGCAGGTGCGGAAGGACATCACGCCCGCGGCGGGAGACAGCGCCATCGGGTCGCCGGGGGTGAAGGCGGAGACGAAGAGGAGACCACCCGGCTTCACCGCGGCGGCCAGGCGGCGCAGCGCCTCGTCCGATTCGGCGGGCGGGAGGAACTGCAGCACGTTGTGGGCGTGCACCACGGCATAGAAGCGCTCGCGCGGGCGCAGCGCGCGGACGTCGGCCTGCCGGACGTGAAGCCGGGCGGGCCGCCGCGCGGTGATCCGGGAGACGTCCAGGTCCACCGCCAGCACCGGCCGGCCATGCCGCGCCCACGCGAGCGCGACGTCACCTTGCCCGGCGCCGACCTCCAGCACTGGGCCGGGAGGCGCAAGCTCGAACGCCGGCGCCAGCCAGTGCCAGGGAACCGTCATCGAGACGCGAAGACTACCGCTTCAGCGTGCGGCGGTTACAGACCCAGGTCCTTCAGGAGCCGCTCCAGGATGTCGTTCGGGACAGGCGCCTTGCAGGCGTAATTGCCAGGGTCCTGGCCGGGGCTCGGAAGGGGAGCCTTGCAGGCGTAGTTGCCCGGGTCCTGGCCGGGGCTCGGAAGAGGAGCCTTGCAGGCGTAGTTGCCCGGGTCCTGGGGCTTCGGAAGAGGAGCGGCGCAGCCGAAGACGGGAGGATCCTGGGGCTTCGGAAGAGGAGCGGCGCAGCCGAAGACGGGAGGATCCTGGGGCTTCGGAAGAGGAGCGGCGCAGCCGAAGACGGGAGGGTCCTGGGGCTTCGGAAGAGGAGCGGCGCAGCCGAAGACAGGCGGTTCCTTGGGCTGCGGGAGGCGAGCGGTGCAGGCGTAGAAGCCCGGATCCTTCCTGGGCTCGCCGGGGTTCGGGAGGCGAGCGGTGCAGGCGTAGAAGCCGGGGTCCTTCCTGGGCTCGCCGGGGTTCGGGAGGCGGGCGGTGCAGGCGTAGAAGCCGGGGTTGCGATCGAAGCTGTCCCGGTCGAACCGGTTTCCCCGGGTCTGCTGGCCGCCGTCCAGGACCTTGCTGGTCACCTTCTCAGAGGTGCCCGACGCGCTCTGCGACTGCGCGGGGCGGAACGAGGCTCCGGAGAGGGAATCGAGGCGGCTCATGACAGGGGCTCCAAGTCGCTTGCGGAGAGGTGGGGAGGAAGACGTGGAGATTCTCGACACCAGGTGCGCCTCGGTGCACCGCTATGGTGTCAATGTCTTTACGGAGGATTTCCGGCGCTCTCTTGAGGCTGGAGAAACGGCGCCGGGCCCCCGAGGGCGCCCGCCGGCCGGAACCCGCGCAACCGCACGAACAGCTTGAAGTCCTGCACGAAGGCTGTCGCCGACAGCCCGATCGCCTGCTGGAAGGCGTCCGGGAACGTCGCGCCCTGCGCCATCTCCTCCATCACCCGCTCCACCGCCTTCTCACCGTATCGACGGATGAGAAAAGCGAACGCGTGGTGCGCCGCGCCGTACACGATCTCGTTCTGGCCCCGGTAGAGCGACTCCGGCTTCCCCACCGGGTCCTGGTCCGGCCGTTCGTCATAGAACCGCGCCAGGTCCTCCAGCGCCGGCCAGCGGTAGCTCTGGTTGGCCGTGACCGACGCCATCCCCTCGCGGAACCAGAGAGGGATCCGCTTCCGCATCCAGTCCTCGCCGCCCGCCGAGCGCTGGTACATCAGGCAGTGGGTGAGCTCGTGCAGCATCAGCTCGTCCACGTCGGCGGGGTTGGCGCCGGTGAAGGTCCAGGTCCCGGGCGACTGGACGAAGATCTCGTCGTAGCGGGCCCAGGCGCGGAGCCATTCGTAGTCCCGCCGGTTGATCACCGCCTCCAGCGCCTCGTGCGTGGGGAGGATGACGACGCGGACCGGGACGCGCAGCGCCCCCCAGCGGACGAGCCTGGGCGAGGCGGCGCGGATGGCGCGCTCCAGCGCATCGCGGGACGCCTCGTCGCCCGCGGCGTAGGCGAGCTCGAACGTGCCGACCTCGGCGCGGAGCTCGGAGCGCTCGCGGAGCCCGGCCACCGCGCCCGGTATCCGCGCGCAGCCGCCGGCCAGCGCCGCCGATGCCAGCGCCGGCATCAGGGCTCGCGGCAACCTCATCGCACCTCCTGGAGGGCCAGCACCAGGCGACAGACGTCCGAGACGTCCCTCAGCCCGGCCAGGGAGGCCTCCGGGACGCCGAAGGAGAGCAGCGCCACGTCGTGCAGGGTGTGATTGCGCGTGGTGAGGTCCTCCACGTTTCCGTGATCGCTCACGATCAGCACCGCCGCGTCCGCCGGCCGCCGCGCCACCACGGCGCGCGCGAAGCGATCGAACGTCTGGAGGACCTCCTCGGCCAGCGGGAAGTCGCGGCCGTGGCCGGCCTCGTCCGCCAGGAAGTGCTCGAAGAGGACGAAGTCGTGGCCCTCCGCGACGCGCCAGAGGACGTCCGCCGCTTCCTCCGGCGTGCGCTGCGGGACGTGGAGGCCGCGAAGGCGCGCGCGGCGCCCCTCGATGTCGTGGGTGAGCCCCAGCCCGCGCTCCGCCTCCGCCAGCGTGCGCAGCGCCACGCCCGCCACCGAGTACGCCACCGTGGAGGCGGAGGGCTTGAGCCTGCGCAGGCGGCCGGGCGGGATGGGGGAGGGGAGTGGGGGCTCCCGGGCCTCGCCGGACGGTGCGGCGTGCGGGAGCCCGAGCGCCTGGAGGTAGGGGAGCGGGTAGGCGTTGGCGAAGGTGGGGCGGAGCCCGCGCGCGGCCAGCTTCTTGATCAGGCTGTGCTCGGACAGCACGGAGCGGAGGAGATCGTTGGGGTAGCCCAGGAGGTGCCGTCCGAGGATCCGCGCCGCCGGCTCGCCGGTGAAGATGGCGGTCTGGTTGGTGGCGGACTGGGGGCGGCCGGGCACGCCGAAGGTGGTGCCCAGGTCGATGCGGGCGCCTCCGGGCGGGAGCGGTTCGCCGCGGCCGCCCTGGAACTGGGAGAGCAGCCACCGCCCCCGCGCGAGCGGGTTCACCGCGGGATCCGCCGCCCCCACGCCTACGCCGTCGATGAACAGCAGCGCGACGCGCACCGGGACCCACTGTAGCGCCTGGCGCCGGAGCGTGACCTCGGCCTGGGCCGCCCGCTCTCCGGCGCAGTTTGAGTCACTTTGAGTCCCTTTCGGGTCGTTTCGAGTCTTTGGTACGGTCTGGTCCCCTCGGGTTCAAGAGGGAGGGGCCGGATGTCCTGGCATCGAGTGATCGTGATCGGAGTGGGGCTCGTGGCGGCGGTGGCGCAGGCGGAACCGTCCCCTCACGTGCGGGCGGGCGTGTGGCGGAAGCTCGCCGTCGCGCCGGCCGGCGAGGCGTCCGAGGTCGTCCCCGAGCTCCGGGTAGCTCCCGGCTCCGCGACCCTCCTGCACCTCCCGTCACCCATCCTCCCGGGCGGCTTCACCGTGTCCGGGGGCCAGGGACGGGTCGACGTCCACCAGGTGACCCCTACCACGCTGGTGATCGTCCCGGCGACGGAGGTCGGCCCGGAGCGGGTCCCCCTCGCCGTCGCCACCGCCGACCAGCGCCGCTACCCGTTCCTGATGGCGACCAGGCCGGAGGTGGTGGATCTCGAGGTCAGCGTCGTCTTCCGCGACCCGCCCGCGAAGACCGTCGCCCAGCAGCGATCGGACTTCGACCTCGTCGGAGCTTTGCTGAACCACGAGCAAGTCCATGCCCGGCAATACCAGCGGCCTGTTCGAGGCCGAGGACAAGGTCGATCGGCTTGGGAGACGCCGTACATCGAGACCGCGGTGCGGATGGGCGGCCGGTACTTCATCCAGGTGGCGAATCGCTCGACCGCGCCCTGGAAGGTGCAGCAGGCGAAGCTCGAGGGGACCTCCGGAATCCTCAGGGTCGTGGACATCCGCTGGCAGATGGAGCCGGTGGACCAGGACTGGAACGTCAACGTCATCGTGGCCGAGGTCCCGGAAGGGACGAGGGCCGACTACGTGCTCACGGCCATCGAGCTGGTGGGTGAGGACGCCCGGGTGGCGCGCCTGGCGCAGGAGGTCAGCCTCCCATGACCAGCGAGCTGTTCAAGCCCGAGTACCTGCCTCCCGGGACACACGTCGGGACGTACGTCGTCCGCTACCAGATCGGTCAGGGCGGCGGCGGCGTGGTGTACGACGTGGAGAGCACGGATGGACACCACTTCGCGCTCAAGATGTGCCGCTACCCGTCCGGGCCCTACGGCTCCACGGAGTGGCGCATGGACGAGCGCTGCACCCGCGCCATCCAGTGCCTGGAACAGCTCCGCGGCCTCCGGCACGTGGCGCAGATCTTCGCCCACGACCGGTTTCCGGACCCGCTTCACGGATACCAGTACCTGGTGCAGGAGCTGGTCCCGGGCAGCCACCGGATCACCGAGTGGGTAAAGCACGCCTCGCCCTCGCTGCTGCACATCGTCACCGTGTTCAAGCAGCTGGCGGAGACGCTGGGGGAGCTGACCCACGCGGACATCCGCCACCGGGACCTGAAGCCGTCCAACATCCTGGTGACGCCGGACGGCGTCCCCAAGATCATCGACTTCGACAGCGCCGTCTGCTTCCGCGCCGAGGAGCTGACGAAGCGGGCCGCCTCCGCGGTGCCTCACACGCACGGGTACCTGAGCCCGGAGCTGGCCCTGGCCATCCTGAAGGAGCGGGCCACGGGCCGGGAAGAGCCGTTCTTCTACTTCCCCTGGAGCGACCTGCACGCCCTGGGCGTCATCTTCTACGAGGTCCTCACCGGTGAGCACCCCTTCGACGTCCACCAGGAGGACGAGGACGTCCTCAAGGAGATCGCGTTCGAGGACCCGGCGCACCCCATGGCGCTGAACGCGGCCGTGCCGTTCGGCCTCAACAAGGTGGTGATGAAGCTGCTCTGCCGGAACCCGCTGGAGCGCTACCCGCACGGCGACCGGGTGGCGGCCGACCTCACAGCCCTGCTGGACAACATCGCCGACGAGGGCTGGACGAGGCCGTTCGAGCGGCCGGAGGACGACGACGAACCGGTCCCGGTCCAGCTCCGGCGCATCACCTGGCCCGGGTTGCCGGCCGACGTGTCGACGCTGAAGGGAGCGCCGCAGCAGACCGCCGTCCCGCCGCAGCCGGTGAAACCGGTCCGCCTGCTGCCGGTGCCGTCGTCGATCCTGGTTCCCGGATCGAGGCCGCCTCGCGCGCCGAGGTGGCTCGCCTGGGCCGGGGTGCTCGCGGCGTCGTTTGCCGTCGGATTGCTGGGCGCCCTGATGTGGCCGCTGCCCCCGTCCAAGGTCGTCCCCGTTCCTGCGCCAAGCGGCGGCGCCATCGTGAAAGGAGATCCCGTGTCCTCGTCCGTCTGCGCGCAGTCGCCGGCGCCCCAACCGGAGCAGAAGCAAAGACTCGGAAGAAGAGCGATGCTGGCGGTGGCTGCGTGTACGGCGCTGGCCTGCGCCGGCGTGAAGGTTCGCACGGGCGACCTCGACTGGCTGGCCCAGTGCCCAGCGGAGGCGAGGGAGACGGTCAGGCTCCTGGGCATCAATCCCGGAGCCCCGGACGATGAAGGTCCCGCCGTCGCCATACTGCTCAAGGGGCCTTCCGTCATTCCGCACCACATCGGCTGCGAGGTCCGGGACGGACCGGTGGAGGCGAGCGTGCTCATGGACCCCATGGATGCTTCGGGCACTCTCAAAGGCACCATCCGGGTCGGGTCGGACGGCGCCTCTTTCCGCTTCCACGAGCTGGTCCGGGGGGAGCGCAGGTACCCGATCTGCGCCATCGGCGCGGAGGATTTCGTGAACTGGGGTCCCGGCGTGGACCCGGTGTACCCGGACTCGAAATCGCGGGCACCCGCCTCGGAGCTCCACCCCAAGGAGTACATCTACATCACCACGGGCCGGCTCCGGATCCGCGTTGCCCCGTACCTCCCCGAGCAGTCCAAGGGACGCGTCGGCGTCAACTGAGCGGAGCGCGCAGCTCGCGGAACGGCCCGGCGCGGATCGCCCGCGCCATCAGCCGCAGGTAGGACGTCCACACCTCCGCCCCCGCCGGGGCGGTGAGCGGCTGCAGTCGCCGGTGCAGCCCCCGCAGCCGGTACCACGGCACCCCGGGGAAGAGGTGGTGCGCCAGGTGGTAGTTGAGGTTGCACATCAGGAAGGACACCGCGCGGTTGGACGTCACCGTGCGGGTCTGCCGCAGCGGGTCGCCCCTGGGCAGCAGCATGTGCTCCGCCACGCCGCGCACGTTCCCCAGCATGCAGGAGACCGCGAAGGGGACCAGCCACAGCTCCAGCGCCAGCCACGGCCGGAGGGCCAGCGCCGCCGCCAGCGCGCCGTACACCACCGCCGTGTCCACCAGCGCCGCGCGCTTCTCCTCGGGTGAGCCGCGGCGCAGCGCGATCGGAGGGACGCTGGGCACGAACGCCAGCGTCCCCCCGAGGATCCACCCGTAGAAGGCCGCCACCCGGAGCCACCGCCGGTCCGGCAGGTTGGTGAATTCGTCCGGGTCCAGCGCGGTGCGGTTGTGGCGGTGGTGGAGCAGGTGGGTGACCCGGAACGCGCTGAACGGGAGCAGGTGCGGCAGCCCCAGGAGCAGCCCCGCCAGCCGGTCCCGCCGGCGGTCCCGGAAGAGGTTCCCGTGCACGCCCTCGTGCATCAGGATCCCCAGCGCGTGCACGCACACGCCCATCGCCAGCCAGCAGGCGATGCGCGCCGGCCAGGAGGGGAAGGCGAGCACCGCCCAGCCCAGCCCGCCCAGCGCCGCCGCGTAGGCGAAGGCGATCGCGTTCCAGCCCGGCCGGAGCGCGTGGAGCCCGCGGATCTCCTCGCGCAGGCCGGGCGGCAGCGTCGCCACCCAGGCCCGCGACTCGTCAGCCTCGACCAGCACCCTGGAACGACATTACGGGAATCGGACCGCGGCCGCCGCCTGGATGCGGTCCAGCGCCGCCTGCACGTTCGCGTCCTTCTTCTCCATCTCCACCATCGCCTGGGCGATCTCCTCCAGCGGCTTGTTGTACGGGTGCCACCAGAGGTCGGGCGCCTTCTCGTTGGAGTCCACCACCACCACCTGCGGCCGGGTGAGCTCGTGCAGCGCCTCCCTGCCGTTGGTGCTCCCGAAGCCGCTCCTCCCCACGCCGCCCCACGGCGCCATCGGTATCCCCGCGGTGAAGCAGTGGTTGTTCACCAGGGTCACGCCCGCGCGCAGCCGCCGCGCCAGCGCCTCGCCGGCGGCGAGGTCCTTGGTCCACACGCTGGCGTTGAGCCCGTAGGGGCTGGCGTTGGCGCGCTGCACCGCCTCCTCGTCCGTCTGCACCCGCGAGATGGCGACCACCGGCCCGAAGGTCTCCTCGCGGGAGATCCGCATCTGGTCGGTCACGCCGGAGAGCACGGTGGGCGGGTAGTAGCGCCCCGGCCCGTGCAGCATCTTCCCGCCCAGGTGCAGGGTGGCGCCCTTCTGGACCGCCTCCACCACCAGCGCGTGGATGTGCTCGCGCTGGGCCGGCATGGTGATTGGCCCCACCTCCAGGTTGGCGGGCGCGGGCCCCGGCTCGGTGGCCGCGCGCAGCCCCTTCACCGCCTCCACCATCCGGCCCACCAGCTCGTCGTGCACCCGGGCGTCCACGTAGATGCGCTCCACGGCGGCGCAGTTCTGCCCGGCGTTGGTGAGCGTGGCCCAGAGGAGGCCGCGGACGGTGCGGTCCATGTCCGCGTCCGCGCGCACGATGGCGGCGTCCTTGCCGCCCAGCTCCAGCGAGCACGGGATCAACCGCCGCGAGCACGCCTGCCCCACCAGCCCGCCGGACGACGGCGAGCCGGTGAACGACACGAAGTCCACCCCGCGCGCGTCGGACGGCGCCTCCAGGCCCTCCGGGTGCCCGGTGAGCATCATCGCGCCCTGGCGGCCGTCGCCCTGGATCAGCACCACCACGTCCTTCGGCAGCACCCTGGTGAAGGCCTGGAACAGCCGGGCGCCGGCGCGGGGCGCCCACTCGCTGGGCTTGAAGGCCACCGCGTTGCCCGCCAGCAGCGCCGGCACCATGGTGCGCAGCGGCAGCGCCACCGGGTAATTCCAGGTGGAGATCACCCCCACCACGCCCCGCGGCACGCGGTCGATCTGCATCCGCTTGCCCGGGTGCCGCGACTCCGGCAGCGGCACGTTCTCCGGGCGCAGCCAGTTGAGCCCCAGCTGGGTCCAGAACGCGAACAGCTGCGAGCTGGCGAAGATCTCCGCGATCAGGGCCTCGCTGCGCGGCTTGCCGTTCTCCGCCACCACCGTCCCCACCAGCTCCTCCGCCGAGCGGAGGAATTCCTGCTGCGCCTCCTGGAGCAGCCCGGCGCGCTGCTGCGGCCCCATCGCCGCCCAGCCCGCCTGCGCGGCGCGCGCGCGCTCGAGCACCTTCGGGATCTCGTTCAGCGGCGTCACCGGGACGTCCGCCAGCCGTTCGCCGGTCCGCGGGTTGGTGGCTCGCATCACACCGCTGGTGACGGAACTGCGCGATATGTCGGGTTGCATGATGGCTCCGGCTCGCTGCGTGATCGTGGAGCGTGTAGCAATCACTGAATCCATGGTGGAGATCGAGTACAGCGGCGAAACTCCGATATCACCTGTTTGACTTCGAACGGACGCCCCGTAGGATCTGTCGCTCAGCTCACGCCGAGCTCGAGAGGATCCGGAGCGACCTGGAGGTCGCGATCCTGCGCCGGCTGGGACGCTCCCGCGGCCTGAGCCGCCCGGGGTCTGGGCCCGGGGACCGGGAGGGGAAGCGATGCACGACGTGGCCATCGTCGGTCTGGGGTGCCGCTTCCCGCGCGCTCCGGACGTCTGCGCGTTCTGGGAGCTGGTGCGGCAGGGCGGCGCCGCGTTCTCGCCCGTCCCCGAGACGCGATGGAGGCACGCGCGGTTCTTCGACCCGGTGGACTCGCGGAATCCGGAGAAGACGTACACGGACCAGGTCGCGCTGATCGACGACATCGACGCCTTCGCCGCGCTCCACCACGGGATCCCGCCGCGGCGGGCGCAGGTGATGGATCCGCAGCACCGGCTGGCCATCGAGGTGGTGAGGGAGGCGCTCCAGGACGCCGGCTGGGAGCGGCGGCGATCGCCGGATCGCGGGCGGGTGGGCGTGTACATGGGCGCCAGCACCTCCGAGTACCGCGACCTGCTCGGCGCGCGGGGCCGGGCCCTGATGATGCTGGACGGCGCGTACGGCCCCGCGCCCGAGGGGCCCTCGGCGGAGGCGGCGGTGACCGCCATGGTGCAGGACCTGGTCCCCACCCGCGCGTTCACGCTGCCCGGATCGCTCCTCAACATGGTCGCCGCGGCGGTGAGCCAGACCTTCGACTTCGGAGGGCCCAGCTTCTCCATCGACGCCGCCTGCGCCTCCTCGCTGGTGGCGGTGCACCAGGCGGTGCGCGCGCTCCGGGCCGGCGAGTGCGACGCGGCGGTGGCGGGCGGCGTCTACCTCGCGCTCTCGCCGGACGCGATGGTCGGCTTCTCGCGGATCGGCGCCATCTCGCGGAGCGGGGTGTGCCGGCCGTTCGACCGCCGCGCGGACGGGTTCGTGCTGGGGGAGGGCGTGGGCGTGGCGCTGCTGCGGCGGGTCGAGGACGCGCGCGCCGCCGGGGATCGGATCTACGCGGTCATCCGGGGCACCGCCTGCGTGAACGACGGGCGCGCCGAGGGGCCCATGGCGCCGAGCCTGGAGGGGCAGGTCCGGGTGCTGGAGCAGGCGTACGCGGACGCGCAGGTGCTGCCGCAGAGCGTGGAGCTGCTGGAGGCGCACGGGACGGCGACGCCGGTGGGTGACGCGGTG
>Ga0209382_10010678_pt1 | contig 11427 bp, 13 predicted proteins | sample SoiMetdeltSBSDD5_FD_187599 | JGI IMG/M metagenome (GOLD analysis project Ga0209382, IMG submission 187599) | Bulk soil microbial communities from a Populus tree surrounding site in Tennessee, USA - Soil MetaG P. deltoides SBSDD5 (SPAdes) (version 2) | ecosystem: Environmental > Terrestrial >...
CGTCGGGGAGGAGCGCGATCGCAGTGGCTATATCTGCCTGCGTCAGGCTCAGCCTGTCATCGGGGTCGCGACTGTTTTCCGGAGACCAGGGATTCAGTGTGCGCAGCCAGATGACATCCGCGCTCTTTTCATAAGAGGTCACCTGCCGCGCGCCGCCATCGAGACAACACGCAGCGAAATAGCCGAGCCCGCCGCAAGTATCGAGGATCGCCTTGTCGCGAGGCTGCACCAACGCAACTTTGCGCTGCGCGTCCGCGTACGGCGAGACATGCGCGGTCGGCAGCATCTTGATTCCGTCGATCTCGAACGTCGGCGGACCCCAATCGGTCGGGACGAGTTTGATCAACGATGTGGTGAATCTGGCCGCGGGCTCGAATGCCGTGCCGGTCCAGTAGTAGATCGTCCGATCCTTGCAGCGCTCGAGGTACGGAAAGCTGCAGCCTTGCCACGTCCACTCGGACGCGCCGATCTCGACTGTGTCAGTCGAGCGATCCAGATTCAGCGAGCAGGTGATCGTCGCGACACCGTCGCGAGCCGCGCGCTGCAAGGCGCTGTGTACCTGCAATGTGAGTAGTGGTCTCGGCAGACGCGAGAGCATGGCGACCAGCTTAGCTTGTTCGCCATCGGGTGTCGGCTATCTACCTGGTGGGGCGCGGCCGCTTCTTGCCAGCACGCCGATCGTTCAGTCGTTCGATCATGTCCTGCAGCAGCGCCGTGACTTCGGCGAGCGTGCCGGCGCGCACGCCGGTAATGGTGTTCGTGCCCTGGGAAATGACGTACCTGTGCCAGACGCCTTCTGTACCGGGCGGTGCAATCGCGCTGGAGATCGAATCCACTTTGAAAGGGAGCTCCAGAAACGTCTCGGTCGGGGCTTCTTTTGCCAACGGGTTCTCCCTGGGGTGTCGCAGACCCTGCACGAGCCGCGAGGCTCGTGCAGGGAATGATCGCTCAATAGCGACGCGGACCGCCGCCGCCGTTACGCGGCTTGTCCTGGGCTTCGTTGACCTTGAGAGGGCGCCCGCCCATGTCCTGGCCATTGAGATTCTGGATGGCTCGCGCCGCATCGGCACGCGGCATTTCCACGAAACCGAAGCCGCGCGGCTGACCGGTATCGCGGTCCGTGATCAGGGCCACAGACTCGACCGTGCCGTGCTGTCCGAACAGCTCGCGGATGGCAGTTTCGGTCGCCGAAAAGGGCAGATTGCCCACATAGATCTTACTCATACGATTACTCACTGAAAATGAAGTGCGCGCATCGACCGACTTTTCAGTCTGGCGCGCTTGAACAAAGACAGCTCCAACAACAGGAGCCGTCGCCAGGTTCGAAACAAATCCGATTTAGGTTTGACTGGGCCGAATGGCGCCGGACGGCGCGGGCCAAGCGAAGATAAATGGAGAAAGGTCGCGAGCCGGGCGGCACTATACACTTCTGGCGTTGCGCGCGCACGACTATCGCCGACTCCCTGGATCGAACCTATTATGGAACGCGTTGCAGGCCTTACATGAGCACAGTCGTCCAGATGTTTCGCGAGGCTGCTGCGCCCAAAGGACGCAGCCGGTTCTCGTGTCCGATGCCGATCTGGGAGCTCCTGTGGGAGCTTGGCCATGCGTTCGGCTGGCATCCGAAGGGCACGACGTACGTGCTGCCCGCAAAAAGCAAAGTGGAAGCACCAGCGCGCCGCAACTACCAACCCGGCAGTGTGCAGGACCACAAGCAGGTCGAGGCCGAGGATGCCGTCGCATGGGCGCGTGCGCTGGAGGTCGCGAAGGCGTCGCCGCATGCCGCGGCGATGATCGAAGCGCGATCCGCGGCGCTGGCCGCCGACGGCAAGGTCACCGCGGAGCTGCTGCCTGGCGTCATCGACGAGTTCATCGCGTTTGCGTACGGCGGCGCCTTCGAGTTCGCAATCTGGAGCGACGCTGAATGACTGGAAGATTCACCACGGTTCCATTGCGCTGTCCCGCCTGCGGCCAGCAGACCCACAAGACTCTGGAGTCGGTCGTGCAGGATGGCGGATTTCTCTGCGGCTGCGGAGCACGCAACGAGCTCGACATCGAGTGCTTCGCCGAAGAGATCAGGAAATCGGCATCGACCATCAAGGATTTCGGCAGAGAGAGCTAGCGCAGCACTCGAGCCATATCTATTCGTTCCTGGCTGGCGCAGACTGGAGCGCGCGCACGGAAACTGGAGGCAGCTATGCGAGACCCACGTCGGCTGGCGGCGCTTCATGCAGCGCTTCGCTTCGTGGTCACCAACGACAACGGGGCCGAGCACAAGCCGATTCTCATCGATGTTCTGACGCAAGCCCTGCGCGACGACGAGACCGCTGAGCTGAGTCGACGCGCGCTCGCGTTGGCCGGCGGAGAGTGGCAGGAACATGAGATCGCACAGCTCACATCGTTCCTGCATGGCCGGCCCGCAAAGAGCTGGCAGCAAGCCGACGAGTGGGTGATGCACCTGGCTGCGCAGCTGCATCGCGATCCGCAGGCCGTTCGCGACAAGGCCACGGAGCTCGGGTTCGGCGCTGCCGTGGACTATCGGTTCGCCAAGATGATCAAGCAGGCTCACGGCGAGTAGCTCTCCGCTGTCGGGCGCCGACTACGCCGCGGTGAAGGTTTATTTTCCTATCTGTTTATTTTCCTATCTAATGGGGCTGCAAGCGCGCACTATGCAGTCCGGATCCCGCGGCGGAGAATTGGTTGCGCGCTACTGTACTGACCTGCCTGATCGTAAGCTCCGCAGCACTCTTCGCCGGCCCAGCGCCAGTCGCTGCACAAACTCCAAGCTCGAGCTCCGCAATTCCCGATAACGCGCGCCAGCGAAGCTACAGCAGCGGTTGGAATTGCAACCGCGGCTTTCGCGAGAGCGCCGGACGTTGCGTCGCAGTGACCATTCCGCCGAACGCTTATCTGTCTCCCGACGGCTCATCGTGGACCTGCAATCGCGGTTTTCGAACCGAGGGCGGGGCGTGCAAGGCAGTGCAGATTCCCGCGAACGGCCACGCCGTGGATGCGAGGTACGATCGAGGCTGGCGGTGCAATCGCGGCTATCGCCCAGTCGGCGAACGCTGCGAGCAGCCAGCGATTCCGGCGCATGCCTTTGCGGTCGATTCGGGCTATGGCTCCGCATGGGAATGCGAGCGCGGTTTTCGTGAGTCGCACGGTGCATGCGTCGCGGTGGCAGTTCCGGCCAACGCCTATCTGGTGCGCAGTGGCGACGATTGGAAATGCGAGCGCGGCTTCAGTCGAGTCGGCGACCGTTGCAATCCAATCGTCGTTCCCGCCAACGCCTATCTCGACGAATCCGGCAGCGAATGGAGTTGCGATCGCGGCTTTCGCAAGGAAGGCACGGGCTGTGGCGTCCTGCGTGTACCGGACCATGGCTACATCAACCATTCCGGCGACCAGTGGTCGTGCGAGGACGGTTTCCTGAAGAAGGACGGTGCGTGCCTGCAGACCACTACGTAGTGGGCTGCCGCTCGGGAAGCGGAGTGCATTGACACTCGTCCCGGAAGATTCTCCATCCGTGCTGTTTCGCGGTTGCGCTTTCCACCGTGCGACGACGCGTTCGTCTCACTCGGTCAACTCAAGGCGCTCCCATGGCTCCAATCAGTCGTCTGGCTTTCATCGGCAATTCTCTGCCGCGTCGCTGCGGAATTGCGACCTTCACCACCGATCTGCAACAAGCGATCGCAGCGCGCAGCGACGGTGAATCCGCCATCGTCGCCATGAACGACCCGCGGCGTGCGTACGAATATCCACCGCAGGTTCAGTTCCAGGTCGACCAGGACGAGCCCGCGGCCTATGCCCGCGCGGCGCATTTCCTCAACAGCAACGAGTTCCAGATCGCCTGCCTGCAGCACGAGTTCGGCATCTTCGGCGGCGAGGCGGGCGGGCACGTCCTGGAACTGCTCGCACGCCTGACCATGCCGATCGTCACCACGCTGCACACTGTCCTGGAGAAACCGGACCGCGCGCAACGCGGCGTTCTCGAGCGGATCGTAGAGCATTCCACGAAGGTCGTGGTCATGGCCGAGAAAGGCGCAGAGCTGCTGCGTACCGTCTACGCCGTGCCGCGGGAAAAAATAGAAGTGATTCCGCATGGCATCCCCGATTGCGCCTTCACCGAGCCGGACGCGGCGAAGCAGCACCTGGGATTCGGCGGCAGGCGAATCATCCTCACTTTCGGTCTGCTCTCCCCGAGCAAGGGCATCGAGGTGATGATCGATGCCATGCCGTCGATCCTCGAGCGTTGCCCCGACGCGGTGTACGTCGTGCTCGGCGCAACGCATCCGAATCTGATTCGACGCGAGGGCGAGGCCTATCGCGAGCGTCTTGCCGCGCGCGTGCGTGCGCTCGACATCCAGGACCGCGTCGTCTTTCTCAATCAATTCGTCGACCAGCCGACGCTGCTGGAGTTCATCTCCATGTGCGACGTCTATGTGACGCCGTACCTCAATGAAGCACAGATGACTTCCGGCACGCTGGCGTACAGCTTCGGGCTGGGCAAGGCGGTGGTGTCGACGCCGTACTGGCACGCGCGCGAGTTGCTTGCGGACAATCGCGGCGTCCTGGTGCCGTTCGGCGATTCGCCGGCGATCGGAGCTGCCATTACGGGATTGCTCACCGACGACGCTAGGCGCCAGAGCATGCGCAGGCGCGCCTATGTCGGCAGCCGCTCGATGACTTGGGAGCGAACAGCGGAGCGTTACCTTGCCGCCTTCGACAAGATTCGGCGCGAGCAGCGACTCAGAGTCGTAGCCTCGCTCCCCGATAGTGTGGTCCGGCATCACGGTTCGACTCCACCGCAGATGCAGCTCGGGCACTTGCTCTCTATGTGCGATGAGACGGGACTGTTCCAGCATGCGATTCACGCCGTACCGGATCGCGCCCACGGCTACTGCGTTGACGACAACGCCCGCGCGCTGCTCGTAGCCTGCGCCCTCAATTCTCCAAGCGAGCAGCGTCTACCCGAAGCCTTGACCACACGCCTCGCAGCGTTCGTGCAGCACGCATGGAATCCGGACACGCGGCGCTTTCGCAACTTCATGAGCTTCGATCGTCATTGGCTCGAGCAGACAGGTTCGGAAGACTGTCATGGACGTGCGCTGTGGGCGCTCGGCGAGTGCGCCCGCAACGATGCGAATGCCTCACGCCGCCGCTGGGCTGCCGCACTGTTTCGCGAAGCACTGCCAGCGACAGGAGCCTTTCATTCGCCGCGCGCCTGGGCGTTCACGCTGCTCGGATTGGACGCGTATTGCGTCGTTGCGCAGGATTCTCAGGCACGCGAGTTACGCCATGTGCTCGCGGAGAAACTGATCGCCATTCTGGCAGCCGTGGAGACCAAGGAATGGGTCTGGTTCGAGGAAGTACTGGCCTACGAGAACGCGCGATTGCCGCAGGCGCTGATCGTGACCGGGTTGTCTACCGGCGTGCTCGGCTATGCGACCGCCGGTCTGCGCTCGCTGCGCTGGCTGATGAAATTGCAGACGACGCCAGCGGGCCTGTTTCGGCCGGTCGGTTCCGCGAGCTTCGGTGACAAGCGCGCTGCCCCCCGCCAGTTCGATCAGCAGCCGCTGGAAGCCGCGGCAACCATTTCGGCCTGTCTCGCCGCGCTGCATGCCGAGGGCGACCCCAAGTGGAAAGCCGATGCCGAGCGCGCGTTTGCCTGGTTTCTCGGCAGCAACGACCTGGGCATTCCGCTGGTCGATCTCGATACGGGAAGCTGCAGGGACGGCTTGCATCCCGAGCGCGCGAATGAGAACAGAGGAGGCGAGTCTGTCGTCTCGTATCTGCTTGGACTCGCCGAGATGCGCGCTCTGGCTCGCGCCGGCAATCGCACGATTCCGCCGCCGCTGCGAGTCCTGCACGGATGACGTTCGTGAATCGACACAATCTCTTCCTGCGGCCCGACCCGGCGCGGGTCGTGGTGCGTCCGTTCAAGCCTGCGACCGAGCCGCGCGACTTCAATGCCACGGACAAGACGCGGGCCAATCACATCGTGGACCGCGTGCTCGCGCTCGGCCCGGACGCGGTCCAGCAGCAACTGGCGGAGGTGCTGCAGCACTTCCAGGAGCGTCACCGCAACCTGATCGAGACCTTCGCAGCGCGCGCCGATGAAATGGAAGAGGCGTTTGCGTCACACGCGACCTTCAGCAAGGAACAGCGTCTGCTCGTCGGTGCGTATTTCCTCCATGAGTATTCCTTCGAAGCGGCGGCATTGTTCAATCCCAGCATCGTCGATCATCCCGATCAGTCCGCGGCGCCGCCCGGCGGGCGCCGCTTCATTCTGAGCGTACGCGCGGTCGGCGAAGGTCACATCTCGTCGCTGACGTTCCGCACGGGGACCATCGCAGCGAACGGCGATCTGGCGATCGACACACCCGCGGGTCTGGCGTCCATTCCGAAGGTGCAGAGTCGGACGACCGGGAGCTACGGGGATCACCTCGAGCTCACTTTTCCGCCCGATGGAGACGTCAGCGAGCGGGTGATCTTTCCGGTCACGCAACTGCAGTCCAACGGCATCGAAGATGCCCGCTTCGTCAAGTTTGCCGCGGATGGACAGCAGACGTACTACGCAACGTATACGGCCTACAGCGGCCGGGCGATCAGGTCGGAGTTGATCGAGACGCGCGACTTCGTGTCCTTCCGCATGTCGCCGCTCCAGGGCAGCGCGGCGCTGAACAAGGGCATGGCGCTGTTTCCGCGCCGGATCGACGGCAAGTTCGCGATGATCGCCAGGCACGACAACGAGAACCTCTATCTGATTCTCTCTGACGATCTGTACTCATGGGACGGCGGAGTGGCGCTGCTCAAGCCGAGATACCCCTGGGAGTTCGTGCAGATCGGCAACTGCGGCTCGCCGATCGAGATCGACGAGGGCTGGCTGCTGCTGATTCACGGCGTCGGCCCGGTCCGCAAGTACTCGATTGGCGCAGTCTTGCTCGATAAGGCGGATCCCTCGAGAGTGCTCGCTCGCTCGCGCGAGCCGTTGATTCGGCCCGAGCCTTCACAGCGGCACGGATATGTTCCAAACGTTGTTTATACCTGCGGAGCGACGCGGCACAACGACACGATCATTCTGCCGTATGCGGTATCCGACACGTTCTGCACGTTCGCCTCGATCGGCATCGCAGAACTCATCAGCAGCATGGACGGTTGACTACCAAGCCCACACAGCCCAGACAGATACGGTTGTGTTGGCAGCGACGCCGGTGGTGACAGCTCGCAGGAACTGCACTGGGTCCACGTGCATCAGCGCGCTGTCGCGGTGTGGAGGGCCAAGGCCTTGCCAGGGTGCGTCACGCGAAACCCGCCCCTGAATCTGCACGCTGGCGCTGCCGGCAATCGCGATCTGGATGACCATGCGTGACGGCGCTTCCTTTGCTCCAACCACTCTGAGCGCCACTTCAGGTCCTTCCGCATCTCGCGTAACGCCCTTCAGTAGATGGGACACTGACATGGGACGGACCTACAGCGTGCGTGCGGTTGCCCGCTCGACGCGTTTGGCCTTCTTGGCGGCGCGCTTCTCTTCGAGCGTCTTCGCGGGCTTGCGCTTCTGCTCGCGCTTCTGGTTCATTGCCTTTGCTCATAGGCCCTCGCTTCGGCTCACGACTTGAATAGTGCGCCGCCGCTGCTCCTCGTGCACTTCACCGAGGGTCAAGTGAGTTTGCGTCGCGATGACTCTGACGAGCACATGACTCGAGCTTCGCGGCAGGCGCAGCGCATGCAGCCGCTCCCAGATTCGGATGCGTTCCTCGGGGTCCTTCATCGGCGAGACCTGCGCGGCCAACTCGTCGGCGCGCACCGCTGCCCGCTCCATCTCCGCCTCGCGGATCTTGCGCCGATACTCGGCCCCGGTGGAGGGCGGGAAGGTGTGCGCGATTTCATCCCGTAGCGGGACTAGTGCCATGGCCGGTTCTCCTGCGTCCGCAATGCCGCACGCATCAACGCTGCAGCGAAAGTTCGAGAACGATTCGGTTTAGCTGAATTGGCCGAGAAGCGCCGTGAGGCGCGGCCACAAGAGGTAAAAGGAAAGGTCACGAGCCGAAGGCACTATACATCCGGTGCCGCAGTTGCGCTCGGGTTTCGGTCGCGTCGCAGACGACGATCAGACCTGATGAACCGTCGTTCCACCGGTGACGGTGCGCAGCACCTTGATGTCTTTGATCGCGTCAGGCGACACCGTGTGCGGATCTGCCGAGAGCACGACGAAGTCGGCAAGTTTGCCAGGGGTGATCGAGCCCTTGATCGCTTCCTCGTGCGACGCATGCGCGCCGTTCAACGTCAGCACCTGCAGCGCCTCGTCGACAGTGATGCGCTGATTCAGTCCCCACTTCTCGCCGTTCCATCCCGTGCGTGTGACCATGCCCTGCATGCCCATCAATGGCGCGAACGGACCGGGATAAAAGTCCGAGCCTGCAGCCACGGGGATGTCCGCATCGAGAAACGAGCGGAACGCCATGGCGTGACGCATGAACTCCTCGCCGTAGAAATGGAACTTGTCGGCGTTGTAGTAGGCATAGCTCGTGAACGGCATCGGTATCGCGCCGACCGACTTGATCCGTCGCACCAGGTCATCATTGATGAGCGTGCAATGCGTGATCTTCGGCCGAGCATCTTTCACGGGGAATAACTGCTGGGCACGCTCGACCGCCTTCATCATCATGCCGATAGCCACGTCACCGTTGGCGTGACAATTGATCTGAATGCGCGCCCGATGCACTCGCTCGACCCACGCATCGAGTGCCTCCTGCGTTGTCGTGACGTTTCCTTTGTAGCCCGCGCGCGAAGGGTAGCCCGTGCTGATCGACATCGTGCGCTCGGAGAATGAGCCGTCGACGGTATGTTCCCGCGTAGCACCGATGCGCACCCATTCGTCGCCGAATCCAGTGCGAATGCCCGCGGCGATCATCGTCTCCAGATCAGCGTCGGCGAGTTGAAAGTTGACCCGATGCAGCAGCTCACCGCTGTCCCGTATCTCCTCGAGCGATGCCAGGTCTCCATCCTCGTGATGCACGCTCGTCAAGCCATAGCGCACGAACTGCTTCGATATGTGTGCCGCGCCGTTCCTGCGTCGTTGCTGCTGCTCCTGCGCCGAGAACTGCGGACGCAGGCCGACTTTCTCGAGCACGCCGAGCGCGTTGTCGGTCACGCGTCCATTCAAGTTTCCCCTGGCGTCGCGATCGAAGGTTCCGCCGGGAGGATCGGGTGTATCGCGCGTGATGCCGGCCAGCTCGAAAGCTTTGCTGTTGTAGAAGCTGGTGTGCCCGCCGCGGTGCTGAACAGTGACCGGATGATCTTTCGACACCTTGTCCAGATCCTGAATCGTCAGCGGGCGTTTGTCCTTGACCTTCGTGTCGTCATAGAAGAAGCCCTCGACCCAATAGCCGGGCGGCGTCTGGCGCGCCTTCGCACTCAGCTTGTCGAGGATGCTGGCGATCGTGACGAACTCCACGTCGAAGGGATTACCGACCAGGACCTCGTACAGCAGCGTTTCTCCGATAGGGTGGTTGTGACAGTCGATGAAGCCCGGGACGATCGTCATGCCCTGTGCGTCGAACACCTGCGCACCCTTGCTCGCGAGCGCACCGATCTCTGCATTCGTACCCACTGCAATGAATCGGCCGCTTCGTATCGCGAACGCCTCGGCACGCGGCAATCGAGCGTCCACGGTGTAGACATTGGCGTTGCGAACGATCAGATCCTGCTCGCCCGCGTCGGTCATCGCCGCGCTCAGCCGGCGGGGCAGGGCGCTGGCGGCGACCATCCCCAACGCCGTCAAGCCCAGGAACTCTCGACGGCTGCAGCTGCGAAGCTTCATTCTCGGTCCTCCCGTTCGCGCTAGGATGCTGCGCCACTGACACGAAAAGACGGTTGCTCACGGTTCTTGACGTTGACGCGCCAATAACGAGTAGTTTTTGCAACTGATGCTCCGCGTGTAAGAGTTCTTCCGAATTAGTGCAGTTTTGCCGCAGTGCTAAATTCCGCGATCGACCGGGGAGCTGGGCGGAATCAAGAGACGAAATGGCAACTGCGAGTAATGACCAGCGCACACGGACGTTGATCGACGCGGCACACCAGGCGAGTGCGGCAGGTCGCGGCGACGAGGCAGCAAAGCTCTTGCGACAAGCGGAGCTGGAGTCGCCGCAACATCCTCTGGTACTCAACGAGCTCGGGCAGCGCATGTTGCTGTCCGGCGATCTGGCGCGCGCGTACGAACTGTTGTCGCAGGCCGTCCAGGGCGATGCATCCAACGCTTCTTTGTGGATCAATTTCGCCGCCGCCCTGCGTGGGCTCAACCGCCACGACGAAGAGCTGCAGGCGCTCGACAAGGCTCTGGCAATCGAGCCCGCCAACCTGAGAGCGTTATTGCAGAAGGCATCGGCACAGGAACTGCAGAACAATCCGCGCGGCGCCGCGTACACCTATCGAACAGCGTTGCAGTCGATCTCGCCGACGACACCGGTCCCGGTGTGGATGCACGACGTGTTGAAGCATGCCGGGCAAGTCGTCGAAGCCAACAATCGCGCGCTCGAATCGTTTCTGGAAGAGCGCTTGACGACGTTGCGCAGCGAGCACGCGGACGTGCCGCTGCACAGGTTCGATCGTTGCCTCGGCATTCTGATGCAGAGGACGCGCCTCTATCCGCAGCAGCCTTCGTTCCTGTACTTCCCGCAGCTCACGGCGCTCGAATTTCACGACCGTGCCAGGTTCCCCTGGTTGGATTCGATCGAAGCGGCAACCGACGACATTCGTGCCGAGCTGGTCAACGTGCTCGCTGAAGACAGCGCGTCGCTCGAGCCGTACATCACGCACGGGACCGGCAAGTCGGTGCGAGACAAGTGGCGCGAGCTGCATCAGTCCCGCCGGTGGAGCGTCTACTATCTTTGGCGCGAAGGCGTCCCTTATCCGGAACACCTTGCTCGCTGTCCGCGAACCGTCGCCGCCCTCGAGAGCTGGCCGCGCTGCGAAATCCCCGGCTCCAGCCCGAGCGCGGTGTTTTCGATCCTCGATGTCAAGACGCGGATTCCGCCCCATCACGGCGTCAACAACACGCGCTTGATCGTGCATCTGCCGTTGATCGTCCCGCCAGGCTGCGGCTTCCGTGTCGGCGGCGAAACGCGGGAGTGGGAGCCGGGCAAGGCGTTCGTGTTCGACGATACGATCGAGCACGAGGCCTGGAACAACAGCGACGAGCCGCGCGCGGTGTTGATATTCGATATCTGGAATCCGGACGTTCGCCCCGAAGAACGCGCGATGGTCGCCACCACGATCGCCGGCGTGAGCGAATGGTACGGAGGCAATCAGCAGCGCGGCGACGTCTAATTGCCGTAAACTTCCTGCATGGCATGGATAGGACTCGCCTTGATTGCTGTGTTGCTGCTGTGGCCGCAGTACGTGAAATGGAAACAGCGCCAGAAGCTG
>Ga0209382_10010682_pt1 | contig 11424 bp, 12 predicted proteins | sample SoiMetdeltSBSDD5_FD_187599 | JGI IMG/M metagenome (GOLD analysis project Ga0209382, IMG submission 187599) | Bulk soil microbial communities from a Populus tree surrounding site in Tennessee, USA - Soil MetaG P. deltoides SBSDD5 (SPAdes) (version 2) | ecosystem: Environmental > Terrestrial >...
CTGGCCGCCGCCGCCCGCCCTGATCTGTTCGCGCGGCTGGTGCTGATCGATGGCGGGCTGCCGTTGCCGCTGCACGACGGCGCTTCAGGCCCGGATACCGACCTGGACCAGCGGCTGGACGCCACGCTCGGCCCGGCCATCGCGCGGCTGTCCCAGACGTTCTCCGACCAGCGGGCCTACCTGGATTTCTTCCGCGCGCATCCGGCGCTGGGCCCGCACTGGAACGCCGACGTCGAGGCGTACGTGGCCTACGACCTGACCGGGCCGCCGGGCGCGATGCGGTCCAGGGTGCAGCCGGACGCGGTGCGCCAGGACGGCCGCGAGCTGCTGGCCGGCGCGGCGCGGTTCGCCGCGGCGCTGCACGAGCTCGCCATGCCGGCGCTGGTGCTGACCGCGCCCGGCGGGATGTTCGGCGACCCGCCGGGCTTCATGCCGCCGCCGCTGGTGCGGCAGTGGCGGGCGGAGCTGCCCGACCTGCACGCCGAGCTGGTGGCGGACAGCAACCACTACACGATCCTGCTGTCCCCGGCGGCCGCGGCGCTGGTCGCGCGGCGGCTGACCGACCCGGCGAGCTGGCCGTGAGCGAACTCGCCGGGTGCGCGGTCCGGCACCCCAGGCGCTCAGTCGACCAGGTGGCGCAGCCGTTCCAGCAGCCCCAGCCGGCCGGCGTGGTCGGCGGCCAGCGGCGTGACGGTCAGCGTCGTCACGCCGGCCTTGCGGTAGGCGGCGATGCGGTCGCGGACGTGCCCCTCCGGGCCGATCAGCGACACCGCCCGCAGCAGGTCCTCCGGGACGGCCGCCGCGGCCTGCTCCTTCTTGCCGTCCAGGTACAGGTCCTGGATGGTGTCCGCCTCGCGCCGGTAGCCGTACCGGCAGGCGAGGTCGTGGTAGAAGTTGCGGCCGCGGGCGCCCATGCCGCCGATGTACAGCGCCAGCTGCGGCCGCAGCCAGTCCAGCATGGGGTCGGCGTCCTCGCCGATGGCCAGCGCGGCCGGCACGATGACGTCCAGCTCGCCCAGCGCGGGGTCCCGCAGCGCGCGCCCGGCGGCCAGCGCCTCGCCCCACACCGCGTCGGCGCGCAGCGGGTCGAAGAAGATCGGCTGCCAGCCCTCGGCGATCTCCGCCGCCAGCGCCACGTTCTTCGGCCCGATGGCGGCCAGCGAGATCGGGATCCGCTCGCGCACCGGGTGGTTGATGATCTTGAGCGGTTTGCCGAGCCCGGTGCCGACGCCGGCCGGCAGCGGGATCTGGTAGTGCTCGCCGGCGTGCACCAGCCGCTCGCGCCGCCACACCTGCCGGCAGATCTGCACGATCTCCCGCGTCCTGGCCAGCGGCGCGTCGTAGCGCACGCCGTGGAAGCCCTCGACCACCTGCGGGCCGGAGGCGCCGAGCCCGAGCATGAACCGGCCGTCGGAGACGTAGTCCAGCCCGGCCGCGGTCATCGCGGTCAGCGTCGGGGTGCGGGTGTAGATCTGCAGGATGCCGGAGGCGATCTGCAGCCGCTCGGTGCGGGCCGCGAGGTAGCCGAGCTGGCTGATCGCGTCGAAGGAGTACGCCTCAGGGACGGTCACCAGGTCCAGGCCGGCCTTCTCGTAGTCGGCCAGCTCCTCGACGGTCTCGCGGAAACCGCCGGCGTAGTTCAACGGCATGCCGATGCGCATCTTCAGCCCTTTCCGGTCAGTGCTGACTGTTTAGACCGTACGGCCACAAGCCCGTGAGTGGCAAAGGGCGTCTGAGCGCCCCTTTCCACTCACGAGCTCGTGGCCGTGGTCGAGATCTTGCCGAAGCTCACCGGGGCCCGCCGTGGTATGCCACGCTGGCGCCGTGGCCGAGGAGCATCTGGTCGTGGTCGGCGCGTCGCTGGCCGGGGTGCGGGCAGTGGATGGCGCCCGGCGGGCCGGCTTCGCGGGGCCGATCACGCTGATCGGCGCCGAGCCGCACCTGCCGTACGACCGGCCGCCGCTGTCCAAGGCGTTCCTCGAGGCCGAGCAGGAGCCGGCCGCGCCGACCCTGCGCACCGAGCAGGCGCTGCGCGAAAAGCACGGCGTGCGGCTCGAGCTCGGCGCGCCGGCTACCGGGCTGGACACCGCGGCGGGCACGGTGCTGGTGGGGGAGCGGGCCTACCCGTACACGGCCGCGGTGATCGCCACCGGCGCGGCGGCCAGGCCGCTGCCCTGGCTGGCGGACCTGCCCGGAGTCCACTCGCTGCGGACGCTGGACGACGCCCGCCGGATCCGGGCGGCGATGGACCGCGGCGGGCGGGTCGTGGTGGTCGGCGCCGGATTCATCGGCTCGGAGGTCGCCGCCGCGGCCCGGCGGCGCGGCCTCGACGTGACCGTGGTCGAGCTGCTGCCAGCGCCCATGGTGCACGCCGTCGGTGAGCCGGTCGGCCTGGCCTGCGCGAACCTGCACCGGCGTGGCGGCACCCGGCTGCGGTGCGGCGTCGGCGTGTCGGCCGTGCTCGGCGACGGCCGGGTGCAGCGGGTGGCGCTCGCCGACGGCACCGAGCTGCCGGCGGATCTGGTGGTGGTCGGCGCCGGCGCGGTGCCGTCCACCGGCTGGCTTGCCGGCTCCGGGCTGACCGTCGACGACGGGGTGGTGTGCGACGAGCGGCTGTGCGCGGCGCCCGGCGTGTACGCGGCCGGCGACGTGGCGCGCTGGCAGCACCCGGTGTTCGGGCGGCCGCTGCGCGTCGAGCACTGGACCAACGCCGCCGAGCAGGGCATGGCGGCCGGTCGCAATGCCGCGAATCCGCCGGCCGCCACGCCGTACGCCGCGGTGCCGTACTTCTGGTCGGACTGGTACGGCACCCGCATCCAGTTCGCCGGCCTGCCGGCGGCCGAGGTGCACGTGGTCGACGGGGACACCGACGGCGAGTACCTCGTCGCGCTGTACCGGCAGCCGCACCCGGGCGGCGCGCGGCTGTCGGGGGTGATCACCATGAACGCGCCGGCCGAGGTGATGCGCTACCGGACCCTGATCCAGCAGGGCGGGTCGTGGCCGGACGCGCTCGAGCTGGCCGGTACCCGGCGCGCGGCCCGGCTGGCGGCCAGCGCCTGAGCCGAAAAGCAGCGGGTTGCCACCAGAAACTCGTGGCAACCCGCTGCCGTGCAAACGCTTAGTCCCTCACCACCTCGGCCTTGTTGTGGCCGCGGCCGAGCTATCTGAGCGTTCGACTTCTGCCGTACGTCCCAGCCAGGATGCTCACGCCGATGGCGGCGAGCACGACCTGGAAGAACAGCTCTACCCAGTCAAACCCGGCGGTGTCCGAGACACCGAACGCACCGGCTATCAGGGTTCCGACGATCGCGGCGACGATACCCACCACGATGGTCAGCCAGATCGGTATGGACTGCCGGCCGGGGATCACGAGGCGCCCGAGCGCTCCGATGATCAGACCGACTACCAGTGCGCTGATGATGCCCGTAACGGTCATCGAACAACTCCTTTCCTCGGTGCCGGGGTTCCCTGCCGTGTCGGCCTTGAAACCCGCCGCCGGGCGCGGCCCGCACGCGAGCCAGCCCGCCTCCCGCAGTCGGGTGGCAGGCTGGCCGAGGTGGGTGCGGGGCCGGAGATCGCCGATCAGATGCCGCAGTTGGGCGCCGACCAGGTCTGGCTCGACTTGTGCGCGAGGTGGGTGTGGTCGTTGTGGCCGGGATAGCCCGGGCCGAGGATTTCGCGCCAGCCGTGGTTGCGGCCCTGCTGGGCCAGCCGGCACAGCGACGGCGAGCCCACCAGGTCGACCGCATCGCCGTAGAGGTGCCGGCTGGTCGGTGAGCCGCCGGCCGCGTTGTTGCACGAGACGCTGCGGAACCCGCTGCTGACGTAGATCGGCACGTCACCGAGTGCGTGCCGCATCGCCTCCATCTTCCACATGTTCACCCTGGCGTTGGCCTTGGCCGTGGCGGCCGAGACCGCACCACCTGACCAGTCCGAGTTGCAGTGGTTGAGCTCCGCGTAGGTGAAGTGCACGGTGGTGCAGTCGTCGTCCTGCAGCGCGTAGATCTTGTTGTAGGTCTGCGAGCCGGCGATACCGTCCGCGGACAGGCCCCACGCCTGCTGGAAGCGGATGACGGCCGAACGGGTGGCCGGGCCGAAGGCGCCGTCCAGCGCCAGCACCGCGCCGAAGCCGGGGTAACCGGAGACGCGGATCTGCAGCTGACGGACGTCCTCGCCGCTTGCGCCCTGGGAAAGGGTGCGTCCCCAGGTGTAGCAGCCGTCGGCCTGGGCCGGGGTGGCGGTGACCACCGTGACGGCCAGCCCGGTCGCAATCAGTAACGGGAGCGCGGCGAGCAGTCGAACTATTCGTCGGAGCATGGCGCCTCCATACCGGTGGGTGTTGGTATGGGGACAAAGAGTGAGACCTTCTCGCTAGTCTGGTCAATAGTTTTCTGACTAGAGATACTTCGCGGGCATAGTTTTCCGCCGTCCGCTCTACCGCATGGCGCTGAATGGCTCGCTGCTCATCAGCCCGGTCGGTAGCCGCCGCGCTCAGCGGACCGAGCGTGGGCCGATGGTGCGCGCGCCCAGCTCGGCCACCCGCGACCGCAGCTCACGATCGGCCGTCACCACCACGCAGGGCCGCAGCCCGGCCTGCGCACGGACCAGCTCGGTGATCGCGTCGTCGCCGGAACCGGGCGCCGGCACCACGCGGACCCCTGCCACGCTGCTGACCCGGCCGGCCTGGCCCTCCACCACCAGCACGATGTCCAGCGGCGGCGACAGCCGGCGCTGCCAGCCGGGGCCGGCGCCGTCCGGCAGCCCCCGATCGGCCATCGCGGCCAACCGGTCCCGCAGCCGCTCGGTCGCGCCGGCCCGGTCCCGCCACCAGCCGTCGGGCACCGAGCCGACCACGTTCGCCGCGTCCACGATCAGCAACGGCCGACCCGGGTCCTCCGCCATGACGGCCAGTGTCCGGCACCGGCCGTGTACGTCATGACGGCGCCGGCGGCTGGCAAACGTACGTAGGTAGGCGGATGTCTCCACCACCGGCCGGCGGCCACCCTTTGTGTACGGCCGGCCACGGGGAGCCGACCGGGAGGAGGCCAACAATGGAGGCACCGTTCCGAGGAGATCCCCCGAACATCCGGGATCGGATGGCACCGAGGACCGCGACTGTGGGAGCCCGGGGCTATGAGGCGATCGACGACCCGGCCGAGCTGCGCGTCGCGCTGCGCGAGCTGCACCGGGTACGGGCCTGGCTCGGCCAATTCGCGGACCTGGCGGCCGAGATGCCCGGGGTCGAGCCGGAGAGCGTGCGGGCTGCCAAGGCGAACGCCGCGATGGTGACGCTGCTGGTCGAGCGGGCCGAGTCCCGGTTGCGTGGGCTCGCCGGGCCGGTCTCGGCAGAGGTCGTGGTGCTGGACCCGCAACGCCGCCAGGTGGCCGATGCGCTCGGCGGGTTCTCGTTCCTACCGATGGTGAGCGCGCCGACGGTTCGGGCTCCGGGCCTGTCCTCGGCGACCCTCACGCTGGAACCTGGGGAGGCGTTCATTCCGCACGTCTACCCGGAGTACGACGTGATCGTGATCGTCCTGTACGGGGTGGCCGACCTGTACTGGTGGGACGACTGCGGTGTGCTCCGCAGCGTCTCGCACGAGCGCGATCAGCACGCCTTCATCCGCCGGGGGACCCGGCACTGCGCGGTCAACTCGGGGCCGGAGCGAATGGTGGCGGTGCAGGTACAGGCGACCGCAAAGGTGACGGCCGGCATGACCCTGCTGCCAGACCTGGCAGCGGAACTTCCCTCCGTCGGTTGGCCGGATAGCGCCGACGCAGTAGCCGCCGGGTGACAACACTCGGGCCGGAAAGGAGTACGGCAATGAGCAGGACGAGGGCACGGCGCAGCCTTGCCGATACGACTGACCCGATGCATCTGCGCGTTGTGTTCGACGTGCTGACCGGCTTGGTCGACGACCTCGACCCAGACGCGAAGGTCACCGTGGCTGACCTGCGCGAGCTGCTGGTGAGCCGACGGCAGCAGGTGCAGAGCCAGCTGGAGGGCGACGCTTTGTCGCCGAAGGGCCGCCGGCCGGTGGTCCTCGACCCGGCGCGCCTCGACGGGCTCATGTCCCGTCAGGGCCAGCCCCTCACCCCCGTCATCACCTCGGATGTCGCGTCCACCCGCGGGCTGTCCTCGGCCCAGGTCTGGATGCCCCCGCACCACACATCGTTCGCCCACGTGCATTACCACACGGGCGTCGGCGTGCTGGTGCTGCAGGGCAGGGCGATCACGCTGTGGTGGGACGATGACGGCGAGATGCACGAGCTGCCGCAGGTCGCGGGCCAGCACCTGTACATCCCGCATGGCGTGCCGCACGCCGCGATCAACCCGCACCCGGTGCCGGTCGTCGCGGCGGAGTTCCGCAGCAACCCCGTGTTCAATGCGGACAACGAGCTGCTGCCCGGCCTGGAACCGGAGGTCGCGGCACGGATGGCGCTGGTCCGCAACGCCGCCGCATGACCGTGCTCCGTCCAAATCTACGTATGTCGGCCGATGTCTCGGCCACTGAAGTCAAAGATGCTCCACCTGCCGGCGGCCAGCCAGGCCGCCGCCAAGGGAAAGTGATCAATCGGTCGTCCGTCCTGCGCGGCAGAGCAGTCGGCGGCGCCGAGGGCACTCCCGGCAGGAAGTGCCCCCAGCAGCCGGTCCTCACATGTCGTGTGTGATGTCCGGGCTGATTGTCGGTACAGCACTTTGAGCGGTCGCCGGCCCCGCCAACGGGCCGGCGACCACCGCTACGACGGCGAGGGCCGCGGCAGCAGCAAGCGCCGCCACCGTCTGCCTGATACGCATCAAACGCTCCTGTTCTTCTCGGGGTTACGGGGTTACCTGGCCAGGCGGTGTACAACCTGCCACCAATCAGTGATCAACAGGTAGCACGTTGCAACAACAAAATCCTTGATTCTTTTCCGACAGACAGTGGGCGGGCGGGTACTGTGTGCACCCCCGACCTTCGCCGATCCCGGTCCCGCGGACTAGAATTAGGCATGGTCGTGGCCCCCCCGGTCGTGCTGGTAGGCCGGCATTCGGAGCTGGCCGGCCTCCGGAAAACGGTAAAAGGCCTGGTCGCGGGCGTTGGTCGCGCGGTTCTCGTCGAGGGCGATCCGGGCATCGGAAAGTCCACCGTGGTGCGCGCGATCGCCGATGAGGCCGCCGCGGCTGGATGCCAGGTCTTCTGGGCCCACTGCGACGAGCTGAGCCAGTCATTCTCCCTGGTGCCGCTGCTGGACGCGCTGGGGATCCGGGAGGTGTCCGAGGACGACCGCCGGGCGGCGATCGCCCGGTTGATGCGTGGTGACCCGAACGAGGTCAGCGGGTCCGACCTGGTGACCTCGGCTAGCGAGCGGCTGCTGTCACTGGTCGACGAGCTGTGCGTGGCCGGCCCGGTGGTGCTCGTGGTGGATGACCTGCAGTGGTCCGACCCGGCCACCGTGCTGGTGTGGGGACGGCTGGCGCGTTCGGTTGAACAGGTGCCGCTGCTGCTGGTCGGCATCACCCGTGCGGTGCCGCGGCGCGACGACCTGGTCGCGCTGCGCCGCATGGTCGGCGGCCAGCACCGCATCCGGCTCGGCGCGCTGCCGGAGCATGACGTGACGCAGCTGGTGACGGTGGCGGTCGGCGGGCCGCCGGGGGAGAAGCTCAGCGCGCTGTCCGCCGGGGCCGCCGGCAACCCGCTGTACCTCACCGAGCTGTGCGACGAGCTGGCGCGCTCCGGGCGCCTGACCCGCGAGGGAGACTGGGTCGAGCTGGCCGAGCGGGGTGCGCCGGTCCGGCCGACCCCGCTGTCGGTCGCCGTGGCCGGCCGGCTGGGCTTCGTCTCCGAGCCGACCCGCGAGGTGCTGCACACCGCCGCGCTGCTTGGCGTCGACTTCTCGGTGACCGAGCTGGCGGTGGTCTCCGGCCGCCGGGTGCCGGACCTGGTACCCGCGCTGGACGAGGCGATCGCCGCCGGGGTGCTGGAGGACGAGGTGCTGGGGCTGGCGTTCCGGCACCCGATGATCAGGGACGCGCTGTACGACGGGGTACCGGCCGCAGTGCGCGCCGCCTGGCACGCCGACGCCGGCAAGGCGCTGGCCGCCGGCGGCTCCAGAGTCGACCGGGTGGCCCGCCAGCTGCTGGTGGCAATCGAGGCCTCCGACCACGCCGCCGGCCTCGACGACGGCTGGCTCGCCGGCTGGCTGACCAGCGCGGCGCCCCAGCTGATCGGCCGGGCGCCGCAGGCCGTCGTGCCGCTGCTGCGGGCCGCGGCCGGCGGCCACAACAGCACCCCGGCGCTGTCCGCGTTGCTCGCCGAGGCGCTGTACCGCACCGGCGACGCCGCCAGCGCCGAGCGGGTCGCGGCCGAGGCGCTGGCCAGCGTCGACGACCTCGACCTGCTGGTCGGCCTGCACTGGACGCTGGCCCAGTGCCTGTCCGTGCAGGGCCGATCCGCCGAGTGCGTCGGCACCCTGGAGACCGCCCTGGCCACCCCGGGGCTGGATGCCAAGCACCGGGCCCGGCTGCTGGCGCTGACCGCCAGGGCCCACCGCACGCACGGTGACGTGGACACCGCGCGGCGCCTCGCGACCCGCGCGCTGGACGAGGCCAGCGCGGTCGGCGACCGCTGGGCAACCGGCTGGGCGCTGGCGGTGCTGACGCTGGTGCAGGTGATGCGCGGCGAGCACGTGGAGGCGCTGCCGCTGTTCGACAAGGCGATGGCGGTTGCCGCCGGCGACCCCGAACTGGCCGACCTGTCGCTGCTGCTGGGCATCAACCACGCCGCCGTCCTCGGCGAGCTGGACCGCTACGAGGAGGCCATCGCGGCCGCACAGGATGTGTGGCGGCTGGCGGACGAGGCCGGCAATGTGCTGCGCATCTCGCAGGCCCAGAGCGTGCTCGGCGAGCTGCTGTTCGACACCGGCCGGTGGGACGACGCGCTGGCCGACGTGGCGCACGTCGACGGGCAGCTCGGCCCGTCCCGCAACCCCGTGGTGGAGTGCGTCGGGCACGGCATCGCCGCCACGATCCGGCTGCACCGCGGCGACGCGAACGCCCTGCGCGACCTCGCCACCGCCGCGCCGTACGCGGCCATGATCGGCAGCCGGGTGGTCGGCCCGCTGGCCATGGCGCGCAGCCTGGAGCGCGAGCAGGCCGGTGCCGACGCCGAGGCGCTCGCCGTGCTCACCGATGCGCTGGCGGCCGGCGCCGAGGAGCTGCAGGAGACCGAGGACCTGCTTGCCGACACCGTCCGGCTGGCCATGGCCGCCGGTGAGAAGGAAGTCGCCGACACGGCGCTGGCCAGGGCCGAGGAGCTGGCCAGGGGCTCGGATGCGCCGCGCCGGCTGGCCGCCGCCAAGCACTGCCGTGGCCTGCTCGAGAACGACCCGGGCGAGCTGGCGCTGGCCGCCGAGGGATACCGGACCGCCGGCCGCCCGCTGCCACGGGCGCAGGCGCTGGAGGCGGCCGGCATCGCGCTGGCCGACGCCGGCAACCTGCTGGCCGCCCGCAAATACTTCACCGAGGCCTTCGACGGCTACACCGCGCTCGGCGCCACCTGGGACCTGGCCCGGCTGCAGGCCCGCTTCCGCGCCCACGGCATCCGCCGAGGCCCCAGCTCGACGCACCGGCGGGCGCGCACCGGGTGGGACAGCCTCACCCAGACCGAGGTGAAGATCGCCGGCCTGGTCGCCCGCGGCATGTCCAATCCGTCGATCGCCGCGGAGCTGTTCCTGTCCCGGCGCACCGTGCAGACCCACGTCTCGCACATCCTGGCCAAGCTCGGGCTGCACTCCCGGATCGAGATCGCCAGGCATTTCAGCGAGCGGGACGGCTGACGCCGCTCGCTCGCGGGACTCTCACGGTGGCATTCGCTGCGTCGGCGAGGCGGCTCTGCCAACGCCCGGCGCCCGCTGCTTGACCAGGCGGATACCGGCCGCCCGCTCGCCGTTCGGCAGCTCGTCGCGGACCAGCTGCACGTCGTCGGCCAGGGTGGTCAGGATCCGCCAGCCGAGCGAATCGGTAGGCAGGTAGGGCTCGGCGGCCCACCGGCCGCCGGCCAGCGTCGCGGTCACCGTGATGCCTTCGGCTCCGATCGCGAAGCAGCAGATCAGGGTGTGACGTGGCGTGGCGATCCCGACCAGCGCGGAGCAGGCCTCATCGACAGCCAGGATCAGGTCGTCGACCGAGTCCAGGTCGAAATCGGCTCGCATCGCCAGGTCAGCGGTCAGCACGCGCAGCGAGGACATCCAGAACGGGTCTGCGTCGAGACGTAACTCGAGCTGGTGGCGGGTCGGCCGGCCAAGCCGCCGGCTCGGCCCGGCGGCCGCGGTCCGGCTGTGTGCGTGTTCCACGGGAGCCTCCATGTCGTGGCCGATGCGTACCCGCGAATGCACCGAACCAACCGCGCGCGCCCGGTGCCGCTGCCGCGCGAATGGACCATCCGCCCAATAGAGCCGGGCGGATGGTCCATCGGCGTGAAACGGCGTTGCTGGGTGGGGGTTGTTCGGGTTAGTCGATGGAGACGGCTTCCAGGAGGTCGCCGACCTTGGCGTCGGGCAGGGCCCTGGCCACGTCGGCCATGGCGACGATGCCGACCAGCTGGTGCCCGTCGATCACGGGCAGCCGCCGGATCTGGTACCGGCTCATCGTGTGCAGGATCTCCTCGGCGTCGTCGTCGGCGCCGATCGTCACCGCCTCGCCCTGGGCGAGCTCGCCAGCGCGGACCGACTGCGGGTCCCGGCCCTGGGCCAGCACCTTCACCACGATGTCCCGGTCGGTGAGCATGCCCTTGAGGCGGTTGTCGGCGCCGCAGATGGGCAACGCGCCGACGCCGAGCCTGGCCATCCGCGTCGCCGCCTCGCGCACCGAATCCTCGGTCCCGATGCACTGCGCATTCGGCGTCATGATCTCGCGTGCGGTGGTCATCCGATGACCACTCCCTTCTCGTTCGTGGCTGCCACCCCTCTCGTGTGCGGGTACCCGTGTGGCCGGCCGCTACACCGGGTACGCGGGTGCCGGAGGTGAGAGACATGCCAGCCAAGGAGGAGCTACCGAGCACGCTGCGCCGATCCGGGAGCAAGGCCAAGCGCACCTGGTCGAAGGCGCACGACTCGGCCGTGCAGACCTACGGGGAGGGGGAACGGGCGCACCGCACCGCGTTCGCCGCGCTCAAGCACACTCACGAGAAGGTCGGTGACCACTGGGAGCCCAAGGCGCAGCCCGGGCCGTCCGACGAGCGTGCGGCCCACCGCTGGCCGGACCAGCGCGGTCGCAGCGCCGGCGGTGTCGACGCCAACGCCAGCAAGCAACGCCTGTACGAGCAGGCCAAACGCCTCGGCGTGCGGGGCCGTTCGACCATGACCAAGGACGAGCTGGTCGACGCCCTGCGCCGAGCCTCCAACCGCGAGACCCGCAAGGCCCGCTGACCTCGCCCCGCCTACGTC
>Ga0209382_10010683_pt1 | contig 11423 bp, 12 predicted proteins | sample SoiMetdeltSBSDD5_FD_187599 | JGI IMG/M metagenome (GOLD analysis project Ga0209382, IMG submission 187599) | Bulk soil microbial communities from a Populus tree surrounding site in Tennessee, USA - Soil MetaG P. deltoides SBSDD5 (SPAdes) (version 2) | ecosystem: Environmental > Terrestrial >...
TGGCGGCGACCGCGCGATCCAAACTCCCAAACCTGACCTCACCGGGTACGAACCTCTGCTCGGTGGGCTGCGGCGAATTGGCCCCGATATGCGCCGGATCAAGGCGCTGCTGGATGCGCCCAATGCCGAGGTTCGAACGACCCTCATAGATAAGATACTCGATATGGGGCAGGCAAGGTTGTATGCCGATGAATTGATCCTCGTCGTGCCTGCCCGCGCGCGTGCCAGATCGGAGAACTGGCGGGGGACTTTCACACCGACTCAGCGCATCGCCGCGATGCATGCGCTCGGCAGCATCGGAGGGCCGGAAGCAGTGGGGGTGCTGGTAGCGACTCTAGCCGACTCGATTTACGAGGTGCGCCATACCGCCGAAACTGCCTTGATCGCGATTTGCCGCCGCCTCGAACCCGATGACCCCGTGACCGCCACCGTGATCACGACGCTAGTGCGTGCGCTGGGTCTGCTGCCAATGAGCGCCCGCAAAGTCGTGGCACGTATTCTGGCAGAACGCCCGCCCGATCTCGTCTTGCCTGCTCTGCTGCGGGATGGCCTCACCGCCACCGATTGGCAGGCCCGCCGCGAATCGGCGTGGGTGCTGGGTGCGCTCGGTGATATTCGAGCGACCAAGCGCCTGATCGATGCGCTGCAATCCGACTCATCCGGGGCTGTCCGCTCGACGGCAGCCTGGGCGCTCGGCCAATTGGATGCCCCGGTCGCCATCGAACCGTTGTTGAAGACCGCCGAAGAAGACGACGAGATCGTGCGGGCTGCCGCACTCGAAGCATTGGGCGAGCACGCCCGCCGCCTCGATCCGATTGACGATGAAGATTTCCGCCCGGCATTGGCCGCACTGGTCAAGGGGCTGCACGATGAAGATTGGTCGGTGCGGCATACCGCCATTGATGCCCTTACCGAACTTGATCAGCCGGAGGCTCGCGCGGCGCTGCAAAAGATGCTAAAACGGTAGTACCTTTTAACTCAAATTGGCGCTAGGAAGAATTTTGGCTTACAACTGATCATTAAAAGTCCCATCTCGGTGCTCTCTGCGTAAGGAGGATCGGAGATGGAGGTAAGGGGGTAGATGTCATGCCCGACGCCGAACAGATGCAACTTCCATTATTCGACAGCCCAAATGGGGATGAGCATCCCATCGTATCAAAACAGAAACAGCCTCGCAAAGCAAAAGCCCACGTCATAGATGACTTCGCTGGGACTCCCCTTGCGCTTGAACTCCCCGACGAGGCATTAGACATTACGCCTCATCCGGCCCCGGAACCGCCTCCATCTGTTGTCCATAAGCCACCGCCCCGGCCCACTTCCGCGCCACGCATCGTGGAGTATCCTACCAAGCACAAACTTGTGCCGACGATTCTCCATACCCCATCACTTGCCGTTCTGGCGGATTTCGCCCCGCACGTCATCGAGGCGGGAGATGCGCCGATGGTCAGCGCCAAGCTGATCGAGGTTGTGCCTGAGCTTCAGGCCAACGGCGACTCCGGCGTCTACACCGATCAGCAGCGAGCCACTGCTGCCGCGATGCTGCGCTTTCTGCATGAGGTTGTCGATGCGGAACCGCTCATCACCGGGTTGTGGGATGAGAGCGAGAGCGTCCGGCTGGCCTGCGCCGAAACGCTCGGCGTGATGGGTACATGGTCCGAAGTTCCTTACGACGAATTGATCCAGATGGTGCAGGGATTGATCGTCGCATCACGCCACCCCGACCCTCAAATGCGGATTGCCTCCGCTCATGCGCTGGCAAATATGCGGGCTGGCGTCGCCGTGACGGAATTGGTCGAGCGGCTGGAAGTCGAAGAAGAGCCGGATGTACGGGAAGCGGTCGCGCTGGCGCTTGGCGAACTCGGCTCGGATGAGGCTGTCGATGCGATCCTTGCAGCCTATTATGCAGAGCGCCTGCCCCACTCTGCCGCCTGCGATGCGATCCGTGCGGCAGGGCCAAACGCATCAGAGGCACTGGCGCAACTTGGCGTAGGTTAGCCGGAACCGAAACCCGCCTCAGAGCGTTTTCTCTCAAAGACGCGATCATTGGGAGGACGCATGAGGCGTTATCTGATTCCTGCCGGATTGATCATCACCGGGTTGTCCATCATCTGCTGCGGTGCGGCAATCGTCTTCGCTGCGCTCCTGCCGAATATTGAACCTACACCGGTTCCCCTTACCTTCACCCCAGAGGTATTCGATTTCGAGACACCCTCACCGCCACAAGTAACTTTATCAGGGCCGAGCCGGAGTCCCATGCCCACTCTAGATGAGCAAGTCGTGGTTACGGGAACATCCCTGCCTTATGATTGCGTCGATCCGGCGGGTTCGGGCAATCCGATCTGCGGGATGCCTACCCCACCCCCGAACTTCACCATTGCCGTGAACGGCGATATGATCAGCCTCTATGTCGATGGCTACCCTGAGCATGTCCACGCGGAGATTGTGCCGCAGTTATTCGAGCAGCCGCTTGCACAGGAGGATTTCGATGTGCTCTGGAATGGGGATACTGCCGCGCTCAGTTGGGATACCGATGTTCCACCCGGCGACTATATACTGACACTAGAATTCAGCTACGATCAGAAGCCGGATACGGCGATGTACATCCAGCCTGTTTCGATTGTCGAAAACTGACAGCAACTTTGATTCCTTCATCTTCGTAGTACCATAGGGAACCCAATACCTCAAGGAGGTGGACTTATGATTCAGACGCGAGGCAGCACATCGATTCAATCCTGGAAGGTTTGGCGGGGCACGCTGATTGGCGGTGCGGTGGCAGCAGAAGCCGCGATGCTGTTCATCGCAGGTTCAATGGGTATCTTTATGCCCGTTCTTTATATCGTGCTGGAGGTGAGCACGGTCGGCGCGATCCTCTCAGTAGTGTTCGCCTATGTGCGCTCGCGCCGGAAGCATGATTCGCTAGGCGAACTCGAACGCGAGCTAGCGAAGGCCACCGCCATTCTGGAGCGTGGGCTGATCAACGAGGCGGAATACAGCCGCCTTAAGGGGCAGGTATTGGAGCACTATCACTATACATCAGGGAGTCGAGGCCAGTTCAATCTGTGGCGGGCCGCGCTATGGGGATCATCATTGGGGCTACTCGTTCCGATGCTTGTATTCATAGCAGACGGGAATGGAGGAATTATGATCGCGTACACGATTGCGGCAGCACTGGCGGGCGCAGGAGTCGCCGGGGGAGGCACAGCAGCAACTCGATTTATTCAGGTCAAAGCGGCTACCCCTGAACTTGCCGATGGCAGCCGGCTACTCACTGATACAAGTTCACGGCGCGGCCTGCTGAAAGAATGAAGAATCTATCCCTGCACTTACTCCTTTCTCTACTGGCCCTGATCGCATTAGTTGGATGCGCGAACGCGGAAAACCAAGCTGCAATCACACAGACGGCTGCGGCAGCAAATCTTGCCAACATTCCCCCTGTATTCTTTCTCGTCGATGCGAATAACATTGCCGTCCCTGGTGCGGTGGGTAGCTGGTGCTGGAACGATAAGTGTGTGGATCAGACCACACCGAACATTCAGACCTTTCTCGTTATCTCAGAGGATACGATCCGGGTGCGGGCAAAGTCGCCTATTCCCAATAAGTTCACCATGACGCTGACACAAGCGGGTGGCGGTGATACGGTGCTGAACGCAGAGGTCATCCCCGATGGCAGCACAGTTGAGTGGGACTCAGGTGCACCTGCCGGAGATTATATTCTTGAGATTCACGGTGAATGGAACGCTGGCGGGAATATTTCGTACTTCTTTGGGGTCAGGGTTGGAGAGTAGCGATCAGAAACCGTGTGGGACGATACATCACAACATATCGCCCCACACAACATTCCGAATTAAGGATTATCAGCAGCCTGCTCCTCATCGCCGTTGAGCGGTTTGCGCAGATGCTCAAGCAGCTCATCGAGGTTCTCGCCAAGCTGCCGGATTTCCTCGCGGTGGGGGGCGGTGAGTTGGTGCAGAATTTCCTCACCCCTCTGGGTGAGGCTGACGTACACATAGCGGCGATCTTCGCCGTGAGAGCGCGTCACATAGCCCTGCGATTCGAGGCGATCCACTAACCCAACCGCACTGTGATGCCGTATCTGGAGGCGTTCAGCTAATTCCCCGATGCTGGCAGAATCTCGCCCCGGAAAGCCCTTAATCGCTAATAGTGCCTGCTGCTGCTGCGGAGTCACCCCCACTCTGCGCGCCGCTTCTTCACGAGAACGCAGAAACTGGCGGATTGCGTAGCGGAAATTGGCGAGTGCTTCATACTCCTGCTTGCTGATCGGCTTTGAGGCTGGCATCCCATTGCTCCCCTAAACTATCTCCCCATACGCCACTAATAATATCCAATATATCGTATTCAGCAAATATATCGTACCGCCAGCTATCTCACTTTTCGAGTTCAAATTTGCGAAACTACGTTCTACTCACGAACCGAATTCTTGATTCATATCGCTTACATCGAAATCTCCCTGAAATAGATCATTGACAAAATTGGTCGAATTTATATACAATGAAAGTAACGCTTGTGACTTTTTGCGCAATCAACTTGTGATTTATTTCTCAAATGAGGCTGGGCTGTGGCTAAGCGTGTGGTGATCATCGGGGCAGGATTTGGCGGATTGAATGCCGCACATGTGCTGGCGAATAAACCCGGCGTCGATGTACTGATCCTTGATCGCGAAAATTATCATCTCTTCCAGCCGCTGCTGTATCAGGTGGCATCCGCCAACATTGAGCAGGAAGCCATCGCCTACCCCATCCGAGCCATCACACGGGCCGCTCGGAACCTGCGTTATCAGATGGCGGAAGTGACGGGCATTGACCTTGAGCAGAGGCAGGTGATCACCGACGAGGATCGTATTCCTTATGATTTGCTGGTGGTTGCAGCAGGTGCGGTGACAAATTTCTTTGGCAACCAGACGGTCGAACAGCATGCCTACGATCTCAAGTATCTCGCTGATGCGGTCGATCTCCGTAACCGCATCCTGCTGTGCTTCGAACAGGCAAGCCGCGAGGAAGTGTCCGAAAAACGTCGCGCATTGATGACATTCGTTATTGTAGGCGCAGGGCCAACCGGTGTTGAATATGCAGGGGCGCTGGCTGAATTGGTGCGGCACGTGCTGGTGAAGGATTACCCGGAGCTTCACGTGAACGAGGCCCGCATCATTCTGATCGACGCACTGGATCACATTCTGGCTGCCTATGACGAACCCTTACAGAAGTATGCCATCCAGCGTCTGAACAAGATTGGGGTCGAAATCCTGCTCGGCAAGAAGGTGGTTGATGCGAGGGAAGATGCAGTGTACTTCGACGACGGGACGGTGATCCCGGCTCGAACATTGGTGTGGACGGCAGGGGTCAAAGCCGCATCACTGGCTCAGGGCCTGACCACTGAGCGCCGATCTGCCGGACGTGTGCCCGTCGAACCTGATCTCACTCTGCCGGGGCATCCCGAAGTTTACGTGATCGGGGACATGGCCCATATCGAGCAAGAAGGCCAGCCGCTCCCGATGATGGCTCCGGTTGCGATGCAGCAGGGGCATTATGTAGGCAAGGCGATCCTCAAACGGCTGCGCGGCGAATCGCCTGCCCCGTTTCATTACTTCGACAAAGGCACAATGGCTGTGATCGGACGAGGAAATGCGGTGGCGCGCATCTTCGGGATCAACTTCCGGGGGTTCATCGCATGGGTGGTGTGGCTGGTGCTGCACCTATATTACCTGATCGGGTTCAGAAACCGGGTCATCGTGATACTCGGCTGGGCCTATGATTACTTCTCATCTGACCGGAAGGTGCGGTTGATTACTGGCAGATAGCTGATGGCTAATGGGACATAGGGAATCGCATGGAAGCAGCGAAGAAACAACCTCTGTTGAATGGCCCGCTCAGATTGTTCATGGGCACGATGATTCTGGCGAACATCGCTGGGAGCATGCACTTCGCGCTGCTGCCGATCTATCTTCAGCACTTGGGCGCGAACATCGAACAGGTGGGGTTGTTCTTCACTCTCTCCGCGATCATCCCGCTCTTGATGCAGGTCATTGGCGGCTGGCTCTCTGACTCAATAGGGCGCTTGCAGGCGATTGCCATCGGCAGCGTAGCCGGGGTATTGAGCTACGTAATCTACTTAGTTTCGCCGCGCTGGGAATGGCTGCTCCTGGCAGCGACCGCCGGGTTCATCACACGTTCGTTTGTGGGGCCAAGTTTTCAGGCATTTGTGGCGGAGCAATCTACTGAAGAAACTCGCGGGCGTGTGTACGGGATCACAGAAGGATTGTTCTCGGTGGTAGGGATCATTGGGCCGCCGCTTGGTGGGTTTCTCTCCGAGCGCTACAGCTTTAAGGTGATGTACGCTGTCGCAGGGGCAATGTATCTGATTGCAGCCGTGATCCGGGTATGGATGGCCCGCGATGCGACACGCACAGAAGTTACTCCACGTGAGCGTCCGACCTTCTCTGGGTTGAAGCGAAGCCTGCTGGAGATGGCAGGCTTGTTGGCGGCAGGTGGGATCATTACTTGGATATTTATCTCCGACGGCGTGCGTGATATTGCAGTCAACATGGAGCAGCAGCTTCGCCCGCTCTACATGCAGAATTTGAATGGCATCACCAATACGCAGATTGGGCTTCTAGCCTCAGTCTCAAGCATCACAATGATGGTTGTGATGAGTTTCGGCGGCTGGCTTTCTGATAAATGGGGCGAGCGTGTCGGGATTGTGCTTGGCCTGCTGATTGTGGTATTCGGACAGGCAGTGTTCCTGATGAGCCAGACCTTCTGGACATTCGCGATTGCGTGGGGATTATTCGGCGTTGGTTGGGGGTTCGTCTCCCCGGCTTACGACGCGCTGATCTCAAAGGCGGTTCCGATGCGGCTGCGCGGCACGGCGTTCGGCTTGTTCTCGACCAGCATCGGGATCGTGGCGCTGCCTGCCCCGTACATCGGCGGCTTGATGTGGCGGTATCTGGGGCCAAAGGCTCCATTCCTGGTGCTGCCGAGCGTGATGCTGATCATGCTGCCGATCATCTGGGTGAAGTTCCGGCTGACGAAGGAAGAAGAAGCGGTCAGCAATCAGCAGTCAGCAGTCAGTAGCGAAGCGGAAGCAGCAAGCAGTTAGTACCGAGTATCAATTGAGCATACTCAGTTAGGAGGCTCTATGAGCGGGTTGTGGGAAGATTGGATCGGGCAGGCAATTGACAAGGCTGTGCGCGAGGGCAAGTTCGAGAATCTGGCCGGGGCGGGCAGGCCCTTCGAATGGAACGAACTCGAAGAGGCATTTGCCAACAAGGATGAAGTCACCATCAACCGGGTGCTGGCGAACGCAGGCTTTGCCCCAGAATGGATCATGGAGCGCAAGGAGATTGAGCAGCAGATCGAATCGACCGAGGGCGCGCTTCGCCGCACCTGGAAATGGGTGCTCAACAACGGTGGCCTCGCAACCTCGATGAACAAGATCGAGTGGGATCGAGCGCTGGATGCGTTCCGACGAGCGGTCGCCGCGATCAACACGCGGATCAAGGATCACAATCTGCGGCTGCATAATTCATCGCTGGCGCTGCGCGTGCTGGATACGGATAAGGAAATCGTGCGGATTAAGAGCCATTTGTAGGGGCGCAGGGCCTGCGTCCAATGTAATTGGAATTGAGGTTTGACATGAAGATCACAGTCATTGCCGCCGGATCGCGCGGCGATATTCAACCGTATTTAGCGCTGGCAAAGGGCTTGTGCGATGCAGGCCATCAGGTGAAGCTGGCGACTCATGAGAACTTCAAGGCGTGGGTCGAAAGCTACAACATCCAATACGCGACGCTCACAGGCAACTCACAGCAGATGATTCAGGATGGTGAGGCGCAGGAATGGGTGAACTCCGGCGATGATCCGCGCAAGTTCATGAGTGGGTTCAAGCGGCTGATGGGGCCTGTCATGAAACAGGCAATCCTCGATACGTGGGAAGCATCCAAAGGGGCCGATCTCATCGTGCCCGGATCACTGGCATATTATGGCGCTTATGTGGTCAACCGCGAGATGCATATCCCCTGGGTGCAGACCTTCCTCCAGCCGATCCACCCGACGGGCGCGTTTCCGAGTCCCTTGCTGCCGAGCTATCACACGTACGGGCCGCTGCGCAATATGTTGAGCCACTACGTTGCAGGCTGGGGCACGTGGGCAATGATGCGCTCCGATTACAACAAAGTGCTGCAAGAAACGCTCGGCGTGAGGGGTTTGCCCTTTATCGGCGTGTTTGGCGAGAATGAGCGGAAGGGAATCCCGGCCCTGTACGGATACAGTCCATCATTTCTGCCCAAGCCGCGCAATTGGGCTAAGCACATCCATGTGACGGGATACTGGTTCCTCGATCAAAGCCAGCACTGGCAGCCGCCCGCCGATCTGCTGGACTTCCTCGATTCCGGGCCTGCGCCTGTGTATGTCGGGTTTGGCTCGATGTCTACCGAAGACCCCGAAGCAACCACGCAGATGGTGATCGATGCGCTGCACAAGGCGGGTCAGCGCGGCATTCTGCTGAAGGGATGGGGCGCAATCCGCGATACAGGCCAACCCAGTGATGACGTTTTCTTCATCGACAGCGCACCGCACGAGTGGCTGTTCCCACGTATGGAGGCGGTGGTGCATCATGGTGGGGCAGGGACGACCGGGGCAGGTCTGCGCGCAGGCAAGCCGTCGATTCTGACGCCCTACTTCGCCGATCAACCCTGGTGGGGGATGCGCGTCTACGAGCGCGGCGTAGGGCCGAGGCCGATCCCGCGTGCGGAACTGACATCCGACAACCTCGCGACTGCCATCACCGAAGCGCTGAACGGCTCCGGGATGCGGGAACGAGCGGCGAAATTAGGAGAGCAAATCCGCGCCGAGGGCGGAGTGGGCACGGCGGTGCGGATCATTGAGTCGGCGGGCGGAAAATAGTAATCGAGAAGTGCGAAGCCAGAGGAGTCAGGATGATACTAGCGAATGACCCGTTTCTAGGATTATGGCGGTTCAAGCCGGAGGAGTCGCGCTACGAATTCGGGCCAATGCCAGAGAACGCTTCCTATCGCATCGAGGCTGACGGCGACGCCTATAAGATCACGATGGCATGGATGGCAGATGGCAAGGACATCGAGCAGGTCTACGTCAGCGTGCCGGATGGAGTTGATCATCCTTTCGAGAGTGCGGCGGTTGACGCGATCTGGATGGGGCGGATCGATGCCCGCACCCTCGATACTGCCGCCAAGAAGGATGGCGAGGTAATCAGCTATGCGACCCGTATCCTCGACGAAGATGGGCAGGCGATGCGGATCACAATGTCGGGCACTACGCCCGATGGGAATAAGTACGCTAATCTGGCGATCTATGAGCGGACATAGACAACCGAGATCATAGTTGCAGCGTACTTCGTTTGTCGCGTGAGTTAATTCACGCCCAGCACACTCACATCTACTGGCTCGATACGTCCCTTGAGGTGAAGTTCGCGCTGCTCCAGCTTGCTGACATCCAGCCCGGAGGCAGTGCAAGCCGCTTTGCTGACGAGAACCTCACCTGCCGCCGCTTCCGACGATAAACGCGCTGTCGTGTTCATGGAATCACCGAGCGCCGTCATGTCGCTGATGCCGCCCTCTACCCCCACAAGCCCTACATAGGCAAGACCGGTATGGACTCCCACCCCTACCGGAATCCAGGGGCCGTTCCGGTCACCATGCCCGGTGACTCGCAGAAGCTCCTGGGCAGCTTTCACTGCTTTCTTTGCATGGTCAATTCCTGCAAAACCGGGGACATATAAGCCGATTACCTCATCGCCCACCAGCTTATCCAGCCAGGCGTCTGAACTGACCAGTACGTCGGTTGTTACCCTGTAGAAACGATTCATAATCTTGCTGAACTCGGCAGGACTCATCTTCTCCGCCATCGTAGTTGAGCCGCGCACATCGGCAAACAATATGGAGATTTCGATCTCCGTGCCGCCGGGTTGATTTGTAATAATACAGTTGCGGCAAAAGTTAGGATTTTTCTCGAACTGCCGCCAGCCCATCACACGAAAGACAGCGCCGCCCACCCCACGAAAAGGGACTTGGCAGACCTTGCAGCGTGGATGAGATGGTATCCGCCCCAATGTATGGCGGAGCTTCCGCAGCGTGCCGGACTCGTGAAGCTCACCCAACATTAGCGAACGCCATTCAGCCTCAGTGACAGTTTTCGCCATGTCTCACCCCGTCTCCCACTACCGTTAACCTTGCTCAATTATACAATGACTGAATACAACACTGGCTTTAAGGAAATAGACTCATTTGGGGGCTAAAGAGTTCCCAACAAGGAGCATTATGTACCTAAAAGGTTGGCCGATCCGTCTAATCGGTTTCCCCACTTTGGGGTTTGGGGAGGATCGGAACAGGATTATACGCTAAGTGATATCTGTGCTTAGAAACGCAGGCGCTTGAAATCAAAATCGGGCGACTTTGTGTAAAAACCAAGCGTTCAAGTAATAGCTAAAATTGCAAAGGCGTTGGGTGTTTCAATAGAAGATTTAATTAGGTAAAATAATTTTATGACTATGACGAAAAATAAATTACTACGAATGGACAATGTCCTCCTCGTTGTCGACGACCTCAAGGCTGCGATTGCGTTCTTTACCGAACTTGGTCTGGAGCTTGAGGGCGAGACGACCGTCGAGGGACAGTCGGTGGACCGTATGGTCGGGCTCGACGGCGTCCGAAGCGACATCGCATCCATGCGGACCCCGGACGGCCACGGGCGGCTCGAGCTGGACAAGTTCCACACGCCCAAGGCGGTCAGGGCTGAGCCAGAGGACACACCGGTGAACACGCTGGGCATCCGTCGCATCATGTTCGCTGTCACGGACATCGACGACGTCGTTGCTCGCCTGCAGAAACATGGGGCTGAACTCATTGGCGAGGTGGTACAGTACGAGGACATGTACCGACTCTGCTACCTCCGCGGCCCCGAGGGCATTATTGTCGCGCTGGCCGAACAACTCGGTAATAAATCGGTAACGGATGTTTTAGGAAATCCTTAATTCAAGAATTTGCCGCCAAAGATCACAATCAGCTATGATTTTTCTAGCGTACTTCGCCCGCTAAAAACTTGAAATCGTCCTTTCCGTTCCGGTTCCCGCCTATTTGTCGGGCAAGGCGAGGCGGGCGGAAGGGGGTGTGGGGGAATTGCGCCCGCCGAGCCCAACCAGTTCCGTTCGAATATTTTCAAACAGCCCCCCCCTTTTTACGTCGATTCGGTGGCACTTTGCTCTACCTCGCCTGGACGTTTGTACCTGGGGTGACACGGTAACAGATCATGTCAAAGTCGCGTTCCCAGCTTGAGCCATCGGTCGATCTTTCCCAGTAGGCCGTGATGGTATTGCCATCGTCACTAAACTTCCCCTCGAATCGTTGGGAAAGCCCCGGATGATCGTGCCACAGT
>Ga0209382_10010685_pt1 | contig 11423 bp, 8 predicted proteins | sample SoiMetdeltSBSDD5_FD_187599 | JGI IMG/M metagenome (GOLD analysis project Ga0209382, IMG submission 187599) | Bulk soil microbial communities from a Populus tree surrounding site in Tennessee, USA - Soil MetaG P. deltoides SBSDD5 (SPAdes) (version 2) | ecosystem: Environmental > Terrestrial >...
GGCGCGGAGGTGTCACCTCAGTCTCCCCGCCGGATCGATGTTCTTGTTCGTGCGGAACAGGTTCGCCGGATCCCACTTCGCCTTGAGCCGGACCAGCCGCTCGTAGTTCGAGCGATACGCCGCCAGGGTGCGTTCGTTCCCTTCATCCTCGGTCAGGAAATTGATGTAGGTCCCGCCAGTGGAGAACTGTCGCAGATCGGCACACGTGTTCCGAGCCCACTCGATGTTCACCGCATCGTCCTTGGCGTACTCCCAGGCACTCGCGATGTTGAGGACGGCCGACGCGTCGCGGTTGCCGACCGCGGAGTGTCCTTCGGCCACCGCGTTCAATGCGCCGTCGATCGGAAAGATCAGGATGGCCGAGTGCGGGGACGCGAGGCGGGTCGCGTGGGTGATCGCCCGCGCCATGAGATCCGTCCCGATGCCCCGCAGGTACTCCGACTTCCAGTAATAGCGCCGGCCCTTCGGCTGCGTCGCGTCGAGCAACATCTGCTGCGAGACGTAGGACCTACTCTGAAGGATGTCGCCGACCGGCGTGCCGAACGACTTGAGCGAAGCGATGACGGCCTCGGCCGGCGCCGCCGCTCCTGAATGGCAGACGAAGAGCGCGACGATCGGCTTGCCGTGCACTTCCTTGGCGATCCAGGGCGCCGGCGGCGCGAGGCGCAGCGCGGCGACGCAGGTCAGCTCACGGGGTGCGTCGGCAACGAGCGATCGGTACATCTCGAGAACCGAAGCCGCGTCCTCGCCGCGCCACGCGATGGCGCCGCCGAGAATGGTGGGACCGACGGCGTGAAGCTTGTATTCGAAGCTGGTGGCGACGCCGAAGTTGCCGCCGCCGCCCCGCAGGCCCCAGAAGAGGTCGCTGTGCTCACGTTCCGAAGCGCGCAGCACCTTGCCGTCTGCCGTAACGAGGTCAATCGACGCGAGATTGTCGCTGGTCCAGCCGAAGCGACGCGTGAGGTAGCCGAAGCCGCCGCCAAGCGTCAGCCCCGCGCACCCGGTGGGGGAGACGAAGCCGAGCACGGCCGCCAGTCCGTGCACCTGCGTCTCCGCGTCGATGTCGCCGAGCAGGCAGCCGGCCTGGGCCCGCGCCGTGCGCGCGGCTGGATCGACCCACACGCCGCGCATCAGCGACATGTCGAGCATCAGGCCGCCTTCGCACACTGCCAGACCGGCGATGTTGTGCCCCCCGCCCTTGATTGACAGCGGGAGGCCGCGGTCGCGCGCGGCGTTGACGCCGGCGATGACGTCGGTGACGCCGAGGCAGCGCAGGATGAGCGCCGGCCGCCGGTCGATCATCGCATTCCACACCGACCGCGCCTCGTCGAATCCGGGCGTGCCCGGGAGCAGAAGGGCCCCCCGGACCCGCCCCTTCAGATCGCTGACGACTGCTTCTTGGCGCTCGACCTGCTCTGTCGGTGTCATGACGGCTCGCTCCACTGGTGGTTTTCGGGTGACGAATTCTGCTCTGTCACGACTGCCTACCAACCCCAACCGGTGCGGGTCATGAAGTTGGCGTGCACGAACTCCGCGGTCGCCTTGCCGATTTTCTGGCCGGCTTCCTGATCGAACCGGTAGTGGATGCCGCCGAACATGCGGCTGTCCGACTGCTCCTCTGCCACGTCCCAGAAGCCGTCGAAGTGATGCGACACGTCCGGCAATCCGCCCGACTGTTTCCACGTCGCCGTCACCGCAATGTCGTTCGTCCCGAGCGCGAGCTGGAGCGCGCGGGCGGCGCTCGCGCCGATCGTCGCCATGTTGCCGCCGTACGACGGATACGGCGGCGTGCCGAGCAGCGGCAGCCAGCCGGCATCGGCCTCGGTCGCGGGATTCAGGTCGCTGTCGGCCTGCCGAATCGCCGTGACGGGACGCCACAGACCGTAGACGAACTTGCTCCCCTGCGCGGTCTGAAGGCCGTCGTGCACCGAGACACTCACGAGCACGAACAACCTCGCCGTCTCCACGAGCGACAACTGCCGCGCCCGTGCGACGTCGGCCACGATGTTGGTCCAGATCGACATGTAGTTGGTCGCCGTGCCGACACCGGTTGTGGCGGTGCCGTTCCAGAGGCGGGCGATCGCGGTCTGCTCGGGCGTGCGTGCCAGACTGTCCGATTTGCCGATCAGCTTGATCTCGTTCAGGTCCGCGGCATAGCGCGCGCTGGTCAGCGAAGGAGGCGGCGCCGGCAGATACTGCGTCGGCGTGAGCAGCGCCATGGGCGCAGCCGACAGAACGTGCGTGAAGGCCGCGTTCGCGTTGGCTGGCGGCGTCGGCTGCCAGCGTCCGGGCAGGGGCGGCTCGGCGTAGGGCGGGAACGGCGACACGACCCACCCGTCGGTCTGGCGCCACGCGAGCACTTCTCTGGCAACACGGGCGCCGACTGCCGCACCACGCTGGACGAAGTCCGATGGGTGGTCTCCGAGCTGCCGGGCGAGCGCCGCGCTGTAGGTCGCCGAGGCGCCGGGGTTGATGGCGACGAGCACGTCGTGCGCCGCCTGCGCCGCCGCCGCGTTCGGCGATCCGTAGGCGAAGCGCAGTCTGACGTGATACGGCGTGAACTCCCGCTTGATCGCGTTGATTGCGTCGAACATGGCGATGTGCGCCATCGAGAAGAAGCGCGGCGTCAGGACATTGTGCGGTGCGGGAACTGTGTCCTGGAGAATCCGATTCCATTCGAGCACGACCGCGGCGTCGGCGCCGCCCGCGCGTAGGCCGCTACCGGGGGCCGCCATCATCGCGAGTGCGACGGTGGCAACGATCAGGGCTTTTCTCAACATGTCATTTCACCTCACCCAAGAAGGCGTCGTGCGGGGTCGAAAGTGCTAACGCCGCTCTTCGAGGGGCCTGCGGTAAGCTAAATGCCATCTGGACCCTGATGACGGCCCCGGCCAATCTCACGCAATTGCTCGTTTCATGGAGCAATGGCGACCCAAACGCGCTCGATGACTTGACGCCGCTCGTGCACCAGGAGCTGCGCCGCGTCGCGGCGCGGTGCATGGCCGGGGAGCGCCCCGGGCACATCCTGCAACCGACCGCGCTCGTCAACGAAGCCTTTCTCCGGCTGATCGACTGGAAAGACGTGCGCTGGCAGAACCGCGCGCACTTCTTCGCCGTCGCGGCCCAGATGATGCGCCGCGTCCTCGTTGATCTCGCCCGCACGCGGGATCGCGAGAAGCGCGGCGGCGGCCAGCTGCACGTCTCCCTGTCGGAAGCAGCCGACATCGCGGCCGGCCCCGGCGTGGATCTCGTCGCCCTCGACGACGCGCTGAGGACGCTTGAGACCCTGAATGCCCGCCAGAGCCGCGTCATCGAGCTGCGATTCTTCGGCGGGCTGAGCCTCGACGAGGCCGCGCACGTCCTCGACGTGTCGGTGGCCACCGTGCGGCGCGACTGGAGCCTCGCTCAGGCGTGGCTGTATCGCGAGCTGAACCGCGCATGACGTCCGAGCGCTACGAGAAGATCGGCCAGCTGTTTCACACGGCCCTGGAACTGCCGGCAGAGAGCCGCATGGCGTTTCTGAGCGCCGCCTGCGGTGCCGATGTGGACCTGCACACGGAAGTGGAATCGCTGCTCGAGGCGCACGACAAGGCCGGCGACTTCGCGACCGCCCCGCCGGCGGGCGTCTTCGCGGCCTGGCTCGCGGCCGAGGCGCAAGCCGCGGATCTCAGCGGAACAATCGGCGCCTACGAGGTCCTGGCTCCAATCGGCCGCGGCGGCATGGGCGAGGTGTACCTGGCGCACGATACGCGGCTCGGCCGCAAGGTCGCCGTCAAGGTTCTCCAGGCCTCGCTCACGAGCAATGCCGAAGCCGCCCGCCGATTCGAACAGGAAGCGCGCGCCGCATCGTCGCTCAACCACCCCAATATCGTGACGATCTACGAGATCGGCGACTTTCGCGATCGCCGCTTTATTGCGATGGAGTATGTGGAGGGCCGATCCCTCGCCGCGATGGTGGGCCCGCCGATCGATGCGACGACGCTGGCGAAGCTCGGTGCGCAGCTCGCGCGCGCGCTGGTGGTGGCGCACGCGGCGGGAATCGTCCATCGCGACATCAAACCGGAGAACGTCATCGTCCGCGAGGACGGGTATGTGAAGGTCCTCGACTTTGGTCTCGCGCGGCTCGCACGGCTGCCGACCGTCGAAGACGCGGGGACGATCACCAACCCGAACCTGTTGCTGGGCACACCACGCTACATGTCGCCCGAGCAGGCGCGCGGCGAGACGGCGAGCGCGGCGAGCGACGTTTTTTCGTTGGCGGTGGTGCTGTACGAGCTTGCGACCGGCAGGCATCCGTTCGAAGCGGAATCGACGCTGGCGATGCTCCACTCGATCACGTCGTCGGCGGCGACGACTCCGCTGCGCTGGGTGCCCGGCCTGCCGCCGCAGCTCGATCGCCTGCTGATGCGGATGCTCGACAAATCCGCGCGCGGACGTCCCTCGGCCAGGGAGGTGGAGGCGGAGCTTTCGGCATTACCGCCTGGCTCATCGGCAGGTCGAACGCCATCAATAGCTGGGGCGGCCGAGCGCCGAGCCCACAACCTGCCGCCTCAACGTACCGCGGTCGTCGGTCGATCGGCGGAGGTCGCCAGCGTCAAGGATCTGCTCCTGCACGCGAGAGTCAGGCAGCTCACGCTCACCGGACCGGGCGGTACCGGCAAGACACGCCTCGCCATCCAGGTGGCCGAGGAACTGGTCGATCACTTCGATGGCGTCGGGTTCGTCAACCTCGCGCCGCTCACTGATTCCGGCCTGGTTGCCTCGGCGGTCGCCCACGCACTCGGAATTCGTGAGAGCGGCGACCTCACGCTCGTCAAGGCGATCGCGGAGCACCTTCGCAGCCTCGGCCGGGCGCTTCTCGTGATCGACAACTTCGAGCAGGTGTCGGACGCGGCGCCGCTCGTCCAGGAACTGCTCGACGCGTGTCCCGAGCTGCAGGTACTGGTGACGAGCCGGATCGTGCTCCGCATCTACGGCGAGCAGGAGTTCCCAGTGCCGCCCCTGCAGCTGCCGACGCTGGGCGCGCTGTTCTCGCCATCGACGCTGATCGAGTACGCGTCGGTCGCGCTTTTCGTTCAGCGCGCTGCCGCCGTCAGGCCTGACTTCGTGCTGACGTCGAAGAATGCCGCCGCGGTCGTCGAGATCTGCCGCCGGCTCGACGGGCTGCCGCTCGCAATCGAGCTGGCGGCGGCCCGGATCAAGATCCTGCCGCCAGCCGATCTCCTGATTCGAATCGGTCGGCCGCTCGAAGTCCTGACCGGCGGCGCCCGCGATCTCCCGGAGCGCCAGCAGACGCTCCGCCAGACCATCAAGTGGAGCTACGACTTGTTGCCGTGCTCGGAACAGAAGCTCTTTCGCCGCCTGTCGGTGTTCACCGGCGGCTGCACGCTGGAAGGAGCGGAGGCGGCCTGCAACGCGATCGAGGATCTCGGCGTCGACGTCCTCGACGGCATCACCGCCCTCGTGGACAACAGCTTGCTGGTACAGCGCGCGTCGGACGGCGGCGAGCCACGGTTCCTGATGCTGGAGACGTTCCGCGAGTACGCGCGCGAGCGGCTTCTCGAGCACGGCGAGGCGTCGTCAACCGAACGGGCGCATGCCGCCTACATGCTGGTCATTGCCGAGGAGGAAACACGCGAGATGAATCCGGCCGAGCGCGAGGCCTGGCTGCGCGGATGCGACGTCGAGCACGACAACTTCCGAGCGGCGGCGACGCGCCTGATTGCCACGGGGGACGCCGAGTGGGCGCTGCGACTCGGCGCCGCTCTGTTCCGGTTCTGGGAGCAACGCGATCACCTCACCGAAGGACGCGAAACGCTCGCGAGAATGCTGAGCATGCCTGGCGCTATCGCCATGCCGCGCCTTCGTGCACGTGCGCTCTACTGCGCCGCCGTGCTGGCCGACATCCAGTCCGACCCGGACGCCGCCGAAAGTCTGAGCCGGGAAGCCTGCGAGATCTATCGCGAGGCCGACGATGCCCAGGGTATGGCGACGACGATCACCGTGATGGCGTTTCAGGCGCAGCGGCGCGGTCGGTACGACGAGTCGACCGCGCTCTTCGCCGAAACCGTCACGCTCTGGAAGCGTCTCGGCGACGCGACCGCGGTCGAACTGGCGACGAGCAACGTCGCGCATGCGGCGAAGACGGCAGGAAACTTCGAGCTTGCGCGACGCCTTCTCGAGCAGCTGGTGGCGTCGGCGCGCGAGCGCGGTGACATTCGCGCTTTCACCTCGGCGCTCAACGGGCTCGGCGACGTCGCCGCGGCGGAAAATAACCACCACGCCGCGCGACACTACTACCAGGAAAGCCTGGCCAGGTACCGCGAGATCGACGATCGGTGGGGCATCGCCCGCGTGCTGGCCGATCTGGCGAACATCGATCTGCACGCCGGAGACTACCAGGTGGCCGACCGGTCGTTGAGGGAAGCGCTTCAGGCGTTCAAGGCGCTCGGTCATCAGCGCGGCGTGGCGCGGCAGCTCGAAGCCTTGTCGTCGTGCGCCGGCAGCCAGTCGCGCCACGAGGCGGCGGTGCGGCTGGCCGCCGCTGCGGCGGCGATCCGCCGGAGAATCGGCGCGCCCGCCAAGCCGCTCGAAGGAGAAAAGGTAGAGCGCACGCTCGAGCGGGCCCGCGCCGGCATCAGCGCCGAGGCGTACCGGGCGGCGTGGAAAGAGGGGCTGTCAGCGCCGCTCGATCGGACCCTCGGTCTCGAGGCCGAACCGACGCCGGGAGGCTCGCGGCAGAACTCTCAGGAGTAGCGTTTCGGATCGATCAACCTGCGCACCGCGGAGATGCGGTTGGCGGGCACGCCAAGCTTGCGCGCGTGCTCGCGAATCACGTCTTCATCCGGAGCGAGATAGACACAGTAGAGCCTGTCATCAGTGACGTAGCTGTGCAGCCACTGGATCTGCGGTCCGAGCCCGCGCAGCACCTCGAGCGACTTGATCGAGATGTCCCGGAGCTGATCCTCGGTCATCTGGCCGGCGCCAGGAATGTCGCGTTCGATGACGTACTCCGGCATGGTGTCTGGCGCCAAGGATAGCATGGGGACTGACTCGTGCTCCCGCATCCCACCTTCCAACGGTGGAGACGATCTCCCGGAACCCGACCGCGCCATCGGCGCAAAGCGGGCGACACCAGCAGAAACCTCCTGACAAGAACGCAGACGGTTCACGGCATCGCACCTGGCCTGTTCCTTCATCGAGCTACACATGTCTTAGATGGGCAGAGCCACAGCGTGAAGGACTTGCTAGACTGTGGGCATGGCGCGTCGACTTGCGCTGCTGGGCGGTGCAATCGCGGCCGTCACGTCGCTCGCCGCCCAGACGCCGGCGCGGACCGGCGTCCCGCGGCTCTGGACCGACGCCGCGCTGGCGGGCTGGGCGCTGCCCATCGCGGGCGTGAAGGCCGCGCCGAAGTTCTATACCGAAGCCGAGTACTACGCCGCGCCGGTCGACGAGGTCCGGACCTATCCGGTCTACATCAAGAGCCGCGAACCGGAGGGGTATCGCAACTGGATGCGGAAGCAGGGCCCGCAGCCTCTCATCGAACCGGCCAAGCTGAGGTCGGAAGCCGACTGGATCGCCGCCGGCCGCGAGGTCTTCGAAGGTCTTCATCTCGCGGAGTTCCGCACGGCGGATCCCCGTGCATTCCGGTGGGCCGACGATCCCGACCTGATGGCGCACGAGGGCGTCACCGTCGCGGCCGACGGCACGATTCCCGGCGTGCGATGGCTGATCGATCACGACCGGCAGCTCAAGATCACGCTTGCCGAATGCTCGGGATGCCACACGCGGCTGCTGCCCGACGGCAGCATCGTTCGTGGCGCGCAGCGCAACCTTCAGTGGGGATCCCTACCCCAGTTCAGCTTCGATGCGCTCGGCGAGACCCGCCGGCGCGACGGCCGGACCCGGCCGCCGAACGAGATCGCGTACTCCAGCTATGGCGTCCCGTGGCTGAAAGACGATATCAACGCCACGTTGAAGACGATGACGGCCGAACAGGTGGGAGCCGTCGACGGCGAGGCGTTCCTGGGCACGTTCGTCAGGTTCAACGCGAGCCCGTGGTTCACGACGAGGATCGTGGACCTGATCGGCGTCAAAGACCGGCGGTATCTGGACGCGACCGCGACTCACCGCAATCGAGGGCCTGAAGACATCGCGCGCTACGGCATCCTGGTCACCGTCGCGGAGGACGGCGCGATCGGACCCCACACGTTCCTCACGGCCGCGGACCGCGCGCTGCGTTATCGCTACAGCGACGAAGCGATGCTGGCGCTGGGAAAGTACATCTACTCGCTGCAGCCGCCGCCGAACCCGAACCGGCCGAACGATGTCACCGCCCGCGGCGAGCAGGTCTTCGCGCGTGCCCGTTGCGCCAGCTGCCACCCGCCGCCGCTCTACACCAACAACCGGCTGGTGCCGGTCGACGGGTTCACGCCGTTCGCGCATCCGTCGTCGCCGCCGGCCTCGGACGTGATGCGCGTCCAGGTTGGCCTCGATCCGGGGCTCGCGCTGAAGACGCGGAAGGGGACCGGCTACTACAAAGTGCCGTCGCTCAAAGGCGTATGGTATCGAGGACCGTTCGAGCATTCGGGCTCGATTGCGTCGCTCGAGGAGTGGTTCGATCCGGCGCGGTTGCGCGACGACTACTTCCCGAAAGGCTGGAACCCGCCGGATACGCGCGCGCGGCCCATCCCGGGCCACCGGTTCGGGTTGAACCTGGCGGCCGAGGACAAGCGCGCGCTCATCGCGTTTCTGAAGACGCTCTGAAGCGGTCAGCGGGTAGCCGATAGAGAGATCGTGAAATCGCGGCGGCCCTCGCGAGCTATGTGGCGGTTCACCGCGCCACCGCGGTCGATCCCGTGGAGGCTCTCAGGGCCGAATGGCGGTTTAACGCAGGGAATCCGTCCATGCTCCACGGGCGGTCGAGTCACACCGCCGCCAACAGCGGGAGGTGAACTTCGTGGAATGTGCCCGCAGTCGTTTCGAGGTCGACGGCCAGTTCGACGGGATGCCACTTGTTCATCTCGTTGCAGCCTTTCTTCGGTCGCTTCCGGTCGAGGCGTGCCAAGTCCTCGGGCGTGGGCGTGTCGATGCCGGACGCCTGTGCGAGCTGCGACAGAAACCCCTCATACATCGCGCCCCTGAGCCAAAGGACTCCAGCGATCGCGGCCAGAATACGCGCGGATTCGACTTCGAGCGCTGTCGTGACCAGAACCTTACGCGGCAATGCGAGGCGCGGCTCGGCGAAGAGCGTGGATGTCTGCGGTCCGCTGACCAATGACGTGCCGGTAGACGCCGCAGTACGCATCAGCCGCCGTCTCCCACGAGCGGTGCGCCGCGTGGGCGCGTATCTTCTCGGTATCCCAGGCCGTGTGGAGCGCCAGTTCGAGTGCCGACTCGAGACCTTCAGCATCTCCCGGCGGCGCCATCAGGCCGGTGTACGGCTGCATCATCTCCGGGACACCGCCGACCCGCGAGGCGACAACAGGCCGCCCGGACGCGAACGCTTCCAGCACGACGTTCGGGCAGCCCTCGTGCAGGCTGGGCAGGCAGAACACATCGGCTGCGCCCATCCAGAGCGGAATCCGTGACGGGTGTGCGGCGCCCATGAAACGCACCCGCGCTGCGAGGCCGCACGTTGCCACCTGGCGCTCAAGCGCGGCGCGCTCCAGGCCGTCGCCGACGACATACAGCACGAGGTGCGGGTCGCGTGCGGCAAGGCGTGCGAACGCGTCGACCAGGTAAGCGACTCCCTTCACGCGTTCGAGCTTGCCGACAAACAGGATCCGGCGGTCGTGGTCGGGCAGTCCGAGGACCTGGGCCGATGCCGCGCGATCGGAGACGATGAACTGATCGGTGTCGACGCCGTTGACGGTGACGGCGATGCGATCCGGCGGAAGTCCCTCGAGCGCGATGCGCCGGCCGAGTCCGGCCGAGACCGCGGTGATCGCGTCGGCCCGCCGCAGTGCCCTGACGATGCGGGGGCGCACGAACGGATCGTCGAGCAAGAGGTTCACGTCGGATCCGAGTGCCGTCAGGACGACGGGGATGCCGAGCTGCTGGCCGAGCCAGATGCTCGCGAGGCCGTCAGGATAGAGCCAGTGGCAGTTGATGACGTCGAACGCCTTCTTGCGGTGAAGGAGCGCGACGGTGGGCGCGATGCCCAGGAACATCGACTGCGCACGGATCGCGCGGAGCCGCGGCACAGTCGAGTACTTCGGCGAGTGCACCAGCACACCGTCTACGATGTACGTCCGCGGTACGTCGGCTAGCGCGCGCAGACGCCCCCAGGGCCCGCGGGCGCTCCACCCGGGCAGCCACGGCAGTGGACAGACGACCGATAGCTCACACCGCCGCTGCAGATGCGCGGCGAGCCGTGCCGTGAAGATGCCGCGCGCCGGATCGGCCGGCGTCGGGAAGAGGTTGCTGACGAGAAGAACTTTCGTCATTCTCGGCATCGGCGCTCCAAAAAGTGTTGATGGCGGCAGTGCATCATGTCGCGACTGGTCTGTGCCGCGGTGTTTTGCAAGCCTCGCGCCGAAGCGCAAGAAGGCACCCCCTTTGCTGGCGTTCGGGCGTGGCCGCGCATCCGCTGAATGTGGGACTGTTCATCGCGAGCTTCGACGCCGGCGGGACCGAGGGACAGATGGTGGAGCTGGCGACGCGGCTGGACGCGCATCGATTCCGAGTGCGGCTGGCGTGCTTCACGGCGCAGGGCCCGTTGGCCGCGCGTGCACGCGCGCACCTGCCAGTCACCGAGTTTCCTCTCATCAGCTTGCGGTCCCCCGGAACAGCCGCCGAGCTCCTTCGCTTCACTGCGTGGTGCCGTCGCCACGAGCTGTCTGTCGTGCACACGGCTGGCCTGTACGCCAACGTCTTCGGCCTCACCGGCGCGGCGCTCGCGCGCGTTCGACTCCGGATCGCGAGCCGCCGCTGCCTCGCGAACCTCGCGCACCAGCCGGCGCTCCGCTGGCTCGAACGGCTTACCTACAGGCTCGCACACCGCGTCGTCACCAATTCGAGCGCGGCCGGCCGCATCCTGGCGCAGGAGGGCGTCGCGCCCGGTGCGATCGTGGCCATACCGAACGGCATCGATCTGACCGGTCGACCCGTGTGTGCGGCCGCTGGTGCGCCGAGGGTGATCGTGGTCGCGAACCTTCGCCGCGAGAAGGGCCATGACGTGCTGCTCGACGCGGCCCCGGATGTGCTCGCCGCGCGCCCCGATGTCGTGTTCACCGTCGTGGGTGATGGACCGCTTCGCCTGGCCATCGAGGCCGAGACGCACCGCCGTGGGATCGCGCGCTCGTTCGCGTTCCTCGGCTCCCGGACCGACGTGCCGGATCTGCTGGCGGACGCAGGGGTGTTCGTGCTGCCGTCGACGTCTGACGCGCGACCTAACGCGCTTATGGAGGCGATGGCCG
>Ga0209382_10010686_pt1 | contig 11422 bp, 5 predicted proteins | sample SoiMetdeltSBSDD5_FD_187599 | JGI IMG/M metagenome (GOLD analysis project Ga0209382, IMG submission 187599) | Bulk soil microbial communities from a Populus tree surrounding site in Tennessee, USA - Soil MetaG P. deltoides SBSDD5 (SPAdes) (version 2) | ecosystem: Environmental > Terrestrial >...
CATCGGCGACGCGGTGCTGCTCCCGATAGAGGGCCACCGCCCGCCGCCAGGCTTCGCGGGCCTGGTCGTGCCGGCCGAGGGCGGACAGGGCCTGGCCGAGATGGTCCAGGGTCGTGGCCTCGAAGGCGGCGTTGCCGCGGTCGCGGAGCAGGACCAGGGCCTGCCGGTAGTGCTCCATCGCCTGCTCGTGCTGGCCGGTGCGATGGGCGAGGTAGCCAAGGCTGTGCAGGGTGCCGGCCTCGCCCTCGGGGTCGCCCAGGCGGCGGAACAGCTCCAGCGCGGCCCGGCAGTGGGTGCCGGCCTCCTGGTAGCGGCCGAGCCGGGCCGAGTACCAGCCCACCGCGTTGAGCAGGTCGGCCTGCCACAGCGGCTCGTCGTGCTCCTGAAACAGCCGCAGCGCGCTGGTGGCGTGCTCCAGCGCGCGCTGGTCGTCGCCGCGCCGCTCCCACGCCAGCGCCAGCGCGCGCTGGGTGTGGGCCTGGGCCGGCAGGTCACCGAGGTGCCGAGCCAGGTCGAGGGCGCTGCCGAGGTGGCGGTGCGCGTCCTCGTGCCGGTCGACGTTGGCGTAGGCATCGCCGAGGATGCGGTGCGCCCGGAGGGTCGCCTGCGGATCGCCCTCCAGCGTGGCGGCGGCCAGCGCCGCCTGCCAGGCGGCGAGGCGGTCGTGCAGGTGTCCCCGCCGGTGGAAGAAGGACTGCAGGACCCAGGCCAGCTGCCACCCGGCGCGGTGCCAGCCATGGTCGGCGGCCAGCTGCTGGGTGGCGAGCAGGCACTGGTGTTCGGACTCGAACCACGCCAACCCGGCCGCCTGGTCCGGCAGCCGGTCGGGGTGGCAGCCCGGAGGCAGTGGGGAAAGCTCGATCTGCGGGCGGCGCGGCTCGAGCAGCCGGTCGGCATCGTGGGCGGTGTGCAGGTAGAAGTCGACCAGCCGCCGCAGCGCGGCCTCGGTGGCGCCCTCGGGTTGCTGGCCGGCCACGTCGGCGGCGTAGAGGCGCAGCAGGTCGTGCATGCGGTAGCGGCCGGGAACCGGCTGTGCCACCAGGTGGGCCGTCTCCAGCTCGCGCAGCGGCCTTCGCACGGCCGGTATCGGCACACCCATCAGCGCTGCGGCGGCCGCCGCACCGAGGTCCGGCCCGCGCGCCAGGCCCAACAGCCCGAACAAGGCGGCCGCCTCGGCGGGCAGCGCGGTGTAGGAGCCGGCGAACACCGCTCGCAGGTTGTGCGGTATCTCGCCGGCGTCCAGACCATCCAGCCGGGCGGTGTGGTCACGCAGATCGTCGGCGAGCACCCGAAGGGGAAAATCGGGATGGGCGGTGGCGCGGGCGGCGACGATGCCGAGCGCCAGTGGCCATCCCGCGCAATACTCCAGCAGCTCGACAACGGCGTCCGGTTCGGCGCTCAAGCGGTCCTGACCGAGATGGGCGGCCAGCAGTTCGCGGGCCTCCGGCTCGGAGAGCACATCCAACTCCAGGAACCGGGCTCCGTCCGTGAGGACCAGGCCGGTCAGCCTGCGGCGGCTGGTCACCAGCACGGTGCACGGCGCATTGCCGGGTAGCAGCGGAATGACCTGCGCGGAGTCGCTCGCGTTATCCAGCACGATCAGCATCCGGCGGTCGGCGACCATGCTGCGGTACAGACCCACCTGCGCATCCAGGTCGACCGGAATCGCGGCGGGGGCGACGCCGAGGGCGTCCAGAAATCCGCGCACCGCGGCCGCCGGCTGCGTCGGCTTCGCGGTCGGATCGTACGCCCGCAGGTTGACGAACAGCTGCCCGTCGGGAAACCGCTGGACCTGCTGGTGAGCCCAATGCAGCGCCAACCAGGACTTGCCGATTCCACCGGCCCCGCCGATCGCTGAGATCAGCACGGTCGCGCCAGCAGCATCCGCCGCCTCGTCCATGGCCTTGGTGAGCGAGGCCAGTTCCTCGGCGCGGCCGGTGAACAGCCGGGGTGCGGCAGGAAGCTGGCGGGGGAGCACCGCCGGCCGCCCGGGACGGACCAGCCCGGGCTCCAGCCCGGCGATCTGGTCGCCGAGGTAGGTCAGGTCGACGGCGGTGTATCGATGGCGCAGCGGCACGTACTGCCGGCGGCTCAACCCGGCCAGCTCGCCCGGCAGATCCGCTTTGGTCGGTAGCGTCGCCCCATCGGTCAGCACCGGAATCACGCGCAGCCCGCTGGCCAACGCCTCCTCGATCTCACGCCGGATCCAGTCGTGCGGGTCGTCAATGCGGCGCCGGCCGGATCGGTCGGTGACCGTCAACCAGCGCGGCCCTATCACCACCAATAGCACGCTGCACGCCCGCAGCCGCCCGAGCAGTTCGTCCGCAAAGTCGGTGCCGGCCGGAATCGACCGGCTATCCAGGAACACGTGCTCATCACCGAACCGGGCCGAGAGCTCGCGGTCGATCAGGGCCGCGGCCGTCTGGCTGTCCTCGCCCCGATAGTTGATGAATATTCCGTTCATGCGCCAGCTCCGGCCCTGGGTGCAACGGGGTGCAACGGGGTGCAACTACGTGATCATCGACGATTATCCTGCCTCTCGGCGCTCAGCTTCGTGATCATCGTCGGCTCGGCCACCGCGTTCCTCATTGGTATCGGCTGGCGGTCCGCGGCACGTCCGATCCTCGGGGCTGGCGGCGCGCGGGTCGGTGAAGCACGCCCGGCCAGCGGCCAGCGGGTGGTAGCGGTTGCTCTGAACGGCTCACCGCTGGCCGTTCACCGCGCTGGGCGAACCGCTCGGCAGGGCGGTCTCGTGGGAGATTTGCCTGGTCGGGGGCGGTCTGGTTAGCGTCCCATGGTCATGTAACGGCCCGGTCACGAGCGTGGCACCGTGCGTCGGCGACCCAGCCGGCGCGTGCGGGCCCCGACCCGAGGTGCCCCTTGCCGGGCCGTTCACCCCGACGACGGAAGGGTTGTTTGTGGCTCGACACCGCTATCCCCGCGGTTACACACCTCTTGCCTTACCCGGCGACGGGCCGGCGCCCACCCGATTAGGACGCCTGCGCCGCCGCCACCTGATCGCCGCCGCGACCGCGACGGCCTGCCTCGCCGGCGGCATCTGGGCGGGAACCGCCGACGCCGGCACCTACTCCCGCACCCGCCTGCAGGTGAGCATGCAACCGGACCGCAGCTCGGCGGTCGCCCTCGACGGAGCCAGCCTGGCCGGCCGGGCCTACATCTTCGTCAAGACCGGCCGGGCGCGCATCGACCAGGTGGTGTTCACCCTCGACCCCGGTACCGCCGGCGCCCAGCGGGTGGTCGAGCGGTACGCCCCGTACGACTTCGGCCAGACCAACGCGGACGGGACCGCGGGGCCGCTGGACGTGTCGACCCTGGCCAGGGGGTCCCACACCATGACCGCGGCGATCAGGTTCACCGACCGGCCGGAGCGGGTGCTGTCCGCGTCGTTCACCGTCCCTGGCGGGACGACGGGCACGCCGACGCCGAGCGCGACCACCACGGCGGCCCCCACCGCGACCTCGACGACCACGACCGCGGCCCCCACCACCACGACGGCCCTGCCGACCACCACGACGCGGGCCAGCACCACCACGGCGCCGCCGACGACCACCACCACCGCGGCCCCGCCGCGCACCTGCACCAACCCGGTGTTCGTGACCTCGGACACGAACGGCGGCTGGAGCAACGGCGGCTACTACGTGCACAACAACATGTGGAACTGGCGCGAGGGCGGGCCGGAAACGCTGTACGCCTGTGCCTACAACAACTGGTACGTCGACTCGACGCAGCCCAACACCACCTCGGTGAAGACGTATCCCAACGTCCACCTCGACATCAACAACATGAACGGCGCACCGCTGTCCAACTACAAGACGATCACGAGCACGTTCGCCGGCGCCGGCCCGCGGACCGGCATCTACAACGTGGCGTACGACGTGTGGCTCAACGGCGTCGGGTGGGGCGGCGGCACCACCGAGTTCATGGTCTGGACCGAGAACCTCAACCAGCGCCCGCTCGGCTCGGTGCAGGCCACGGTCACGTTCGGCGGCATGACCTACGACGCCTGGCACTACAACAACGGCGACGCGAACGTGATCTCGCTCGTGGCCAAGTCGACCATGCTCGCCGGGAGCCTCAACCTGAAGGAGATGTTCGACTGGTCCATCGGCCGCGGCTGGCTGCCCGCCAACTCGACGGTCAACCAGATCGGGTACGGCGTCGAGATCTGCTCGACGAACAATACGAAGCAGCGCTTCACGTTCACCGACTTCTCGATCACCATGGCCTGATCGGCACGCCGTTGACGTGCACTGGAAGGGGGCCGGTTCGCGCCGGCCCCCTTTCAGTGTCCGCTGGCAGGCGCGGGTCCTGCTCTCGGCGAGGTGTGGGCGTCGCGGTGTCCCTCTGGTGAGCGCTGGGACGCCCACGCTCCAGCGGGACCGGCCGGCAGACCGGCTTTCGGGCTCAGTCGCGCGGTTCGGAGAGGCCGAGGTCGGCGGCCAGCCGGAGGTAGACCGCCCATGAGCCGCGGTCGTGGTTGCACAGCACGACGATGGTGGTGGCCGCGGCGGGATAGTAGGCGAGCACCGCGGACACGCCGGGGTCGAGGCCGTTGTGGCCGAGCACGACGGGCTCCCCGTCCTGGTATCCCATCTCGAAGCCGTAGCCGTAGCGGTAGGTGCCGCTGGTGCGGCCGCACTGCGGCGCCGTCATGGCCGCGAACGTCGCCGGTGAGACCAGCCGGCCGCAGCGCAGCGCGTCGACCAGCAGCGCCAGGTCGGTGGCCGTGGTGACCAGGCCGCCGTCCGGCATGCCGCCGGCCGGCACGCTGAACACGTTGGCCGGCCACGACTCATACGGCTGGTCGGGCCGGTGCAGGTAGCCGGTCGCCAGCCGGGGCGGGTCGGCGTCGCGCAGGTCGAACCCCGAGTCGAGCATCCCCGCCGGCGCCAGCGTCTCCGCGGCCGCGGCCTCGCCGTACGGCCTGCCGGTGACGGCCTCGATCACCAGCCCGGCCAGGACGTAGTTCGCGTCCGCGTAGCGGTACCGCTCGCCCGGCCGCGCCGCAGCCGGCAGCTCGCGGAAGAGCGGCAGCAGGTCGGCCGGCCGGCGCGCCCGCTGGCACGGCACCCGATCCCAGCATGAGGTGAACGAGCCCCACGTGGTGTCCTCGTCCACGTGGTAGTTGGGCAACCCGGAGGTGTGCGACAGCAGGTGGTGCAGGTTGTGCTCGCCGGTGAGCGCGGCCGTGCGGTGCTCGGCCGGCAGCACCTCGGCCGCCGGCTGGTCCAGCCGTAGCAGGCCGCGCTCGACCAGCCGCAGCGCGGTGGTGGCGGTGACCATCTTCGTGACCGAGCCGACGAAGAACCGGGTCGAGGTGCTCACCGCCACGCCGTGCCCGCGGTGCGCCATACCGGCGGCGTGCTGGAACACCGGCTCGCCGCCGCGCCAGACCAGGGCGACCCCGCTGAACTCATGCGCGGCCGCCCGGCCGTCCAGCCAGCTCCGGAGCGCGCCGGCGCCGATGCCCGCGGGGTTCATGCCCATGGGCCGGACGCTAGCGCAGCTACCGCCCTGGGCGGGTCCTCCTGCGGGCTGAGGCGAGGAAGCCGGCGACCGTGATCGCGGGCAGCGCCGGCGGCTCGAGCGCGATGGCGTCGAGCCACTCCAGCGCCTCGCCGCTGAGCCGGCCCTCCGCCACCGCGGTCCGGATGGTGTCGCCGACGATGCGGTTGGCCACGGCGGGGCCAGCCGAGATGTTCATCGGCGTCACGGCCACCTCGGTCAGCCCGGCGCGCTCCAGCCACCCCGCCAGGCGGCGGCCCGCCCACGGTGCCGGCAGCGACGCCTCCATGACGGCGTTCACCTCGCGCATCAGCTCGGTGGGCGCGTCGCCGACCGGCAGCACGAGGCCGCCGTAGTCGAGCTCGTAGGCGACGAGCACCCCGCCGGGGGCGAGCAGGCGCGCGAACTCGGCCACCGCGACCTCCGCGTCCGGCAGGTAGATCAGCCCGCGCTCGATGCGCGCGGCGGCGACGGAGGCGTCGGGCAGCCCGGTGGCGCGCACGTCGGCGCACACCCAGTCGATCGCGGGGTTCTCGACCAGGGTGCCGGCTGCGGCCGGGTACCCGCCGTTCGGGCGGATGCCCGGCTCGCCGGCCGCGGCCCCCGCGGCGGCGCCCGCCGTGCCGCCGCTGGCACCGGTGGCGCCCACGCCGGCGGCCCTGGCGGCCGCGATGTCGAGCATGGCCTGGTTGTGGTCGAGGCCGACCACCCGCCGCCCGCACAGCCGCGACGCGAGCAGCCGCGTCTCGGTGCCGGTGCCGCAGGCCGCGTCAAGCAACGCGATCTCCGCTGGTGGTGCCTCGCGTTCGAGCAGCGCCTCGCGCATCGCCGCCCGGATCGCCTGCACCGCGGGGAGGCGTTCCGCGCCGTCGAGGAAGGCGGCCATCGCCTCGGCCGACTTGCCCGCCCCGCCGTCGCTGCGGAACTCCCGGTGAAGATCGGTTGTCGTCATCCATACACTCCTGATCCACTGACACACATTTCCGGCAGATGATTATTGGTTACGGGGCGGAAGTCACCGGCCGAATGGCGCAAATATGGCGCGTCTCTCGTATGCCCCGTCACGCTGCGCTGTCATTTGGTTGCGTGGTGTTAGTTTGCGAATGAAGTTCGCGGGTTGTGGCCGATGCCGCGGCGAGTCGAGCCGATAATCCGCGCAAATCTCGTATTTGCCCGAGCGATCAAGATCGTGACTAGCGGTAGTCGTTGCAGCTCGAATTGGCGCAAATCCGTCACGGTCTCCGATGATATGTTTGACCATTCAAGAAGTGTCGGCGGTGGTCAGCCGGACAGGATGGCGGAGCTGGCGGTCTCGCCATCGTCCGAGCCGGCCAGGCAGTGGACGAGCACCGAGTAGGCGTCGGTGGGGACCGGCCACGCGTCGCGGCGCCACCCGCTGGTCTGCTCCGGGTCGATGCTGCGCTCGGCGAGCGCGTCCGCCGAGCAGGTGTCGGCAACGTCGGGCCGGTCCATCAGGTGCGAGAGGTCGTAGTCGGTGTTCGCGTCGGTGGGCAGTGCTACGACGGCGAAGGTCTCCCAGTAGTGCGGATCGGTGCACTTCTCCGGCGCCGGCGGCACCGGTGTGTCGCCGGAGAGCACCAGGCCGCGCCAGCACATCGGCCTGGTCGGGCACAGCGCCACACCGCAGTCCGCGAGGCCGTCCGCCGCCGGGGTGTCCGCCGCGGTCGCGCCGCCGGCGGTGGCGGCCTCCGGTGCGCTGGTGCCGGCGGGCGGGTTTGTGCCGCCCGCGGTGGTGCCGGTCGCGGCCGCGCCGGACTCGCTGTCCCCGGCAACGGCCGGACCCGCCGGACCGGATGGGGTGGCCGGGCCGGACGGGGTGAACGGGCCGCCGGACCAGGCGGCGGTGACGGCGCCGAACAGGGCGAGCACGAGCAGCGCCGCGGCCACGATCCCGCCCCGGGCCCGGCGCCGGCCGGCACCCTGGCCCTGCCGCGGGGGCTGGGACGGCGGCGGCAGCGCGGCCAGCGCTCCGGGCCGGCGCGCGACCGTGGTGGCCACCGGCCAGTTCGCGTGCCGGCCGGGCGGCAGCGACACCGCGGCCCGCTCGGCCGCCGCCGCGAACTCCGCGGCCGACGGCCAGCGCAGCGCGGGGTCCACCGCGAGCGCGCGCTCGATGACCTCGGCGACGGCCCGTGGCACGCCCGGCCCGAGCGGGGGAGGTGGCTGCCCCACCCGCTGCATTGCGACGGCGAACGCGTTGTCGCCAGCGAACGGCGGCCGGCCGGCGAGACACTCGTAGGCGACGATGCCGAGGGCGTACCCGTCGCTGCGCGGGGAGGCCGCCTGGCCCATCACCTGCTCGGGCGACAGGTACAGCGGGGTGCCGAGGATCGCGCCGGACCGGGTGAGCGAGGTGCTCGCCGCCCCGATGGCGATGCCGAAGTCGGCCAGCGCCAGCGTGCCGTCGGTGCGCAGCAGCAGGTTCCCCGGCTTCACGTCACGGTGCACGATGCCGCGGTTGTGCACCGCCTGCAGGGCCAGCGCCGCCTGGCGCACCAGGTCCATGGTCGCGTCGGGGCCGAGCCGGCCGAGGCGCTTGAGCACTCCCGACACCGGCTCGCCGTCGACAAACTCCATCACGAGGTGGGCGCCGGCACCGTCGGCGTGGAAGTCGTGGATCGCCACCACACCCGGGTGCCGCACGCTCGCCATGGCCCGCGCCTCGGCCAGGAACCTGCGCGCGAAGCCCGGCTCGTCGAGCAGCGACGGGAGGATCAGCTTGACCGCAACGGACCGGCCGAGCACCTCGTCGGTCGCCCGCCACACCTCCCCCATCCCGCCGGCCCCGATGCGCTCGCGCAGCTGGTACCGGCCGGCGAGCACCCTCGCGCCACCCATGTCCGCCTCGATCTGCCGGGTGTGTAGGCCGGAAACCCTAGCGGTAGCACCGGTTTGCACGTTCAGCCCGCTGAATGCGGTGTGAGCGGCCGGACTCGTGCCCGGTCAGTGCTTGCGCACGACCCGTTCCGGCTCGCCCGGCTTCCAGATCGTGACGTCCATGTGCCCGCCGGCCACCTCGACCGCCGACGCACCGACCAGGTCGGCGGCGTAGAACGGGTCGAACTCCTTCCCGCGCAGGTCCAGGCCGGTGTCCTCGAACAGCGCGGCGGCGAACCGCTGGTGCAGGGCAGGATCCTGGACGTCGACGACCAGCCCCCACAGTTTTGCGTCGCCGTCGCGCACCTCGGTGTCCACCGTCGCGGTGTGCAGGCAGAATCGCGGGTCCCTGCCGAGGTCGCGGAACTTGGTGGTGCCCGGCATGCCGACGATCCACAGCTGGTCCTCGAAGATCCTCGGCTCGATCGGGCTGATCCGCGGGAACCCGTCCGAGCGCAGCGTGGCCAGCAGGCACAGGTTCCCGGTCGCGGCGTGCCGCCGGCCGAAGATGGCGGCTATCCGCGGTGCCACCGTCGTGAACTCCGCCCACGTGGTCATGGCCCGCCACCGTACGCGCCTTACCACCGTGCCGATGAACCATCCGCCCGGTCCTATCGGGCAAATGGTCCATCCGCGCGGAAAGGGGCGCGCGGCGCGGAAAGGGGCGCGGGGCGCGGGAAAGGGAACGCGCGGAGGGCGGCGTTGACGGTGGTGGGGGTGGCGCCTAGCGTGGCCGGTGCCCGGGGGGCCGCACCGAAGGTACCGCGTCGTGGGGGCCGGGAGGACGCCATGGGTCGCCGAACCAGCATCGTCGCGGTCCTGGCGGCCGCCGGCCTGATCAGCGCGACGGTGACCGCCGCGGCCGCCGAGCCGCCACCCGGCCGGCACGGCGCGCTGCGGCTGGAGGTGCTGTCCGGCCCCGCGCAGTATGTCAGCGGCGGTGCCGCCAGGCTCCGGGTGGTGGTGCCCGAGTCCGTGCCGCTCGACGCCGCCACGGTCACGGTGAACGGCGCCGACGTCACCGGCTCCTTCGCGCCGGACGGCCGGGAACCGCACGCGCTGGAGGGCGTGCTGCGCGACCTGCCGCTCGGTGCCAGCACCGTGCAGGCCGCCGTGCCCGGTCCCGGCGCGTCCGCGAACGACCGGACCACCCTGACCCTGGTCAACCACCCGATCACCGGCCCGATGTTCTCCGGGCCCCAGCAACCGGACTTCTTCTGCTCGACGCCGGCGCACCTGGCCGGGTTCGATCTCGCCGGCCCGTTCCTGGACGCCAGCTGCTCGCTGGCCACCAGGGTCGGCTACTACTACCGCTCCACCGGTGGCAGCTGGAACACCTACGACCCCGCGGCGCCGCGCCCGGCCGACATGGCCACGACCACCACCAGCGCCGGCGCGACAGTCGACTTCGTCATCCGCTGGGAGCGCGGCACCATCAACCGGTTCGTCTACAGCATCGCGGTGCTGGATCCCGGTGCCTCCGGCCCGGCGGTGCTGCCGCACTGGAATGGCAAGCTCATCTACTACTTCGGCGGCGGCGTCGCCATCGGCCATTACCAGGGTTCGAACAACCAGGGCGAGTCCCGTTACGTGTTCGGGCTCGGCAAGGGATATGCGATCGCCTGGTCGACGGGCACCAAGACGAACACGCACTACAACCTCGTGCTCGGCGGCGAGACCGCGCTCATGGTCAAGTCGCGGTTCGTGACCGAGTACGGCGACCCCGAATACACCGTCGGCCTCGGCGGTTCCGGCGGCGGCATTCAGCAGTACGTGTACGGCCAGAACCATCCGGGCCTGCTGGACGCCGCAATTCCGCAGTACTCCTATCCCGACATGGTCACCCAGACCATTCACGTCGGCGACTGCGAGCTGCTTGAGCGCTGGCTGGACCAGCAGGTGCGGGCCGACCCGGGTTCGCGGTGGCGGGTCTGGAGCAACCGCTCGCTGCTGGAGGGCCTGTCCGCCTCCGACACCGTGGCCAACCCGTACCAGCCCCTGACGCCGTGGCTTGCGGCGCCCGGCTCCACCGAGTGCGTCCGGGGCTGGCGCGGCCTGTCGCCGCTGGCGCTCAACCCGCGCTTCGGCACCGTGCCCGGCATCACCCCGGAGCAGCAGGCCCGCGTCGAATGGACGCACTGGAACGACGCGGTGAACGTCTACGGCCGCGACCCCGCCACCGGGTTCGCCCGGTCCACCTGGGACAACGTCGGCGTCCAGTACGGCCTGCGGGCGCTGGTCGACGGGCAGCTGGCGCCGGCGGAGTTCCTCGACCTGAACGCCTCGATCGGCGGCTGGAAGGAGCCGCAGGACGCCGTGCAGGAGGGCTGCCCCTACGTCTCCAGCGCGTGCTTCTCCGACATCGACGTGTGGAGCGCGCGGAACATGACCGCGCCGGGGCCGGACGGCGTCGCCCCGCGCACCGAGGGCAGCGTCGAGGCCATGCGGGCGGCCTACCGGGCCGGGCTGGTGTTCGACGGCCGGATCGACATCCCGGTCATCGACTGGCGGCACTACCTCGACGCCGAGCTGGACATGCACAACGCCCGGCAGTCCTTCGCCGCCAGGGAGCGCCTGCGGCTGCGGCAGGGCAGCGACGCCAACCAGGTGGTGTGGTTCACCGATGCCCGGCCGGCGCGGGCGTTCGACCAGACGCCGATGGCGCTGGCGGTGATGGACGCCTGGCTGGCGAACCTGCGTGCGCACCCGGAGCGTGGCGTGGCCGGCAGCAGGCCGGCCGAGGCGCAGGACAGCTGCTTCGCCACGGACGGCACGCTGCTGCACCGGGGCGCGGACGCCTGGCACGGCATCCTCGACGCGGCCCCCGCCGGGCCGTGCACGCTGCGGTTCCCGATCCACGCCACCTCCCGCACCATTGCCGGTGGGCCATTCCACGAGGAGCACTACAAGTGCGCGCTGCAGCCCGTGGAGGCGGCGCTGGACCGCGGCCTCTACGGCTGGTGGCGGCCGAGCGCGGCGGAGCTGGACCGGCTGAAGC
>Ga0209382_10010687_pt1 | contig 11422 bp, 6 predicted proteins | sample SoiMetdeltSBSDD5_FD_187599 | JGI IMG/M metagenome (GOLD analysis project Ga0209382, IMG submission 187599) | Bulk soil microbial communities from a Populus tree surrounding site in Tennessee, USA - Soil MetaG P. deltoides SBSDD5 (SPAdes) (version 2) | ecosystem: Environmental > Terrestrial >...
TAAGAAGCAATCGACAAATAAACAAGTGCTTATAGAGTCTGTGAGGGTCTCCCCACCCTCTCCCTTTACCGAGCGGTAAGGTCGGCTAAAGTGCACACTGGGGTAACGGAGGTCATGGCGAGGTTTGTGCGGGAGATGGTCGCGAGCGCACTTGTGGATCTACGTGATGACGCAGCCGATGTTGGGCAGAAGGCCGTCCTAGGCCTCACTCAGCTTCCACTGCCTGCCATCCAGCAAGCATCCAGCGTTATTTTCGCGGAGGTTATGAGCTGGATCGGTGAAGGCGTCGCGGCGCTGGTCAAGAAGGCGGTCACGCTCGTCGCCCAAGCTGTTGACAAGATCCTCGCGGCGCTGGGCAAAGATGCGCAAGACGAGGTGCGCACGAAACTGGGTGAATGGGTCGAAGACCTGCGCAGCGGCACGCTGTTCGCCACGCTCCTCGACCGCCTGGCAGAGAGCGAGCGCCTGAAGACCGAAGTGCTCGGGCTGATCGATGCCACGCCTGCGACACTCGAGGCCGCACGAATCAATGCGGCGAGTGCGCGCATCGCGGAGCTGAGCGAGAAATTTCGCAAGCACAAGGACGTGATCACCTGGGTACTCAAGGGGCTGGCCTGGGCGCGCGCCTGGATCATGCCGCTGGTTCCGTGGGGGCCGGTCGGGCTCAGTGCTGCCTACGCCACCACGATCGGCTACGCGGTCTATGCCTTCGCTGACCGCGTCGACGCCTACTGGTTTGGTGGGCCGGAGCGGCTCGATCACCTGCCCGGCATCCGCGGGATCGTGCGCGCCGAGCTGGGGAGCGCATAGACAACGCACGATCGATCGGCGCTCCTGGCTGCCGCACCGGATCGGGAGCGCCGCATTCACATAGTATGCTCCTTCAGCAAAAGAACCTAGTGCTAGGCACCGCATGCCGGCCGCCAGCTCGAGTAGACGGTCCGTGACATAGTGCTGCTGGCACCGGTTGCGAGCGCTTAACTCGGCGTTCCTGGATGATAGGGGTACGACGTGCCAGTTGCGCCCTCGCTGCGCGCCTTGTCGGCCAGGGCCACCAGCGCTTTCAGCAAAGGCGGGTCGCTAGGCCGAGCGACCAGTAACAGCCGCGACAGCACCGTGTCGAGCGCGGTCGGGTTGGCCGCCGCGACCGGCACCAACGCCTGCACCTGCCGGACTTGTTCTGCCATGGCCAGGCCCGGGCGCACCAAAACTTCAGCCGCGAAACGGGCCGCCAGCAGTGGGGCCAGGCCCCGATCCGGGACGCGCACGTGGGCGCCGTTCGGCAGATCGTCGTCTGGTTGCCAGCCAAACTCGAAGTTAAGCCGCACAAAGTCGGACAGAGGCCGGTGATACAAATCGGATAGCTCGTGCAGGGTGCGTGCGTTGGGCGGCCGCGGCAGGCCCCCCTCGCGCCGACCGCCGTAGTCCTCGCCAACGACGTGCACGGCGGCAAACTCGGGCGCGCTGCTGTCTTCCGCCAGCCGTTCGGCGGCCGCCAGTGGGTCGCCGCCAAGGGAGCCCCACCAGTGGTCTCGCAAGGCGTTGTAACGCGCCGTGCTGCGCGCGCAGAAGGTAGGATCCTGCACGTTGTGCGCGGCCGTGCGCGCCTTATCAAGTGCCTGCTCGCTGAGGAGCGCTACGCCAGGTACACAAATGACATAGCTCTCGGCTAGGCTCAGACAGGCGGGCATCTGGAAGCCGGCGAAGCCATACTCGCTGATGCGTAGGGCTTCGTCCAGGAACCGCTGTGCGTCAGTGGGCTGGTTGAGCAGGATGGCGAAGCACTGGGCGAAGACAGCCAGGCGGCGCTTGAGACTGCCGTAGGTGTCGCTATACCGGCTATTGTCCGGGCCGGGGGAAATCTCTTGGGCCATGCCGAACGTGGCGCTGGCGTACCGGTCGAACGCCTCGCGCGCCTCTGAATCCACCGCTGCCGCTAGCAAAGCAACGGCAGTAATCCACATGCCTTCCCGAAAATCGGCGCCGGCCGGCGAGAGCGCCGTGGAGGCCATTTGCTTGGCCATCTCCTTCACCCATATCGAGTTGGGGTGTTTCAACGCTTCGGCCAGCAGAAACCACAGCGACTGGTTGCGATACTCGACATAGCTGTAGCCCATGAGCGTGGTCAGGTAGCGCCGGAAGAAGTCCTCGCCAGTCCATGGGTTCGCCGCAGCGAAGGCGACCAACACCGGCCCATCTTCCTCCGCCAGGTAGCCGGTCTGGGTCAGGCCCTCGGTGTCCTGCATCGCGGCCGTATGTCCATAGTGCACCAACAGCTCGACGTTGACGCCCTGGCCCTCGACGCGCCTGACCAGCTCCTGCGCCAGGTGGAATGAAGGCGTGGGCTCGCGCAGGGGTACGCGCGGCACCTCCGGGCCGCCGAGGGCGGCCTCCACGTGCGCCTTCAGGCGCGCCAGGGGCTCCTCCAATGCAGCCGGCAGGAGGTCCAGCACCTGGCGCGCCTTGTTGGGGTTCCGCTCGGCGCCCAACCAGGCCAGGACCAGAAGCGCCGCCTGGCGCCAGCGCACATCGGCCTCGAACAGGTCGAGGCGGCTGGCAGCGCTGTCCACTTCACCCTGGCCGGCCAGCTCGAAGAGCGGTTCGGGACGCAGCTCGTGGCGGCGGAAGGCAATCAGCGCGAAGGCCGCTTCGCTGATGAGACGCAGCGCTTCCGGGTCGAGGTCGGCCGAGGCCGTCCGCAGGGTCTGCTCCAAGGCGGCGTGCAGGGCGGCTAGGTCCTTGACTTCGCGGCGGTACTCGGCCTGGAACTCGGCAGCGGTCATCAGGCGCACCAACCGCTCGGCCAGCGGGTGACCCTCGGCGGTGGGCCGACCCCAGGCCGCGCCGGCCAAGTGCGTCGGCAGATACCGCCGCGCGTAAGCGTCCCAGCCCGCCCAGGGTTGGGCGCCATTCCCGGCTGGCCAGTAGTGATTGACCACGCGCTCGTGCGTGCGCGGCCCATCTACGTGGTAGGCCTGGTTGCGCGCATCGTCGAGCAGGAAGTCGGCGAAGGATTTGTGAAAGGCGCGGAACGGCCCGTTGGGCAGGGCGCCGTCGAGGTATTGCTTCCAGGTCTCGAGCACGCCTTCGGTGTCCTGCCGGGTGATGTGGTCGAGCTGGCCGCGCGTCAGCCCCTCCCCCTGGCCCACCGCCACCAGCCCGAGAACCGGTCGCACCTCATCCCGCCACAGCGCACGGTTGGCCCCGATGCGTCGGGTGAGGAAGCTCTGATAGAGCTCGCTCAGATCGGCCGGCAGGGGCAGGGCGTCGAGGTCATCAACTTCGGCCAGGCGGGGCAACAAATCTTCGAGGACCAAGTGGGCATACAGGAAGTTGCCATCGGCAGCCTTGGCCAGGCGGTCGGCCAGTACCTCGCGCTCGGCGGCGTGTGGCAGGCCCAGCCGCAGGCGCAGGTAGCCAAGCACGTCGGCGGCATCGGGCGGGGCGGCACGGATCAAGTCCACAGGTACGACGGTCGGAAAGAAATACAGCACCGGCGGGTCGGGCCGCGTCGTCGCCAGCACCCGCACCTGCGGCGGCAGGTCGGCCAGCTTGGTCAGCAGCTGAGTGATGCTGATGGCGCCAGTGTAGGTGGTGGCTTCATCCAGGGCGTCCACCACGAGCAGCAGCGGCGCGCGGTAGCCGCGCTTGTAGAGCCTGATCAGTGGCTCGCGCAGCACCCGGTCGAAGCTCAGCTCGTCACCCAGCTCGCCGAGGTCCAGCTTCAGCTCCTTGGTCAGGATGCCAATGACCTGGGCGCCGGCCTGTGCCTGCTCGACGTTCTGCGCGATATTATAGATCTTGGCCCGGCCGGCGAGCGCGTCTACCAGCGCATCGCCGAATTCCGGCACCGAATTCGTGAGCTGCTCGGCCAGGTTCTGGGCAACAGCTTTGGGCGCGGTGTTGCCACTGGCAGCCTGGCAAAAGTGCACTGCCTTCACTTGCTGGCGCACCTGCTGCAGGCGGGCCTGATCTTCGAGATCCTTGGGCAGGGGGCCGGCACCGGCCAGCCAGGCGGCAACCATGCTCTTGCCGGTGCCGGGGTTGCCCGTGAGCAGGAACAGACGCTCGTTGGTACACTGCAGCCAATCGAGCACCCGGGGCAATAACCAGGTCCGGCCGGTGAAGTGTTGCAGGTTAGCTTGAACAGGCTTAGATAGGCTAGGCAACATAGGGACCTCCATATCCAGGGCCATTCAGTTTTTGGAGAGGGGGTATCCACGTAAGGCGGGACACCATACGCTCTCAACCACTTAGCGCCATGCTCTGACTGCGTTGCCGCGGTCGAGGCAACGCCTCGACATGCGATAATACCATTTCAAAGAGGTCAGGAAATGCCCGTCTGAAAAATCGCGAGGCCGGCGTCGTGCCGTCTGCAGCGCGGCAATCGAAGTTATGCAGGATGGCCCACACCTTGTAACGCTGTTTGGGTAGGCCCCGATGATTGTGATGCATTTGCGACAGAAAGCCGTTGCGGCCTTCGACGGCCGACGAGGCGCGCTGAAAGGCTTTGACCCGGTCGGTCGCCCAGGCCTGCCACTCCGCCAGGACGTGGGGGGCCAGCCGCTGCGTGATGGGGTGCCGGTCAAAGGCCGCTTGCGCCTCTTGCCAGGCTGCTTGCATGGAGGCTTTGCGTCGGTGGCAACGCGTACGAGCTACCTGGTTGGCCCAATAGACCATGGGAAGGAGACACGCGTGCACCCACTGCCGCCACTGGGGCAATAGGAGGAAAGGCTCCAAGTCCTGGTGGACCCCTTGCCACCAGAAATCCACGAGGGCCGCCAGGGCTGGCACTTGCTTACGGACCTTGGTCATGGCGTCATGCCGGGCCGGCAACTGATGACCCCGTGCGAACGCTTCGATCGCCTCCACTGCCGCCATGAGTTGGTGTTCGACTTGGGCGGAGGTCTGGGGCGTCGAACCCGAGAGATGGAAGGGATGCAGCGTGAGCGAGAGGCGCTCCAAGTGGCCCCGATAGAGGTGGGACGCCTCTTCCCATCGCGTCACCTCGGCTTGCCGCGCTTCTACCAGCGCTCTGGCCTCGCGGGTCGCTGGCGCCGCTTGGAGGAGGCCCTGGCGTCGTGCTAGGGCCTCCTTGGCTTTCGTCAGTTCCTGCTGTGCGCGGCGCCAGCGTTGACCCAGAGCAAGCGAAGAGCTCTTCACGATCTCATGGACGACATGGAAAAAATCTGGCATGCTCAGCCATCCCAGCCCTTGTTCCGCAAGCTGGATCAGGGCCTTGGCGCGGTCACTGACCACATAGAGCACCCCAGTGCCAAGAGCCTTGAGCCGTTCCTCTACCAACGCCTTCCACGTGGGATAGGTCCGATCGTTCGCCGCCTCTTCCAGCAGGAGATAGCCTGCGGCGAGGTCCATGAGGACCAGCATCATGCGTTCCAAAAACGTTTCATCCACGGCACCAATGATCTCGCGCCTCTCACCGCCGGCACAGCCGTCTTGCTCCCAGGCCTCTGCGGTCTCCAGCAGCGCCGTCTCCAACGCCTGCATGACCCCCCGTAACGCCGAAGGCGAACATCCTACCTGTGTGGTCAGGCGCAGACGCAGAAAGAACTCACTGATGGTCTCCAGTCCCACGCCGCGCTTGAGCCCAAACGTATAGAGGGTCGCCACCACCAGGCGGATCAACCAGCCGCGGCCCTCCTCAGTTTCCCACAACCACGACTCGGGATAGCGGCCCCGTCGTGCGATCGCCCGCTGGAGACGATGGACACTACTTTTGGAGAAGCCGTCTTGTGGGCAATCCGACGCACACTCTGCGTCCCGTGCTCCCACAGACAGTTGAAAACCCGCAGATTTTTGGCCCAAAATGTCATGTCGGTCGGTGCTCTGAAGGGTGACTGAACTCCTGCCAGAATTCAGTTCCTCAGCGTACCTGACCGACACCTCATTGTCCCACCTTAAGTGGATACCCGGGTCGCTGCGCCATGGTCATTTCTCCTTACCGATATAGCCAGGCAGGCCTCAGTATAGTGCCACTCTCCTACAAAAAGCCCCTGCAATCTTATTTTATATAATTCTTATTGACCTCGATTGTGCAATTACATTCGGTCACGGCCACCACTGCCCCGCTTCCTGAATCGCACGGAAGCTCTCTTGCACCGCCTCCACACCGCCTAAAATGGTTATTATTGCGGCCAAATTGCGCAAATGGCCGAGCAATTCATTTCGATTCAGTTGCGCTATCTTTGGCAGCAGATTGTGCCAGAGTTCGTGGAGCTTGCCCAGAGGCAACGCGGTCCTGTCGGTAAGCAAGTATGCACCGAGTGCGCAAAGCACCTGTGAGTGGCTATTGAGGTCTTGTATCTCTCGTATGAGGTCGACCGTGTGATTGAGCACTTGCAGCCGCATGGCACTGGGCAAATGTGGCAGCAGTGGAACGAAAGCGCGTGCGCGCTCTGGTCGAGGATGTGCTTGGCTGAAATTCACTACCCGTGTGACAACCTCATAGAGTGGGTTTTCTGACATGTGCTGGCCGAGTTGCGCGAGTACCCGGACTTGAGCCGGCCAGTCGGTAATTCTCTCCGTGGCAGGGCGCAGATGAGGCACCCAATCTGCAGGCAGAAGCGGCAGGATTCCTGCAATGGTATTGGCATGCCACGTCCCATCCTGGATTCGTCTCATCCAGTGGAGAGCTTCTTGAAAGCGGGCCTTTTTGACCAGGCATGTGACGAGCGCCGCCCAATCAGGAGCTGCCAATAAATAAGAATCCGGCACCTGCCGAAAGATTTGCAGTACTTCGTCCAACACTGGCGACTGCTCAGACTCAGACAAGCGCAGGGCGATTGCTGTCAAAAGACGTGCGCTCTTGAGTGCATCGTTCTCTTCCATCCTTCTGGCAGTATTAAGCGCCTGTCGGAGCAGCAGTTCAGGAAGGAACGGCACCAGCGCGATCAGTACTGTCATCTGATTGTCACTATCCGTAAGCTCTTGGGCATCCTGGAATGCCTGATGGAGCAGTGGTTCAGGTAGATATGGGGCCAACGCCTGCATAATCTGCCTGCGGCGCTGTCCATCAAAGAACCGGTTCCTGCTGAATGCCTGCTCCAGTATATGTGGGGAGAGACGAGGAGCCAGCGCCGTAACGGCTCGGATCTCATACTTGTCGTCGTTCAACCCCACTGCGAGATTGTATGCCTCCTCGATCAGAGCATCGGGGAGATGGGGAGCCAGTGCCACCAGTGCTTCGGACCGCCAGAAGTGATCCTTGATCTGTCGGAGCGCAGCGAGTGCTTCACGCTGCCTGGCTTCTGGGAGATAGATGGCAAGTGTTGCGAGAGACATGGTCCGGTCATCGGTATCGTCAATCTGCAGGTCGGCAAGTGCCTGTAGTAGGATAGATGATTGTTCATGCTCAGGAGCGTAAGAAACAAGGAGTCCCGCTGCCTCTGCCTTCCAATAAGGGTCTTGGATACCTTGTGCAATGACAAGTACTTGTTGCAGTTGATCTTGGGAGAGGTGAGGGGCTATGGTAGCGAGTGTTCTTGGCCGGTAAAAATCGATCCACATGGATTGAATCGCGTCGAGGGCACTCGTACCGTCACCCATATTCGCCAGGCAAGTAGCGACGGCCTCCAGTGCGTCATCGCGATAATGTGAGCTGAAAGGGGCAAGTCGCTGTGCAATAGTGAGGGCCTTACGGAGTAGGGACTCGGGCAGGTGGGGAGCCAGCGCGCGCACGGCAACCCCCTTCCAGGTGAGGTCTTCAATGGCCTGCGTCTCCTGCAGAGCCTGACGGAGCAGCGGCAAGCGGTCGGCTGGCGGGAGGTACGCAGCCTGCGCCGCCATGATCGCGGGCCGGCATTGCATCGCCTCCGGCGAACGAATAGAGAGCGCTTGACGGAGCAAGAGCTTGGATAAACGTGGGGCCAAGGCTACCAGAACTTTTTCTTGGTTGTATGCCCCTTCAATCTTTCTTGTCGCCTGCAGCGCTTTCGCCAGCATGCGCTTTGGCAGCAGAGGAGCGACCCAGGCGAGCGTGTCGGTTCTTTGCCCTTCGGAGTCGATTCTGAGAATGGTATCGAGCGTCTCCTGCTCGATACGATAGCGCTCCACTTCGGGGAGATGCGCAGCCAGTGCGAGGCGCATTTCTGCCTGTGACCATGGGAATGGACTCTTCTCGGCTGCTAACAGTCCCTCCTCGATAACGCCATGCCCTAGCTCTGGTGGGAGGAGAGGTACAAGGGCACACAATGCTTGGGCTTTTCTATTTGGCTCTGGGGTCTGGCGCGCAGTAGCCAGCGCTTCGATCCAGGACCACTTACCGCTGGTCACGAGTGCCTTTAACAGTGCAGGTGGAATGCCTTGCGAGCGGCTCCCCAGACTAGACATTGCCAAGGCGAACCATACCTCCTGCCCCAAATGCGTGGCCAACCGACCATGCTGAATGTCTTCAGCATCTCGTGCCTCAGCTAGCGCCTTGGCATAGCTTAAATCATTCCTGTACGTAGTACCGCTGGGATCCAATGCGATCTGTGCCTGGTACCAAGATGGACTCCTTACCAATCCAAAAAGTCGTTTATAGAGTTCTTCACGGTCCTCCGGATCATCGCGTAGGGCGTAAAGGTGACCCGCTAGGTGCGACAGACCATAATTGTCGACCGCGCGCCAGTTTACCTGATCCCAGGTGGCTGCCTGGCCTCGATACGAGGTGACAATCTTTTTGTGCCACATGGCTGGATCGACAGCCATTTCTTGATACTGAGGGTTCTGTCGGGTTGTCTCAGCCTCGAGGAATTCGGGCAGCGTGGTATGGTAGAACGTGTAGCGCCCTCCCTGTTCGTGCAGGAACTGCCGTAACCGTCCAATAGCCTCAGAGACGTCGTCGACCTCAGCCAATATATGGCCCAGACGCCAGATCTGTGCAGGCGTCAGCGGCTCCATTGCCACAGCTAATACACCGAGCACAGGCCGGTATACGTTAGCCCATGCCTTGACCAGCCCCTGCTTGTGGCTTACAGGGTCCTCCACTACCACGCTTTGGTCGCCGACGCTCTGACGAAGGAGCTTGAGGAAGTGACCATACAGGTCTTGCAGCGTGTCCGGAAGCTGCCTCAGTTCGAGGAGCCCCACCAGTAGGGCCTGGTCATTGTTGGCGAGAGCCTGGTCAATGGCACGCCCGACGGCGTCTAGATAACCTATGTTTCCCTTCGCCTTCTCTACGGCGTTTGCCACGAACTGATCGCTGGCCTTTTGCGTCAACTGGCCCGGCTGCTTACGGGCCACCAGGGACGACGCTACTTCTGGGATCGCGGCCAGTTTGCCGGCATACTCGGTCAGGTCCCTGCGGATATCCTCGCCAACCTGCGGGATGATCTCCTCCATCAGGCGATCCTGCTGTGCACTGCGGAATGCCGCCAGCCATTCTGGTTCAGATCGGGACGTGACGAGGATACGCATGTTGGCCGGCAGCTCCGGGCACTGGGTCAGCCAGTCGAGCACCGTATCGCCCAAGGCACGATAGCGCAACTCATCCAAGGCATCGATCAGGATCACAAGAGGCTCGATACGTCCCAGCCGCTGTAGGGCCATGGCTGGGGCCAGGAGCGCCATGCGCTGCAAGTCTAAGAGTGAGATCCGGTTCGGATCGGTGACGAGCTCACGCACATGGATACCAGTCACATTACCCTGGTTGGTCTTCACCTCCTGGATGATATCAAAGGCTTTGGTGTAGAACGGTGAGGCGACGAGCCGGTCTACGTCGGCGCCGGTGACTTGGCCGCTGGACGTATCAACCGCCTGAGAGACCGAGAGGCGAACTGCGTCGGTATGGAAGACTTCTGGAAATCGTGCAGCCAATTGGAAGCCGATCTTTTCCAGGAAACCACGTGCGCCACCGTCCTCAAGCGCAGTGCGCTGATCTCGGCGAATGAAATAGCGCGGCCAGTCAGGATGTTGGCCGGCGAGCCAAGCCATGAATGCCGTTTTGCCTGCACCCGGTTCAGCAGTGAGCAATACAAAGCGACAATGCGGCCGGTTCAGCGCTGCCTGGACATGCTGCCAAAGCCAGGTGCGTTGCACGAAGCGCGGAGCGTCGATGTAGGATCGGATCAGGGCCTCGTGGAACAGATCGCCGTTACGCGTTGTTGTTTGGGTCGTCATGTTGCACCTCTGGTTGTTTGGGTCGTCATGTTGCACCTCTGGTTGTTTGGGTCGTCATGTTGCACCTCGACGGGGAGGCAGCGGCAAAGCGCGCTCCGTGTTTCCGTATGCGCTCACCGGCCCCGCGACTTGGTGTATATTGACGCCGACCACTGTTGAGCCGGAGGTCATGTTCTGGATCTCCTGAAATACCATGATCTCCGTCTTGGCATCCGCAGTGAACTGTTTCCTGTTTTGGGCGTAGATCAGGCTGGGGCCGCGGATGTAGAACGCCTCGCGCTCGGGATCGAAGCGATAGCCCGGCAGGCGCTGGTTGACGATCCTACGGATCGTCTGTGACAGCTTCGCGGCCGGTACCAGAATCACGGTCCGGCCCAGCTCATCTTCGCTGATGCTTAAAGGTTGCTCGAAATTTTGCCGATTATGCATAACCGGTTGTAGAATAAGCAGTAAGGCCATCGTGTGGCCGGAAAAGCCTGGTATCATTGAACGGCAGAAATATCATATGCGGAACTCATTGAAAATGCTGGACTCCCTCAAATGGGTGGTCTTTGGCAAGGATGGCCCTTATGCGAGAGCATAAGGGGTCAAACCCCTTATAAAATAAGGACTCCCTTATGAAGTCCAGTATTTTCAGGCTTTGTAGCTATTTTGACTCTACAACCTCTTATTTTATTGGGCCTTATGGGCTTAATGACAAAGTTCGAGCAACATTTAAGCTGATGGTAAATGCGTGCGCTTGTTCGCAGCGCCACGGCAATGGTAGGACGCCGGTCCAGTGTGTCTTCGTGCCCACCTTGCAGGCCAAAGTCCAGACCCTTCGTTTTGGATCAGCGTGAAGAGCTGTCCACCGCACTCCGGGCAGGTCACGTCTCCTTTCCCATCGAGCCAGGCTTGCCTGGCGCACAAATTTTTGGCGCTAAGGACTGACTTTTCCGTTGTGCTGTTTCGATCAGATTTCGTGCTGGTTTCCGAAAAGAACTGCATGAAAGTGCATACAAATCAATGGCTTTGAACCTTCTCCCTCCCCCTGACCTCCCTTGGGGAGCCACGAACCAAGGCACACACCCTGGTGTCTGGCGTGTAGACACCTGCGCAGTGCCTTGATAGGGGACAATCCCCTAGAGATGTGGGCTTGCAACCTCTTGAGAACAAAGCACTTTCATGGGGTACCATCCGTAGGCCCGCATGTATACTCGCTGAAATCACGATACGGAAAAGTCAGAGGAATTAAACGCTTGGTGTGAGTTATTGAAATGCTGTCGTTGAAAACAATACCTTCGCCAAAATCCCCTTACTTGAA